>Ga0187893_10000360_pt1 | contig 118013 bp, 112 predicted proteins | sample MA1701074metaG_FD_139574 | JGI IMG/M metagenome (GOLD analysis project Ga0187893, IMG submission 139574) | White microbial mat communities from a basaltic lava cave in the Kipuka Kanohina Cave System on the Island of Hawaii, USA - MA170107-4 metaG ...
GCCCAACGTACTTGCTAAACTCCGCCATGACCTGTCCTCCTCGATGCGGCTCTGCGCATCCTTCGTTTGCAAGCGTAATCCGCGACAGACGCGGACGGACAGGTCACTCCATCTTCTCTAGTGGCTACAGTTCTATTTCTGGTCATCGGGTGGTCGTACTTCCAAGTCGCCTTCGCGTTAAGTACGGTTCGCTCCCATGCTCCGGATCCGGACGGGGTGATAAGAATCGAGGGAGTGGACATGAGCCAGATCGACGCCCTGTGCTACGTCATGCTCCCCCGCCGAGACCCACCCACTTCCCGAATTAGGTTCCTTCTCGTGTGCGAGTACCGCAGTTATCTCATCCCAGCATTGTTCATGCTCGCCTCGGTGACTGGTTGGTGTGCGTCCGTGTGGCTATTGGTCTATCAGCATCAACGGCGATCCGAGGCGATAGCTGAAGGTGTACTGCCCTTTATCTGCTCGTTCCTGCTTGCCCCTGTTGTGGGCCTGGTCAGCTATCTTGTCACGCGGGCTCCGTTCTTTCCATTGGCCAGTGAGGTGGATCATCTCGAAAGCGTAGCTGTGTTGCCGCTTCTCGGAGGACTCTTCATGAGAACGTTCTTTGATAGGCTCCCTGAACTGCTATCGCGTATCTTCGATGTATTGAGCGGCCGCCGTACGGGAGACGGGCGGAATGCCAATAGCGGCGTTGTCTTGCTTGTCATCGCTTGCACCTGCATGAGCACTGCAGCATGGGCACAGCTGCCTTACTTCAGGTGTTCTAACCCGTTGGACATTTGCATTGCGTTTACGGAGGGAGAGAAGGCAGCTTGTCCCGATTGCCAGGCGTGGGTAAAGGTGTTCCTGAATGTTTCGGATGTGATGCGGACGGCCCAGGCAGCACAGCTCAGAGCGTCTGGCATCGCGACGAAGGGCGTGGCTTCAAACTTCTTTCTTGAGGCTGCAAGTAAGGAACTATATCGGTTGGACATTGCAGAGTCGAGTGGCGGTCTACCAAGGACGCGCCAAATACATAGTGAACCGGAGAAATACGGGTTTCGCGAGCTACGCGAAGGTGAATCGAGGGTGGGATCCATAGCCATCATCGGCAACATTGCGGGCATTGTGGTCGACAGGAGCGGCGCGCTACGGATTGCGTATCCGAGCGCGAAGACTGGAGAGGTGAACCTTGAGACCCCGTCCGCTTTGGCAACGGCTGAAGACGCTAACGTGAAGTACCTTACTCCCATGGCGCCCTCCGAGAGGTAGTCTGGCCGAGGCAGCCCCAATAGAGTGCTGCTGGAGAATTTATGGACAGAGCCGGACTCGGCATCGATGTTCTCCAGCACGCTACGCACTCGACTGCTAAGTGAGTGTCAACGAAGCACGAATGAAGCCACAATCGGGCGGTTTACCCTGAATTGAGGCTCCATCCCCCAATTCTGCCCAACTCCGATCCACGGAACTGCGGCGATCGGGACCGTGCTAACCGCCACTTCCGCGACGCTCTTCCGCGGCGACCACAGAGTCCTCTCCTTGCTGGGCTAATGCTTGGCTGCAAGCCTGCTCACGATTCTCGTTCAACTGCCGATCAAAGGGCAGATCAGGGCTTGGACCCGCCGCCCTGCCCGCGGACTATCGAGAGTTTCTCAATCGACGGTGGTGGTGGCACCATGTGCGCCTCGTCGCCCTCGTGGCGGCTATGGCGCCAATGAATATCGCTGCGCTCATCCGTAGGAATGGCAGCTAGGCCCATAATACTGGCCGGCCCAAGGCTCGCCAGAATGAATACGTGATCACTCCGATTTGAGGACAATAACCCATTTCCCTCGTGGGGTTTGAGGTTCGAACTTTCTGGCGCGAATAGACTGCCGGCGTACCATGGAGGTTGAAGGATAGCTCGCTGCTCCGTAAACGGCGCCGTATCTTGAGAGCTTGCAGGAAGGCTCGATTCCCGGGTCGCAGATAGCTATGTCGTGCCCGTGTCCAATGCACTGTTTTATTTTTCGAATTTCTGTTTTCGGGAGGTGCAACGCCGGATCTCGCGTCTCTTGCGGATCCGCGGCCTCTCTTTCGCGGCGGTTCTGCGATATGCTTTTTGGGCAAATAAAAAATGACAAAACAAACCCAATAGCGCCTTTGTTTGCAACGTTGCTGCCTCAAAACGAACCCAATCGAAGCCAATTTTTTGGCTTTCTTGCGCGCCACGAACCCAATTCATCGCCGGGAAAGCCTGACCGCCGCTACACAATCGTTGCGCCGCCATCGACGACGATGGTTTGTCCCGTGATGTAACTTGACGCGGCTGACGCCAGAAAGACCACCACGCCCTTGATCTCGCCGGGCCGGCCGACGCGCCCCAGCGGCGTCATGGCCTCGTACTGCTTTCCAACGCGTTCGAGCACCTTCTCGCTCATTCGCGTGGGAAAGAACCCCGGCGCAATGGCATTGACGCGCACACCCTTTTGTCCCCAACGGGATGCGACCTCTCGAGTGAGTCCAAGCACACCCGCCTTGCTCGCGGAGTACCCGGCGACGCCGTTATCACCCACGGTCGACCCGATCAACCCGGAGATCGAGGCGACGTTGATAATGCTGCCCGAACCGCGTCCGATCATGTGCCGCCCAACGGTCTGCGTGAACAGGAACGTTCCGGTGAGATTCACGTCAATGACGGCCTTCCATTTGTCGAGCGGCATCTCTTCCGCCTCCGCGCCCCAGGTGATGCCTGCGTTGTTGACGAGAATGTCTACTTTGCCGAACGCTCGCAGTGCTTCCTCCACGGCGCGCTGGACGTCCTCGGGTTTCGCGATATCGCACAAGGCCCCCTCGCAGCGAAGGCCGCGCTGTTTCATCTGCTCGACCGTCGGCGTCAGCCATTCCTCGCGGCGCGCCAGCAGAAACACGCCGGCGCCCGCTTCCGCCAGCCCTTCGGCGACTTCCGCGCCAAGCCCGCGCGATCCGCCGGTAATGATGGCCGTCTGGCCGCTCAAGTCGAACAGCGATTTCACATCCTGCATGGGGCAAAGTGTAGCAGGCGGCGAGGAGGTGGGGCTTCCGGAGGGTTAAAACCCGAACCGTTCCGGGTTCCGCCCGATGATCATCCCGGCGATGATCTTCGGCACATACTGGCGCGTTTCGATCGGGAGCGCCCGGACGCGGTAGAGATACCAGAAATTGCGCTGCTTGATCGGATCTTCGACCTTGCGGATGGCGCGCTTCACTTTGCCCGGCCCCAGGTTGTAGGCGGCAAGCGCGAGCATCACCGAACTGCCCGATCCGAAATCGAGAATCAACTCGCGGATATACCGGCTCGCCCCTTTGGTCGATTTCCGGAGGTCGAAACGTTCATCGACTTTGTCGGTTACCCGCATGCCGTATTGCCGCGCTGTTTCGGCCGTGAACTGCCACGGACCCGCGGCGCCGGCCGGACTCATGCTGTTTTTGAGAAACGCGCTCTCGACCAGCACCATATAGGCGAGATCGGGGGGAAGATTTTCCTGCTGCAGAACTTCGCGGATGACGTCGAGATCTTTTCGCGAGCGTCCCAGCGCGCGCTCCACATGAGGACGGTCGCGTTCTTGAAACTGCTGAATGAAGAAGTTGACCTGCTCCACGAATTCGGGCGGGATGCTGTAAGTCTCGGCCCCGAACTCTTCCATCAGCGTGCTGATCTCTTTCTGGATGAAGGCCTGCTCCTGGGCTTCGCCGCCGATTCGAAAGAGCAGGTTTTCCTGCAGGCCCTTGGCCCTTGTCTGGTAGCTTTCGAGACGTTCCACGAGGCGGGCGAGTTCGTCGGGATCCTGCCCGCCCTCTTCCAGCGCGAGCTCGATCTTTTGGATCTGCTCGTCGATGTCGCTTTTCTCTTGCTGCAGATTCTGGATTTTCCAATAGCCGAACGCGCTGACGCCGGCCAATGTCATGACCAGCAAGGCGACGAGCGTTTTCCACTTCTTGCCCGAGCGGTGGATGGCGTCACCCAGCATCTTACGCATGATGATGTGGGTCTGCCCGCTGAAACCGGAATGGCGTGCGGCCCTTGCTTCGAGTACCGCCTGCGACACCATCTCTTCATGCCGGCGGCCTGCCTTCTTCGGGGCGCCGGCTTGCGCCTCTTTCTCGGCTTCGGCCGCGCGGGCAACGGCCCTCGTGGAAAGGAGCATGGTCCTCTCCAGGTTTCCGGCCTGCGCGGATCCCACCTCGAACCGCAGCTCGGGTCCGGCCGCGCCGAGCCGGATCGTGGCTTGCTCTTCGAGCGTGGTTTCCGAGACACGCTCGCCGTTGACGAAGGTCCCGTTGGTGCTCTTGAGATCGTGGAGACGGAACCGGTTGTTTTCGAAACGGATTTCCAGGTGGCGGGAGGAAACGACGGCGGCGGTGTCTCCCTGGATGACGATTTCGTTGCCGGTGTCGCGTCCGATGCGAGTAACCGGGCCCCGCAGCAGAAAGCGCGCTCCCGCCGACGGGCCGGACTGCATCACCAGCCAAGCGGGCAACGGTGCTTCCTGATTGGGGTTCCCGTGTTCGTCTTCCGCCAAGCCGCGGCCTCCGTCGCGCTCGAACTGCCCGAATATGTGTGGCGGGAATGTGTTGCTTCTTCTGAACTTATCTTAACGCAGCGGGCGTCGTCGCAGGCGGAATGGTGTGCCGGTTCTGACGGAGCCTAAGGTCTGGGGCGGGTTGTTTTCCTGATTGACAGCCCGGCCGTTTCCGGACGATACGAAAGAAAGCGAATCAATTTGCTCGGTAGGGAGGTTTGATCATGACAAACAGGCGACGCACCGTGGCTCTGAGCGGACGCCTGCTGGCGGCGTGCCTGCTCGTGCCTGCAACGGCGCGGCCCGCCAACCTCACCGTCACCGCCGATGAGGCCGTCCTTCGCGCCCAATGTGCTGACGATGCAGCAGAGGTCGCCGCGCTGCCCCGCGGCCACATTGTCTCACTGCGGTTTTCGCTGGCCGGCGCCGACAGCGGCTGCTATTCGGTGTCGGCCGACGTAGACGGCCGAAAGGTGCAGGGATTTCTTCCGAAGGACGCTGTTGATGGCGCGGATGAATTCGAGGAAGCGCGGCGGGATGCCGCGGCATCGGGCGGTTTCGTCGCTGTGGTGTGGGGAGGGGAACGGAAGCTGCCCGCCGACAAGAAGGCGGCGCAAGCGCCCTCAAGGCGCGGTGATCCGTTGCTCGGACGGCCGGCAGCGGATTTCTCCCTTCGTGATTTATCCGGGCGCGACTACCGTCTCGCTTCCTTGCGGGGAAAGGTGGTGGTGCTCGACTTCTGGGCAAGCTGGTGCGGCCCCTGCCGCAGGAGCATGCCGCAAATTGAAGCGCTGCATCGTGAGTTTGCTAGAAAAGGTCTCGTGGTTCTCGGGGTCAACAGCGAAGACCCCGCCGCCGCGAGCAAGTATCTACGTGAGCAGGGATATAGTTTTCCAACATTGGTGGATCAGAACGGCGCGGTAGGGAGTCAGTTCAACGTGCGCGGCATTCCGACCTCGGTGGTCATTGATCGTCTGGGCAAGGTTTCCTCGTACATTGTCGGGGCAGGGTCCGAGGACCGCCTTCGGACTGCCATCGTTAAGGCGGGTTTGTGAAGGCGGTTTTGCTGGTTACGTCCAGGTTTGTAGTCCCGAAAAGCCAGTCACAGGGCGATCAAGGTCGATTGAGATCTCTAACCTGCGAGCGGGTCCGTGGGGCGCACACGCGCTATTCTCCCATCGCATGCAGCACTACATGCCGCCGGTGCGGATGGCGGCGGTGCTCGAACACATAGATGCCTTGCCACGTGCCGAGCGAGAGACTTCCATTGCGGAGGGGGACGGAGAGTTGTGTTTGCGTGAGCGCGGCGCGGACATGGGCGGGCATATCGTCGGGGCCTTCCGTGGTGTGGGTGTAGAGTGGATCATTCTCAAGAACGAGGCGGCTGAAAAAGCTCTCGAGATCGCGTACCACATCGGGATCGGCGTTTTCCTGAATGACCAACGAGGCGGAAGTGTGCTGAATGAAAATCGTGACGAGGCCGGTTCCGACGTTGAGATCGCCTAGCCAGTTCTGGACTTGCTCCGTGATTTCATAGAAGCCCTTACCGTGGGTAGAGACGGTGAGTTGGTGCGTGAACTGTTGCATCTCATCACCCTACGCGATGGGAGAATGAGCCGACAACCGGACACGGTCGGAATCGTGATGTCTTCTGGTGTGATCGGTGTTTGCAAGGCCGGCAAATTGCCGCCGTCTGGTTTGCTCTGTTACGATAAGGGCGGCTTGGGAACGAATTCCGGACGTGCCCAGGCCAGGTTTTGCGTTCCCCGCCGGCGGATTTCGCCTTTCCGCCCGCAACAGCGCCGCACCGTGCGCCCGTAGCTCAGCTGGATAGAGCGTTTGCCTCCGGAGCAAAAGGTCCCCAGTTCGAATCTGGGCGGGCGTACCATAAAATCAACAACTTAGCGGGTACGCTTCCTGGCAGCCTACCCAAAACCTACCCAGAATCGGTTCTGCGTCACTGTCGCATTGTTGCTTTTTCAGTTCCGTGGCAGAGTTCGCGGTCCATTCTATCTACGGCCGCACGCACCTGTTCAGGGATCTCCTTCACGTACCGGCCGGTCATTTCCAGTTTCGAATGTCGAAGTTGAGCTTGGATGTCCCGCGGCTTGCCATGCTTCTGGAAGTGTGTCCCGCATGTTCTGCGAAGCGCTTGGTAGGTCATGTCCCCAATGCCTGCACGTCTCGCCAGCGGTTTCAGGTGCCGCTTCAGATAGTTGCCGAGGCGAAAGGGCGTGCCGGTTTCAGTCGGGAAGAGCAGCTTGGAGGATGACGCGGAAGCGGTTGTGTGGTAGGGACGTTGCTGCCGACGCGCCTGCACCCAGATCTCAAGCTCATCCTGCAACCCCTGGCTAATCCCGACGTATGCTCGGCTGCCTGTTGTCTTTGTCTCTCCGATACGCCGGTCGCCGCGCTCGACCTCCTTGACCGCCTCATCGATCCGGAGTTGGCCAGTCTCAATATCATCCTCGCGCAAAGCGAAGAGCTCGCTCGGCCGAAGACCGCAATTTATGAAAATACGAAGCACGAGGTGTTCCCGACCGTGGGCTTGGGAAAATAGGCGGCGAACCTCTTCAAGGGAGTAGTAGCGCTCGCAGGGCTTGCGTAAGAGCTGGGTCGGTAATTCAAGTTTCCGGGCTGGGTTGTCCGAAATCAGTCTTTCATCGCGAGCGTACTCGAGCGCGGAGGCAAGATAGGTGCGAGCCTTTTTTACCGCGCTGTAGCTGTCACCCCGTAGGGCCATCTGGTTCAGCAGATCCTGCAGTGGGCCGCGGGTCAGCTCCCGCACCTGGCGGGCGCCAATCATTGCGAGCACGCTTGGCTGCTCTTTCTTCGTAGACTCGCCGGCGAAGACAGAGGTGATCGCCTTGCGCGTTGCTGTGCTCCAAGATCCCGATTTCAATGCTGCGTACTGCTTCCACACGTCCGCAAAAGTAGAGTTGGCCGCCTGCTCAATGGAGATCTGGCCCAAGCTGGCTTTGATCAGCGCATCCAGCTTCTCCTGAGCCTGGGCCTTTGTCAGGTCAGAGACGGGCCCGAGGACCTTCTCGCGCTTGCAGAGCTTCTCCGATCCGTCCGGTCGTTTCACATAAATGTGCCAACGTCCGCGCCACATCTTGCGGATCTTGCCCACCTTTTTGAGTGAACCGCGCTGATACCGCTCTCGCGACATATGCTTGCCGATCGCCCGAAAATCCATTGGGCGAGGTACTGAGAGTCTATCAAACGGCGGTTGTCGGATCACGCTACTCTCTTGGTCATCTGTTCGATAAATTTCTGTACATCCTCGATCCGGAAGCGCACGGCCCTTCCGAGCCGCACGGATGGCAGCAACGGCCGCTTGCGGGCCGTGTGGTCGTAGACCCAAGCCGTCGAAACGCTGAGTATCGCCGCGACCTGCTCAGCGGTCAGCAACCTGTCCATTGGCATCCTGTCTTTTCCGCTCTGGTCTTGGTGCAGAACCTTGGGTGTAACGCTGGTGCTGTCGAGGGCAAGGTATCTCGAGTTCATGCCTTCTTTTAATACATGTTCGGGTTTTCGCAAAATGAGTTCGCTTCCGTTTCAGTCGCCCTCCCTCGATTCGGCTGTCGCCGGCCGACCGATATATAGACCCCCCTAGCACTGCTGTCCGGCTAAAATCTCTCGCCGGTCGATAACCGGGGCGGAATCAAATACCTAGAGCGATCCCCGACTTTTTGATTCTTCGGCGCAACTGGGCGCGAGTCGTGGCGCGCTCCGCCCTGGCCGATAGGCACGAATGGCGCGTCTATGCCGACTTCGCTCAGGTGCTGATTGGCATCCTATCGACCTGCTGTGCCCGTCGCTGTTCCCCGGCCAGGTTTCGCAAGGACAAAGTCGCGGTCATACGGGGCGGATCTTGAACGCAAGGGATCGAGTCCTTGTCTGCGAGTCTACTTGGAGGGCGGACGCGAGCGTTTCAGTTTTGAGGTTTCCCCGGCGCCAAGTCTCTGTTAGGTAGGGTCAGGTACGCTTGCGGCGAGTAGTCGCCGCGGGTATTACCTGGCGAGTGCCTGCTCAAAAACATCTACCGGAGGCTCATGTGGCGAAGACTTCTCGACGTGCGGTATCGGCATTTCTGCTCCTTTTCTGCTTGTTTTCTGCGAATTTGCATGCACAGCTCCCGAGCGGGGGGATCGCCGGGGCGGTTCGGGACCAATCAGAAGCATTGGTCCGAGGTGCGGGGGTGACCGTGAAGAACACGGACACCGGGCAGCCGCGGTCGGCGACCACGGACGAGACTGGGGAGTTCGTTTTCGCACAATTGCCTCCGGGCGTCTACGAATTGAGCGTGGAGGCCAAGGGTTTTCAGAATCCGAGTAAAACCGTGGTCGTCCAGACGGGCAGTACTACTCGTACGGACGTGCAGTTGACCGTCGATGTCCTGCAGCAAGTGGTCGAGGCCATCGCCTACCTGCCAGAGCTTCGATACGACTGGCACGGGATTGATGGCGTCGTCTCGCGCTTCCAAATCGAGAACCTGCCGCTCAACGGGCGGGAGTTCCTGCAATTGTCGATCTTGGAACAGGGCGTGACGGCGGCACCGCGCGGTGGCTTCTTCACACGGCAATTCGACGTCTCGGTGCTTGGAGCGTCGTCGGCGCAGACGCGCTACACCATGGATGGCAGCCCGATCCACAATCCGTTGGTGGGCGGGATGCCACAGAACTTCTCGCAGGAGGTTGTGCAGGAGTTTCAGATCCAGGCGGTCAACTTCGATCTTTCAACCGGGCTCACCGGGGCGGGCGCCGTCAACGTCGTTACGCGCTCGGGTGGCAACGAATATCACGGCAGCGGAATCTTCCTGTTCCGCGACCACAACCTCTCGGCCTATCCGGCGCTGCGGCGCGACGCGAGTAACCCAGACCCGTTCTTCGCGCGTCGCCAGTGGGGCTTTCACGTTGGCGGGCCGATTCTGAAGGACCGGCTGTTTTTCTTTACGAATCTGGAGCACAACAACCAGGACGGCGTCTTTACGATCCAGCCTCGCTCGCCGGACTTCGCGAAGTTCGGCGGCGTCTTTCCGAGCCCGTTCGACAGCACCCAGGTGAGTACGCGATTCGACATTCGCCTGAACGACGAGAACATGGCGTTTTTGCGCTACTCGCACGACGGCAATGAAGGCTTCGCGCCCCCGGCCGGCCAGGGCAATCTGCCCTCGAACTGGAGCGCGAACTCAAACTGGGCCGACCAAAGCGTCGGGTCGCTGTCGAGCGCGTTGCGGCCGAACCTCATTAACGAACTGCGGTTCTCCGATTGGTACTGGCAGACGCGGAATCTGCCGCCGAATCGTTCTGAGTGCCCCGGCGAGTGCATCGGTCTCGGGATGCCGGAGATCAGCATCCTCGGAAGCGATTTCGTAGCCGGCAACTTCGTGCTCGCCCCGCAAGGCGGGGACACGCGCCGCTACCACCTGACCGACAACCTCTCGTGGCACAAAGGCCGCCACCAGATGCGCTTCGGGTTTGAGTGGCAGTACGAGCGAAGCGCTGGCTTTCTGGCTTTTATCGAGCCCGGCTCGATGGTGCTTTACTCACCCGAGATCGTGCGGGCATTCAATGCCGACTCGCGGGTGCCTCCGCAAGCGCGCATTCCACTACCGGAGGCCTTCAATACTCTGGATGACATTCTGCAGCTTCCGCTGGTGGGCTTCTCGGTTGGCTTTGGCGACCCCTCGCTGCCGCCCAGGTTCCGGTCCGACGAAGCGCGAAGGGATCACTTGTGGCGCACTTACTGGCAGGAAACGTGGCGGGTTCGACCGAGACTGACGCTGAACTACGGACTCTCGTACTTCTATCATCCCGACTTGGCGAATCATGACCTGAGCAAGCCAACGTATCTTGAACCATTGCTGGGTTCGGGCGGTCTTGCCGCCACGCGGAGCGACAAGAACAATTTCGGGCCGTTGGCCGGTTTCGCATGGAATGTGTCGCGCGACAACCGGACGGTGGTTCGTGCCGGAGCGGGCGTCTATTACGATCTGCCCCTGGACTCGCTGCGGCTGCGCGAGCGCACAACGATCGGGCCGCGCGGAACAGGGCGCTTTATCGTCGATGGGTCGATCATCCCGAATCCGATCCCTGGTATTCCTGGAGTGCCGCTTCTCAGGCCGTTACTCTTCACCAGCGGCCCAACGAACTTTCGAGGATCTCACGTCGTCCAGATCTTACCTGACGTTCGTTCGTTTCTGGAGCAGCAGCTTGGCGATCCATCGAATACGGATCTGTCTGTGCGAAACATCGAGGTCTTCAAGCAGGGAACGGGTTTGATCGCGCGGGACTTCACGGCGCCGTACTCGGCTCACCTGAATGCCGGCGTTCAGCGCGAGTTAGCGACGAACCTGGTTCTGTCCACAGACTTCGTGTACCGCCGGTTTGTTCACCAAAACATGGGAGACATCGACTTCAACCGCTGGGGCAGCGCCGCAGGTCCGGCCATTCGAGCTTGCCAAGGCGCGGAGCTGCTGGACACATCGGCTCAATGTTCCAGCGGGCCAATCACGATGCAGGTGAGCGGAGGACTGACGACGTACCGGGGCCTGATGGTGAGGCTGGACAAGCGCTGGTCGCGGGGCATTCAGTTCCGTGGCTCGTACGCGCTATCGAACCACAAGGGGTTCAACGGCGTGATCAACAACAACGACTGGTTTGAGAGCTACGGTCCACGCGACACAGACCGGCGGCACGTTTTCACCTTCTCTGGCATTGCGGATCTGCCGTGGGGCTTGAGGCTGTCCGGGATCTCGAAGATCCTGAGCGGGCCGCCGTTCCGGGCGCAACTCTTCGGCCTCGATCTGAACGGCGACGGCACGATCAACGATCTGCTTCCGGGAACCGGGTGGAACGCCCTGAACCGAAGCGCAAACGGGGATGACCTTCGCAGCGCGGTCGATCAGTTCAACACGAGCATTGCCGGGCAGCGAACGCCAACGGGGCAGTTGATCTCTCCAGCAACGTTGCCTTCGAACTTCGATTTCGGCGATACCGTCTTCTCGCAGGACCTCAGATTGGCGAAGATTTTCAAGCTTTCAGAACGGAACGAACTGAACGTCTTCGGCGAGGTGTTCAATCTCTTCAACGTGGCGAACCTGGACGGCTACGGAGTCAACCTGGCTGACCCGACCGGCTTCGGTCAGCCGAACCGAAGGGTTAATCAGGTGTTCGGATCGGGAGGGCCGAGGGCCCTTCAGATGGGTGTGCGATTCAGCTTCTGACAGGCAAAGTTGGGTGAAAGTACCTCACTCTTCTCCGCTTGCCCTCTTCGGCTTCCAAGCAGGTTCAATCCCGTGTAGGATCGTCTTGCGTTCCAAGTGCAGTTCCAGCACAATCGAAGGTTCTGAGAAGGTCTTATCTGGCATGGCCGAACTCACTGCGTGGGCAAAGGTATCCAACTGGAATGCCGACAAGGAGACCGACTTATCCCCAAGGGTAAGGGTCGTTCGGAAATCAATTGAGGATATCGTCAGCAGCGAGGAATTGAAGCGTTGGTTTGGTCCGCACGAGATCCATGATCTTGAAGGCCTTCGCTACTGGGTCCGCCATGAATTCTCTGGGACCACTGATTCCGGGACAGTGCACGAGGATCCTGAAGCAATTGGCGTGGTCGACAGAGCGTTGCTCGCAGCGCAATTGCTGAAGCCGATAGGGACGATGAACGTTCGGTTCGTAGTGGCAGAATTAGCGGGGCAGCCCTGCATCAGAACTGTATTTCGGGGGGCCCGGATGACTGAGCCTATTTGGGCTCGGGTGAGCGAAGTCAACGAGCCCGCGCTTCAGAAGCTTCCAAAACTCTTCGAACGGCTCAGAATGGCTGAATCGCAGGCATTGATCAGAGTCGTAAACCCCCTACGGCTGCTGGGTCACGGCCTTCAGGCCTCTGAGGTTCACATACGGATTCTCCTCTGTACTGCTGGGCTTGACGTCTTGCTGATGGCTGGTGGGGGAGCCAAGTTTTCGAGAAATCTTTGCAACCTCTTGGGCGCTGATGCCTTTGTTTTCCCACCGGGGAAATTGTTGACGACCCAGCCGAAGTACCGTGTTGGAAGCATTGCAGGCGACCTTTACGAACTCAGGAACAAGGTTGCCCATGGCCTCGAAATACCAAGAAAGTTCAGGGAAGAAACTGGCTTTTTGGCAGAAGATGATACTTTTGCTCTGGAGCCGATACCGGGGTATGGAAGACACCTCTATCGGGACGTACTGGGCGAGTGCGCCGTGTTCTTGCTTTGCAAAGCCCTCAAGCGTGTACTGCTCAGCGACGCACTATTTGAGGAGATCAACTCTACTACCGAGTGGAAGAAGTGTCTCGCGCGACCGATCGAAGAAGAAGGTTCTACTGCTTTGGAAGGGAATCCCGTTTCCGACGTGAGCGGACAGCAATTTCCCTGAAGTAAGGCTTCCTATCGCTATGGCCGAAATACCTGAAACGCACTCCGAAGGTAGTTTCAGCTTTGTGCAAGACAGTTTTCAATAGGCGTCGCTTCATTGCCTTCGGATTTTCCTTAAATGCCAAATGGAAAAAGAGGCCCACATCAAAACTGCATCGTCGAAAGCTATGTCACCCCGGGGGCCAATTACGGACCAGCAATCAGACTGAGGCATGATTGATAACGCCAGCGCCTTGTTTACTGTGCTGCACGCGGATACGAATAGGCGGCGGCCTCGCAGGTACGGACGGACCATCCCTCCAAATTCTTCAAACGACAGCGTATCGAGCGTCAAGGCTATGCAGTCACGATTTCCGTGACATGACAGGTGGAGGTACCGCATGCCAGACCTTTCGAATTGTTCCAAGATGGCCTTGAGCTCCTTTGTGGTCCGAATGTAACGATAGTCTGCCGGTGTTCTGGCCAGACGCAAAATGTCACTCAAGATGAGGCCCTCACGACGGTCGCAGTCCTCATCGCTGAATTTGAGGGACTCAACGATAAAAACACCTGGAGTTGTTTTCATGATAGGTACCTTCCATGAGAGTGTGTGGCCTCGCGTCAAAAGTTGAATTTGATACCGTGGTGCGCAGCATCGGAACCCCCGGGGTTGACGAAAGGGCTCGGACTCATAGGCACTCGCGCTGGGCGACCTCGTAGCAACGGTCGCGAAGCGGACGAAGAAGAGTAGGTCGCAGCGTATGGTGATTGGCGCTTTCACCTTCCTTTCTAACGACGGAGACATGATATGTTCGAATGGCATCGTGCCGCAAGGGCAGACGCCACTTTGTCCACAGCTCCCCGTGCGGGGCTGCCACTGGCATGCGGCCGCTCGAAGTGTTTTCTTGTAGGGCCTTCCCTCGATGCCTCCACGGGCCCCCAACATTTACTTTGAGTTCTGGCCCTCCCATAGCCTCTATCCTGTAGAGAGGCTTGGAGGCCGTGGCCCAGAAGCGGGACAAGTCTACGCACAGGGTTCCTTTCATGGGAGAGTCCCCGATAGGCGATCCGCCGCTGTGGATCAACGAGCGAGACGAGCGGGACCGGCACGCCGAGCCGGCCGTGATCGAGGCGGCGTACCGTATCTGGCGGCGCGTCATTTTCTACGTGCGCGGGCAGCGGAACGACGTGTCGGAGGCCGCCGAGATCCTCGAAGAAGCGGTATATTCTGTATCGCAGGCGGTTCGCGACGGGCGCGAGCAGGAACCAGTCCGCAATCTCGACTCTTACCTGTACCATTCGTTTGTGCGGCGGTTCAGCCGGATCGTGAGCCGCCAGCAGAGGATTCAATACTTTGAGTCGGCGGAGGCGCTCGATTCGCTCGGGGCGAACATGCAGGAGGACTGGGCCAAGGCGCTGGAGAACGAGATCCTGCTGAAAGAGCTCGTGGGCGCCATGGACCCGAAGACACGCGAGATGTTCGCGCTGCGCGGCGCTGGGCACTCGTGGAAGGACGTGGGGCGGCAGTTCGGGATCAACGCGCACAACGCCGAAGTGCAGTTTTGGTACGGCGTCAAGAAGGCCAAGAGCCTGCTTGACGGCATCGGGGAGCCCGAAAAGCCGAAGCGGCGGAAGAAATGAAGAGCAAGGCAACACCGATGTCAGCGGAGCGGCTGTCGAAGGAAGCGGAAGAGCGGCTCCTGAAGGCGGGGGAGAAATTGTTTCGGACGGCCTATCCGAACCCGGAACGGTCGCGCCGGTTCGACTCCGCCGCTCTCAAGGCTGCGGCCTCCCGCAGCCATCGTGAACCTCTGCCGGCCGAACTGGTGGACGAACTGACCTGGTCCTCGGAGACTTTCGCGGAGTACGAGGGGTACTTGCGACAGGCGTGCTTCGGGCGGCGGATGCGGTTCCTGGCGGCTTGTGCGGCAGTTGTCGTTGGCCTTGGCGCAGGGCTGTGGTGGTACTTGGGGACGACCGGCTCACCTAGTGGCCGAGAACCAGTGATCGGGCGCGATGACGCGCCGAAGCATGAGGCGCCGCCACAACTTCAAGTTCCGCAGCGGCAGGAACCGACGCCGGAGCAGGGCTTCCAGGTGGCGGTTCTCGATTTGCGGGTTCGGGGAGCGGTTCGAAGCGGGCAAGGCCAGGAGGTCCCTCCAGATGCGCCCGTGCTACCGGCGCGACAGCTCGATCTCACCGTGTACCTGCCGATCGGGAGCGAAGAGGGGGAGTACGAAATTGCTGTGGGTCGCGAGCAGGGGGATACGCCGCTGGCTACTGGGCGGGCTAACGCCAGGCTGGTCGACGGCACCGTCACCGCTAATACAAGGCTGGATCTTTCCTCCCTCGATTCGGGATCTTACTTGGTGGGTCTGCGGCGGGGGAAGTTCCAGTGGAGCTACTTCTCGGTTCGGGTTGAGTAGCTTGTAGGGCCTGTGGGCTGCGGCTGTGGTGTTACCGTTCATTCATGACGCAGGGCGATGACCGGGTCGATGCGTGCTGCTTTTCTCGCAGGAAGCAGACAGCCGAGGAATACGACGGCTAGCAGGAAGCATGCTATGCCGACAAAAGTGACTGGGTCGGTCGGGCTGACGTTGTAAAGCAGGAATTCCAGAAACCGACTGACACCAAGCGCGGCGGCGATCCCGATGACGAGGCCCAAAACTGTCAACCTCATCCCGTGACCGATCATAAGACGGACAAGTTGGCCAGTTTGCGCCCCGACTGCGGCACGAATGCCAATCTCTTTTGTGCGCTGGCGGACCGCATACGCCACCAACCCATAGATGCCAAGTGTTGTCAGCAAGAGTGCAACCCCTCCGAGGACGCCTACGAGGGTGGCGGCCGCTCGAACCGGCAGCAGGGCCATGCTGACATGCTCGTTCATCGCCTTCACATCGAATACCGGCAAAGTGCCGTCGAGCGCGTGAATCTCCCTACGCAAGTCTCGTGCAACCAGTGTAGGCTCCCGCGTTGTGCGCAACAGTATTGAGACCGCTCCGCCGTATTGTTGCTGCAGCGGGAAATAGACGTAGGGTGCTGGAGCCTCGCCGAGGGTGACGTACTTGCCGTCACGGGCGACACCGATGACCTCCAGCGGATAGTCAACCCGGTCCGGCGTTGGAGTGCCGCGAGCAAGGCGCTTGCCGATGGCGTTCTGGCCAGGCCAGAATCGGCGGACGAAGGCTTCGTTGACAATCACGACCTTCGGCGAACCACTTGAGTCACCAGCGGTAAATGCCCGTCCCAGCACCAAAGGAACTTGCAGGGCCTCGAAGTAGCTTGGCCCCACGACATTGAACTGAATCTCGGTGTCTTCTCCGGGAGCTGGTTGGTGGTCTTCGACAGAGATGCCTGCGCGGCTAACATTGAGACCCAGAGGGAGCGCGCGCGCGATGGCAGCGGCCTGGACGGACGGCGATGCTTCCAGACGAGCCTGCAACTGGTCGAAGAACTGGCGCCCCTGATTCTCGTCATAGCCGTGCGCGCCTAGGTCAACTGAGGCGAGCAGGACATTCTCTGGATTGAAGCCGGGATCGATGGCGTCAGCGTTCGCAAGACTTCGCAGAAGAAGGCCGGCTCCGACGAGCAATACCGTCGAGAAAGCGACTTGCGCCACGATGAAGGTTCCCCGCAGCCGAGTGCGTTCGGTAGAGGGCGAGTTGGCAGGGCCCGTGGCCAGCACCTGTCGCAAATCAGTTCTGGAGGCTTGAAGGGCGGGAGTCAATCCGAAGATGATACCGCTCACAAGCGCCAGAGTCGCGCTAAACACGAGCACACGATAGTCCAGTTCGAGGTCAAGCCCGACCTCGATAGGCAGCGGGAGATGGAAAGCCATCAAGAACCGGCTGGCCCAAAACGCAATTCCGAGACCTCCAATGCCTCCAAGAACAGAGAGTAGAGCGCTCTCCGTCACTAGCTGGTGTATAACGCGGCCGCGTGCGGCTCCCAAAGACAGCCGCACACCGATCTCGCGCCTGCGCTGTTCGGAGCGGGCCAGCAAGAGACCCGCAACGTTCGTGCAGGCGGTGATCAGGACAAGGGCGCCGACTGCCGCTAGTAGCCCTACGAAGCCTAAAACCGGTCCGCGTATCATCGGCAGAATGCGCGATTCGTCTTCGGGAAGAACCGTGACTACGCGGGGGCGATCGGCACGGTCCGTCCAGTTGTCCGGATACGCCTGGAACTGACGTCTTGCAATCACCTCAAATTCAGCCCGCGCTTCGGCCAGGCTGGCAGAGGGGTGCATCCTGCCCATGAGGAAGAACCTGCGGTTTCCTCGCTGCGCAAGATTTTCCCCATCCCACACAGCCCCGGCAGTTCGCCACACGTCCGCCTTCAGTCCTCGGACGAAACCCTCAAAACCAGGTTCAGCGATTCCGACAACCGAATAGAGACGACCGTCGATCCGAACGTCGTTGCCGACCCAGGCGGCGTCGGCTCCTAAATGATCGCGCCAGAATCGATGCGACAATACAACCTCGAAGCCGGTGGCTCGTTGCTCGTCGGAGGATAGAAAGGTGCGACCCAGATATGCAGGCACGCCGAGCAGATCGAAATAGTTCGATGTTACGGCCTCTCCCATTACTTTTTGGGCTGCATCACCCGTAGTAATAATGATCGGGGCGGGTTGGTAAGCCGCGAGGTCAGTGAGCGATTTCGCAGTGTCACGAAAATCCAAATAGTCCGCATACGACGATGTGCCGTAGCGTGGTCCGCTGAAGTCGCTGGTGTAAATCGAGACCAGCCGCTCGGGCTCACGGCCGGGCAACGGGCGAAGAAGCACAGCGTTGGCGACCGTGAAAACCGTGGCAACGGTCCCAATACCGATTGTGAGAGAGGCAATTGCTACTGTGGTGAATATCCACGAACGGGACAATTGACGCAAGCCGTATCGCGTGTCGCGAGTCAAGTTGTCGAGCCACGACCAGCCCCATGCCTCTCTACTTTCTTCGGCAATAGCGGTGCGGCGGCCAAACTCACGCCGGCTGGAACGATGAGCTTCGTCGCGTTCGAGTCCAGCGTTCAGTTTTTCGCGCTCCTTCATCTCCAGGTGAAAGCGGATTTCTTCGTCCAGCTCTCGATCAAAGCGATCACCGTGTAGCAGGAACCGCAAGCGCCGGAGCAAGTTGCGCAATGAACGCATGGCATCACCTCAAGCAGGCCGGAGAACGCCGCGAATCGCCTGTAGGAGACGCTCGAAGCCGGCGAGTTCCCGCGCAAGCTGCTGACGACCGTCGGGACTCAGACGGTAGTAGCGAGCCCGGCGGTTATTCTCTGACTTCCCCCAACGGGCCTCGATGTAGCCCTTCACCATCAGGCGCTGCAGAGCCGGATAGAGCGATCCTTCTTCGATCTGCAGGAGATCATCGGACATCAGCTTGATGTTCTGGGCGATACCGTAGCCGTGCATATGCCCTCGCGTCAGGGTTTGGAGAATCAGCATCTCGAGCGTACCGGGAAGGAGGTCTGGCCGTTCCATAGGCAGTCTATGGATAATACCTTTGTCAGTTGGCTACTGTCAAGACGTCATTGCGTGTGAATCAAAGTCTATCTATGGAAGATCGGGAAGATGGTTTCGTCTCCAAGACATGGAACGACGTACAAGTTTGTAGGGTTGTCCTCCGAAGCTTAGGTCGTCTCACGATGATCGGACAAGGTCAACCGCATTGTGGATCTGGCTGTCGTCTCCCTGGAGCAGAGACTCGTACGAGAGTTCCACTGCAACACCCGGCTGGATGCCAGACCCCTCAAGCGTTTGGCCCCCCCATGTCAAGTAGGCACCCACCGGTAGAACCAGAAAATAGCCATCAGGGAGCTTGAAGGGCCGGCTTCCGACGAGACGACCCGGGGTCTTGGTTCCGACGATGGTGGCCAAGCCGTTCTCCTGAGCGAAAGCAGCCACCATCTCAGCCGCGCTGGCGCTGTGCTGGTTGACCAAGATCGCGATTCTCCCGTGAAAGGGCTGAGGACCGAGACCCTCAGTGACGAGAACAATCGAGTGGTCGATGAAGCCGTAGCGCAAGGCGAGCCACGGCAGTTCCCACTTGTGGGCGGGGATGCGACCGAAGTGGGCCAACCTCTCCTTGTCGTACCCCTTCCTCGCTCGGCTGCGAGTAACGCTATGCCCCACGGGGAGGCGGTCAGGCGTGAGATAGCTCATCAGTCGAAGGGCTCCGAGGCCACCTCCGGAGTTGCCTCGGAGATCGATCACGAGCCGGCTGCAATCTTGAAAGGATGCAACCGCGCGATCGATGTCGCGGGAAACGTCGATCCCAACCAAGCCCGGAAACATGTTCACTTTCAAGTAGCCTGTGCCGTCTTCAAGCTTCGAGTAGACAACCGGCTGGGGCAAGGTGAACGGCTGCCGCCCGGACTTTGGCTTCGGTACGGCGATCGCGGCTTGGATCTCCTGACCGTCTTTCTTGCGAATGGAGACGGTCGCTCCCTCGCCGACAGAAAACACCGGAGGCTTGGTGGTGTCGATCTCCTGACCATTCATCTTGAGCAAGAGGTCGCCGGGCTCGATCCCCACGGCGTGGGCAGGTCCTTGCTCCTGAACATCCGCGAACATCCAGCGTTGGCCGTCTGCTGTTTCGCATTGCTGCAGCGTGGCGCAAATGGCTTGGCGCGACGGCACAGGGCGCACGTTGCGGTGAAAAAAGGCGATATGGCTTGTGCCGAGAGTCGAGACGAGTTCGTGCACGGCCTTCTCGAACTCCTCGGGCGCTGTGGTTCCAAGAATCGCCTCCCTTCGTTCCTCAACCAGGCTGCGCCATTTGGATTCGTCGAATTGGGGGTCGAAGTACTTCGTTTCGACCAGCCGCGAAACGCGGTTGAGGATCTTCTCTCGCTGCTTGCGGTCCGGAGTCATTGCCCTTTTGATCCCGAGGTCCACTGGATCGGCCGGGAGCCGTCACCAACCATGATGAAACCCGCCCAGTAGAACGGTACGGCCTGATCGCCGAATCGCTCGATCATTTCGAGCTTTGCGGTTCGAAGAGCCGACGCACGGTCCTCGCCGGCGGCGAGCTGCCCGTAAAAGCGGCGCATGAGCGACGTAGTGAACACGTCGTCGGCCGCCCACAGGCTCGCAACCGCGGTTCGGGCTCCCGCTACCAAGAAGGCTGTTACGAGGTTTGTGATCCCTTCTTGGCCTTCCAAGCGTCCTGCCGCTGTGTCGCAAGCCGAAAGCGTGACCAATTCCGCGGCTAGGCTGAGAGTGATAATCTCTCGGACCTGCAGCAGCCCGTCCTGCCCGGATTCGAGGTCGGCGCCGAGAACAAGCGCCGCCCGGTGGGGGAACTCCGCGTCGGCGATTCCATGAACGGCCAGGTGGAGGACACGGAAGCGATCCAGCGGCTTCGTTTTGAGCGCCGTCTCGGTTGCACCCTCGGCGACGAGCAGCACGCTGTCAACGCCAGCCACTTTAGCGACAGAAGCGACCTCTTCTGCTGTCGAGGGTAATTCAGTGAACTTGGCCGCTTCGAGATCGAAGACGCCCCGAACACGACCAGAATCGAGGCCATTTGAGTCTTTGTCCTCAGCTGAACTCTTGGAAGCTGCCAGCATCTCGCTGTCTTTGTATCTGACATCTCCGATGGCCAGCAAAGGCAGGTTGGGCGCTGGATGTGGCGAGTTCCGGAGCAAGTGGAGGACTGTTGCGGAAGGCGCATAGCTGACGATGCGAGTTTCGAGGACGCGACGCCCGTCAGGGGCGCGCAGGGCATCGAAGGGGAGCAGATGCAGTCGGTCGTCCGGAATGACAATGAGGCGTTTCTTCTCCCTATGCTCCGAGATCGGGCCCAGCAATTCCTTGTAAAGCTCGCTCGCGACCTCGTTTGCGGAACGCTTCGAACGAACCTCGGCGAGGAAGACTTCGACTAGGCTCTCGATGCGCGACTTCCGAGTAAGCTGAACTGCGTGAAACTCATCTCGCCCGATGACGAGGCAAACAGATGTCGGGTCGTCGAGGACATACTCGAGAACCAGTTCATCCGGTGCCAGGTTCCGCTGAATCGACTTGAGGTCCACTGGTTCCCCGATCGCTAGCGCGCGGTCCCGCCCGGCCGGCAAGGGGCCCAGCTTCTGCTCGCCGGCGAAGAGTTGGTCAAGAAGAAGCTTGCGCTCGTCCCGGTTGTCGTTACGCATCAACCGTAGCTGCAATCGGCTGATTTCCTCCTCAAGCGCCAAGCGCTCGGGAGAAGGTTCGGGAAGCTCGTCAACAGGCATGCGGAGCGTATCAGCGGTCGTTCTGCCTCGGGCACGCTCGATCGTACGGAACGCCTTGTCGAGGTCCGCCAATTCGTTGGCCGCGAGCATGAAGTGATCAACGTAGATCCGGCTCCGGGCGCCGATGAGAGAGGTTTTCGATCGCACGCTGCCAGACTTGAGGAGCAATCCGTCAAGAACATCAGTCGCTTGCTCATACAGAGCATCAGCTTCTTCGAAGCGCCCTCGGCTTCTTTGAAGTTCGGCGAGAGTTGCGATACTCTCCGGCAGCGAGTAGACATCGCCGACGATGCGGGCCGAACGAAGTCCCGTGGCCGCGCATTCCTCTGCTTTTGCCAGGTCCCCGACTTTGCGATAAAGATCCGCCAATTGAAACATAGCGCCGGCGTAGAGTCGATGGAACTTTCCAGCATCGGCCAATTCGGCGGCGTTCAGTGCCGATCGGATTGCCTCCTGGTGGTTGTCTTGGTGGGTTTCAAGATCAGCGAGAACGAGCAGAAGTTCCGCTTGGTTGCCGCGTCTGTCGTTGCGGCGTGCGATTCGCAGAGCTTCGTTCAGCAGCTTTCGAGCTTCTGGGTACTTGGCAAGTTCAATGAGGGCGCGAGCCTTGGCCGTAAGAGCCGTGACCGAGGTACCCAGGTCGGGATGAGAACGCGCCGTGCGTAGCGCGCGGTCGAAATAGCCGATGCCATCCTCGTGTCGGCCGATGATGGATAGACCGTTGCCCATCAGGACCAAGTACCGGATGTGCGCGCCGATGTCCTCTTGTGCAACGGAGTTGGCGAGGGCCTTTGCCACCAGTTCCAGAGCGGTCGCACTGTCACCCTCCAGGTAGGCGATGATGCCCAGTTCGCCAGTAGCCCGTGAAGCGCGGGCGGTCTCGCCAAGTTCAGTGGCCAGCTCACGCACCTGTTCCCAAGCCCTTCGTGCGGAGGCCGGTTCAATCTCCAGGTCTAGCGAACCCTTGGCCTCCAGGAGCCAGAGTCTCAGGTCAGGATCTTCCTGCACGAGGGGAGTCAGAAGTTCCGTTGCTAGGTATTGCGAGACGTCGGGGAACGAAAGGGTCTCCCATTCGCCTCGCAGGCGCCCGATCTTGGCAAAAAGGGCATTCCTCGCGTCCCCGGCCTCGGCGTAGAGCTTTTCCGCCTTCTCGAACTGAGGCCGCGCCTGGGTCCAGTTGTAAATCCACCCGAGCCGCTGGCCCTCAGTGAGCGCGCGACGAGCTTCCGTTGGGTCAGCGCCGGTCAACGGCAGGGCTGAAAAACATAGGATCGCTGCGACCGGGACCCTGTTTGAGACTACCCAGAACACAAGTTGATACTACCCCACTCCATTAGAGTCCTGAGACCAGGGAAAACTCAAAGAGATACCGGACTTTTCAGCGACAGGAAGCCGAAATGGCTGATCCACGTGGTCGGCGCAAAGCCTCAGGCTGAAGGGAGAGGAAAGCGAAGCTATTGAATGACCGAGCCTTAGGCGCGCCGTGCCGCCACACATCGGCGCGCTGTCGTTCTCGAGGAGGGAACAAAGCGAACTTGTTGATGCCCCTGCGAGCTTCTCGGTAGCGTGCCGATTCCAGAACGATGGCGGCTCGCTAGCCGGAGGTCGTCACTTCATCGCCGCAATGCGAACCGCCAGATGGCGGCGCTTCCTGTAAGCAGCAGAGAGACACCAAGAGCGGACATCTTGATGATTTTGAGGACCCTCCCTTTCCGCAAGAGGCGCTTGTACTCCGCGAAGCACGGTGAGCAGCAACTCAAGTGGTCGAGGATGCCCGGAAATTCGAAATGCGGCACCGTGTCAACCATGGCGTGGAGTTCCGTCGAGGCAGGACAGCCCACTCTCCGGGGATTTGGGAAGCCAGTCCGGAAAAGGTGACCTGCGGCAGTGATCAAATCATCTCCGTTCCAAGGAACTTTCTGAGCCCCAGAGGTCGGGGATATTCCTATTGCTCGGTTCATCGTGTCTCCTGTCTTCCCACGCACGGAGGATCAGGCCCTCTCGCCCTCTTGTTTCCTCTGCCGAACTCGGGATCAGCACCGCGTCCGCGGATCTTGACATCTTTGCCGAACGGTAGCCATCGCCGTGCGTGCGATCTTCCGTTGAGGCTCCGGCAATCTTCCATCGGTTCAGTCGCCGAGCACGTGCATTCCATTCACCGGGCGGTTCGGATTTGAGCTGTCAGCAGGCAATCGCGAGCTTTTCGCAAAACGGCTCCTGGTGAACGTGTTTGTCAACTGATCAACACAAAGAAGAGACGTTGTCAAAGCCCGGAACTCAATGGTTGCTGCAAAACTTCCTTCTTTAACAGGTCAAAGAGCAGCCTCTGGCGATCTGGAAACTTGCGCCCACAGAAACAAACAGCGTTGCGCTTTTTGAGGTAACGCTCTGTGAAACGACTCCTAGTCCTCAGATGGCAGTCCTCGGTGATTGATAGCAACGCGGAGCGCACAGGCGGAAGGACGTTGCCTGATCAGGGCACCACATGTGAACGCGCTAGGCCGTCGCTATCTCGAACGCTGCCATTGCCTCAAGGACCAAACCCGATCGGTATTCAGGTCGAGAGATTACAGGTAGGGGCACGCGAGGATGAGAAGTTGGACCACAAAGGAAGCCAGATACGTTTTGGAGTGGGCACGCACTCCCCATGAGGTGCGGCCGCACATCGACGAAATCGCCGGTCGGCTCGGCCGATCCACAGGGTCCGTGCAGCAATTCCTACGCAGGGTGCTCCCTCGGGAACAGTGGCCGTGGGTGGGGAAGCCCCGCTGGGAGCCGGAAGAGATCGAGGCGCTTGAGAACGATCGCGCGAGGTTGAACGGGCGATCGCCGGCGGCCATCAACAGGTACGTCAAACGCCACTGCGGACGTATGTCCGATGATTCCCTGGTGAACGAGGAAGTGGAGCGGACTCCGTTGACCGTCACGCAGGTGGCCGAGGACCTCGGTCTTTCACGCGCGTCGGTGTACCGGCTGCTCAACAAGGGAGTCCTACGCCGATTCAAAGGCGGCATCGCGGGCACCTCGTTCAGCGATCTGCTACGGGAGCATCCTGAAGCGGTGCCGTACTCGCGCCTGCCACGCGATCACAAAGAGTGGCTCGTCCTGAACGGATACTTTGATCCCTCGCTTCCCGTGAAACCGCCAAGCACCAAGGGCCTTCTCGAGTAGCAGGGCGTGGAGTCTGGTTCGTAAACCCTGGGTGACCAGTCGAGGGTAATCGCCGGTCGGCACACTTCCACGAGTTGCCGACAACTAGCGACTATACGCTCATGTGACTGCGGAATCGTTTTCGGATGGCCGATCCGGACAGAATCCTCGCGCCGGACGCCCCCCATTTCTCATTATCGGCCGATGACCTCGATTCGGATCATCGAGACTGTGCGATACCACGGTCTAACGGCTAACGTATCGGGCGCTCAGGCGCGGCCTGCTTTTGGCCGTCGCCTGCAGCGCTTCGTTAGGCCGCGCACTCCGTCAACAAATGGTTCCACAGATATTTCATTTTCCCCAGATCGTACGTGGGATCTCGACCGGCGCTGTCAAAGAACGCACGCGCGTAGTTCTCCTTCCGAATCAACTCGCCTTGGTATGCGCCAATGGCTGCGTTGAAGCTTGTCCATCTGACCGCAGCCTCGGCATTTGAGCCATAGCGCAAATCAAGAAACAACTCGATCGATACCGCCCTGCCGTTGATATCCTCGGTCGACTCGCCAGAGGGTCCCAGCGTTTTGAAATTGGCCAGCTCGTCAAGACTTGGCAGGACTGTTAAATGCATAGAGCGTGGTAGATCCATTTTGCGAATCCGTTGGAATGCCTCGAGACCTGCAGTGTCGTTGTCTAGAACTACCAGAATCTTGTTCTGAATACGCAATCTTGCCAAGCCCTGGCAAAAGCGGACTAGGTTCCCTGTTCCCGTGAACGGATAGTTTTCTGACATGTCGACGAAATCAAAGAAATCGGCGACATCAGGCTCAACCAGGGGCAGGGCCGCCCGAAGGATGGAGGAATCCGAGGAACCCTCGGTGACAACTAGATATTTGTCAACGTCAGCTAAACCGACGTACAAGCAGTCCTTCTCAACCCAGCCCCCCTCCAGCACGTCATGGAATCGCCAGACAACGTTCTCCTCTAGATTCTGGCGGTTCTCTCCGAGCAGCCGAAGTAACAGATAGGGGTGCAGACTTTCAAGGAATTCCCTCCACGGACATGACTGCGACGGTCCAATGGGGCCCGTCAAGTCCGGATCATTCTGTGTTAGCTCGGCCGCAAGCTGACCGAGATCGCATGTCCCAAAACCGCCTGCCAGGGCAACCCGATTCACGTCAATCGAAGCGACGACCCGGCGGAGTGTCTCGAATGAACTGTCCTGATCCGTGTAACAATCTGGACTGCGTTCAATGCTTCCATCGTAGATCCGCCGACATTCCGGCAGGCTAAAGCCCAGAAGATCGAGTCTCTTGATCACGCTGCCAAGCTTTCGGACGTAGGCGGGCTGCGACTCCTGAACGTCGTCCGCGTAATAGTAGATAGCCGGTTGAATGTCCCCCTTGAGAAACAGCGCCGAGTGATTCCCGTAAGGCTCATTCTTGCCCCACGTAACCTGGAGCTGCCCGACGTCAAGCGAGCTTATGGATCCCATTTTTGCGCCGATCCTCGTCGGCCTAACGTCCGCGGCTCAGCCGCGGCGCGTCATGGATCTTACCGCCCGCGCCGTCGGCTGCAGCCGCTTGGTAGGCGGCGGGCTCACGTACCCTGTGAAGGGCAATAATATAGTTGACTCAGTACGTGTTTTGGCATATGCTTGATTTATGAGCAGCCCCAAGACTCTCACTGATGCCATTAAGTACTTCGCAGATCCTGACAACTGCTTGCAGTACCTTGTAGCGCGGCGCTGGCCCAAGGGCGTCGTGTGCCCTACCTGTGGCAGTAAGGACGTGCGGTTCATTAAGACCCGCCGCCTGTGGGAGTGCAAAGAGAAGCATCCCAAGCGGCAATTCTCCGTCAAGGTTGGGACGATCTTCGAGGACTCGCCCATCGGCCTCGACAAGTGGCTGGCCGCGTCTTGGATGATCGTCAATTGCGAGAACGGGGTTAGCTCCTACGAGATTCACCGGGCCGTTGGCGTCACTCAGAAAACCGCTTGGTTCATGCTCCACAGAATCCGGCTGGCCATGCAGGGCGAGTACTCGGTGAAGCTGGGCGGCAACGGTGGGGAAGTCGAGGCCGACGAATCGTTCATCGGCGGCAAGGCCCGCAATATGCACAAGGCGAAGCGGGAACGTGTCATCACCGGCACCGGCGGCAAAGACAAAACTATTGCTTTCGGGATCGTCGAGCGCGGCGGCCAAGTCCGCACTGCGGTTGTGCCCAACCGCAAGAAGAAGACCGTTCAAGCGGAGATCAAGAAGCACGTTGAGACCGGTTCGGCGCTCTACACCGATTCGCTGCTGTCCTACGGCGGATTGGCGGGTGACTACGCCCACGAGGTCGTCGATCATGCCGTGGCCTACGTGGACGGCAGAGTCCACACCAACTGCATGGAGAATTTCTGGAGCCTCGTCAAGCGGCAATTGCACGGCACCTACATCAGCATGGAGCCTTTCCACCTGTTCCGCTATCTGGATGAACAGGCATTCCGCTACAACAATCGGAAGGACATGGACGATGGGGACCGTTTCAGCCTTGCGATTTCGCAGATTGTGGGCAAGCGGCTGACTTACGCCGAGGTCACTGGCAAGGTGGGTGCGACGCCTGACTAATCCTTTGCGCGGGAAGCGCGGCCCCCGCGTTTCTTCGGCTTCGGTCCAGGCCTTTGAGGATTCTTCGCGGCAGCTTTCCGGTGTTCCTCGACCCGCTGCTGGATCACGGAATGCGGGACGGAAACGAGGCGATCCATGAAGGCGGTGAAGGCGTTGTACTCGTCGGAATGACGCGGCACTGCAACGATTGTAGCATTCCTCTTCTAGAACAAGCTCCTGTATAATTGGTTTCGGAGAAACTGACCTATGAGCCGAGAAGAGGAACTTGCTGCCAAGGGTCAACTGCTTGAGGATTACTCGCATCTCAAGCAACGTGTTGCCACACTTGGCGGCGTTCTGGAGCGTCAGGGAATCTTGCTGCGGGAAGCTGGCGAGCATCTTTCGAGCATCGTCGATCCGCCCAAATTCGGCTCTTCTCCTGAGCCGGACTGGTCGGCAATCCTGCCGCTGGAAAAGATCCAGAGTACCTTGCAGGAGTTCAACGCCGAAAACAAGCGGCTGCATCAGTTGAGAGCACGGTTGCACAATGTCGGCTTCCCCCCTGATCCGGTTTTGATGAGCTAGTTTTGTTTCTTCAGTGTGTACCATACAACGGCACCCCACGTTGCCAGCCCCAAGATCGTCCCCGGCAGGTTCCAAGGCTCCAAGCCGACGCCGAAGTGAGTGGCCTCAGGGAACAGATCGGTATGCACGGTTAGCAGATAGCCGACCGTGAAGCACACGGCGGCGCTAGCAGCACCGCCCAGCAATCCATAAAGGAAATTCATGGCAACATGCCCGCCTGACCCTTGGTCGCGAGTAGCTGCATGAATCTCTCAACGTGTCCCAAGACTCGGAGTGATTCCTTTTCTCCGTAAGCGGACCGTGCGTGCATTACGTGGTTTCTCCATGCGTCCTTGAATCCCTGGAAATCTTCGAGAATCGAGTTGTAGAAATACGACTTCTTATCCTTCGCTGGTCCGGGCCTCAACTTGGCAAGCCGGTCGTTCACTCTAACCCTCAGTTGATTGTGCAGTATTTCCCAGGGCAGATTTTCGATCGGCACAAGTCTATCCTTACCGGCTTTCTGCTGTCTCATTTTGCGGAAATCTAGGCTTCGCCCCAGCATCCGCACTCCATGTTCCACAACCCGCATTAGGTGAAAGATGGCTGCTGTTGAAGCTCCTACGGCTATACACAATGCAGCCTGTTCAGCGTCGTAGCGGGCATCTGCAAAAGTTTTGTGGACGGCTTCCCCAAAAGGCATCGCCACTTTTTTCAATTTGGCAGATCCCGGAACCACTGCTGTGGGATGCATCAGCTCTGGTACGTACTTAGTGCAGGAGGAAGGGATATACAAAAAGACACGCCTCGCCAGAGCTCCGTCCATCATGCTTCTGATCCCGAGCAAGTGACCTCGGATTTCTCCCATCGTAGCCTGATCCAGGCGTTTGAAGAGATCTTTGCAAACAAGAACGGCATCTTCTAACTCCAGTTCTTTGCAGTGTTTTTCGACACACAGCAATCTATCCATAAGACTGGTTTTCTCGCTCTGGGTCAGCAGTGACGCCTCGCCGTGTCGATGGCGCTCCTGAGACAACGTATAGTTGATCATGTGCGTCATCCACAGCAGAATTGCGTGAAGATCCTTAATGTTGTACCGGACCATATCCAGCAGGCTTACCCATTGGCGTTCCTGGGACTTCCACGCCAAGCCCTTCAGCCCATGCTGGCTATCATCGCAGGGTGGGCCTACTGAGTCAACTATATTATTGCCCTGTGAAGGTACCAGTAGCCGAGGAAAGCGACAAGAACGATGACCACGAACGAAGGGAGAAAGATCTGGCCCCCGGGGACAAGGAAGGCCGCCGGGAACAGCAGTAATCCGATCGCAGCAAGGAAGATGGGAGCTGCGAAGCGAGAACGGCGCCACGTGAGGATGGCGGTGACGACGTACGTGCAGCCCCACGTCAGAGCAAACAGTGCGGCGAGAGGGGACGTATTCGAAGTCCTCGGCCAAGCCGCCCAGAATGCGGCGATTCCCGCAAGACCTGCTACGAGAAAAAGGCCCGCAAGCAGAGTTGTTCCAAAGGTTCTCCTGAGCATCTCCCCCTTCCCTCCCGCCGCCCTAACTCATATTAGGCCGGCCTCAGTCTCCGCCCGCACTCAATCCGCGGCTTGCCGACAAACCGTCAACTTGGATTTGTCAACGCTACGCCGCGGAGCTTATTCGCGGCTGCATGTACGGTAAGCTTGAAGAGCTTCGAACTAAGTGTCGCGCACGCGAGTTGACCCAGAACCACGCGGGGCACGCTTATTGGCGTTACCGCGAGAAGTCAATGTCCACAAAGCCCGAATTTCCGACGCTAATCCACAGGCGGGCCGCCGAAGCAATAGTTGACTTCTCGATCGGCTTATCGGTAGAAGCCGTGTTGCTCGTCAATTCCTGCGCACGAGGCACAGCCACCCCGGAGAGCGATCTCGATATCGCGCTTCTAATTGATCCAGAACTCCCCACCAAACAGAGACAGTCGCTCGACGATGCGTGGCGCAAACGGTACGAGAACGAGTCGGTATTCCGCGAACTTGAGCGGCTCAGCCGCTTCGCGCGTGTGCACCTCGACGTTTTTGATGGACGATGGGTACCGCAGCCGTGGGACGACGGTGGCGGCCCCGACGCCTTTGAAATCGAAATAGGCAATCGCGTCGCGTATGCGGTGCCTTTGTGGGAACGGAGCAACGCGTTCGCTGATCTTCGTACCCGTTGGCTACCTTACTACGGAGAGAGCTTGCGGCAAGAACGACTACGGATGGTAAATGACGCCTGCCGTCTGAATATCGAGCGTGTCCATTTCGCTGTCACCCGAGGCCTGAACTTCTATGGATTCGACCGGCTCTATCATGCGTTTCAGGAATTCCTGCAAGCGCTGTTTATTGCGCACCGCGTGTATCCGATCGCCTATAACAAGTGGCTTCGCGAGCAAGTTGAGGGACTGCTGGGGTTGGCTGCCTTGTACCGCGAGCTAGCGTCCGTGCTGGCTCTTGGCCACTTACGGCCCGACGAGTTGATCGATCGGGCAGAGCATGTGCGTCGATTGTTGGGAACGTGGGCAAGCCCGGCGGTCGCGAATGGAGAGTTGTCCTCGCCTCGTTAGCTGCGTTGCCAGGCGCCTGCCAGGAATGAGTAGTCGGCTACTGTAGAGCTAAACGGCACCACCCGGACATATAACGGCCGTTGCTGACATTTCCCAGGCCAAACGGAAAGATCCCCGCTGACGCCGTAGTGTAGGCCGACAAGGATCAGCTCCTGAACGACAAGGAAGCCATCGTCATGCACTTCGCAGCAAGCTGTGAGTACTCAGCGCAGACTGATCGAGGACATCGCACTGATCAGACCCAATTCAGGCAATCACCCCCGGCTTCGAAGATGGGTGACCTGTGGAAGCAGATCGAATCGTTGCCTCATGCCCACTATGTTCTCACCGCGCTGTTCAATGCGTTGCGTGCCCAGGTTTCCCAGTAGGGATGCCCTTTCAAGGTGCCGGACACGAACCGGGTCAATCCCCATCAACCTGCAGCAGGTTGCGTCGGCGGCGACAGCATCGTCCGCGAAGACAAGGCAGCCGAGCCGCTTCATTGGGCCATGCAACGGACCGTTGCCTTCCATAGCCTCGATCCCATCGGCGATGACGAAGTGGATGGGGACTGTGGCGGCAAGCTCGACGATGGAGTTGTCAATGCCCTGCCAGTGCAGCACATTCTTCGGCCAGCCATAGACTGATCCGGGCACAATCCCGAACAGGTTCTTCAGGCTTAGTGTGACGCCGGCCCAGTGATGGGTCTTGATCTTAGGCATCGAAATCACGATGTCGGCGGACAGGGCGGTTTTCGGGAGCCAGAGTTCTCGTAGCTGAGTCAGGCCCGTAGTGGGAGCCACTCTGACAACGGAATCGAAGTTGAGATCAACGAAAGCGGACCGGCCAATTGTATCGAGGTGCTCCCGCAGGCCGGACTCGGAGAGGAGCAGGTCCGTATCGCGAACGTGTCCGGGACCATCGGCGACCACGACGGATGAGGCTCCCCGCCTGTAGAGTGCCTCGATGACGGATGCGATCAGCGTCGGATGAGTATTGATTGGCGCGGCCGGGGAATACTCGACCAGGTTGGGCTTGAGGAGTACACGCTTGCCGCGGACCGATGGCACCAGCAGTCGAAAGCCATCCTCAACAGCGCGGGGGGTCAGATCGTAGCGATCGCACCGGAGAATTGCGACGTGTGATAGACGCGGACGCCGTCTCGGAACTCGCGATGGCCAGTGTTGGCGAACGGCCAGACCGGCCGTCGCTGCCAGAGCAGCCCCGCTTAACAGTGACCGGCGATTCATCGTTCAACCTCCTCGAATGTGAATGTCGGCCGCTCCAAGGCAAGCGAAGTAATCGCGAGAACACGAGCCGGCAGTAAACAGATTCGAGAAGCTGTACCCGCCTCCAACTGGCCGCGCAGTCGTGTAGCCCCCTCGTGACAATAGGCGGAAAGCGCCATCAGCGCCCAAGCCAGAGAGTACGGCGAGAGTGATGTGCTCAAGCGTGCCGCGAGGTAATCCAAGGAGCGGCGAACGATCGCCTCGCGCCTATGATCGGAATCGCGAAGCGCAAGCACGGCCATTGCTGTGAAGTCGGGGTGGGGGTCGAGCTCGACGCCGAAGACCTCCGGATTGCCGGCATTCCATCCGCCTTGAGGGCAGGCACGGTCGAGCAGCATGTCCCTACCGGCTGGAACGCGAGGTGATTCGCGCCGCCAGGCTCGAAAGGACAGCATCGCAAGCGCGGTGGGCGCTACCCAACTGACGGTCCCAGGAACCCATGGCCAGCCGGACTTCAAGGGATCGAAGCGGACCTGGCGATCGAACAAACGAAATTTCCATTGCCACAGCCAGTGTGACTCTCGGCCCCGAAGCTCGGAGAGCCATGCGAAGGCGTGATCGGCTGCGTGTCGCACGGGTGAAAGCTGGTACGGGCGGAGGGCCAGGAGGGCCAGTGCGGTGTGATAGGCGTTCGGCAAATCTACATTTGGGATCGCACACCAAGCGCCGGATGAGTGCTGTTGGCGAAGCAGGGGCGTGGGATCGCCCCCGGAATGACGCAAAGCGAGAAGGGTCAGCGCAGCGTCCTCGGTTCCCTGGCTCGGCAACACTTTCAGCCGCTCAAGAATTTGAGAGCGAATACCCACACAGGGTTCTACGACGGCTGCCTCGCAAACGATACAGTTGCCGGCTCGATTCCGTCGGATGTCCAGGCCGTGCTCGCCTATGTGGGATGCCTTGACTGTCCAGACCACCTTTCATGTGGGATGGTAGTTGCGTATCGCGCCTGTGGGATGTTCGCACTGTCCACGTGTGATTGTCGTGGGATGTCGCTTTGTAGTCCGCTTGTGGGCTGTCCCTTGTGTTCAGCACACTTTGTTGTGGGATGGCTGGCTGGGTCGGACACGTGGGATGTCACACGTGTACAAGTCAATGTCGTGTGGAATGTCGAGAACGTCTCAGGCGTGCGGGATGTCCGCGCCGTCCGCGTTGCAATCGGAGATCGCGCGGCCAAACAGTTCGAGATGACCAAAGATTCTCAAGACGATTCGCTGCCAAGCTCAATTTGCGCCTGACGAATGACACCTTATGATTCCTTCACATGTTTGCCACACCGCAGAACGTTGCCGACGGACTCTACGAAGCCGGCTATGCGACGGATCCGGTCCTCGTGCAGATCATCTGGCTCGCGATCAAGATGCAAAAACCGATCCTGATCGAGGGTCCACCGGGAACGGGCAAGACCTACTTGGCGCAGGCGTTCGCGGCGGCGGCGAGAACGGACCTCATCCGCCTCCAATGCTTCGAGGGCATCACCGAGAAACAGGCAATCGGGTCTTTCGATGAGGCCTTGCAGCGCCTATTCCTCGAAACGCAGGCCGACACTCTCGACCGGCAGTGGGAAAAACTTCGGCTCCAGCTCCACACTCTAGACTTCTTCACGCAGGGCCCGCTGTTCCAGGCTGTTCTGCAGCCGAAGCCGGTGGTCTTATTGATCGACGAGCTCGACAAGGTGGACCAGAAGTTCGAAGCACTGCTGCTTGAGATCCTGTCCGATTGGCAGATCACCGTCCCCAAACTGGGCACCGTGAAAGCGAAAACCATCCCGTTCGTCGTGATGACCTCCAATCAGGAACGGCGGCTTGGGGATCCCTTGCGGCGCCGGAGCCTCTACCAGAGGATCGAGCATCCCGATGTGAAGAAGGAAGCCGAGATCCTGGACATCCGAACGGTCGATGGACCGCTGGAATTGAAGGCGCAGGCTGTAGGGCTGGCCCAAGCCCTGCGAGGTTACAACCTGGTGAAGCCGCCTTCGATCGATGAGATCGTTCAGTTCGTAAAGGCGCTGCAACTCCTGGGGAGGTCAGAGATCCGCCCGGAGGATCGGGATGTGCTCCTTCCCTTCTTGGCCAAGACCGAGGAAGACGTGAAACGCCTTCTGCTGCGAGACGGCTTCACCAGCCTGGTGGCGACGGCGCACGAGTACCGGGATCAGGCGCTGGCTGCCATGAAAGTGGATGCGAGGAAGCTGGTCGAGGCGGCGGTATGAGGCGGCTTGTTTTCGTGTGGGCATGTCTGACCTGCTCGCTGGTTGGGCAGACAGTGGAGGCGCGCCAATGGGCCGACCATTGGGCCGATACCTATGGTTTGCCCCGGGAGCTTGTGTATGCCGTGATCGAAGCGGAGTCGGGGTGGAATCCTCGTGCGGTGTCGCATGCAGGGGCCGTTGGGCTGATGCAGTTGATGCCCGATACGGCGGTCATGTTTCGCGTTGAGAATCGTTTCGACGTTGCTGAGAACATTCGCGGAGGAGTGGCGTACTTGGCATGGCTCATGAGCCGCTGTGGGGGTGACTGGCGGCTGATTCTGGCTAGCTATAACGCAGGGCATCGTCGCGTGCTGCGAAAGGGCTTGAACTACAGCTCTGCGGAAGTCCACGGTTACGTCAATCGCGTCGCGCATCTATACCGGCGCAATCGCTGGGAAACGTTGCTGCAGCCCGAGAGGAGGGAAGTCAGGTGAGAGGTCTTATTGCGTTTTTTGCAGCGGGGCTCCTGATGGCGCAAACACACGTCAAGCCGGTGGTGAGCCAGCGGGGCCTCAACGAACAGATCAACGTGGTGCGTGTGGCCCCGCGATACGCGACGGCCATCAGGATGCCTGAGGCTGTCAGTTCGGTGATTGTCGGAGACCCGGTGAAGTTCCTCGCGGAACACTCGGACAAGGAACCAACGCTCGTGCTGGTGAAACCTGTGGTCGAAGATCCCGCCGAGTCGAACCTCTTGGTGACCACGATCAAAGGGCGACAGGTCAGCTTTGTGCTGCGCAGCGAAGGCAGTGGAGCACGGCCGATTGATTTCGTGTTGACCTACACGCCGGTGGAAACCTTTCTGATTGAGGAGAGCGACATCGGAACCATGGAGGTGCCGAGAACGGAGAAACTGCACACGGGATCCACGGCATCGGCTACCTCCTCGATTCAGCCTACCCTGATCGAGTCGCGAGAGCCAGGGCCCGGCGGAGAGTCTAATTCGGCGGGGCGTGATCTGCTGGACCAACTGCTCGAGAGACAGCAGCGTGCTTCACTGCCCACGCTCTATGGAATGCGCGCACCCGCGCCGGAGCGGAAGGGGGACCCTGTTCGGGTCGGTGTTTCTGAGGTCGTCGATGAGGGCCGGACCGTAGTCGTTCTTTTCTCGGTGATCAATCCTCAGCCACAGGCCATTGAGATTCTGCCGCCGCAGATCCAGTTGGCGGGAAAGGTTCGCAAAGGGTTCATCATCCGGCGTAGCCGTTGGGGAACCAGCGAACAGCTGCCGGTGAAGGATTTCCGTCTCACCCGCCGTAGGCTTGGCGCTGGCGAAAGAGCGGACGGCGTAGTCGTCTTCACGCGGCCTAACTTCAAGCAGTCGAATGAAAGCGTGTTTCTGCAGATCGCCGAGAGTGGAGCGGTAGACAGGCCAGCGCTGGCCCCCATTGGTTTCGGTGTGTCAGCGGTGAGGAAGGAGGCGAGGCATGGCGAGTGACGGTAGCAAGGACAACGATCTGACGCCGACGGATGAAGCCTTGGATGCGCACCCGGCGGATTTGGAAGCGGCTGGTGCGCCGCCTGAATCTGTTGTGCCGGAAGAAACCGAAACGCTTCCAGAGGACCAGCCAAAACAGGGTTGGCTGGCGCAACTCGTGGCACGGCTGGCGAGGCCTTCTAAACCGAGCCGGGATGCAAAGTCCGCTGAGCGGACGCGAGGGCTAGTGATCCTTGCCGGCGCCTCGATCGCTTGTCTGTTCCTCTTCTTCGGATTGTTCACCACCGACAGCGGCGCTAACCGCAAGGAACGCAGAACGCAACCGAGTCTTGGCCGGCCGCAGACACCCGCAGTCGATGCTGACACAGCGAATCGCTCGCTGGTGCCCCAGCTTTCCGTGAATCAGCAACCGAACGACGAATCGGGCGAACTCAACGAGCACGACGTGCTCGAAACGATGCGGAACCGCGGTATGCCGGCACCGGAGGTCAACGCGCCGCCTCCCCCACCGAATCCGAATCACGCGCTCAGCACCGTGTACTTCAAGGACCCAGCGCTGGCGGAAGCCTACCGCCGCCAGGGCCTGATACCGCCGCGGCGCGCTGAGGTTGCAGGTTGGAATGCGGCGGCTGCCGGCCCTCAAGTGAGGCAGCAAGTGATCCCACCGCCACCGCCGGCGGTTAGTTCGGACGATGGATTGCGGCAGTCGTCCATCGTCTTTGTGCGAACCAGTCTAGCTACAGCCGCCGCACAGACCGTTCCGATGCCAGCCGTTGAGCGCGGGAACGTCGGACTATTGCCGCAGGGCACGGCGCTCGTTGCACGGCTCCAGCACTCAGTGAGTTCGGCTGCGAAGGTGCCAGTCACAGCAGTGATTGAGTACAACTATGAGGACGGCGAGCGAATCATCGTGCCAGCCGGGACTAAGGCATACGGGGAGCTATCGCAGGCAACACCGCAAGGTTGGGTCATCATCAAGTTCCATACGCTCGAGTTCCCGACTGGGGACCAGGAGATGATCGACGGTTCGGCGCTCAGCATGGAGCGCGGTGCTTTGCGCGGAGACGTCAACGGAAAGAACGGCGCCAAGAAATTCCTGACACGGGTACTGACCGGTGTCGGCACCATCGCCGCGTACGCCGTGGGCGGCCGGGGTCTGAGCGGGGGCATTGATAACTCCGTGCTGCTGAGAGAGCGGTTGGCGTCGAACGTCGCGCTTGCCGGTGAGCAGGAACTGGCCCTGCTGGCCTACCAGCAGAACATCGTGGTTACGGTGCCGGCCAACACGCGCTTCTATCTCGTGCTGCACGAGGCTGGCGTGAGCCAGCGAGTACCTGGGGCTATCGGGACGCAGGCACGTCAGCAGCTCGGCTCTGCCGTCCGTCAGACATCAAATCAGAACGGGCTATCCGAGCAGGAGTTACGGGAAATGGTCCAGCTTCGCAACGAGCTGAGGGAGATGAATCGACTGATGCAGTTGAGTGCGCCCAGCATGCATCTGCCGTCTTCGGAGAATAGGTGATTTCGGACCACCGGCCGTTGTAAGAGGCGCTTTGGCCCGGCATCGGGCTCTCCTCGGGACCCCGCGGAATCGGCTATTCTGAAGACGCCTAGCCGGAGAACGCCGATGCCAGGTTTTCTCGGATCCGAACCCTCTAGCCCTAGCCTCTTCCACCACATTGGCTGGTATTTGAGAGCTGGTGTGGACAGCATTGGCAGAGAAATTGACTGTCTCGCGCAGAGGGCGAGGACTTCCTCTGGCACGGAAAGATCCGCATGGTGGTTCCGTTGCGCCATCGCGTGCGCACTGGTCATCGCCGAATACCTCTTCCTCTACGTCATTCTGTCGCGTCGTGATAGTCTGCTCGCCTTGGGCAGTTCCTGGCTCGTCTTGCTCCTCCTGCCGAGGCCAACGCCTCGGGTTCCCCTCTTTGCCGGACGCTGTCTCGCGTTTGTAACCACAATCGCGAATGCTTCGGTTGGTCTTGACTGGCTGGGGAAAGCCTGGCAGTCCTCGCAGGCCTGGAATGGCGTTCTTTGGTTCATGCTGATGGGGGGCCTCTTGATCTGGGCTTTCATGGCATTGCGACCTCGAGCGCCGCAGTACGCGGAAGCATCATCGGGCAGCTTGGCGCCAGGCCAAGGTGTGGAAGCTACCGCTTGGTCGAACATTCCCGCTGTGCGGTTTGCAGATGTGGGAGGGGCGGCGCGAATCAAAGAAGAAATTCGAGCAATCGCTGAGAATCGCTTTGGGAAGAATGCGACAGCCGTCGTCCGGAACGGCATACTGCTTCACGGCGAGCACGGAACGGGAAAGAACCTTCTGGCGGAAGCTACAGCGGGCGAGTTCCGAGTCAATTTTCACCACGTCCGATGCCCGGAGTTGATGGGAGTCAGCATCGGCTCGACGAGTGCCGAGATCCGGCGGCTATTCGAATGGGCGGCAGATCATCGGCCAATCGTGCTCTTTCTCGATGAAATTGATTCGATAGGGAGTCGCAAGCAGCCGCAGGGTAGCGGCACGGACGGAGGCGGAGGCGGCCGGGAATACAACACCGTCACAACCCAGCTCATGCAGTCGATCGACCAGCACCGCAATCTGGAAGGCTTCCTCCTCATGGCTGCCACCAACTATCTTGATGGCCTTGAACCGACACTAATCCGGGAGGGGCGGTTCGATGCAAAGCTGCGGCTAGGCTTGCCCGGCGAGGACGGCCGAAAGGAGATTCTCGCGGCACAGCTTGCCAGGTTGGCGTGGAGGAAGCACGACCTTTCGCCACTCGCACGCCGTACCCCGGGCTGGAGCCCTGCCCGCCTCAGGAGCCTGGTCGATCGTGCGACTTTGCTGGCGAACGGCAATCCTATTGAGGAACGCCATCTTGTCGAAGCTCTGGAAAGCACAGGAGGTCAGGATCACACTGCTTTTGAGCGAGTTCAGTGGGATGACGTAATTCTTCCTCAGCGCGTCGCGGACGACCTGCGGACGCTGATGCGGTTGATGGAGCCAGGAACCGCCGAGCGGCTATCGTTTCCGACGCCGACAGGTTTGATTCTCCTCGGAGCGCCGGGGACAGGGAAGACGATGACGGCGAAGCTAATTGCCTCACAGTCCAATCGCGGCTTCTACTCCATTTCGCCAAGCGAAGTTCTCTCGGGAGCAGTCGGTGGTTCTGTCAAGCGGTTGAGCGAGATTTTTGCCCGAGCGAAGGAGAATGCGCCGTCGATTCTATTCTTCGATGAGATGGACGGGCTGTTCCCGAGCGTCCAGGGTCCGATCGGACAGCACGACGTGCAACTCGTTGAACAGGCTCTGATCGAGATCAGCGCCCTCAAGCCGGAGCACAACGTCTTTCTGATCGGAACCACGAACTGCCTGGACCGGGTGGACCCGCGTATTCTGCGCGGTGGCCGGTTCAGCGAGAAGATCGAGATCGGAGTTCCTGAGGAAGCTGGTTACCGCAAGCTTCTAGAGCGATATCTGGGCACTGCGCAACTGGCGGACGGCTTGACGCCGGAGACGATCGTCGAACGCGTTCAGGGCATGTCGCCGGCGGACCTCGAAGCTGCGGTCAACACGATGAAGCGCTTCGCTATGCGCCGAATGGGTTCCTCGGAGACCCGGCTGCCGCCTCTCCAAGCGGAAGACTTCGAAGAAGCACTCGGTCGAGTGCAGCCGCGCTTCTGAGGACGACGATTCGCCCAGAATCGCATCAGCACTTCCACGACATGGCCGTCAGCACTAAGCCGCTGGCGCGGCGGACGCTGCGCGTGCGTTTGGGTGAAAGCTGGTGCTTCGAATGGGGCTTCGGTTGGAACCGTCGGAGTTGTTATGATCTGCGCATGGCCTCTCCCACCTTTCGGAGTCAAGGACCGAACCTGAGTGCCCGATTGTCAAGAAAAACGGCTAGCGTTACTCTTCCATCTGGCTAGCAGCGGAGAAAAGAACCGTTTGAGTGGAAGCTTCCGTTGCTGGACAACTGCGAGCTAATTTAGCCACGCTGAAGGGCCCTCAGCGGATCTACCTTGCTCGCTCGCGTCGCCGGTATCCAGACAGCCACCAGTGCAACAGCAGCGAGTGCCCCCGGAACGGCAATGAATATCAGGGGATCTCGGGGTTCGACACCGAAGAGCAAGCTCGTGATGAATTGTGTCAGTCCGAAGGCGGCAACCAACCCGCAGAGTATCCCGAGGAGAATCAGTCCCAAGCCCTGAAACACCACCATGTTCCGAATGTTGCCAGGCTCCGCTCCGAGGGCCAGCCGAACTCCAATCTCGTGGGCGCGCTGGGCCACCGAATCGGCCATCAATCCAAAAATCCCAATTGCCGCCAGGACCAAAGCCGAGAGCCCGAAGATTGTGAACACGAGCGTATGAAACTGCTCGTCCGCCGTGGATCGAGATATAGCCTCGTCCATAGTGCGGGCGCTTGCGACCGGCAGCCCGCCGCTGGCCTGGCGCAACTCTCGTTCAATCGCGGACCGGAGCGACAGTGGCGGCACGCGAGTCCGGACCACCCAAGTCCAGGGGAGGAGTTGCGCGAGTCGGCCCGGCGGAGCCGATAGGACATAGACAGTCGGACGCGGGTCGAGATTCAGGCCGCTGTCGCGCACATCCCCAGCTACTCCGATGATCTGGGCCGGAGCTTTATCGCCGACTACGATTTGGCTCGTCAAGGGATCGCTGTCCGGCCAGAACTGCTTCGCCAGCGTCTCATTGATAATCACCACTTGCGGCGAGCGTTCATCCTGCTCGGTAAATGCACGCCCCTGCAGGATTGGGATCCGGAAGGTCTCGAAGTACCCGGCGGTGACGTCGACGAATCCTGTCACGCCCTCAGAACCTGGCCCTTGGGTACGCCCGGCAATCCGGATACCTGCCTGTAAGGGCGTATCTAGCGGCACGCAGCATGTGGTGGCTACAGTCTCCACACCTGGAATTGCACGGATACGGCGAATTCCTTCGCGAATCACTTGAGCTACACGTTCAGGATCTCGAAACCTAGATCCGGTCAGCGACATGCGAACTGTCAACACGTTGGCTGCATTGAAACCAGGATCCACTTCTCGGATCGCAACAAAACTTCGGATCAGCAGGCCAGCGCCAATCAGCAGGACCATCGCCATCGCTATTTCCATCGTTGCTAGCGCGGCCCGCGTCTTCCGGGTTCGCCCGGCGGCGCTGGAACGGCTGCCACTTTCCTTCAACGCACCATGCAAATTGGCCCGTGAGGTGTGCAAAGCAGGAGCAAGCCCAAACAGGACTGCCGTGAGAATCGATAGGGCGAGCGTGAAGCCGAATACGCGCCAGTCCAGGTGCACATTGAGTCCGTCTACTCCGATGCGCGGGATGGCCGGACTGAGTTTGAGGAGAACACGGACGCCCGCGTAACCGGCTAACAGGCCTGTGACCGCGCCAGCAGCGGATAGCATTAAGCTCTCCGTCAAGAGTTGACGGATTATCCGCCAACGACTCGCTCCCACAGCCAAACGGATCGCCATCTCCTGTTTCCGGCTAGCCGCCTGTGCGAGCAACAAGTTTGCGACGTTTGCGCAGGCAATCAGCAACACCAGGCTGACTGCACCCAGCAGCATCAAGAAGGAGTTCCGCACGCCTCCCACAATGGCCTCTCGCAAAGGCTCTATGCTAAACCCCGCCCCCAGAGGCAGATCTGTCCATCTCCGTTCGTAGTCCCGGTAACTCGCTTGAAGTTGAGCACCAGCGGCGGCCACGGTAAGACCCGGTTTCAGTCGCCCGACGACGTTGAGGAAATGACTGCGGTCTGTGCTGTTGGGATCTATCTGAAAGGGAATATAGACGTCCGGGGGCTCATTGATTTCGATGTTACCGGACAACAAGGATTGTTCGGCAATCTGGCTGCTCTCGATATCGCGCCTGAGTATGCCGATGACCTCATATCGCTCCCCATTCAACGTGATGCGCCTGCCGATTACATCGGGATCGCCACCAAAGTAGCGCTGCCAGAATCCAAAGGCGAGCACGACGGTCTTGGGCGCGCCCGGCAAATCGTCCGCGGCTGTGAAAGTACGGCCTCGCAGCGATCTCACCCCACACAAACGGAAAAAGTCCGCGCTGACCCGCATCGTCGGGATCTGCTCCGGGTCCGATTCACCTGTCAGATTGGCGAAACCGAACGTGTACGCCGATATGTTCGAGAATGCCCCTGTTTGCTGCCTCCACCAGTTGAACTCATCAGGTGCCGCGCTTCCACTGCGAATTCCCTGCCGGTAGGTGTTCTGAAACATCACGATCCGCGCGGGATCGGAATAGGCGAATGGCTTCCAGAGAACGGTGTCGATCACCGAGAACATCGCGGTGTTGGTCGCGATGCCTAGCCCCAGAGCAGCAATTGCAGCGAGGGTGAAGCCCGGCGCCCGCTGGAACATGCGGACCGAGTACTTCACATCCCTGAAGAAGGTGCCCATTGCTCGCCAACGAGAACGATATCACAACAAAAGCGTCCGCGCGACTACGCCGAGCTTCAGCAAAATGGAACGTCACGATCAATCATCCACCTGGACGGTTAGTCGCAAACCGCGGATGTGGATTCTGGGCCCCTGACCTGATCTCGCAGTCGGATGACGGCCCACTGGAAGTAGCTGGTCGGCTGGCTCCACGCGTCGCCATTTGTCGCGCGCTACGCCCTCTAACGAGCCTCACTCTTTAGGTACGTGATGTCAACAACTTGCCAGCGCCGCCGCAACTCGTTTTGAGAATCGCCAAACCTGCTGTAGAGTCCTCCCATTGCTCGGGCGTTCCGCCTGAGTCGAATCTCGATCTGGGAGGTATACCTTCATGCAACACCTATCGGGGACGAGGCAGCGGGCGACGCTCCTTCTGGCCGCAGTCCTCCTCTCACTGACAACCGCCAACGTAGTCCTGCTGGCCCAGAACATGGGGGCGGCTCCACAGACCAACATCGCCGTTCAGGGTCAGACGGGCGCTCAGCCGGAAGGGGCGTTTCTAAATCTGGTGAACTGGGTCGGCAACGTGATCGCGCCCGTGGGCGCGTCCCTCGCCATTGCCGCGGGATTGGTGTCGTTCATCTCGGGCCGCGGCGCGGTGAGGTACGTCGTAACCGCTCTTGGTTGTTTGGCCGTATCCGGCGTCACGCGACTACTCGAATTCTGGATCACGCAGGGCGGCGGCGGGATTTCGTAGCGACATGGGCGAGGACCAGAGAATCGGAGTGCGAGCCGCCGGCGCAGGGCTCGCACTCCAAAACCAAGGCCGGGAGAGACATGCCACCTCTGTTGCAGGACATCACACGCTTGTTGCTCCTCCTGGCAGGGCCCGCGGCCTTCGTGTGCCTGCTCAACGCGGGCATTACGCTTCGCAGGGAGGGCGGCACGGTGTTCTGGGTCGGCGGCGGCTTCTCGAAGTGGATGCTCTGGGCCGTGATCTTCCTCGGGCTGGAACCCACACTCAACTGGTTTCAGTTCTTTGGCCTGCCGGTGTTCTTTCCGCCCGGACCAACGATCGGGACGCCCTGGCTCGCGAGCATTCAGCAGGATGTCTCGACGTTCGTCAGCTCATTCCTGGTGGGGCGCATCGCGCCTGTGGCCGCGGCCTACTTCGTCGTGCGGGCGGTTCTCGATACCGCGAGCGGAACCGGGCCGTTGCCTTCGATCTTGAGCGCGATGTTTCTGCTGGCCATATCGAGCACCCATGCCCTGCTCGACGCCTGGACTCCGGCGGGCGACCGCTTCTCCGTCGCTCTCGGACTCGAATCGATGTGGACCTACCTGGCGAGCCGCATCATGCCCATCGCCGCGGGGCTCTCGATTTGCGGGGCCATTGTGTTGTTTGCGTTCAACCGCCCAGGCTATTTGCGGCTGGTGCTGTGCGCGGGCGGCTTTCTTACGGTGAGCGCTCTCTGGATTCTGATCAATCGAATGATGTAGGACGCGGGAGGCGTTGTGGACTTTCTCACGGGCATCACGAATCTGACGAACTGGTTCGGCAACGTGATCATGCCGACGCTGGCCGGCCTATTCTTCGTGATTGCCGTCCTGCGCTTTTCGCGAAACGCACCGTTTCAGTACTCGATGTACGCCGGATTTGCGGCGCTGATGGTTTCGGGCATCCTGCGGGCGATCGAAACGTTTTCGCAGCAGCGAGCCTGGAACGACCCGGATGCAGTCTGGGTCACGCTGCTCGGATTGGTCAACTGGTCCGCAAACGTGTTTCTGCCGCTCTACGGTGTCCTGCAAATCGTCATCGCCATTCTGCATTACGGCGGCATGGGCTTTCGGATCTATCCTGGTGCGCCCTGGGCACGGCACGTGGTCGCGGCGATGATCTGTTTTGGCTTGTCAGGGGTGCTGCGGCTTGCGGAGTTCTTCGTCGCCCAAGGCACCGGAGGCGTGAACTAGGAGGCTGTCAGATGGCGCTTGAAGTCACACCCGTACATCGCAACCTACACCAGCGGGTCACGTTCTTCTACCTGGAGTTCGAGGACCTGTTCATTGTGATCGGCCTTGCCGCGGTGATGAACATCTTCGGCCGCTTCCTCGACCGGGATCTCTATGGAGTCCCTCTGAATATCGTTCTCCAGTATGTCGTGCCCTTGGTGGCGGTGCCGGTCCTGATGCTGTTCAAGTACGGCAAGCCGCGCGGCTACATCCGCGATCTGGTCGTTTGGCACGCAAAGCCCCATATCTATTGCGGTTTGGAACCGGACCGGGAATTCACCGAGGAGTTCTTAAGGTAATGAGGCCACTCACTTCCGCCAAGTACAACGACTCTTTGCACAAGCCGGCGCTGTGCGAACTGCTGCCGGTGCGCGAGTACCTGGACGGCGTGATGGTGCAGGTGGACGGAAGCCTGGTGGCCGGGTACGAGCTAACAGGACTCAACAGCTTCTATCACGACGATGACATGCGGAACCGCTCGAAGCATGCCCTGGAGGCGTTGATCCGGTCCTTGCCCGAACGCTCCATGCGGCTCCAGATGCGGTTTGAGATTACCGAGGGGATCGGGGATGTCCGGACCGCGTATCCGCGTCTCAACCGGAATGAGAACCCGGTTCTCCAGGAGATCGACCGGTTGAGGATGCGGCGCTGGGATGCGAACGAAAGGCGCGGGTACTACCTGCGCCAGCTTCTGCATGCGTACTTCATCTGGAACCCGAGGATTCATCATGAGCTGGCCGAAACACTCCAGGGCAAGAAGAGGCCCTTATTCAGCCTGTCCGAGCCAAAGTGCATCGATCGCGAAAGGCGAGACCACGAAGACCTGCTTTCAGAGTTGGGCAGCCTGCTGGCCGGCGTCGAACAGACGCTGGTCGCCACCGGCATGGCTGTCCGCCGCATGACCGACGACGAGATGTTCTTGGAAGCGAAGCGGGCGCTGAATCCGGTGTTTGGCGATCGCAGCCCGCTGCGCCGCCCCGAGTACTCACTCTCCTACCGGAGCGCTCGCGGCCAGATCACGAACACGAGCATCGAGGACGAACAGGAGAACTACCTGCAAGTCGGCGGGCTGCTGTACACCTTCGCGAGCATCAAGGACCTGCCGGATGGGACGTTCCCGGGAATACTGCGTGAGCTGCTTGTCCTGGACTTCCCGATCATCGTGAACGCCGAGGTGACCATTCCGGATCAGACAAAGATCCTGGAGCATTACAAGGGCCGGCTACGGCGGATGCAAGCCGCTCAGCGGGATTCACATGGCGGCTTCAAGATCAACGTCGAGGCGCAGGTCGCACAGAGCCAGTTGCAGGAAGTTTTGCAGGCGGTCATCTCGTCTTCGCTGAAGGTCTGCAATTACTCGATGGTGATTGCCGTTCGGACCTCAAAGCCGATCGTCAGCCGCGCCGACCTCGAGGAGGCGCAGCGAACACTCAATGACAGACGCCAACGTGTCGTCCACGCGGTGACCCGCATGAACGGCGCCCGAGCCATCCCGGAATCACTTGCGCAACGCCGCCTTTTCATTGGCAGCCTCCCAGGCATGGCGCAGGAGAGCAAGCGGGATCTCAGTTGCCTGACGCTTCATGGCGCGGACCTGCTTCCGATCGAGACGCCCTGGCAAGGCACGCCGCAGTCGCCGCTGATCCTTCTCGAAACGCCTTATCGCCAGTTGATTCCCTTCTCCCCCTACGATCCTTCGATGGGCGACGCCAACATGCTTTTCATGGCGAAGTCCGGGGGCGGCAAGACCTTCATGGCGCAGATGTTTCTGCTGATGATGGCGCGGGCCAACCCGCTGATCTCAATCGTCGAGCGTGGCGACTCCTATCGGCCGCTGGTGGAGCTAATGGGTGGGCGCGTGATCGAAGTCGACCTGGAAGGATCGGAAACGCTGAATCCCTGGGACCTGCCGCCCGGGGAGATCCAGCCAACGAAGGACAAGATCGCCTTTCTCAAGAACCTGACGCGGCACATGATTGGCGACCTCGGGCAATCTGATACGTCGTTGCTCGACAACATTCTGTCCGAGGCCATCGCCAAGGTCTACAAGCGTGCCTCCGTTCGTGCCGACAACAAGACTCCGACTTACACCGATCTCCGTAACGAGCTTTCCACCTGGACCGACGAGGAGCGCATCGATCATATCCGGCAGTTGGCCCAGTTGGCGGCGGTCGCCCTGCGGCAATGGACCGGGGAGAAAGGTGTCTATTCGAAGCTATTCGACCGGCACACGACGATACGGACGGATGCGAACTGGCTCTTCTTCAATACCGAGGGGCTGAGTTCGGACTCGAGACTCGAAACGGCCATGAGCATGCTGATCGCGCAGGCGATGTCGGAGCGGGCGTCTGGAAGGTCCGGGCAGCCCTCGATCACCGTATTGGACGAATGCTGGTCGCTGCTCGAATCACCGGTGCTGGCGGACTGCGTGGTTCAGTTATTCAGAACAGCCCGAAAACGTGGCGCGAGCGTCTGGGGGATCTCACAGACGCTTGAAGACTTCGTGGGGACAAAGCAAAAGCCAAAGGAGCATGGGGCCGGCATTCTACGCAACGCTTCCGTCAAGGTGATCGGGCAGCAGCCTGGCGATGTGAACCCACTTGTCGAGCATCTGGCGCTGAACGAGGTCGCGCTGGCTGAGATCAAGCGCTTCTCCGCGCCACGCAAAGGACGAAGCGCGGAGGTGCTGCTCGTGCTGGGCGAGAAGTCAGAGACGACGCAGACGATTAATCTTGTCCCAACCCCGGTGGACTACTGGGTGGCGACCACATATCCGCGAGAGCGCGCGTACCGTGCGTACTTTCTCGGACTGGACAGGAACCGCCAGCGACCGCTGATCGAGATCTATCGGGAACTGGGCGATCGATTCCCGCAAGGATTGGCGGACGTGGACGTGTTGCCGGAAGAGGCGTCGGGCGCCGTCCAGCAGGCGAGTGCTAAGCGCCGCGAGGTCAACTACTCGGCGATTGGAGTGTAGGGCCATGACAATTCCGCACGCTCGTTTTTCGGTTGCATTGAGATGAACCTATGAAAGCCCTCTTTCTCATTTCGGCGATGGTTCTGTGCGCCACAAGCAGATCTGGCGGAAGGAAGTTTCTGGCAGTTGGTTTGGTCGGGATGCTGGCAGTCGCCATGGTTGTGCCGCAGCCTGCGCACGCCCAACTCGACCCGCTCATTGGAATCACTGGCGCCTTTAACGCCGTCAACCAGGCGGCCAACAGTATCCTCAGCTTCATCAACGACACCATGCGGCCAGAGCTGGAGGGAATCCAGGCGGCGTCAGAGGCTCTGCGAGAGTTTGTGGGTCAACTGCGAAACCTCTGGGAACAGGTCGTCTGGCCGATCTCAGAGATCAACCGGGCGCGAGGGCTCGCTCAGCAGCTGATTGGCGCCTTTCGTGGCCCGCTGAACGGCCTCTACTCGATCGGAGTCAACAGTGCCCAGCTTCCGAACCCAGCCCGTCTCGAAAGCGTAATGAGGAATCGGCAGGTCAATGATCACGGGCAGCTTGTGTCCGCATTTCAACAGGCTTTCGGCACTCTCCCGGCCGCTGTTGATGTCCACCCCGAAGAGCGGAATCTCATCGACGTTGATGACGCGCTTGCTATCGATCAACTCATGACCCTAAAGATGGGCGATGCGGCCGCGGACCAGGTTCTGCGGGCAGCCACAGCGATCGAGGACGAGGCTACCGAGATGGCGCCGGGAACCGCGGCCATGGTGTCCGCCGCCGCTTACATTGCGGCGGTGCAGAGCCAGGCGCACATACAGAAGATGATCGCCGGCCAGTTGCGCCAGGAGGCCGCACGGCTGGCTCACGACACGATGCTGTTGAAGCGCAGCGCGACGTTCACGCGGGAATCCCGCAACAAGGTGACCGACCTGAATCGTTAGGAGAAGTCGTGCAACTGCTTGCCAACACGTGGAGGTTTCTTGTAGCTCACCGGACGCAGATCGCGGTCCTGCTGGTGGTTCTTTCGCTGGTGGCGCCGCAACCTGCAACAGGTCAATTCGGGTTCATCTTCAGCTTGATCAATATCGTCAGCAGCGGTTTGAGCACGCTCAACAACGTGATGAGTGCGGTTAACGACGCTCTGCGCGACGTAATCGGACCGATACTCCAAGCGATCAACTCCGCGATCTTTGCCGCACAGGAGATCATGGGGCTGATCTTCGACTACCAGCGCAACGTTGTTTACCCAGAGCTGGCGATCGACAACGCGCGGGCTCTGATTGGGCAGGTGCAGGGCATCTACAACACCATTCGAGGAATCTGGAACATCGTCGTGCGGAGCGCGACACTCCCGAATCCACGCCAACTCGAAGCCGTAATCCTGTCGCGCGACCCGGGTCAGATCGGTTCGGTCGGTGCGACCTTCTCAGCGGTCTACACCCCACTGCCGCCCGCCACGGAAGCGCATCCCGCGCAGCGCGACTTGATTGACAGTGCCGATGCGATGGCACAGGCGGCAATGAAGCGTTCGATCGCCATTGATGCCATCGCCGATCAGGAACTGGCAGCGGCGGACCAGATGATGGCGGCGCTCCAAAGCACTGCGCCGGGCACGGCTGAGATGATCGGCGCACAAGCGGGCGCGTGGGTGATCCGGTCGCATGCCTACACGCAGCAGGCGATGGCCGAGTTGATGCGCATCCGTTCCATCGAACTCGCGGTTCAGAGCGCCCGGGTAAAAGAGGCCGCGCGATACACGAAGGAGACCCGCGACAAGTTGAGGGAACTGAATCGCTAGAAGGAGTGCCGCAAGTGTTTCTCTTCGAGCAAATGTTCGACACCGCCCTAAGCGGGGTTTCCTCAGCAGGGCTGATGAGCACAATCCTCATCGTTGCCTACGGCATTCTCCTCGCCTCCCTGCTGTTCTCCACGTATGAAGCCTGGGCCAGGGGAGGAGATGTGCGGGCGCTTGGTGTCGCGACCGTTCAGTACCTCGCGCTCGGTTTACTCTTCGTCAACGACGGTGCAGCCTACGACTCAATCGTCCGCTCTGTTATAGGCGCCTTTAACCAGATGGCTCACTCGATGGCCGGCGTTGGACCGAACGATGTATTCAACACATGGAAGAACGAGCTGGTAGCTGCCGCTTCGTCGGGCACATTTCTCAACGTCATTACGGGGGGCGTCGCAGGGACGCTGAGCGCTTTGCTCCTCCTCATCTCGATGGTTCTTTACCCTGTGGCGTACGCCATATTCACTGTTCTCTACGCGCTGTACGGAACGATTCTTTACACAACCGGGCCGCTGGTATTAGCCCTGATGCCGAGTCTCGGGATAGGTGCGCTCGCACGCCGATACGCCGTGAACTTCATGATCTTCGGGGCGTGGGGGCTGATCTACGGGATCTTTTGCCGCCTAGCCATGGCGCTCAACATCAACAGCATGGCCGCGATCACGAGCGCAGGCACTTTCGGCGGGCTACTCACCGGCGCCACGGCCGAAGTTCTCCTGGCCGCGGCGAGCATCTTGTTCTCCGTCTGCATCCTGCTGATCCCCTTCCTGGCGAAACGGATCGTTGAGGGAGATCTCGGAAGCACGATGCTTGCTGTGTTGGGCGCGGCCGCGGCCGTTGCGCAATCGGCGGTTGCTTTCGCCGCCGGATCGGGCGACGGCTTTGGAAGGGCCGCGGCGTCAGGCGCGAGCGATGGCGGAACCAGTTCGGCTGCGTCAGCGGGATCTTCCGGCACACCGCCAGCCGGCCCCTCGACTTCTAGCCCTGGCAGCGCCTCAGCATCCCGGGATCCGGGGCCAGTCGCGGGCAGCGGCGCTCAGGCGCCGAGAGGCCCAAGCCCGGCTGGCGGTCGCAGAATGGGCGATATGCGGCCCGTGAACATCCCGCACGCTGTCGGCTGGCTTGCCGGCGCTACCGCTGCCGCTGGTGTTCGCGGCGGCCAGCGGGCCGTGCATGCAGGGCGCGGATTGGTCGCGAGGGCAACCGGTAGCGCCAGAAGTGGTGACTCAGACACGACGTAAAGGAGTCTCTGGAATGTTTGGATTGAAACGCAAGCAGCGGAGCGAATTGCCAGAGAAAGCGCAACTGTCCAAGTACTACGAGATGGACGGCGCACTCAGGGCCTACGCCAATCGAATGGCCATCCTCGGCCTAACGTGTGGAGCCTTCGCGATCCTGTCACTGGGGTTGTTTGCCTACGTCCGGCTCCAGTCCCCGGTTGTGATCCGTGTGGACCAGGCAGGCGAAGCGACCGTCGTTGGTGGCGACGCGGTGCGGGTCGGAAATGGCTTTCTTGCAACCGTCAGAGCGTCGGTCGGCTCCGGTGAAGACGTTGGGTCAGCGCCCTCTGATATCGAAGGCAGGGCAGTGGTCCGGAAGTTCCTGATGACGTACCTCACCTATACGCCAGCTAATGTCGAGCGGCAGTACGCGGACGCGTTGAACATGATGACGCTCAACTTCCGCACGCTCACGATGAATAAATTCCGCGAGGACGACACGCTTGGAAGGATCAAAGCGGACTCGATCACCTCGAGCATCAAAATCCGGTCCATCGAGCCGGTACCGGGGATGCCATGGGTCTATCAGGTATTCGCAGCGAAGGAGATCCATCGCCTATCGTCGCAGCGGATCGAGCAGACCGAGAAGATGGTCTGCCGCTACCAAGTGCGGCTCGTCTTCGGGGGCCGTTCGCAGCTCCACCCTACGGGTCTACTCGTCGGCGAATTTTGGGAACAGCAAATGCTCGGCGAGAGAGACATCGGACTGGAGCAGAAGAGCACGCTGCTGGATCGCTAGGGATTTGGTTCAGGCTGCCAAGGACTGCGAGGCGCGAATAGGCTCCGTAGTAGGGTGGCCGACCAATTCCCGAGAATTGGAAAACAGACTTCGAGTTCTCAGGGTGTCAGGTGTTGCGCAGTCAACGCTTCAGAGCATTCTGCACTGGCCATCTCGGCGTCCGTCTCGCCACCAGCCCGTCGCCTCTTGCCCCTTGCTCGCCCTTGCCAATCTGGCCACGAACGCTTACAATTGATCTCGGTAACCGAGGACATATCGATGAGCAGGCCCTCCGATGTTCTTCAAGGCATTCTGGATCTCCTACTCCTGAAGATACTGGCTTTGGAGCCATTGCACGGCTGGGCGATAAGCCAGCGCCTGAAACAGGTTTCAGACGATGTTCTACAAGTGAGCGATGGCTCGCTTTATCCAGCGCTCCACAAGCTGGAGCAAGAAGGCTGGATCACGGCTCAGTGGAAGACGAGCGAACTTGGGCGTCGAGCCAAGTTCTACTCGCTCACGCGCCTGGGCCGCAGGCAGCTCGAAAAGGAGACCGCGAACTGGAAGCGGCTATCGAACGCCATCAGCGCGGTCGTGAAGTTGGCGGAGGCCTGAGACGGAAGCAGGTGGCTATGCGAAAGTTGCAGCACCATGTGCCCATTGGAGAGTGGCAAGAAGCGAAATACCTCTTTCAACCTTGTCGTGGCTGGGCGCTCGTGGGCGCATCTTTGCTGGTGGTTTCGGTGTCGTGCGCTACTCGAGCTAGGCCGGGAACGTTTCGGGTCCTGCCCGCTCAGCCCGTCTATGTCCTGCGCTCGCCAGACTCAGAGGATGTTCCCTTCCCGGAAGTCCTATGGCGTCCCGACTACGCCGGTCCCGGCTGGGTGCAGCTACTCCCGCGGATGAGAGTACGCATCGAGAGTCCGTATTATCGAGACAACGCGGGTGAAAGGACGCTTGAAAACTTTTTGGGGACGGAGGTTGCCCGATATCAGGTCCTCCCAGCGGGAGGTCTACGGTTGCACTCTGTTGAGTCCGGCTTGACGCAACGGCCGAACGATCAACGGCCGGTGGAGCAACCGCTACCTGCCTCGCAAAGGCGGCATCACTACTACCGGCTTTTGTTTCAAGTAGCGTTTCAGCAAAAGGGAAGTGCCACGAGCGCTTTTTTGCTGGGTGCGGAGTCGATGGATCGACTGGACCGGCTGACGAACGAGGTGCTCAGTGAGCCGCAGTTCGTGTGCAATGTCGAGTCCGCAAATTGCACCGTCTTCCCGGAATCCTGTACCGTGTCACCCGAGTTCGAGGTCAGAGTTAATGGATCTACAAGCGCCGTTCTGTGGGGCAGTACTCTGAAGAATGTCGTTGCAAATGCCCGCCATGTCCAGCTGTTGCGTCTCCATCACGGACGACCGATCCCGGTTGAGATGGATCCGAATGATCCCGAGGCACTTCGCTTGCCCCCTCCTGCCTGGCGACCGGATCCGTTGGCGCTGATTTCGCAAATCTGACTGGATCGAAGGGTGCCAGTTGTGAGACTCGCCGAAAGGGTGACGCGAAGTATGCTCTCGGCTTGATACGTGCTCCAAACTATCTGCCCTGGCGCGATCGCGGCGACCTGTTTGAAAAGACTATTGCCTATATGAAGGATGCCGTCACGCTGATCGGTGGCAGGCAGCCCGATCAGTTTTTCGCCTTACGCACGTCCAGCGAGTTGTTTTCTCTTTTGGGTGTGCGCGCGCGGCTGGGCCGTACTCTCCTTGGCTCCGACGATGCTTTCGAGGCGCCGAACGCCGCCGTGCTCAGCCACCGACTCTGGCAGCGGCAGTTCTACGCGGATCCTGATGTCGTCGGGAAGGTGGTCACCGTCGCCGACGAAGCCGTCACGATCGTCGGCGTGATGGGACCCGAATTCGAGTTCCCCAATTCCACTGTCGAGATGTGGCTCCCTCTGCGTCTGACGTCCGAAGAGACCAACTGGGTAGACGTCCTGGCACGGATGAAAGAAGGGGTCTCACTTGCCCACATACAGAACGCAATAGGGATAGTAAGCCGCCAGTTGGAGCAGGAGGACCCGGATAAGAACGCCGGCATCAAACTCGTGGTGTCGCCCTGGCGCCCAGACGTCGAGCCCCAATACGAGCTGACGCTGGTTCTGATTCTCGTTGCGGTCGGCCTGGTTCTTCTCATCGCCTGTGCCGATGTGGCGAGTCTGTTGTTAAGCCGCGCGGTGCAGAGGCAAAAGGAGATCGCCATCCGCGTGGCGCTTGGGGCGGGATTCTGGCGCGTCATGGGACAGCTACTGGCGGAGAGTTTCATATTGGCGGCGCTCGGCAGCATTGCCGGCCTCGCGATGGCCCACTACGCTCTGCGCTACCTGTCGCAGCAACTGGCAGCGCTACCCATCATCCTGCCTCGCATTCAGCACGTCGAGATCGACGAGCGTACTCTCGTGGTGAGCGTGGTGCTGTGCTTGCTCGTCACAGGTTTCTGTAGTCTGGCACCGATGCTGTTTGCGTCCAGGACCGATTTGCAGACAGTATTCCGCGGCGGACAAGGAACGGCACCCAAGGGTTCGGCGCGGCTCTTCAACTTCCTCGTCGCCTCGCAGGCGGCATTTGCCTTTCTGCTGCTGGTTGGATCGGGCCTGATGGTCCGTAGCGTAATTCGACTGCAGGAGGCCGACAAGGGGTTTCGTCCCGACGGCGTTCTGACTATCAGGGTACCGATCGGCGCCTTGGCAGGACCCTTACCGGCGAAATATCAGACGATGCCGTTGCAAGTCGCCTACTACGACGAGGTGCTAGAGCGCATTGAGCAAGTGCCCGGCGTAAACGAAGTCGCACTCGTCAACAATCCACCCTTGTCGCGGATCAACACGAGCCTGACCATGCCAATGCCGGACGGCCGTGGCGTGCTGGCTCGCATCGTCAGTTCGCGGTATTTTGCGGCGATGGGCATTCCCCTGCTCGCGGGCCGCCTTTTCTCGGACGCGGATCACACCGACGCCCCGCCCGTCGCGATCATCAACGAGTACCTCGCGCGCCACCTTTTTCCGGATCGCGATCCGCTGGGTTAGTTTCTGCCAAGCGAGCGCGCCGAGAAAGGGACTGCGGTTATCGGTGTGGTCAAGAATTCCTGGCTGGCCCGCTACGACCAACCCATGCAAGGCGAAATATATCTGTCCTATCGCCAGTTAGTCCGCTGGGGCTTCGCATCGACGCTCATCGTGCGAACCAAGAGCGACCCCGCTTTGATGGCCGATGCAATCCGAAAAGAGGTCTGGGCGGTGGATCCGGAACAGCCGGTCTTGAACGTGGAGACTATGGAAGACGTGGTCGCAAATTCCATCTGGCGACCGCGTTTTTCCGCATGGATCTTCTCGGTGCTCGGCGGTGCGGCAATGCTGTTGACCTCTGCTGGCATTTACGGCGTCGTGGCTTATACGACTGCCTTAAGAATGCGCGAGGTGGGAATTCGCATCGCGCTCGGCGCTTCCCCGGGAAAGGTTGTTGCCGCAGTCCTGCGCGACGCCATGATGCCCCTGGCGGTGGGCCTCGCCGCGGGCGTGGCGGTTACCCTGCCGCTGACCCGCCTGCTGGGCAGCTTGCTTTACGAGATCCCCAGTACTGATCCTGTCACGTACCTCGCTGCTGGCTCGTTGTTATTGGCGACCGGGATCTTTGCCAGTGCCCGCCCCGCATGGAGAGCCGCAGCCTGTGAACCACTCAGCGTGCTTAGGAGCGAGTAATACCGCGCCCGAATCCCTGGGGCCGTCGTGACCGTGCTCGACTCAAATCCCGTAGTCTTCCGGGGCCAGACATCACTTGAATGGGCAGCACGGTGTAGATCGGCTCGTCCCTATGTGCCCCCAACGGTAATAGCTAAGGACTTCATCCTGATCCAGGGCCTGTGTGGGATGTCCGCTTGTCCAAGGCGATCGTGTGTGGGATGTCCGGATCGTTCCCAGAGTGTGCGCTTTCCCGTCCTGCCTGCCTTGCGGCATGCGATAGGGACGCCGCTGCCGTCGAGCAAGCTGCCAGAGATTGAGCGCCCAACTTGGTTGGTCGATAACTGATCTCGCCCTATTCTTGTCGAGAGATCGCCAGGAGTATCACGTGGCCGTCGACCTGACCGCGAACTGGGCGCCGCTCGAACGCAAACTCACTCCGGTGCAGTGTGCCGAATTCATGTGGATGTATCGCGAGAACGGCGCCGAGCACTACAAACACATTGTCAGCCGCAAGTATCTGCTTTTGGACCAAGACGGGCGATGCCTGGCCCGGACCGCGGAAGGATTAAGGGAGGCGCCCTTTGAACAGGAATGGAGACGTGTCACCGGACGCTCGGAAGGAAGTGAACCCGATGGAGACAAGAACGGAAGCGCCAGCCGACGTGAGACCAACAGTGGCGAGGCCGGCTGAGGCGAGGCCGGTTGAGGCCAGGACGGAGCCGAAACGCCCCGGTAGAGGCGGGCGACGGCCGCGCCGGCGCTCCTCCGACGGCGTTCGCTACTTTGTCGGCCAACCGGCTGCCGGGGACGGCAAACCCACTCTCGAACAGGAAGTGGCGAGCGAGCCGGAGGCCCTGGTGATCGCCTTCAAGAAAGACAGCCGCGTCTATTTGGTCAATGAGTTTCGGGTTACGCAGAGAATCGAGGGCGGCCAAGTGTGGCTTGAGAAGGAGCAAGCGGCCGCAGCTCAACGGGTTTCTACCACCAACGCAAGTTGAGTAGAAGGCGCCCACGCCTCACGTGGGAATCAGCTTCTCGGGCCCTAAACCAGCTCGAAAGCAACCTGTTCGGTCTCGGCTGGACAGGCAACACAACGGAATAAGGTTGGTTCCTCCTCGGAGGCCTGACCGGAATACTTCGTGTTTCGGCAACAGGCCAACTGGGGAGCCAGGTCGTGGGGAATTTCCTCGCGAACGGTCTGTTGTCCACCAACAACCGTTCAAACAGGAGACCCCAATGACAACCTCTACAAACGTTACGAAGAACTCTGGCCTGAAGGTCATCAGCCTGATGGTCACGAAAGAAGGCAAGATCGAACGCAAGATGCCCAACGTCAGCCCACAGGCGCAGTTATGCAATACGCTGCTCGAAGCCCTATGTCCAGGGATTAAGGTAGCGTCCGTGTCTGTGACTTCCGAACCTCTCGATCAGGTGGAACGCGCCAGGGTCGAAAGCACCTTGTCGCGATTCTCAGTCGAAGGGACGGATTACCGGCTGATCGGTGCATCCGGGTCGGCCAAGAATGGGAAGTACTATGCAGTGGATGCCCGATTCGAGCGTCCACTTGCTGCACGCTTCTCCGACTGGCCGCAAGCCGCCGTGACGTACTTTGGGATTCTCGTCTCACCGTGCCAAGTGAGAATGCAGATCCCGCATGGCCGCGTCACGGTAGTTCCCGACCGCGAACTCGGCACGAACGACTGCCGGGGATGGCTTCGCAAGTCGCTGTTTGACAAGCTGAGCCTGCCCGCCGGCCGCTTCTACCAGTTCCGGTTAGCGTTCGCCCAAACCCAAGCGAAGGGATCGTTCAAGATCATGACGGATGAGGTCGCCGACGCCCTCGACACCGATGTGGTTTTGCCCGTCTCTTCCGTCAAACCAGAATACAAGGGTCCTTCCAAGCTCATCGCCTGGCTCACTGGCGAAGCTCGCACTTTCGCCGGTGAGATGATCCTTGGTATTCGTGAACACTCGCGGCCCCTGAGCTTCGCGAGCTCGTACACGGTCGTCCAGCATGCACCGGAGGACTCGTTCGAGCTCGAAATCAAGCCGCACGCTCTCGCACAGACCGCGAAACTCAAGGACTTCCTCGAAAACCGCGACTTCACGGGCTTGTTCGAGCTTCTAGGGATCTCGGAGACACAGCGCCCGCTGGTCGACGACATGCCCGCGGAAGACGAAGAGGCAACATCAGTGGAACGCACCGTGCTCGAAGGAGTTCTGAAGGCTGATCCTACTGGCTTCCTGATTCAGCATCCCTGGGTCAACAACCAGTTGGAGCGTGTTCTGGCGCGATGGGCGTTCAAGGTCTGCACGGCAGGTGGATTCGAAATGCCGGCGTTCGCGCTGGCGGATGACGGCTACCTGTTCCTCGCGGACGGAAAGGTGTGCTCGGGTTCTGACTGGATGCCGCAGGACCGTTCGATCAATGGTCTGGCGACGAACCAGGGCCTAATCGTCCGGTATCCGGTGCGCATGAAGGAGGACCTGCTCCCGTACACCAAGATCACCACGTCAGAGCTGCGGCAGTTGCTGGCGCGCGAGATCCAGCGTCATGGATGCCCGGAAACGGATGTCCTGGCGTCGCGGATCGCGGCAGAGCAACTCGAGCTGGAGGGCACCTTCATTCTGCACTCGAAAACCGCGGTCAAGAACGGGGGAGATTACGACTTCGACTATGTCTGCGTGGTGGAAGGTGACCGCTTCCCGCGGTTCGTGGAGCATCGCTTCAACTACAAGGGCACCCGCGGGATCGAAAAGACCAAAACGAGGAAAGCTCGGTCACCGTGGTGGAACCTTCCCCAAGTGGCGGTGGGAGCCATGGGTAATCAGATTGGCTCAATCACAGATCTGATGACCCAGTGCCTCGCGGCCGGCCGGGATGACTTCCACCGCGAATTGGCCGAGCAGCTTCAACTCGCCTTGGACCAACTCAAACATGGCGTCACGCCGGACCAGGACAAGATCCGCTCGATCCGGGAGCAGATCAAGCAGTCGCCGGCGGCGCAGTGGCTTCGGGCCAAGCGGATTCGGTCGGTGAAGGACTTGCCGGAGCGTTTCGACTGTCCGGCAACCGATCGTATTGGCGGCATGTACAACCTGATCCGCAAAGAGCTGACCGACTTCTTCACAAACCGGATGCCGGTCGCGCAATTCCGAGGCCTCGTCCAAGGGTATGAGTTCACCCAGGCGATGGTCGATGAATGCCGGCGGCTCAACCGTGCTTGGGCGCTGACGATCCAGGCCGGTGTGGACAAGAAGAAACTGCTCGGCGGCAATGTGCAGCAGGCGGAGGCGGCGTTCGAGTCCGGAAAGGAGGACAAAGAGCGCCGTTCAAAGCTGCTGCATTCGCTCTGTCAGGCGCGGGCAGCCATGTCCGCCTACGACCAGCAGTGGCAGGAGGAGATCCGGTCACTGATCTGGGTTGTGCGGATGTGGGCGGCTCGTAAGGAAGACAACCGCATGGGATGGCTGCAGGCGCTCCACACGATCGTCTGTGGCACAAAGAACGAACAGTCGTCCGGGGCGCTGCCGTTTTATGCGTTCCCGAACGAGCTACTAAAGGCCGTCGTCGAGCGAACCGGAGGGCGTCCAGTCCAACTGGCCGTGCCGAAGGTAAGCGAGGGGGCGGTGGAAATTGACGAGGAGGGCCGATGCTTCCTTGTCGAAACCGTCATGGGTGAGAACGGCCAAGACTACACGAAGATGACGTTCCTGCTGGCGGTGACGCCGGACGGCAAGGTCGTCTACGACGGTGGCCGTGTTCAGTGGGTCCATCCGTTCCCGTACAAAGCGGGCGCTGGTGAGATTCGCAACGGGAAGCTCGAAGTTCCCGGAACGCGGCAACTGCCTCAGGTAGTTCAGCCGGGCAAACCCATGTGAGAAGACCGGTTCAGGCTCGGACCCCTTGCCCTCGCGCTTGGGGTCCTGGCCCGGCCGGTAGCAACCAACGGAAGGAGTCTGACGATGAGGCTGTTCATCTGCTCGACCGTTCTTTCAGGAGTTATGGCTATGGGCCTTGCCGCCCAGAAGCTCGAAACACAATCGCTCGACACGAAAAAGATCCTCCGGGTCGAAACGGCGCGGGATCATCTGACCGTGATCGAGCTGGGCGACCCCGTCACGATGGTGGCTGTAGGGAATCAGAACGCCTTCACCGTGGAACGCCGCGAAAACAAGGTCTTCGTAAGACCGGCCGAGGACGGAGCCAAGACCAACCTCTTCATCTGGACCAGCACCGGGAGGTTTGCCTACGAACTTTTTCCCGCGGAGACGGTCGAGCAGATGCACTTCGCCATCGACCAGCAGCCCGCAGCGGTAGCGGCGAACACCTCCTCGCGGCCTGACAACGGCCTTGTCAAAAACACCCCACCGCTGCCCACCGACATGCTGACCAAGGCCAAGCCGATCATCCTCCATGGCAAACGAGAAATGCAGGACCGGGTGGAGATCGCGCTGCGTGAGCTGTACCGGGACGGAAACCGCCTGTGCCTCAGGTACGCCGCTATCAACCATTCGGCGCACGCTTACCGGACAGCCCGGCCCTCGGTGTGGCGCCTCGCCGGCATCCGATCTTCGCAATCGCTGATCGGCCTGGGCGGGCATCAGCTCGGGGAGCGCCTGATCCGGTCTCTCAAAGCCAAGCAGTCGTCGCGGCTCGAAGTGATCGAGGCTGACCAAGTCGCGCAAGTCGCGGCGGGAGGCCAGGGTCTGGGATGGCTCATTGTCGAGGAAACGGGGGACCCGGGCGATGAGGTCTCCGCGCTGCGGCTGGAGTTCGCCGCCGACGCAAAGGGGACGGTGAATGCTGTTCTGGTTCTGGGTCCCGGAAACAACCGTCAGGAGGTGGCGAATGGCCGAACGACCGGTGAATGAGAGTGCCCTGAGTCTGGTCACGGTCGTTGAGGTGCACGTCGAGTTCGAGAAGCTGCTCAAAGATCGCACCCACATGGGCATCAGGAACTTCTTGGGAGACGCATTTCTTGAACCGCGGAATCCGTTCGAACGAACACGCCGGAAACTCAAGAAGTGGGTTGTCGCGATGGGCGGAATGCTCTTTCTCGGACTTCTGATCGCGTACTGCTTCCACATCCGTTGACGACTCGGACATCTCACCGCCCGTTCTCACATTGCCAGCGATGCAATGCACGACAATCCCAACACTAAGTATCGTCCTTCGCTGATCGAAGAAAACCCCGCGCTTGTGGTTTTGATCCTGCTGGCGGGCGTCTACGTTGTCTTGGTGGTCCTGGCGAAATACGCTTGGCACCTCCGCGGCGAGCAGATCCTCGAGTTCACGTCGTGGCTTCTGCTGTTTGGTGTCGCCGTCTTCCTGGGCGTTTATCAGCTCACTCGTGCGAAGAAGGCTCGCGAGGAGGCTTGGCCGAGCCAGTCACCGACGATTCCAACGCGTGGGGAGCGGGAACTCGTCGAGCACGCCTGGGAAGAGAATGCAGTTGTCTTGGGCTACGACGTCCATGGCGAACCTTGGAAGTGGGCCGATGAGACACGGGTCATGCAGGCCTTGGTGCTCGGGCAAACGGGCACTGGCAAAACGACTCTGCTGCGAAACATCATTACCCAGGATCTGATGCGGCGCGCCGGATCGTCGGAGAATCGGCACAAGATCCCCATGGTCATCTTTGACGGAAAGGGCGATCTGGAGTTCTTTACCTCGCTTCTGCCCCACATTCACCGGGCCGGGCGCATGGCGGACCTCCGGTTGATGAATCCGTCGCGGCCGGAATTCTCCGTTCAGTACAACCCCTTCGCCTCCGAGGACGACAACTACATGGCGCAGGTGTCGATGATCTTTGGATCGTTCGACCTGCACGACGAGTTTTTCGCCAAGCACCAGTTGAACTACCTCGCCGACATCGTTCGCATCCTGCACTACACCGGCAAGCGCTTCAACTTCTACGACGTCATGGTCATGGCGCTCGATCGAGGCGTCATCGAGGAACAGGTAGCGGAGGCCCGCGCGCGTATGAGCCGCGACCCGAATGTCTCCACCCAGCGTCGCCTGAACTTCGAGATGTCCGCCAAGAACCTGTTCCAGTCCTTTGCGGACCGGGATCGTGTGCCCAAGATCCAAGGTCTGCTCAATGAGTGCATGACGTTCCTCGACGACGAGTTGAGCGTCATCACCGGCTCCTACGACAACCTCCTATCCATCAACGATGTCATCGACCAGCAGCTCATTCTCTTCGTGAGCCTGAACATCAACAAGAACACGGCGCCGGTTCGCGCCCTAGGGAAGATGCTGCTCCAGAATCTGCAACTGGTCGTGGGCAAGCGCTACGAGTCCGAATCGGAGCGGAAGCGGCGAGGCAAGCCGCTCTTCTCGGTGGTGCTGGACGAGTTCGCCCCCTTCGGCTACCGGAACTTCGCCCAGATCCTGAATACGGCGCGCGGCACAAACACGGCGTTTCTGTTCTCTATGCAGTCCCTTCCACAACTTCTCCAGGTCGGAAAGGGGTTCCAGCAGGACGTATCGTCCGCGCCGGGAACGACCATGCTGCTCCAGACCCGTGACGAGGAGACGGCCAAATACTTCAAGCAGGCCTCTTCCCAGGTTCCGGTGCAGAAGCGGACGCAACAGCTATGGCGGAACGACTTCCTGGGATTCGAGCGGTTTGGGAAGGCCATGGGCGCGACCGAGCGTGAACAGCTCGAGTACCGGGCTCTCGATCACCACATCAAGAATCTCGGCAAAGGCAAGATGGAAATTCTCATGACGGACCCGGTGCAGGGCACGTTGCACGGCCGGCTCCATGTTCGGCCACCTGCTGACGTTCGGGTTCCATGCTTTGAGCCGACTCTGTTCCCAAGGTTGCGCTCCTCGCGAGACGACAGTCAGGGCGCGAATCTGCGATTCAAAGACCAGAAACTGGCGGCTACCATTTCATTGCCGCGGCGATGAGGGCTGAGAGATGACACGGAAATTGCTAATTGGAGTCGCACTGATTTGTGGATTGGCGGCCGCGCAGCAGCCGCCCGATGCGCCGCCCGCGCAGGAAGCGGAACGCGAGACGCCTACTCGGAAGACGCAGCCGCCAGCCAACCAGGCGGAAAGCGGCGCCGACGCCGTGACATTCAACCCCGCCCAGCCCTACCGCCCGATTCCCGTGGGCGGAACGCAACCGCGAGAAAGCATCTGGGAGTTTTACCTGAAGGCCCTCAATCCGCGCCAGATCAACTGGGGCGACGAGATTGACCGGCGCCTGGCTGTGCTCACCGAGCAGTCTGTCGGCAATCCATACTTCCGGTTGTGCGCGTTTCAGATGGGGTTGATCGTCGTCCTTCTGATGATCTGCTGGCTCTGGTGGGACAAGATGCACCAGATCAAGTGGGTTGCCGCCGAGTGCTTGACCGACGCGATCAACGCCAAACGGATGGCCGATACCAAGGCGCTGGAGGCGATCGGCCAGCACAACCGGCACATTGAGATGTGCAATCGGGTGATCGAAGGGCAGGAGTCGGGTGTCGGAGGCGGTCAAGGTACCTCGGATTGGCAGCAGGAAATTCGGGACCTGCAGACACAACTGGCGACTGAACGAACGGAATCGGCCCGGCTTGACGCCGAGCGGAAAAAGCAGGATGAGAGCCAGACACAGCTCGAGCGGCGACTGGCACACATGGAAACGCTCATCGAAGACCGCCAAAATGGCGCCAACGCCGAATTGCTGGCACGATTGCAGCGGGCCGAGGCGGAGTTGGCGAACCGGAAGCCGGGCCGGAGGTAGCCGACGTGATTGTCTTTGTCCATTCCCTGGGAAGCTGCTGGCAACAAAAGCCACGCGAAGCTGGCGGAACCTCGGTGTGGAATACGACAGGGATCGATGACGGCAAACGCCTTCAGCCGCGGTCTGAGGCCTATGGCCAAGTGGCATTCGGACGGCGAGCGCAACTCGAACTGAATAGACAACATCCACTAAGGCCCTCCCCTTGGGTCACGAGCGAACTGACCGAGCACGCTGGCATCCGCAAACTGCGACTGATTGCTCGGGCATCCGCCGACGCCGTCCCGGCATGGTATCTCGTGACCGTAAAGGAGAGCCTGATCGGTGAGCCGCGCGATGACGGTTGGGACGCCAGCGAGACGCGGCTCATATCGTATTCTCGGTGGCGTCACCGCCAGGAAGTTATGCTGCTGATGCGCCCATTCGGCTGGCTCAAGACCCAGAACGGGACCGCGACTATCGTCCCAATGGGGCGCGGGTGCGAGTGGCGAACACAGGGTTGGAGCGCGCCATGAGATACCTGCCTGGAGAAGTTGTCGTCTCTCCCAAGGCCGACCTGCCGCTTCTGCGCGCGATTCATCGCGCCGGACACGTCACGCTCCATCAACTCTATTCCTCCATTTACCTGCAAAAAGAGAAGCGGTTTTGGGACTGCCTCAGTTGGAGAATCAATCGGCTGGTGAAGGGCGAATTCCTCGACCGGACGCCGGTGCCCGGCCTAAAGGGTCCAGTCCTGTCACTCGGCGAAAACGGAGAACTGTACCTCCAGGGACGTGAGCAGTTCCTCGTAGAGCGCGCCGGGCGGTCGCGTGGCTCAAACAAGCGGCACCAGATCTGGCACGATGTCGAGCTGTTCGACATTCAACTTGCACTCCGGCGCGCGGGTGCTGTCGTCTTGTGGGAGTCGGAATCCGAGGTCAAGGCGGTAAACGACTTCACGACCGACCGCTACGCCAAGGATTACGACGCTGTCGTGACGTTCCGTTCCGGCAACAGAAGGGGCAAAGTTGCACTCGAATACGAGCGAATGCCAAAGTCGTCGAAACAGTATGAACGCATTCGTGCCGAGATGGATCACGAAAAGAAGCTTGAAACCTTCCTCTACCTGGTTCCGAATCGCGAACTTCATGCCTTCCTGCTGCACACTCTGCGCCACGCCCGGTGCCGCATTGCCGTTGCGCTGGCGGCCGAGTTCGTCCAATTCCCCCACACAACTCCGCTCATTGACGCGCGGACTTCTTTCACGCATCGGCTCGAAGACTGTTTAACCGACGCGATTCGGTGAGCTACTTCGGCGACTTCGTTTTGACTGGCTTCACCTCGGCTTTGCCCTCGCGCACCGGCCTGCAAACTCCCTTCGATCAGTTACTTGCGATCCGACATCCCCGGAGTTAGAGCCGGTTTTCTGCTTGGAGCGGATTTCGTGGGTTAGGAGAAGCGGAGGAGAACGTGAGGTGTGAGGGAGGAGATGAGGATTGTCCCTAACGGTGATCAGTCGTGCACCCTTGTCTGCTCACTGCGCACCACGGAGACCCGAGTTGCTGCGTTCGGGGTATGAGGTTTGCACCTATTTGACTAGCAGCTTCTGTCTCTATTCGCTCCTGAGAGCCGTCATCGGGTCAATGCGTGACGCCCGCCTTGCCGGCAGATACGCAGCGAGCGCGGCGACTGCGACCAGAAGCGTCGTCGCAACGGCAATAGTTAGCGGATCCGTGACTCCAAGCCCAAACAGCAGGCCTGAGATCTGGCTGGACGCCAAGCGCCCAACTAGGAGCGCTGCCGGCACGCCGATCGCGATGCCGATTCCAACCAGCACCAATGCCTCTCGCATCACAAGCCACATGACAGCGGCTCGTTGCGCGCCAAGCGCCGTACGGATTCCGATTTCGGCGGTTCGCTGTGCAACCGAGAATGCCAGCAAACCGTAGATCCCTACGCAAGCGAGCAACAGCGCCAGCGTGCCGAACAGGCTCGTGAGCAGAGCAATCAGCCGCTGCTGTACCAAGGCGGCATCCATCTCTTCCTCCAGCGTGTGAACATCCAACATGGGCAGCGACGGATCGACCCGAGCGACTTCCTCGCGGATGCGTGGCAGGAGCGCTCCGACGTCGCCGGCAGCGCGCACGTACAGCACCAGTTGCCCTCGTCCGGTATTGGTCTGTAGGAACGTCATGTAGACTATTGGCTGTGTCGTACCGCGCGGATTCATGTAGCGGGAGTCCCGGACAACACCTACGATCGAGAACGGCTCCGAGGTGACAGCGTGGTGTCTCCGGCCCACGATACAGGGCTTGCCGATGGGGTTCTCGGTGGGGAATACCTCCCGTACAAAGGCCTCGTTAACGATGCACACCGCGGGCGAGTTTGCGGCGAGTTCTGCCGTGTTAAAGTCGCGCCCGGCCACGAGCGGCATTCCGACTGTCTGGAAATAGTTGGGGTAAACCATAACAGTAGGTATCCTTACTTGCTCCCCCGATGCCGTCGAGACCTGTACGCTGGCGCTCCCCGTAGGAACGGTCGGCGTCACCTGAGCCATACTCACGGATCGAACCTCCGGAATCGTCTCCACGCTTGCTATGAGTTCCCGGTAAGTCCGGTCGAGGCGCCCCGACGTTCCGGGAATGCCTCGCTGGTCGCTACCTCTTGGCTCCACCCGCGCGATGAGCACGCGGGCTCGCGAGACGCCGTAGTCCTCGCCGCTCAGCTTCTGCAAGCTGCGCACAAACAGTCCAGCGCCCACCAACAGCAGCAGCGAGAGCGACACTTGGATGGCGGCAAGAGTCTTCTGTGGGGCGAGCTTCCGCTGGCCACCGGCCACTGAGGCTCGCAGACTCCGGAGGGACTGTGTCAGATGGATCCGGCTGGCCCGCAGCGCCCGCGCCAGTCCGAATAAGATGGCGGTGAGAAGAGACACCGAGCCTGTGAAGAGCAGAATCCTGGAATTCGGAGTCAGATCCAGCGCAATCGGGGTGCGGTCCGAGGAGATGTACACAACCAGCAGTTGAGTCGCCCAGCGCGCCAGCAGGATCCCACATAAACCGCCTAAAGCCGCCAGAACCATACTTTCCACCAGCAGTTGCCGCACCAACCTGCCACGGCCCGCACCCAGCGCCAACCGAATGGAGAATTCAGGCCGCCGGGCCGCGGCACGCGCCAGCAACAGGTTCGCCGTGTTGGCGCAGGCGATCAGCAGCACCAAACCCACCACGACCATCAGGATGAACAGTGGTCTCGATAACTGGTGTCGCAGTGCCGAGACTGCCGTGGCTGGAATCAGTGCTAGATTCTGGCGCACGGGGTTGCTCTGTGGGAATTTCCGCTGCAATCTCCGGATCCGATCGTCATCGAACGGGCGGTACAGCAAGTCCAAGGCAGCAGATGCCTGCTCGCGGCCAATGCCCGGCTTCACCCGCGCCACAGTTTTGACCCACGTCCGATAGATGATCGGGTTTTCCAGGAGATTCTCGAACGAAGGCATCACCGTGGGCTGCATCATCAGCGGTACGAAGATGTCCGGCGAGGTGCCGATTTCGACTCCGAAAAACTCCGGCGGTGTGACGCCAATAACGGTGAACGGCGTGTCCAAGAGTTGAATTGTTCGGCCGATGACCTCCGGGTCGCGGGCGAAGCGCCGCTCCCAGTATCGGTAGCTGAGCATGGCGACCGGATGGCCGTTCGGCCCGCGGTCGTCCTCGACTCCAATGGTGCGGCCCGCAACGGGGTTTACTCCCAACAGGCTAAAGTAGCCGCCGGTTACTAGCTGCCCTTCGATCGGGGGCTCCAGGTTTCCGCTGATGCTCACGTTGAGGGTCGCCGGCGCGTAGCCAGCCAGGCCCGCGACTTCGCTGTTGTCGCGCAGGAAACGGTATTCCTCGTAACTGAAGCCGTTTTGAACCTCCGTTTCCAGCTGCCGTCCAACTACCAAGAGATCCTCGGGATCTTTCACCGGAAGCATCCGCCACAAGGCTGCGTCCATCAGCGTGAAGATCGCCGTGTTCGCGCCGATACCCAGCGCGAGGGAGAATACGACAGCCGCTGCAAATCCAGGGTTCTTGCCGAGCGTGCGCAGAGCGTAGGCGACGTCTCTCAACAGAGTCTCGATCAACGTGGTACCCCACGATTGACGGCACTCTTCCTTGACTTGGCCAAGGCCGCCGAGATCCATCCGTGCTAGTCGCGCGGCTTCAGCAGGCGTCATTCCGGCATGGACGTGCTTCTCTGTCAGCTTTTCGAGGTGCAATTGCAGCTCGTCATCGAGTTCGTCCTCCACGCGGTTACGCCGGAAGAGTGCGCGGGCCCTGTACAGTAGATCGCTTAACACGTCCGCCTCCTTCAAGCCATGTCGAGAATGCTTCCCACCGCCGCCGACAACTTGCGCCACAGGGTGGCTTCTTCTTCGAGTTGTTTCCGGCCCGTCCGGGTCAGCTCGTAGTACTTAGCGCGGCGGTTGTTTTCGGACAAGCCCCATTTCGCCCGGATCCATCCTCTGCGTTCCAGCCGATGGAGTGCTGGATAGAGGGACCCCTGCTGGACCTGCAGAACCTCGCTCGAGACTTGGCGGATCCGTTCCGAGATTGCCCAGCCGTGCTGCGGCTCGAGCGCCAGCGTCTTGAGAATCAGCAGATCCAAGGTGCCCTGTGGAAGATCAATCCGTTCGCCCATGTTTCCCTTTTGCTTCTACAGGGGTAAGGATACACGGATACTTGTCGAAGTGCAAGGGGAGTTGTGATTCCTGCCTCACGTATCCCGGCAGACCGAAGTGTGTCGGTACCTCAGCGGCCCGGGTGCAATGCCCGGGCGTCGACCGTCGTGTGTCTGAAGCACGACGGGGAAACTGATCCGACCTCAGAAAGGAGGAAAGCAGATCATGCCGCACGTGAACGGCGGAGCAACGCATGAACCTTTAACACCGCCCGCAACGCAAGTACAGGACGGAAGTGAGAACGGCCAGGGCGTGCAGATCATGCCCGAGCGGCTGCACCAGATCCGGGAACTGCTGGCCGATGCGTTCGATCCCGCCCAGATCAAGTGGCGGGTAACGGCGACTTCGACACAGCAAACCAGGCAGGGTCCCCAGAAGCGCGGCCAATTGGTGGCCTACGCCGACCAGCGCGCCTACACGGACCGCCTGAACCAAGTGTTCGGTGAGTGGGGCTGGACCCGCAACTACGAAGTCCAGGTGGCGCAGAACTTCGAGCGTCGGGCGCCAGGTGACAAAACACAGACCGCCATTGCCGCCAAGGTCGTCGTGGTTTCCACGGTAACGATCCACGGGCTTGGGTCGCACACGGGCGTCGGCGAGGAGTGGGCGGATGACCAAAACGCGGCGACTCGGGCGGAGGCACAGGCGTTCAAGCGCGCCTGCGCTTGCTTCGGTCTGGGGCGGTATCTTTACAACCTCGAGAGAACGTGGGTGGATCTCGACCAATACAACCGCCCGCTCCACACTCCGAATTTGCCCGATTGGGCGCTGGCCGGTTCTGCGCAGCGGCAGGCTGAGCGTGCTGGCAAACGCCATAGGCCGGGGCAGCCCCGGCAAGGCTTGGTCCAGCAAGAAACGCTGGCAAAGGTCCGGGAACTGTGCGGGAAAGTTGGGCACAGTTTGTCTTTGTTCGTTCTGAAGAAGTATGCCGGCGTGACAGACCCGGGAAGACTCGGGTTCGCCAAACTGACGGGGGCGTTACAGAAGCTGACGGACATCGGCAACGGCGTTGATCGCCTGCGAAGGGCTGCCGCGGTGATTGGTGATACCCGCTACTCGGCCGTCTGCAGCGAGCTCGGTCTCGCCAGCAAGGCAATCGACGACATTCCCGACCGGGACGCCTTGAAGACGTTACTCGCTCGCGTGGAAACAGAAGCCACGGGAAGGAACGACGCGGGCAGTGCGGGTGGTTCCGCGGTGAGCATTGGCGAAGCGCGCGGGCGGTTGCTGCAAGCGGCGCGAAAGGCGGCGGATCGGAGTCGAAAACGATTGGCGGATGTCATCGCGGAAGCCTCCGATGGCAAGTTCTCGTTGGAAGGGCTGAAGAATCTCAGCGACGCTGACGTTGCCCTGGTCAGGGCGACGACTGCCCGGATCGATGGGGGAGGTGGCCTGTGAAGCAGGTGATTCTGTTTACCGATGGATCGTGCCTCGGCAATCCCGGAGCAGGAGGTTGGGCGTGTTTGCTGCGGTGGGGATCGGTCGAGAAGGAGCTTTCCGGCGCTCAGGCCGACACGACCAACAATCGAATGGAGTTGCAGGCGGTCATCGCCGGCCTTTCAGCGCTGAAGGAGCCCGCCAAGGTTCGGGTTGTGACGGATTCCCAGTACGTCCAAAGAGCGATGGCGCAATATCTATCGCGCTGGATTCAAAATTCGTGGCGAAACTCGAAAGGGGTTCCGGTGGCGAACCGCGACTTGTGGGAGGCGCTACTTCGCGAGAGTAGTCGTCACGAAGTCACGTGGACCTGGGTACGCGGCCACGGGGCGAGTGCGGAACAGAATCGCTGCCACGAACTCGCGCAGGCGGCTGCCCGGAGTTTGATGGCCGCTGCCTGAATCGCCCTCCTCTATATATAAGGTGTACGGTCTGCTCGCCTAATCTCACCCATTCGACTCGACCAGCACACTGGCCGTCTTTACCCATCAAAAAGCCCTAGGCAACGATGGTTGGGGACCGAGAGATCCCCAGGCCGTCCTGAATCTACGTGAAGAACTGAAGAAAGGAGATCGTTATGAACGCAAACGGTGTGTGCGGGAGTCCGGTGCTCAGCACCAGAGACTTGAACATTCGGACGGAACGGGACCTGACGGATATCGTCGCCCGGTTCCTGGCGGTAGGCGAGGGTGTCGTCGCCCACTGGGTCGAATACTCCCAGGGGCTGCTGTTGTTCGTCATGGCCCCCGGCGATGCACGGTCCGGGGAGTTCTACGTCTACGACCGGAACAAGGGGAGCTTCTGGCTCTTGACCCTTGCAGACGGAGTGTTCGGCGGCTATTCGGTCGCCGAGATGCGGCCGAAGATCAGGGATTTTCGGCTGATGGAACTCGCCGAGAACCCAGCCCGCTTGGTGGCGGCTCGGCGACCGGGAAACTCGTTTTGAGATTCCTCAGGACGGGTGTATGGAGATCATATGCCGGATTTAATCGAAGCAATGCCGGAGATGGCGGCCGAGTACGCGCGATGGTTCGTGAACCGCCTCGCGTACACGCGGCAGTCAAACAGCCCAAATCGGGACTCGGGCCGCCACTTCTACTACCGGCCAAAGAAGAAAGGCCGAGCGCTCCGCCTCCATGCGGCGGACATCCAACGTCACTTGGCCGGCGAGATCACGGTCGGCCTTTACGCGATCAACCCGCGGAACCAGCGGGTGAAGTGGATGGCCATCGACGCCGATTTCCGCTCAGCCCTGGATGATCTTCTCAAGCTTCAGTACGAGCTTGGGCAGGACGGCATCCAGGCGGCGCTGGAGCAAAGCCGCCGTGGCGGTCATCTGTGGATCTTCTTCGAAACGCCTGTCCTTGCGAGACATGCCCGGGTGTACGTCCGTCACCTTGCCACCAGGCTCTCGGTCCAAGTAAAGGGATCGGGGCCGACGGAAGGGATCGAGCTATTCCCAAAGCAGGACTTCTTGGAGGAAGGCCAGTTCGGCAATGCCCTTCGCGGGCCACTCGGCGTTCATCGAGGCGCGGGGCGGCGCTATTGGTTCTACGGCGCGCCTTACAACCTCGAAGCGCAGATCGGCTACCTTCGCAGCCTGCGGCGAGTGTCCGAGCAGCAATTGGACGCGCTCATCGCGGGACTACTGCCTGAACCACAAGAAGACCCTCCACGGCGGCCACGGGCGTTTGATCCTGAGCGACCGCACTTCGAGATTCTCGATTACATCGAGACGCGGCGAAAGGTGGGAAGGAACTGGGTCGCGCAGTGCCCGTCCTGTGCGGGGGCCGGACGGGACCGGGGCAAAGACAACTTGGCCATTTCCGTTGAGGAGCCGTGGAAATACCTCTGCTGGGCCGGCTGCACAAAGGAGCAGATCCGGGCGGCGCTCGGCGCACCGGTTCCGGTCATGACCACACGGTGAGGAGCAGGGAGATGCCGAAGGATTCTACTCGATTGGTTCTGCCAAAGCCTGTGATGCGGCGGCTCGAGACGGCGGGCGTGTACTGCCAGACCTGGGTGACCGCGGAACGGCAGGCGCGAGCGGATCGGTGGGTGTTGCGCGGCGTGGAAAGCGGCGGGAGCACCAAGGAAGTCGGCCGCTATATCTCCTTCTTCTCCCCGGACGGCACTCGCCTGGCTTGGCTGCAAAAACTGGACCGGATCGGGGCAAACGGCGTTCATGCGAGTGTGGTCGCGCCGGAGTTGACGAGTGTCGAGATGGCGCGTATTGACCAGACGTACCAACTGTTGATCACACAACATCGGCTCGGCAAAGGCGCCGCAGGCAAGAAGCCGCCGGTCGAGTCAAGGGTTCTATTTCGGGGAATCGACGGGCAGTTATCACAGGAATTGCTGACGCAAGGTTTGGCGCCCGAGTTCTTTACGCGCGGCGGCGAAGTGAAGCCGGTTCCCGAGAAGTTTGCGGAAGCGGTCCGGCTGGTCACAGCGGCGGTCGGGTGCCCGAACTGCCGGCACTGTCACGGGCTGATCGAGAAGCCACTGGTAGGCGAGCCTGCGCCTGAGCAGGTGGTGTCCATCGCTTCCTGAGGAAGAGGAGAACCATGAGAGAGTTTGGCCTGAAATTGTGCGTCTTCCTGTTCCTGGCAGCTGTGTTCTCCGGGCACGCCAACGAGTTGGGCACCCTGACCGGAGCCACACGGGCACGATTCTCTTCTGGCCGATTTATCGAAAGCTGTTGCCGGCGCCGATTTCGCGGCCGCGACGACGAGTTGTGGTGGAGGAAGGCCCGGCGGAAGCAGCCGGTGACTAGAGTCGGCGCTTCCTAACCTCAAAAGAAGCAAAGATCCTGTCAGGCCCTCATCGGGGCAGAAGTGTGCCCTAAAGATCCTCCCGGAAAGGAGTTGTCGCTATGGCGAGTGCTCTTTGTGATTTCTGTTCGGAGCCAAGCGTGATATTTCGATACCCGGCACAGAGCTTTGTTGCCTACGTGGCCGCTGGTATCGCGGGAGAAAGCGTCGGTGATTGGGCCGCTTGCGCAATCTGCCATCAGCTGATCCAGGCTGGAGATCGCCTTGGGCTCTCGGAAAGATCTCTGCGCACTCTGCTTGAGAAGCATCCCGAGATGCAAGACGCGGAAGCGGAACTCCGCGCGCAAATTGCTGACTTCCACAGGATGTTCTTCTCTAATCAAGCCGGAGCAGCCGTGCCGATTGTGTAGTCGAAGGGAGGGAAAGTTTTTGCGGACCCAGGCTAAATTGAAACTCGGGTATTACCCACTAGCCTTGCCTGAAGCGAAACGAATCCGGAGTTTTCTGCACTTCGACAGTGAAGTCGCCAGTGTTCTCGACCCGTGTGCCGGAACTGGCGTTGCGCTTCGTGGCTTGACCGACGGCGCCGCCGTGAGGCGATACGGCGTGGAACTTGATGCGTATCGTTCGGAAGAAGCCCGCAAGACTCTGGATGAAGTGGTCCAGGGCAGCGCCTTCGACACTCACACAGCGGTCGAGTCCTTTTCGCTGGTCTATCTGAACCCGCCTTACGATTTCGAGATCGGCGAAAGCAAGAACCAACGGATGGAGAGGTTATTTCTCGAACACGTCGGACACTGGGTTCGGCCAGGCGGCGTGCTCGTCATGGTGATTCCCTTCGATCGAGTCTACGACTGCCGAGAGGTTCTGACGCCACAATTCCGAGACAAGACGATCTATCGGCTCACAGAACCGGAAGCCGTTGCGTACAAACAGGCAGTGGTTTTCGGAGTTCGCAGGACACGGCAGGAGCGCCAGCGGCTGACGGACCACGCGGTTCACCAAGCGAACGGGAAGCTGAACGATCTGACGCGGCGCTACGAGCAGATTCCCCCGCTGCCGGACGCGCCGGACCGAGTTTACGCGGTGCCGCCCAGTTCCCCGGCGCAGCTCGAATACCGTGGGCTGCCGCTGGACGCGGTCGAAGACCTGCTTGCGACATCGCCGGCGTGGCGGCAGGCACAGCGCGTGACGCATGCCCCAAAGACCGAGTTCTCGGGGCGGCCGTTGACTCCACTCCACAAGGGACACGTGGGCCTCCTCTGCACGGCGGGGCTGCTGAACGGCGTTTTTGGCGAGGGCAAGGAGCGGCATGTCGCCAACTGGGAGAGCCTGAAAGTGGTGGATAGGACGGAGGAAGAAAGCGAAGACGGCCGGAGTACCGTCATACGAGAGAAGGAACGATTCTCGCAGCGGCTCACTCTTCTATACGCCGATGGCCGGATTGCTTTGCTGTCGGAGAAGGCTTCCGAGAAGGCGTCGGCGAAGGAGAACAGTCATGCAGAATGCGCACCTCAGGATGGGGAAGCTAACTTTCGTTCGGCAAACCCGTGACACGATCACGAACGTGTCGGTTCGTCTCGACAGGCTGGTTGTTGAACCACCGCCGGATTCCAGGACTGCCAGTGACGTGCATCTCATCTCAGTGTTCGGCGGCGATCAAGAGATTGGCGCCATGCTTGCCGCGGCCCACGAAGGACTGCGGTTCCAGATCGCTGTCGGAGCACAGGAGTTTATCGGGACGCTGGGAGAGAAACCCGTCGTGTACCGAGCCTCGCTTCAGATTCCCGGCCGCAAACGGCCAGTCCGCCACGCCGTCATCTTGTCGAAGGCTCTTTTCGAGACGACGTTCGGAGCGAAAAGCGAAGCGAGGCGGACGGTTCTCTTTGATAGTTCGGCTGAGTTCGTTTTGCACCGTCTTGCCGTGCGTTTCGGCTTGCCGGTGTTGCCTGAGTGGGCCGACTGGTTCCACGCCCAGTTGCTCCGGAGAGGGATTGTCGAGGAGTTGATCGGCCTGAACTGCAACCCGATCGCGGTGAAAGGCACCAAGCTTCGGATGCTCCGCATGCTGAGTCAAGGTTTACGGCGGAAAGCGATAGAAATCCCACTCGAAGCTCCCTCATTTCGTGGGCAGTCTCACGGATCTTAGTTCGTCCATTACAGTCTGGTTTGCTGGAAACGGTGACATCGGACTGCATGTGCGAGCTTGCGAATGCCAACACAAGTCGAGTGGAATGACTATTCGCGTTGCATTGCGACTAGGGCTTCAGCAATAGCCGGCCGCCAGCTCAGTGGCTCGTGGGCGCCAGGGAACTCCTGGTACTTCACGTGGTACTCCTTCGCTAAGAGCACATCGCGAAGGTGGCGATTCGCGGTCAGTAACGATGGGTTGCCTGGCTCATTCGGTGTTCCCGTTTCGTACGTCCCAACGCCAACGTAGAAACGCACGGGCACGGCAGCCGACAGGGCCAACTGCCTGGTGAACCACTCCGGCTCGGCTTCCGATGCCGGTCGCCAACGGAATGAACCAGAAAGAGCGATGACATTGCCAAACGACGCTGGTTGCGTCGAGCCTATATATGCCGCGGCAAGTCCGCCCAGACTAGATCCCGCGATAGTCGTGTGTTCTCGCGTCCTCTGGAGTTGGTACTGTCCGTCAATCCACGGAAGGAGTTCCTGCGTCAGAAATTCGGCGAACTCGGAGGAGCAGGATAGTTCGGCCTGGCGGTCCGCGTTGCCTACCAGGACCGCCACAGTGGGCCGCAGATGGCCGCCCGCAATGAGATTGTCCAGAATGTTCGGCAAGGGTACGGGGCCGCTGTACATGTCCTCGTCCAGCATGAGAAGCACGTCATAGTCCCGGCCTCTCACGAATCCAACGGGGAGGTAGACACGGATCGTTCGCTGGTTGTCCAGCCGCTGGCTCCGAAACGGGACTGTCTCGAGAGTCCCCTGAGCGGCGGGCCGTCTATCCGAAAACTGCATACCGCGGACGCCGGGCAGCACTATCATCGATCCACCCATGGGGCCATCCAGAAACCGGGGGTTGAGGGGATCGCGCTGTAGCTTTCCTGCGCCGTCGGGCGAGAGTTCGTAGAGGATGGGTAAGTCGCGAGGAAAGCGGTAGCTTCGGTACCAAACGTCAGTCCCCGGAATGTGAGCGAGGCCCTGCTTTGTAGGATCGTTCTCGGGCAGGACACTGGCAAACACGATTACGTTGCGGAGTTCGGCGCCGCCACGCCAGAGGAAAGTAACAATCACACTGCCGTCGTCAGCAATGGCGTCGATGAGTGGAGTACCTCTCCGTTGCACTTCCTTCCAGAACTCTTCGACCGCTTGAGGGTTATTCGCCGCAGTCGCCTGGAGGCGGTCGATCTGCGGGCTCCGCGGTTCCTGACCCCACACCTGGGGCACGAACATGAGCAGGAGCACAATATGACCTAGCCTGATGCTCATTCCTTCGCTAGCCCATTGTCCCACGGGAGCATCGGCCCCGGTGGCTGTCGAAATGGAGCACTTATGAACGGCATTGCCGACATCTCCACATACCTCCGCTTATGTGGTCGACCACATAGTGGAGATATGTTGGGATGTCGATTATGTTGGCATGTTTCACGAAGGGCCTCATTCGCCGATTTCCGTTGCGGGCACCGCTACATAAAAAACGGGGCGCCGGATGATGGCGCCCCGTCCGGTCGACGGTGGACCCAGGCAGAAGAACGCCTAGAGTTTTCGCAAGAACTCCATTACGTTGGGATTGTCTCGCCACCTTTTCTTGCTCCGGCGCCGCCCGCCTCCTGGGTCGCAGGCAGCCAGAGCTTTGGCCTTCAACGCCAGATCGGTTTCGGCATAGATGTTCGTCGTGTCCAGCGACACATGACCCAACCACGCCCTGATCGTGTTCAGATCAACGCCGGCCCGCAGCAGATGGGTTGCAGTCGTGTGGCGGATGGTATGCGGACTGACACGCTTCGTTTTAAGGGATGGGACCTTCTCCGCCGCAGCCTTCGCCGAACGCGACACAAGCTCGTGAACTCCGAAGCGCGTCATGGCGTCGCCATAGCGGTTCAGAAACAATGGCCTGCCTGGATCCCCGGCTTGGACCAGGCAGTGCAGTTCCGCCATTGTCTTCTTCCAGAGCGGACAAAACCGAACCTTCCGGCCCTTGCCATAAATCTTGACAGAACCGGTTCCCGCTGCGTCCCAGGTTAGGTCCTCGATCACAACTCGAACCGCCTCACTGGCTCGAGCCCCGGAGTTGTAGAGAAGCAACAGCAAGGCGTAATCACGTTGCCCAAGCCTACAGCCGCGATCCGGAGCCTGAAGGAGCGCATCGATTTCCTCCTTTTCCAGGTACGTGATGGGAGTCGTCCACGCGCGCTTGAACGGAACATTGCGGATCTCTGCGCACCACTCCGCGTGCTCGGGGCTGGAGTTTCCCGTATACCGGGCAAACGCGTGAAGCGTGGCGAGCCTTTGATTCCTTGTCGCAACCGAGCACCTTCGAGACTGTTCCAGGTGCGAGAGGAAATCCAACACGACGCCCGGCGAAAGGTCGTCGATCACGAGCTTATCGACGTCGGTCTTGCGGTGCTCGGCGACGAATGGCAGGAACAAACAGAAAGTATCGCGATAGCTTTGCTGCGTGTTTCGCGACACGCCTCGTTCATGCACCAAGTATTCAGACAGGTAACGGCGAACCCAGAAGCCGACTGAGGCATGATCAGCCATTGCGGACCTCCGCGAAGGCATAGCGCTCAAAGCAGCGGTTGGCTTTCTGGAGCAACTCCCGCGTCATCTGAAGGTACACCGACGTTTCTTCCACGCCGCAATGGCCAAGATAGGTGGACAGCAAGGGGAGCATGCGCTGTACGTCTTTCCCCTCCCGGTACCAGGTCAGCAGGCGGGCCACCGCGAACGTATGGCGGAAATCGTGCAGCCTTGGCTGATAGCGGGCATTATCGAATCGCAGTACGCCAGCCTCTTTTCTCAACCATTCGAATTGCTTGTCGACATGGTAATTTTGGATCCTCATCCCAATCCTCGTGGCGAGGAGCGTCGGCGGGCGCTGGTAGCCGACGCCCGGACGATGGCGCATTCGGTAAAGCCGGAGAATGCTGACAAGATCCTTCCCGATCGGAACGAGCCGCGACTTACCGAACTTCGTCTCTCGAATCAGAAGAGTTCCGGTTTTGAGATCGGCATCAGCATGCGTCAGGCGGCTCACCTCTCCGACCCGCAGTCCAGTTCCGTAGAGTGCGAGTAGGAACGTGCGCATCGTGTCTGGCAACAACGGAGATGTCCGCGGGTAGTGTGAGTCAGGCACGCCGAGCAGGCGACGAATGTCGTCGGTCGAATAGATGTAAGGAACGAAGCGCGGCGGGCGATCTGGCATGGAAGTGGGGAGGACTCGATGCTGCAGATATCCGCGCTCGGTTGCATAGCGGAAGAATCGGTCGAGCGTGGCATACTTGTGGAACCAGAAGTTCGTAACCTGACCACCGTTGATTGGCAGAAAGGCCTGGCAGTGCGCGCTTGTCAGAACATCCAGTTCGACGTCCCCAGTCTTTCGAAGAAAAGCCTTGAGGATGTTCGCTGAGCTGGTGTACACATTTCCGAGGGCACGTTTATACTGAACAAAATCCTCGATGGCGGAGGCGAGTTTCATTGAAGGCCTCCTAACGAAAACTTGGCAACCTCCTGAAGTGACCGCAGGCGTTCCTTGGCCCAGTTCGCCGTGAGGGGCTGCGACTGTGCCCGCAAGTACTCCGTCAGGCCGGATAGCTGCGTGTCGGCAACCAGCGCGAGCTTCTTGCGGTCGACCTTGGCATAGATCTGCGTGGACCTCGTCGAGCAGTGACCGAGGTGATCGCCGATTTCTTTGATCGAAAAGCCTTCATCGAGTAGGTGGCTGGCGCAGGCGTGACGCAGGGTGTGTGAGCCATAGCGCGATGCCGGTCCGAGTGCCCGGACGTGGCGGGAGACCGCAGAAGAAGCTCCCGGTGTATCCATCGGCCTGAACGGCCGGCGCAGTGTCAGAAAAAGTGAACGCGAAGAACACCGGGGCCGGACATCTTGGAGGTACTTGAGGATGGCGTTGCCCACCTCGGCAGTCAAAGGAAACTCCTGCGTGCGGTTATTCTTCAAGCGTCGGAGGCGAAGTTTCTCGTTGCCCCAGTCCAGATCATCCAGGGTCAGTCTGCAGACCTCGCCGATCCGCAGTCCGTAGATTGCCAGAAGGAGGACGATTGCGCGGTCGCGAATATGACTAGGGCGCTCGGTGTTGAGATTTGCGATGAGGCGCTGCACTTGTTCCCAGGGCGGACCCTCTGGAAGCCCAGTCATTGAATAGATGCGTGGGCTATGTATCGTCTCGGCGAGTCCGGCCGAACACCAGCCCTGCCGGGCCGCGTACCGAAGAAAAGCGCGTATTGAGTTGCCATAAGCCTTGATCGTCGACTTCTTCCAGCCACGGGCCTTGCTTTGAACGAAGTACGATTCCAAGATCTGCGGAGACAGGTCCGCCAACGCAATGCCCAGTTCTTGCAGCCAATCGAAGAATGGCTTCAGCGCCGACTCGCGAGTGTATACGGTGTCGGGCGAATAGCCCCGCTGATCTCGGAGTTCCCCGAGAAAACTGTCGAGTTCTGTTTTGAACGGAGCATCGCAATTCGCCTCACGCCACTTGCCCAGGAAGTGCAACCACTGCTTGGCCACAAACAGGAACCTTCTCGAAGCAGTGGCACGCGTCGAATCCTTGCAATTCGTTGAGCATGTTTTCGAAACCCAGTCGTTGGCTGCCTGCACAATCTGCCGATCCGAGACAGGCGTTTTTTGGCGCACGTTCACCCGCTCCGCGACTGCTAGCAACAGCCGGTTGGTCTGCCGGAGCGTCCACCAACCGCTACTGCCGCGCTCGACCATGTCGCAAAGAAACGTACGCCGCTCCTCGGCGAAGCGGCCCGTGCTGTAAATCCATACTGCATTGCTGCGCTTCATTAAATCGCTGAACATTTGGCTGACTCCTTCGGAGTGAATTCGAACTCAGCCAAGCTAGCGAATTATGTGGTCAAGAGGCGCGCGGCGGACTGAAAGGAAAGGTCTTCGTGAAACATGCCAACATAATCGACATCCCAACATATCTTCGCTTGTATGGCCAAACCCTGGGAGAACGAGTGCTGAGCCAGTTTCCGCCCCTGCACGCGCCGGCAGATCCGACTTGGCCAGGATTAAGGCAACTGAAACGGCGGCCTTTCCCCGCGCAGACGCTCGCCATCATGGGTATCGCGAAGAGGTGGCAGGAAGCCCGGTGTGCGGCCGCTGTGGCCGAGTGCGGGACGGGTAAAACGCTCATCTCACTAGGCAGCGTCTTTGCACACGCCGAGGCACGGCCATTCAATTGCCTCGCGATGGTGCCGCCGCAACTGGTCGGAAAGTGGGCACGCGAGTGCTTCCTGACACTGCCGCACGTACGGGTGTTCATGATCGACGGAGTCCGCAACGGCGTTGGCTCCAACGGTTTCACCGGCGTCAACGAAGTCCGCTTTCGCAATGGCCGCATCGTTCGCGAAGGGCTGAGGACGACCTTGAGCGACACGCGCCTGGCAAAGGCACACCGCTCCGCGAGGGCTCGCTGGCGGGCGCAGGTGCCGGGGCCGTCGATCTTTGTGGTGTCCCGCGAGCGCGCCAAACTCGGCTACTTCTGGCGGCACGCCTATCAGGTCGCTCGGAGCGGGCCGTGCTATGGGAATGTGGTGAATCCGGACACGGGACGGCCCGTGATGACCGCCGAGGACCAGTTGCGCCGGCCGGATTTCCGCAAGGTCAAGCATGCGGAGACGGTCCTACCCGAGTCAACCAAGTCCCGCGGGGGATTCTTCAGCCCGCTCTGGCAGGCGGATGACCGGAAGATCCAGCGGATGGCGCCGATGGAGTTCATTGGCCGCTACCTCGACGGGTTCTTCGACTACGGCATCGCCGACGAAGTTCATGAGCTGAAGGGCGAGACGGCCCAGGGCAACGCTCTAGGCACGATGGCCTCAGCCTGCGCGCGCACGGTCATCCTTACAGGCACCCTTCTCGGCGGATACGCGGACGAGCTGTTCAATATCCTTTACCGGCTCGACGCTCGAATGATGCGGGAGGAAGGCTTCGACCACGGCGAGGCCGGAGTGCGGCAGTTTGCCGAAGCGTACGGCGTTCTGGAGAAAGTGACGACGATTGAGCCTTCCGAGAACGCGTGCTCGAAAGCGAAGGTGATGACGACGGTGAAGCGCCGCCCAGGAGCGTCGCCGCTGCTGTTCCCCAAGTACCTGATGAACATGGCGGCCTTTGTGTCGCTGGAGGACATCTCGGACGCGTTGCCGGCGTACACCGAGGAAGTGCTGTCGGTCGAGATGGACCCGGCGCTGCAAAAAGCGTATTCGGATCTGGAGCAATCGATCACGGACGCCCTCCGGGAACATCACGGCAACGCTTCGGTGATCAGCACCGCCATGAATGCTTTGCTCCTGTACCCGGACCGCCCCTATGGCCTTGGGACGCTCTACGGCTATTGCACCAACGAGGACACCGGGGAGCGGGAAAGGTTCATCATCGCCGAGCCAGCGGACCTCGACCAGGGGTTCGTCTACGCCAAGGAACGGAGCCTGATCGAAGAGGTGAAAAGGGAACTGGCGCAGGGCCGGAGAGTCCAGGTGTTTGCCGTATATACGCGGAAACGCGACGTCACGCGGCGGCTGCAGGAGCTTCTGTTGAAGGCTGGCATTCGAGTGGAAGTACTGACGGCGGAAACACCGCCGGAGCAGCGCGAAGCCTGGTACGAGCGGCACTTACGCAATGGGATGCAGGTTTGCATCTGCCACCCAAAACTGGTGCAGACTGGTCTCGACCTGCTGGAGTTCCCGACCATACTGTTCTACGAGACAGGCTACTCGACGTACGTGCTGCGCCAAGCCAGCCGGCGGAGTTGGAGAATCGGCCAGAAGCGGCCGGTGCGGGTCGGGTTCCTCACGTACTCGAAGACCGCGCAGGAGAGTTGTGTTCGGTTGATGGGCAAGAAGCTACTGGTTTCCCTGGCCATGGAAGGCAAGCTCCAGGCCGAGGGGCTGCAGGCCATGGACGAAGACGATGATCTCCTGACGGCGATGGCGCGAGAGTTGGTGACGCGTCAAGGTGTTGGGGAGCGGGCCGCGGAGATCTGGAAAACAATTCAGATCCAGCAGAGCGAGACCTCTCACCCGAGCAACCCGGAAGTGCCGAACGCAGAATCGACCCTGGCCGATGAAACCGGTATCGACGAGCCGGCCGACTGGATCGAATCGGATTCCCCTGCGGTGCAGCTTTCGCTGTTCTAACCAGTCAGAAGAGAAGGATTACGAGTCGTCTTACTCTCAACCGATTCAAGAATTAAGCGGAGGTGTGTCATGGCGATTTCTGTATTGGCCCCGCCGTCGCTGCCAGAATCGATACTCGACATCGGCAAGCGCCTGGCTGGAGTGCTGGAGCAGGCGGAGCAGGAGGCCGTGGACGGACAATTACCCGATGCCGTTCGGGAGCGGCTTGCCGACGCGGTGGAGGCGTTGCGGGTTCGTGTGGCTCGAAAGAACGAGCGAGATCCACGGTCGTTGTTCGATATCGATGAGCGTCTCGTGGACCTCATGGATCAAGTCGAATACACAGTAGCAAATGGCGGCGAGATCCCGCGAGAGCTTGTCCAGGAGATCAATGAGTACCTGGAGGCGTTCCGAACGAAGGTGGACCGCATCGCGGCCTACTGGCGCTGGCAGGAGTCGATCGCGGAGATTTGCGGCAAGGAGACCGAACGGCTGGCAGGGAGAAAGAAGGCTGCTGAGGGACGCCTCGACCGATTGAAGAACATGCTGCTGGCGTTCATGCTGTCCCGCGGAGCGAAGAAACTCGAAGGCGAGAAAGCAGCCATAGGGATGCAGGCCAATGGTATGGCATCCCTGGTGATCGACGACCCTTCACAGCTCGGGCACTGCTTCCTCGAGAACAGCATCCGTTTCACGAAGAAGGAGCTTCAAGAACTCGTCTATCAGTTGGCGGAAGGAGAGCTGCGGCGACGACTGGAGGCAACCCTTGCAGGCAAGGCATGGGAGATCAACAGTTCCGCAGTGCGGGCCGCGATTACCAGCAACTCCCCCGTGCCAGGGGCGCGGCTGGTGAAGGGGCAACATGTGCGTCTGCGGTAGACCTGATCAAAGTCGGCGACCAACGGCCCGCGCGTGCTTGTGATCCTGCTTGCAACTGCACTCGACTGTGGGTCATACGAGGAGAGCAGTCTGAGAAATGACTCGCCCATTCGCGCAGGCGCGGTCCGGTCAACTTCGGGATACGCAGTAACCTACCGGAATCATCACCCGAGAGCCAGTAACCGCTGGACTGATCTGTGTGTGCGACAGATTGGCTGATTGGTAGGGGGTTAGGAACTGATTCTGTCGCCCATCCGCGGCCCTGACGGGCGGGGGCCACGTCTCAACAATAGATCTTCAGAGGGAGGAGGCTTGTGGACACCACCAAGCACGAAGATGTTGGCCTTTGACGAACGCCTGCTCGTACGTCCAAGTGTTACCAACGTGCTTGCAGCTATTGTCCTCACTCGCCCAGAAATCCAGATCGGCCGGCTTGGCTAACAGCTCGATCACAGGATAGATCGTCATGCCCGTGTAGGCGGTCACGTCGCTATACCGATCCGGCATCTCCATGCGATAGGACCACCGGACAGAGCATTGCTGGTCAGGTCGCAGAAGATCGGCGGGAGCATTGGCCTCGCTCCCCACAATCTGGACTGTTTTGTCCGGCCAAAATGTTGCTGTGGTCTTGATGGTCTCGGACTTGATCGTTACGGGAGTGAATGTTTCATCCCCAAACTGAAGCGATTCAAATGTCGGGTTGTAGACCACGACTTCTTCCAGCTTTGGCTGGTAGGTGTCCTTGCCCTTGCTGTTGTTCACCACGCGGTAGGAAATCGTACCATGAACAATCACGTAACCGGGCTTCTCCGGATGGTGCTCTATGCGGTAAGTCCGGCGGTGGTCCCGATAAACGCGTTTGGTGTTGTGAACCAGATCATGAATCACGGCACGAGCGGACTCCGGTAATCCGTGACCAGACATCGTCTCGGCAACGCTATGCGAGGCGTGCTCGATGATGCGGTTCGCCGCGAACATTTCGAGACAAATCCCGATGATTCCGGCGATCACGAAGGCATCGCCGAGCGCCTTCCCGAATTCGTTGTGACAGTGGACCCCGAACCAGATGATCGCCAGGCCAATCAACCCGGAGACGAGAAACGGCCCCACGAGCTTGGCCCACATGCTTGCATTGGCGTTCTTGAACAGTCCGTTCATAATGTGGTTTTGACGATCATAACCTAAACGTCAAGACAAAAGAGCAGACGGCTTTCGCGAACCACTCCGTGCCCCACCTGCTCACGCAGAGCCACCACCGCGTTTTGTGGAACTTGGAAATCAAGCAATGACAGATCCACGCAACTGACAGCCTTTAACGCTTGTCGTTTTTGCCTCAGGCGACATTCCGTTACCCACCTTAAGCATTAGTGGGCATGATGAGACTGACGCAGTGTCACACGTGCCCCCCCCTGAACTGACTGATCGATCCGCACGACTCACCTTGACGTATAACGACACTAGGCGTAGAAGTGCCTAGCCCCTTGTTTGCGTTGAGTCATCTGGTGAAAAGCGGTATCATGCCAATCCACGTCGCAGCCGTTTTTCTTACTGGCACGATCTACGGTTGGCTCCGCCTCGATAGCGGGTCTATCACCCCGGTCTGCTCTCACATCTCCTACAACTCTGTTATCTATCTCGCGGCCGTGTTCCTTCGTTAGAACGGAGAGCAACCACGTCCGCAGTTTTTCCGGCGGAAAGGGAACCTTCAGGCTCCATTTTCCGCTGTATGGAGGTCTTTCCATGATTCGTTCGACGGAAGAGTGCCGTCTCGTGTTCAAAGCGGCCCGAAGGGCCGGCACTCCGCTCGTGGCGCTTAGAACGGCGGACCCGGCAAGCGGCATGGCGCAAGTCACTGCCAGCGTCAACGGAACGAGCGAGCAGACGCCGCTGCTTTCTTGGGACTTTATCGGCGGCCTGCAAGGACGCAACGAAGCAGGCAAGTCGGCGGCCGCGAAGGTGCTCGGGGAGAATCAACCATCACTCGGACCTGCCGAGGCACTCGCCGCCGCGCAAAGAATCACGCAGGATGCCATCATCTTCTTCCTCAATCCCCAGCGCGTCTGGGAGCAAGTCGATGTCGTGCAAGGAATCTGGAACCTGCGGGATGTGTTCAAGGCTGGCGGCCAGATGCTGGTGCTCGTGACCCCTCCTGGCGCGACACTGCCCGTGGAGCTGCAAAACGACGTAATGCTGATCGACGAACCCCTTCCATCGACAGAAAATCTGGCCCGGCTGGTCGCCGACACTTTCGAGTCGGCAAACCTGCCGGCGCCGGATGAGCCGACCGTCTCAAAGGCGATCGATGCGCTCATCGGTCTGGCTGCATTCCCCGCTGAACAGGTCCTGGCGATGTCGCTCTCCAAGAACGGGCTCGATCTTGATCGACTCTGGGAGCGGAAGCGTCAAGCCGTGGAGCAAACTCCAGGACTGACCATATGGCGCAGCGGAGAGACATTCGATCAGATCGGCGGTTGCGACAACATCAAACGCTTCCTGACGGCCGTGCTCCAGGGCCAGGAAGCTCCACGCGTCATCGTCTTTGTGGACGAGATCGAGAAAGCCTTCGCGGGAACCGGCACGGACATGTCGGGAGTGAAGACAGAGATGACCGGCACCATGCTGAGTTGGATGCAGGACCGCAGTGCGGACGGAGTTATTTTTATCGGTCCACCAGGGGCAGCTAAATCCGCCGTGGCAAAGGCAGCGGGCGCAACGGCTGGGGTTCCGACCGTCGCGTTTGATCTCTCGGCGATGCAGAATTCACTCGTCGGCGGATCGGGAGAGCGGCTCCGCGCAGCGTTGCAGGTCGTGGACGCAATTTCGCAGGGCCGCAGCGTGTGGATCGCGACGTGCAACTCCATCACGAGTCTTCCGCCCGAGCTACGGCGGCGCTTCACCCTGGGGACGTTCTTCTTCGACCTGCCGTGCGCGGAAGAACGCCAAGCCATCTGGAAGATCTATCGAGAGAGATGGGGCCTGGCGGGGAAACAACCCGATGACGACGGGTGGACGGGAGCGGAGATCAAGGAATGTTGCCGCAAGGCCTGGCGTTTGAATGTGTCGCTCGAAGAGTCTGCCGCCTACATCGTCTCCGTTTCGCGATCCGCCGCCGACCACATTGAGAACCTACGCCGCCAAGCATCGGGGCGATTCCTGAATGCATCCCGGCCGGGCGTGTACACGTTCGAATCCGGTCCGCAAACAACGGTGCCGGCGAAGCGTGCGTTGCGACATGTGACTTAACCCATAAAACTGCCGCGTTGGTACCATAACTTTGCCGCGAAACGGCACTTCTGCCTGCCCAGAATCGGTTCGGCGAGTCCGTGAGAAGTGGTGGGGAAGCATAAATCCTGCCGGAAGCGCATGGTTGAGAAGCATATCCTTGCCGCGAGCGCCGAGTTGCATATACTATCGATTTAGTTGTAGGATTGTGTTATGCCACGGAATCACCGGGATGCCGAACGGCGGCTGTTCGAGATCGCTGAGGGCCAACAAGGGTTCTTCACGGCGAAACAAGCGAAGGCTGCCGGTTTCGCTGAGAACACCCACCCCTATCACGTGCAGGTCGGAAACTGGATTCGCGAACATCGTGGGATCTACCGGCTCGCCCTCTTTCCGACGGCGGAACATCCAGACCTGGTGAAGTGGGCGCTCTGGTCGAAGAATAGGGATGAGGTGATGGAGGGAGTCTACAGCCATCAGACCGCCCTGAGCCTGTATGAGCTGTCCGATCTGAACCCGGCCAAGCTGCACATAACTGTTCCCACTCATTTCCGACGGAATAGCGAGATTCCCGCTATCCTGGTGCTCCACCACGCGGATCTCCCGGACGAAGATATCCAGACGGCACAGGGATTCAAGTACACTCGGCCTTTGCGGACCATTCTCGATCTGATCGAGGCTGATAGCGTTGAGCGCCCGTTTCTGCGCCAGGCTCTGAGGCAAGCTCTCCACCGTGGGTTGATCACCCGATCAGAGGTCAGACGGGTTAAGCTGAGCCCTCGAGCTCAGAGGGTATTTCAAGATCTTCTGCGGCAGGTAGCGTAATGCCGCGAGAGTATGCATCGGCGGAGGCATTCCGCAGGGCGCTCGAAGTCCGCCTGAACAAGGCTGCCGAAACCGAACTGATTCAGATCAACCGCCTCCGCCGCCAAGTGGCGTTTGACCGCCTGCTGGCGCGATTGTTTCGAATCGACCCTGCCCTTGGGTGCTGAAGGGTGGCTACGCTTTGGAACTTCGTTTCAGGACAGCACGCGCGACGGTCGATATCGATCTGACAGTACAAAGAATCGCCGCAGCAACCGAAGCGGACGCCAACCAGATCGTTCGCGACATGCTCCAGGATGCGGCGAGTTTTTCTCTTGGCGACTGGTTTGAGTACACCATCGGTCCGCCAGTGCTGGATTTGGATGCAGCGCCCTATGGTGGGGCCAGGTTTCCTGTTGAGACCCGGATGGACGGCAGAATCTTCGCGCGGTTTCATCTGGACGCCGGGATCGGCGATGCGGTCATTCAGCCGGTTGAGATCATCAAGTGCCGCGATTGGCTGAGCTTCGGGGGCATCGCCCCTCCGCAGGTTCAGACGATTTCGCGGGAGCAGCAGTTGGCCGAAAAACTCCACGCCTACACGTTGCCAAGGAGTTCTACGAACAGCCGGGTGAAGGATCTCATCGATCTCGCGCTCTTGATGCGATCAGGTGGGCTCAGTCCAACGCGGGCGGCGGATGCGCTGCACCTCACATTCGAACGGAGACGGACCCACGAGTTGCCAGCGGTGTTGGTGGAACCGCCACGGGATTGGGAGCGGCGCTTCCTGGCATTGGCTGAGGAGTGTCAACTCGAAGGGGATATGGACACGGTGTTCAGCGGCGTTGAGGAGTTCTTCGAGCGCATGATGAAGGGTGGGGGAGGACGGAGCTGAGGTTGGTGTATGGGCGAGCGGAATCCTGAGGCCAACCAACTGGAGATCATGCTCGCCGACTGTCAGCGCCTGAAGGAGGAGAACGCCGCGCTTCGCCGGCTCCTCGTTGAAAACGGAATCACGATACCAGCGCCGTGCCAGAGTGGCCTGCCACCTCCAGCGAAGGCGCATGTCCAGGAAGCTGGCGTCAATGAGCGCTCGGGCAAAGACGCAAAGATCGCGCTGTTTCGTGGGTTGTTCCGAGGACGGGAAGATGTGTATGCCGTTCGAATGCGATTCAAAAGCGGTGAGCGGGGTTACGTCCCGGCCTCGATTCGCGATTGGAAGGCAGTCCTCTCTGCAGAGGCGGCCCTTCGAAAGAAGGTCGATCGGAAAACGCGGAAGCTGTTGCCTCTAACAGACGATGTTCTTCGACAGCATCTCGAAGGCAAGCAGACCATTGGTGTCTATCCCTTGCTTCTGGACGAAACCTGCTGGTTTCTAGCCGTCGATTTTGATAAGAAAAGCTGGCAGGATGACGCCTCGGCGTTCCTCGAAACATGCTGTGAGCTGGGCGTATCGGCGGCACTTGAACGATCGCGGTCAGGCAACGGCGGCCATGTCTGGATTTTCTTCGAGCGCGCCATCACCGCGGCAATGGCGCGAAAACTCGGAAACCTGATCCTCACCAGAACCATGGATCGACGCCACCAGCTCGGGATGGACTCCTACGACCGTTTCTTCCCCAATCAGGACACGATGCCAAAGGGCGGCTTTGGGAATCTCATCGCCCTACCCCTGCAATGGATCCCGCGCCAGAACGACAACAGCGTGTTCCTCGATTCGGGTTTCCACCCATATCCCGATCAATGGAAGTTCCTCTCGGGCATGCAGAAGACGGCGCCCGATTGTGTTGAGGCGCTAGTGTACGAAGCCATGCGCACTGGAAGCGTAATCGGGGTTAGGATCAGCCTGGCAGATGAAGACGATGAGGCCGAGCCGTGGACCATGCCACCCTCCAGGCGGCAGATACCAAGAGCCATCGAAGGACCGCTTCCCGAACGCGTCGAGATTGTGCGATCGAATCTTCTCTACGTTGAAAAGAAGAACCTGCCGCCTGCGATGCTGAATCGACTGTTGCGTCTGGCCGCGTTCCAGAATCCCGAGTTCTACAAGGCGCAGGCGATGCGGCTTTCCACGTTCGGCAAGCCTCGAATCATCTCCTGCGGTCAGGACTTTGCTCAGCATGTTGCGCTGCCGCGGGGTTGCCTAGCGCAGGCCACGGCCTTGCTCGGGGATCACAAGATCAGAGTTGACCTCCGTGACGAACGCTACGCCGGGACCTCGATTGAGGCGAACTTCCAGGGCCGCCTGCGCTCGTATCAAGAAGAAGCTGTCGCCGGTATCAGCGACTACGACGATGGAATCCTGTGCGCGCCCACGGCTTTTGGCAAGACAGCAGTTGCCGCATGGCTGGTCGCGAAGCGTAAGGTGAACACGCTGGTTTTAGTGCACCGGCAACAGTTGCTTGACCAATGGCATGAACGGTTGACGATGTTTCTCGGGCTGCCGCCGAGCTCGATCGGGCAGATCGGCGGTGGAAAATCGGACCGGACCGGATCCATCGACTTCGCGGTGATTCAGAGCCTCCACCGGAAAGACGAAGTGAAGGACTTCGTTGCCGAATACGGGCAGGTGATCGTGGATGAATGCCACCACATTTCGGCCTTTACCTTCGAGCAGGTGATGAAGCAAGTGAAGGCAAGATACGTAGTCGGCCTGACCGCTACGCCAACGCGCAAGGATGGCCATCATCCGATCATCCACATGCAGTGCGGCCCGATCCGGTTCAACATGAGCGCGCGGACGATGACTGAAACGATGCCTTTCGAGCACAAGGTGATCCCGCGGCATACTTATTTCAGGATGCCGGCCGAGATGACAGATCTGACGATTCAGGATGTCTACGCGGCGTTGGTGAACGATTCGGCGCGGAACACCTTGATCGTGGCTGATCTTAGGAGTGCCCTGGAGGCAGGGCGCTCGCCGCTGCTGCTCACGGGACGGAAAGAGCATCTCGAGTTTTTCGCAGCTGCGGTGGAAGGATTCGCCAAGCACATTTTTGTGCTCAAGGGTGGTATGGGCAAGAAGCAGCGCCGAACGACAGCAGAGGCGCTGGCCTCTGCCCCTGAAACAGAGAGCCGAGTGATCATTGCGACCGGTAGTTACATTGGCGAAGGCTTCGATGATGCGCGGCTCGATACGCTGTTTCTCGCGATGCCGATCTCCTGGAAGGGCACGCTTCAGCAGTACGTAGGGCGGCTCCATCGGCTTCACGACGGCAAGCGTGTCGTGCAAGTGTACGATTACGTCGACCCGAATGTGGCAATGCTCGCCAGGATGTATGAACGGCGGCTAAGGGGCTACGACGCCATCGGATACACTCTCGAACGCGCCGACGCAGCTTCACCAACAGCAAGCACCGCTCGGGCTTGAAACAAGAAAACACATTTCATAATGATCTTGTCCTCGCGCTGTATGTGTGCTAGTATACACCTATACGATGTCGTCACGAAGTGAGTCGCCGGAGGAAGTCAAGCGCTGGTTCCAAGGAGCTATCCGTGACTTGTGGCCGGTGGCATCGGGGTCCTTGTCGTTACGCAAAAGTCCCTGTATCCGGGAGCACTGCAAGCTGTGTGAATCAGGCCAGGGCCATTCAAGCTACGCGCTCTATGGAAAGAAAGGAAAGCGTCGTTTCTCGATCTACGTGCCCGAGGAGTTGGCGCCGGACATTGAGCGGGCTATCCGGAACGGGCGCAACCTTCAACAGTTGATTGCGGAAGCCGGTCGAAGGTACGCGGTGGCGCTGAAGGGCGAGCGCCGCTCAAGGGGCGACCGTTAGGAGTAGCGGGTGCTAAGCGAAGCGGATCTCAATGCATGGTGCAAGCGGCTCGGCCTGAACGCGAGATGCTGCGAGATCGTTGCGGACGTGCGGTCGCGGCCTCCCACCCGTCGTGTCGGCGGCGGGCGCAGCAACGTCAGCGGACGCTATCCAAGCCGGAAGATGGCGGCTACGATTCAGTTTGAAAGCCACCGGGTCGAGCTTCCAGTCATCTATGAACTCGAGCACGACCCGAGCGTCCTCGAGTATTACGATCAGCCGCCCTCGATCCCACTCTTCTATGAATCCGGCAATGGAAGACGGCTCTCCGTCATCCACACGCCGGACTTATTCGTGCTTCGAACGGACGCGGCGGGCTGGGAAGAATGCAAGGCCGAACAGGATCTGGAAAAGCTGGCAGAGAAGAGCCCCAACCGCTATCGCCGGGACTCGAACGGCGGCTGGCTGTGTCCTCCTGGCGAAAGCCACGCAAAAGAGTTTGGTCTGTATTACCGCGTCTGTCATCCGCCACAATCAACTGGATCCTCCAACAGAACCTTCAGTTTCTGGAGGACTATTTCCGATGCGATGGGATGGTAATCAGTCCGAGGTCCCGCGAAGCGGTCGCCGCCGAGATTGCCCGGCAACCTGGACTCCCGTTGATGGATTTGATCCAAAGAACGAAGGATGCGGCGAGCCGGGACGATATTTATTTCATGATTGCGGGCGGCGAGATCTTCGCGGATCTCAGCGACGCCGCGATCTCACAACCGGCGGAGGTCGCCATCTTCTCCAATGCTGAGCTGGCCGCTGCATTCTGGCGGATCAACGGATCACCGAATGCAACAGCGACGGCCCTCGAAATCAAGGTTGAGCCTGGGCAATCGGTTTCATGGGATGGCATGGCTTGGCGAATCGTGAATATTGGCGATTCGAACATCAGTCTGCTGGGCGCTAATGGTGCGCTTACGGAACTGCCTCGTGAGACCTTTGACAGACTGCTGTCGAGTGGGTCCTTGAAGAATGCCGCAGCAGGCGCACCACCGCTTTCAGAGGCTGCCAGGATTCTGAACGGCGCCAGCGAAACGGACCTTCGGGAGGCGAACAAACGCTTTGATTTGGTGAAAAGACATATCAATGGCGAACCTCTGTCCGTGTCGGCGCGAACGATACGTTTCTGGACGGCTCGGTACCGGGCCGCGCAAGTAAACCATGGTAGCGGATACCTTGGCCTCCTTCCGAGAGTCCGCTCTCGGGGCAACCGCACGGCTAGATTCTCGCAGGACGCTCGAGCGTTCACAGAAGAGTGGATTGCAAAGGACTACGAAAGCCTTAAGCAGAGGTCCAGGCGCTCGTCATGGGCGCTGCTTAAGGCGAGATGCGAGGAGCAGAACCTCACGGCGCCGAGCTACAAGACGTTTTGCCTGTGGGTGCGCAGGCGTCCCGCTTTTGAACGGACTTTGAAGAGACAAGGACAGCGCGCCGCGTACGCTCATGCCGGCATCTACCTCGAACTGAATCGCACGACACCTCGACACGGGGACAGGCCCTTCGAGATCTGCCATATCGATCCTACGGAACTGGATGTCGAGCTGGTGTGCTCGCTTTCGGGCCGGCTGCTCGGGCGTCCGTGGCTGACGCTTCTCATGGATGCTTTTTCGCGCCGAGGGCTGGCATTCTATCTCACGTTCGACCCGCCGAGCTATCGCTCCTGCATGATGATTTTGCGCGAGTGCGTGCGCCGACATGGACGATTGCCGCAAATCATTGTCATCGATGGAGGCGCGGAGTTCCGGAGCACCTACTTCGAGACGCTCCTGGCCAGATTCGAGTGCATCAAGAAGACCAGGCCGCCAGCGAAGGCGCGATTTGGCTCGGTTTGTGAACGTCTGTTTGGCACAACCAACACGCAGTTCATCCACAATCTTCGAGGGAACACGCAGATAACCCGCAATGTTCGCCAGGTGACGCGGTCGGTCAACCCCAAGGGGCTGGCCGCCTGGACACTCGGTGATCTCTACGATCGTGTCTCCGAGTACCTGTATGAGGTTTACGACTCGATCGACCATCCAGCATTGGGAGAAACTCCCCGACAAGCTTTCCAGGCCGGCCTGGAAGCTGGCGGGCTTCGACCCCAGCGGATGATTCCCTATGATCAGGAGTTCCTGATCGCCACGCTTCCCACGACGCCGAAGGGAACAGCCGTTGCTGCGGTAGGCCGGGGTGTGAAGATCAATCACATTTACTACTGGTCGGACAGCTTCCGAGAGCCCGGCGTGGAGGATGAAACGGTCCCGGTCCGCTACGACCCATTTGATACTGGAACGGCATACGCGTTTGTTGGGAACCAATGGGTGGTGTGCCGGTCCGAGCATTTCGCCGCCTTCAAGGGGCGATCCGAAAAGGAGGTGATGATTGCGAGCCGGGAGATCCAGAAGCGGAGGCAAGAACACTCACGCGGCGGCGGGATCACCGCGCGCCGCCTTGCGGACTTCTTACTCTCCATTGAGTCCGAAGAAGCACTGCTCGAACAGAGACTGCGCGATCGACAGAGCACAGCCGCGCGCGGCGGCAACGTGACGGAGCATCCACTGTTGGAAGCAGTCGAACGGAATCTGTCTCGCCCTGACGTGGACCCTGAGGGATCGGATATCACAACCGATTTACAGGCATACCCGGAGTTCTGAGCGATGGCGTCGGCTGCAATTCCACGAGGAGCGACGCAAACCTGTAGCGAACAGTTGGCACAATTCCAGGCTGTCACCGTGGCGCACCCACATCTGTTGGCAGCCAAGGAGTCGTTGATAGCTGCTTTGAGGGAGTCCGAGCCGAACTCAATCGTGATGGTTTTCGGCCCAAGCGGCGTGGGCAAAACGACCTTGCGACTCCGGGCGGAGCAGATCCTCATCGAGGAACTGCGGCCGGAGTTGAATGCCAATCGATGGCGCATCCCGGTAGCGAGCGTCGAAGCGATCGCGCCGGATTCCGGCAGCTTTTGCTGGCGCAGCCATTATACGAGGCTGCTTCAGGTGATGGGTGATCCCTTCACCGATCGAAGGCGCGTGCCAGGTTCGGATAGCGAGGACAATCCGACGGAGCGGTTCAAGTTGACTGCTCGATCACCAGGGAGCGAATACCGCTATGCAGTCGAACAGATCCTGCGTTTTCGAAAACCGGCCGCGGTGATGATCGATGAGGCGCAGCATCTTGGCAAGGTCGCATCGGGGCGCCGGCTCCTGGATCAGCTCGATGTGATTAAGTCGATCGCAAACAGGACGAATACGGTTCATGTTCTGTTCGGCACTTATGATCTGCTCGCGTTCCGAAACCTGAGTGGTCAGTTGAGTCGCCGCAGTGTGGATATCCACTTTCCGCGCTATCGCGCCCAGGACGCTCAGGATCGAAAGATCTTCGTAAACATCGTCCACTCGTTCCAGAAACAGCTGCCCCTGCCAGAGCCGCCCGATCTGGTTAAGCATTGGGAACTCCTCTACGAGCGAACCTTCGGCTGTGCGGGTGTGCTCAAACAATGGCTTGTGAAGGCGCTAGCTGCCGCACTCCGGCGCCGCGATTCCACAATCAGCGTGAGGGACCTGGAAGCTCATGCTTTATCGATCGCTCAGTGCGACAAGATCCTCTCCGAGATCACAGAAGGAGAGGCTCGGCTGAACGATGGTGATGGAGCGCGGTCGAAACTTCGCGCGCGTTTGGGCCTGTCAACCGCCAGTGCGTCGGCACCAGTACCCAGTGGTCAGCCTGGTGCGGACACCCGGCGCAAGCTAAAACCCGGCCACCGAAAGCCTGCCAGGGACCCAGTGGGGCAGCCTGCTCATGCTGCATACGTTTGACTGCTGGGACCTGACAATCCCGCCGATGCCGCCGCGGACTCTGCTTTTCCCACTTGAGCCGACCGGTGTCGGTACCCCGTTTGCGGAAAGTTTGACGAGCTACATCTCCAGACTGGCCGAAGTCCACGCCGTTACGGTTTCGGACCTCGTTGGTTATGTTCTCGCCAAGTGTGCTCCTTGCGATGGACCGATCGTCTCGGTACGCGCGCGTGATTATAGGATGGGATCAGGATTTCATCCTGGCATCCATGCGATCAACGGACTCGCGGAAGACGCGCGGCGATGGGTCGCGGCGACCGCGACCGCGACGGGCCGAACCGGTCTGCGCTTTTTGACGCTGACGCCACTCAAGCAGGCCTTCTGCAAGCAGTTTTTGTTTCGTAAGGTACAGGCGTGGTGTCCGGTTTGCTTTGCGGACCGGCGACGGGACGGGTTGCCGCTTTACCTGCCGTTGGCTTGGAACCTAAGGATGGTCGAAGTCTGTGCGAGGCATGGGTGCCTGCTGGAGGACACCTGTCCCCACTGCGGGAAGCAGTTCGGGCCGCTCGATGCGCGGGCTAGGGCTGGCTATTGCTCACGGTGTGGATACTGGCTCGGTTTGCCGGCGTCATCACGACAGCAGCTATCACAAGAGCGGTCTTACGACGACGAGTTGTGGCTGGCTACTGCTATTGGCGACGTTTTGGCCTCAATGCTGGAGCTCGAAGAGGACTACCTGTGGGACATTCTGCGGGAAAACATTACTGCGGTCATAAAACAGGCGGCGAACGGCAACCAGCGCGTCTTTTCCGACCTCATCAAGCTTCCCGATAGCGCCGTCTGCGGCTGGGTGGCCGGCGCACACCGGCCTCGCCCGGATCAACTATTCCGCATTTGCCGGCAGCTCCGGGTTCCGGTTGTCGAACTTCTGCGTCGAAGCGGCACCTGGACCATACCGGCGGAAATCGCTGCCGCGGGGCTCGCCGCTGGTCGTCGCGGTGTCTGGCGTGATGCCCCGGAGATTCTCAAAGCGGCGCTGCTCAACGCTGTCAAAGAGGACCCGCCCCCAAGTCTAGCCCACGTTGCGCAGCGGCTGAACTACAGAACCTGTGCTCCGTTGAAGCGACTTGATCCGAAGACTTGTAAAGAAGTTACACTTCGCTACCGGGCTTTGTGTCGACGGCTCCGTGGTCGCGAAAAGTCTGTGTCTGAACAGATTGAGACCCGCCTGAGAGAATCTCTGGCCCTTGAGCGGCCGATTCCCGTAGCCAGGATCGCCGCGGAATTCGGATACCAAACCACATGTGTGCTGAACGCGCAGTTTCCAGACCTCTGCAAAGCCATCGCACGCAAAAAACTCCGGAACAGAGAGGCGCGGCGAGCACAAATTCGAGCCGGTTTGATAACTGCTATATCCGAGGAACCGCCGCCGGCTGTCGGTGCTGCCGCTAAGCGCTTTCGTTGCAGTCATGCCTACGTGAAACAATACTTTCCCAATCTGTGGATGCAACTGGTCGAAGCCAGAAAATCTTGGGGTCTCAAGCAGCGGCAAGCAATCCAGTGCCGGATCGAAAATGCCATTACTGAAATGCCCGGCAGGAGTGTACCTGAGATCTGTCGTGCAACTGGCGTCAGGCAGATGTTCCTATATAGGCATTTTCCGGCTCTCTACAAGCGAATTGCTGCTGACTTCATCGCGCGTCGAGACGCACTCCGAGAGCAGAAACGTGCGGCCCTTCGTAGTGATGTCGGTAGGGCGGTAAGGGAACTGACGCTCACAGGGGTGCATCCGAATGTGAACAATGTCGCTCCGTTTCTCAGCGCGGAGGCTGGCCGAGACTGGAAGCGGATCCAACAAGAGATTGACCGCGCAATCCGGAAGCACGCCGCCAACGTGGAAGCATAACATTGCCGAATGGCAAAGTTATGGGTTAAGTCACACGACAGATCGGCGAGTAGTACGTGGGGGTTTAACCATGAGCAAATTTCAGGAAATGCGCACAGTCCTATCGCATGAGGGCTACCTGATCGAGGCGCTGAAAGAGATGGGATACAGACCCGAAGTCTCTTCAGAAGGATCTGCACTGTTCGGCTACATGGGTGATGAGCGGCCGGAGCACGCTCACGTCATCATTCGGCGGGGCCAGATTGATTCTGCCTCCAACGACATCGGTTTCCGGCGTGATGCAAGCGGTGTCTACCGGGCCCTCATTAGCGAGTACGACCGAGGGATCGGGTTCGATGACGCATGGCTTGGGCGGATCGCTCAGGCCTATAAAGAACGGCAAACGATGGCGGTCGCCAAAGCGAAGGGCTACGTGTTCCAGGCCCGGCAAATCGTCCAGACGCCGCAGGGCAAGAAGGTGCAACTGCGCTTTGCCGTGCGCTGAAGGAGGTCAGGGCCATGAAACAAAAGACGGTGACCATCGAAATCGACGAGGAAGGAAACAGCTCGATTGACCTGGCTGGCTTCCAAGGCAAGGGCTGCGGCGACGTGGTGAAAGCTTTCCAGTCCACGGATGTCGTCATGAAGTCGCACACCAAGCGAGAGTTCTACGTTGAGGTCGCAGGGCAGCAAAGCCAACAACAGCGGACGCAATAGGAGGAGGAAACGCTGTCATGGGAGATCGGGTCTACATGCGGATCACGTGCCGGAGCGAGGACGCGCCGCACTTTGAAAAGCTGGGTTTCATGGAAGACGAAACCGAGGGCGACATCGCCATCTCGATGGTCGACGCGGAAGCGAACTACGGGCATCCGGAGCCGCTTCAGGAACTTGCCAAGGCCGGAGTGCCGTTTTTTGGGTGGCATGATTCCGGCGGCGAGTACGACGGCTGCGTTTTGGCGTCGGACGGAATGGAGTACGCGGACGCGTTGTGCACGGCACACGAGTCCAGGCCACTGGCGCCCGTCAACGCCGACGGGAGCATCGACTCCGATCGCCTCAATGAGGCAAAGCGCTATTACGAAGTGCTGGTGAGAGCTCGTGTGGCGCTGGCTGTCCCAGAGGAAGCGACGGGTAGCGCGGAGAGAATCGAATGCAATGCGAGACAAGGGCCGTGACGCAAGCGATCGTGATCTCTGCCATAAGCCTGCGAGTCCATTCCTTCCTCGAATCGAGCTCGGTCAACGGCCCCGGCAAGCGCGCCGTGATCTGGCTCCAGGGCTGTTCAATTGGTTGCCCGCGATGCTGGAACCCGGCTACCCACCTACGCTCTGGCGGCTCGAGTGGGCCTGTTACTTGAATCATTAATCGGCACTCAGTGCCAGTTTATGCTTCTTCGGTGTGTATCACGCGGAGTGGCACCGCTGCGGAGAGGCCCGGGAAATCACCACGAACTCTGCCCGACAACCATGCACAGCGCGGGCCCCGGCGGGATTCCTGAACGCAACGCCGTTACGGAGGATCTGGTCGTCCAACGTTCAGATATCAATGTAGGACGTTCTCCGTCAAGTTGGCGCAGTGGACCACGGTTGTGATGACGAATGGCGGGGGGTGATCGCGGCCCGATTACACGGGCGCTCAGCGAGGGCTCGGGAATTTCGTGCGCACTGTTCAAGCCAACTCACTGGCCTGAACGCTTTAACTGTCGCGCCGTGTTCCTAAACCACGCACGGCTCGCGACTTCTCGCAACGGATTGATCCTTCGGTTGTGGCATCGTCCGAGGCGTCGGCCGCTCCCGCACGGGCACATCCGCTTGTTCGCGACGCGCTTCTTCAGGCCCAAGCACTCGATGAGTCCGATGCAAGCAGCATCTGATGTCGCTCCGGTGAGTCGTCCATATTCCTCCAGCAGCCCTGGTATCCCGTGCGCCAACTCGCCAAAGAGCATCTCTCCGGTTCTCTCATATATGGAGTAACCGGCGAAGTAGGGCACAATGCATGCCTCGACAAAGGCCAACAGAGTTCTACCTTTCACGGCTTTCAGCCGCAGTACGAGCGGCGAGCCGAGGCACAGGCTCCCGTCGGTCATCTTGTGATGCGTTTTGGGAATTCGACCGTCCCGTTCGAAGACGGATGGCAGTCTGGACGGGAAGTTCTCAGGAATATGGATCTCGACGCTGAATGCGTCCTCGATCGTCCCGAACCTCAGGACAACTGCGGAGAATTGAAGATCACCCGCGATGACAATTCGGCCATCCCGATGCGGCCTGAGCGCAAGATGCGGAAACCGTCGCAGGAGATCATCGATCCCCAACCGATGCAGGGTCGCACTCCACGGACTACGCATCGCTCCAGGGCTTCGGCGGTTTGGCGACGACGATCGACGGAGCCGCAACCGCCGCCCGCTCCGCCACGGGCGTCCCAAGCAACGCTGTCGCGGTCTCGTACGGCATTCTCGCGGCGAGGCGACTCTCGGCGAGCTTCTGCAGTTGGCTGGCGCTCGTTTCGGAAACGATAGCATTGAAGTCGCGAATCGCCGCCTCATACCAGAGCCAAAAATGCTTCTCGAGCTCAGGCCTGTTCTTCCAGCGGTCCGCGAAATCTTCCGCCGGATTCACCGGGTTCGCGATCCGGGGAGAGGACTGCTGAACGTGTTCCGGAATCCGTTCGAGAACGCCGCGAAGCGTTTCGTACAACTGCTCCTCGCCTTGGTAGGACAATGCTGCGAGCGTGGTGATGATGATCGACACGGGCTTGAGGTCCACCGCGTCGCGGAACATGACGTCGCGATGACGCTTCAGAAACTGGATAGCGCGCTGCAGCGGTGTCTTCAACGCATACAGCGGTACAGCTTCGACCGAAACATACAAGCCCTCACGCAGGAGGAGCTTGCGATTGCTCAACGCCCGTTCTGCAAACCGGCGCTCAAACCACTGGGCGTACCCCAAGGGATTCCCGGAGGGCCAATCAGCGCAAATGACCATGTACCGCTCGTGCGATTGACACGTAATTGCGATGGCATGTTGCGCGAGATCCCTCCCGACGCCGACCCGGACGAGGTCCAAGATGACATCCTCATCCTCGGGGACGCTGGGGACGGTGTCGATATGAAAGCTTACCTCGTCAGCGTAGTGAAACCGCCAGCATCTTGGGCATTCCTCCAGCGGGGCTTTGATGTGGTGCCCCTCGGCGTACAACCTCAGCTCGTCACCGACCAAATCCTTGAGCTCTTTCTGAGTAACGTCGGCCTTCGACCGTGCCTGCACTCCACAGATGATGTCCAGGTCGTATTCATCGCCAGGAAGGAGCGGCCTAATCACGGTCCCGAGGCGAAACGATCCCTGGCTATACACCGCAGGGTTGAATACCGCGAGCGTGGACTCCGGCCGCTGCAACCATGCTCCGATTGACTCGTAGCGCTGGACGGCCCGGTCGTAATACGAGCGCGGTATATCGAGCAGGTCAACCGTCTTCTCCACCATGAGATTCCGGTCGCGCGTTGTGCCTATCATGCGTACCACCTCCGACACAGATGTTCGCTAAACGATACTATATTCACAATAGCGAACTTGTTTTCGCATTGTCAAGCGAATAATCTGCCTTCCGTCTAGCGCTTCATCTAGCATAGAATATGTCCATGGCCGTTCAGCCAGGGAACTTTTAATGGCTACCGTAGGCGACCGGATTCGAGAGGTTCGCGAGGAAATGCGCATGAAGCAGGACCGCCTTGCCGAACTCACTGGACTCAGCAAGGGGTTCTTGAGCGACGTTGAGAACAACAAGCGCAACATCGGCGCGCAGAACCTCCTGAAGATCGCAAACGTGCTCGGGGCTTCGGTCGACTACCTCCTCCGTGGCGAGGTGGCTGATGTGTCAGCCGTTGAACCGGTCGTCATCCCACCAGAACTGTCGCAAGCCGCACAGGAGCTTGAACTTTCGTATGCAGCCACAGTGGAACTGTTGGAGGCGCATCGGTCCGTCATCGCGCGCAGAAGCAACCGCAGCCTCCGGCGGTTCACGGTCGATGACTGGAAGCATCTCCACGAAGCAATAAAGCGCGTGTTCGGGTAATCGCAATGGCTTCACTCAACCGGAGCTACAAAATCCTCACACTCGCCGCGGATCTCGGAATCAAGCCGTCAGCCGACGCGGTCCGTGACATCCTCGCGTATTGTGAAAAGCGCGTACGCCGATTCCTCCGTGATTTTCCCGACTGTCATACCCTCGCCGAACTCCTGGATATTGTCGCTTCGAAGCTTGGCACCAAGTTTGAGATGATCAGGTCCGACGAGGAACTCCTGGAGGTGCGCGACCGCTACTCCCGGCTCGGCGAGCGCTCTTTCGCAACGCTGCCCGACGACCTTGGCGAAGACGTTTTTGGGATCACCCTCCGGCGGATAGCGAAACGGCCTTGGGAGCTGCCGTTCGTTTCTGTAATCGACTACAGAGGAGACAAGTGCTTCCGTTCGTACTACACGAAATGGCACGAGCTCGGCCATCTCCTTATCCTCACCGACCAAATGCGCCTCTCATTTCGCCGGACCCATGCAGTCCATGACTGCAAGGACCCCGAGGAGATGATGGTCGATGTCATCGCCGGCACGTTCGGCTACTTCAAGGACATCGTCCGTCCGATGGCGAAGGGGGAGATCTCTTGGGGGAACATCGAGGCAGTGCGCAGCGCCTTGTGCCCAGAGTCAAGCCAACAGGCCGCCGTGATCGGCATCGTGAAGTCTTGGCCTGTGCCTGCCATCCTCCTGCAGGCAACTCTCGCGCTCAAGCGGGGAGAAAAGCGCCAACTCGATCAAGGTACCTTTGATTTCGCTGACGGTCCCGTTCCCGTCCTGCGCGCCGTGCAAGTAACACCGAACGACGCGGCGCGACGCAGCGATCTCGTGATCTTTCCGAATATGCGTATCCCCGAGCGATCGATCATCCACCGGGTGTTCGCTGAGGAACTCCACGAGGCCCAGGCCGAAGAAGACCTCAAGTGGTGGGCGAGCAGCGACGGCACGAGACTGCCGTCGCTCAAGATCCATGTACTCGCTCGCCGCCAATGGAATGCGGTGCAAGCGGTCATCACCCCCAAGACGTAAGCCATGTTCCGCATTCTAAGCCTCGATGGCGGTGGCATCCGCGGGGCGTTCGCTGCAGCATTCCTTTGCCGACTGGAACGACAGATCGGATGTCCAATCACTGATTACTTCGACCTCATCGCTGGCACGTCGACCGGCGGGATCATCGCACTCGCACTCTGCCTCGGAGAATCAGCCGAGAAGATCCGCAATCTCTACCGGGACGCGGGCCCGACGATATTTGCGCCGAGAAGCTTGGACCTGACCATGTGGCAGCGGCTGTGCGCGAAGGGGGCGAGGTGGAAGTTCCGAAGTTTCGACGAAGGGATGTTGTATCGATCAAAGTACACCTCCGACGCGCTGCGAGAAATCGTAACCGCGATGTTCGGCGCTCGCACCCTTGAAGACGCGAGGGCGTCGCGCGCAATGATACCAGCTGTGGATCTGACTACCGGCCGTACCATCGTCTTCAAAACACCCCACCATCCAAAATTCATCCGGGACCGATACTTCACCGCAGTCGACGTTGCGTTAGCTACCTCGGCTGCACCCACCTTCTTTCCCCAAGCGCGAATTGGCACCGGCACCGCCTACGCGGATGGCGGGCTATGGGCGAACAACCCTTCCATGCTCGCGTACGCCGAGGCAGTCAAGATCCACGGGACCGCAAGACGAGATGATCTCGATCCTGCGTTCAGCCTCGATAAAATCCACATGATCTCCATCGGAACTGGCGAGCCAGAATACTACGCGAAGCCAGCATACGGCGATGATGGACTCCTGTGGTGGGCCGATAAGCTCTTTGAGGTGGCAAGTGGCGCGGCATCGCAGGGCGTTGATTTTCAAGTGCAGTACGTCCTCGGGCCACAGCGCTATCAGCGGATCGATTTCAAGATGCCCTCAACCCCTTGGCGCTTGGATGAGGTCACTGCCATCCCGGAGTTGCTCCACTACGGAGAACAGACCGCAATCGACAAGTACCCCTCCATCAAGGCTCGCTTCCTCACAACCAAAAAGGTGCCGTACCATCCGTTCCCGCCCGACTGACAGTCGGTGGCCGTACAACACTGATATTGAGAAACGCCCTTGTGCCCGCTAACCCACATGAGCGACAAGTCGGCTACGGTGAGAAGTGCCCGGATAAGGAACGCCTAGTCGGCATATTGCGAGTTAAGGCGATTTGGTATCGACGCCGCTGCCAGAAAGAAGCAAGTACTATGCTGATTCATTCAACGCTGTCCCGTAGCGCGGTCAATGGCCCTGGCGAGCGAGCCGTCGTATGGTTCCAAGGATGTGATTTGCACTGTCGCGGGTGCTTTAACCCATCGAGCCATCCCTTCGATCGTGATCGCGATAAGCACGTGGAAGAAGTCGCCGAGTGGGTTCTTGCGTGCCAGGGAATCGAAGGTGTGACGTTTTCCGGCGGAGAACCGTTCCAGCAAGCGGGCGATCTCCGTCATCTTTGTGAGTACATCAAATTGAGACGACCAGACTTCTCCATCGGCGTCTTCAGCGGCCACACGCTGCAAGAACTTGTTCGTGGCCGATGGCATTGGAAAGCACGCGGCGAGAATGCGTGGATCAAAGGCGATCCTGCTCTGTTTATGGCGATCAAGCAGGTCCTTGACTTTGGGGTATTCGGCCGGTTTCGGCAGACCATGGCATGCAATGATAAGCCGTTGTGCGGTTCTCGCAACCAGGAGGTCGTCTTCTTTACTAATCGCTACTCACCGTCTGACATGGAGCCGCAAGCTTACGAGGTGATCATCAGTGGAGATGGCGAAAGCGCTATCCTCACCGGCTTTCCACCGGCACATTTTTGGAGCCAGATCGCGCGGGATGCGCGGCGATCCTCTTGCACTTCCTGACACCTTATGGTTCCTCTTTGGACTTAGTGCCATGTTATCGTTCCGCCCGCCTGTTGGTCGGCGAGGTATCGACCGGTTGTTTCACTGGTTTTTGCCTACCACTGCTGCCACTTTATGCTCCGTGTAGGGCCATTTTACGATTCAAGGCACATGGGCCGTCGAAAAGATCCTGGCTTGGCTGGGCTTGGTACGTTCGAGAATCGAAATCTCGGGCCTTCGATCAGCGGCGGTGAGCCTCTGGAGCAAGCACCGGGACTGGTCCAGCTTGTCGAACACATGCGCGGCCAAATCCCGGATCTCAGCATCGGCTTGTTCTCGGGTTACAGCGAGACGGAACTGGATCGCGGCAGCTACCGGTGTTTCCCCTCGGCGATTGCCGTTGAGAAGCGCGAGCTTTGGCACCGAATTCGCCGGACACTCGACTTTGCTGTTCTCGGGCGCTACAACGCATTGGCTCCCTCCAGCGATCCCTTGATCACCAGCTCGAATCAGCGGCTTCGGCTTTACAGCAGCCGCTATTCGCCCGCTGACTCCCAGCCCCAGCGCGTCGAGGTCACGATTGACGGCCACGGCCTCACGCAGATCACCGGATTCCCAGTGCGCGGGTCCGTGACAGAGTAAGGCTTCTCCTCGATTCCTCCGCCGCTTTGGGTTGAATCTTTCAATCCGGGGCGGTTTCCTATTTCCACACAACCATCAGGAGGTGTTCACCATGGCGACTCAAGAGAGTCTTTTTGCTCTTCCGGCCGCGGCCCAGCCCGAAGCGTCCATGTTTCCCGCGGCAAAAGCAGCGGTAGTCGCAAACGGCTCGGGAGGCGGCCCGCCCTTCAGCGTTCCCATCCAGGATCCAGGTGTGGACCTGGCGAAGAAGACGGTTTGCATCAAGGTGCGGCTGTCCACGATGGGCAACACGCGGAAGGTCTCGACATCGCAGATCGAGGCCGACGCCGACAAGGACCTTCTGCGCGTGTCCAAGCACTTGGTCGACTCGCCCGAACTCAAGGCCATCGGCCGCTTCGACGGCGAGATCCGCCGCTACCTCTACAACATCTGCCTGCCGTTCGAGATCGGCATTCATCTGCTTCCGATTGCGGCGCTTGAACAGGTGGAAGAGCGGCTACGGCAGTTCTTCATCGATCGCGAGCAAATGGTCAAGGCTTTTCTCGTGGCGTACCCGAGCCTCTGTCTGGACGCCGCGAAGCGTCTGCGCGGTCTCTACAACCCCGCCGACTATCCGCCGGTCGATGAGGTCGCGCGCGAGTTCGGGTTCTCCTGGCAGTACGTCAGCTTCGGCGTGCCGGACCAGTTGAAGGGCATCTCTCAGGAAGTCTGGGAGCAGGAACGCGAGAAGGCGGCCCAGCGGATGGCCGAGGCGTCTTGCGAGATCCAGCACGTCCTGCGTGAGACGATGGCGAAGCTCGTCCAGCACATGGCCGACCGGCTCAGGGACGGCGTGGAAGGCAAGCCGCTCCGCTTCAAGGAGACGACGGTATCGAACCTTGTCGAGTTCCTGACCAACTTCGAGTTCCGCAACGTCACAGACGACGAGGAACTCCAGACCTTGGTGGCGCAGGCCCGGCAGCTTCTGCAGGGCATCAACGCCGAGGATTTGCGGACGACCGGCGAACTCCGCACGAAGGTTCAGCAGGGAATGGCCGGCCTCGCCGCGCAGCTCGACACGATGCTGACGCGAACTGGCGGTCGCAAGTTCCGCTTCGACGAGGAGGAGGCATGACGGCGGGATTCGTGGTGGCACTGCTCGAAGGCTTCGAGGGGACGCTCGATGCCGCGCTCGAACAGATTGAAGAGGGGGAACTGCGGCGCGAGGTCGAAGAGCTGAAGGCCCACATCACCACGCAGCGCCAGAAGTTTGAGGCACGGGAGATCATGGAACTGATGACATTGGTTCCGTAGGACACTTGTGGATTCACGCTTGCGGCAACTCCCGGCCCCGGATGGCGCACAGCGAAGTTCACGGGAGCCGGTTTGACCGGCCACCACTTTTCAAAGGAGTCAACGACCATGAATGGCGTCAACCAGATCACAATTGTTGGAAACGTCGGCCAAACACCCGACTTGAAATACACGGAGAGCGGGAAGCCCTACTGCCGCTTCTCGGTAGCGGTGAACGAACAGTGGAAAACGGACGGAGAACGGCGCGAGAGGGTGACTTGGTTCCCAATAGTCGCGTTCGATTCGAAGTCCGAAGCGTGCGCCAACTATCTTGACCGTGGCCGGCTTGTTGGGATTCAAGGCCGCGTGCAGACTCGCGAGTACCAGGGCAAGGACGGCACCCAGCATCAGGTCATGCAGGTGATTGCTGAAAAGGTGACCTTTCTCGGCCCATCCAAGCGCGATACCGACGAAGAGCAACGTCCCGTGCCCGGCCAACCCGTGGGCAACGGACGGGAGGCTCGGTCAGAAGAAATGGCATCCGACTGTCCCTTTTGACAAGGAAGACGAGGGGGCGTCCACTTTCGAGGCGCTCCCATCGCTGCTCGCCACTCGTGGATCACCATTCCCTCCATCGAACTCTCTTACCGCGCTCGGACGCGCGGAACGAGACCCGGCATGCTGGGGAATTGCTGAGCCGTATGCACTTCCACGAGTAGGGCGTTTGAACGAAGCCCCCCGCGCGGCGGACGCTACGCGTGGGTTCGTTAGGGGCTGGATCCAAAAACTCGCCCTTGTATCTCTGCAAGAGTGGGTTTAAGATTGGCGCATGGCGGTTCTCTTGAAATGGGCATGCCTCGAATCTGAGTGTCTCATTGTCAAGAAAAACGCCATTGAAAACCCAAGAAGCACGTGAGTTGCCGCGTTCGCCGCAAACGCGTGCGGCCTCCTTCAAACGGCCCTTATCGAAAGTGCCCCGGCGCTGAGCCTACGCCGTTCACCAGCCTTCGCCCGCCGGGGCACCTCCGATAAGGACCTAGCGTTGTACGTCCAGGTGGCTGCGGGTAGGTCTAGCGGACCAGGGAGGATCTGCGGAATCTGACGGAACTCCATCGCGGTCAGAAAGTTGCACAACCGCCGACCAAAATGAGTAGGATCTGACTTCCAGGCAATTCGAAAACAACCGGAACGAGATGCCCGTGGGAAAACGGGCCGTTCTGGGGATACCATCCGGGGCTAAAACTCAGCATCAGCGGCAGCGCGAAGCGCCATCCGCTGATTCTGTTGTTAGCCTGCGTGCCGTCCGTTCGCTTTGTAGTCCAGAACTTCGTGGATGTACTGTCCCCGAGATTGTCCCGGTGCCGTGAACTCTTCCCAGACCTTGCGGGGACAGGCCGCGTACCACCATTCGACTCCATCCGGGAACCTCACGTAAATGCGTTCGGTTTCCGCGTCGTACGCTTCCGCCACAATGCGAGATGACCCGGTGACGGGGATCCATTCGATCATGGTTGCACCTCACTGATAGGTTTCGCGCCACGCTTTCAGAGCGGGCGCGACGTTCGGCACCCTTGGGTCTCCTCGCCACGGTTCCAAAGATGGGTCCTCGGCCTGCGGCCAAGGATCAGGCGTATCCAAGATGGTTCGAGCTGGCAGGACCAAGGACTCACCACTGATGATTGCCTCGTGTGTTCGAAGTGAAGGAAGCACGGCTGCCAGACCCGCGATTGCATCCGGAAGCGCAGTCCTAATCGCGCCCTGATCCTCTGAATTCGACAACCTGAGAGCGACGATCGTGCCACATTGCGCGAGCGCGGTCTTGGGGAGTTCTGTTGGTCGTTGTGTGACCAGCAAGAGCCCGACGCCGTACTTACGTCCCTCGCGCGCGACCCGGTTGGCCGAATTGCGCGTCAGTGCACTCGCTCCCTCGCCGAGATACCGATGAGCCTCTTCAAGAACCACCAGCACTGGGCTTGGACGTCCGATGCCCTCTCCCCCAGCGTCGCAGCGGAGCGCAACCTCGAGAAGTAGGTTGAGCACAACACCTATTGCAGCATCGGCTGCATCGGACGGCACGCCGTTAAAGTCCAGCACGGAGACGGGGTTGTTACCGCCGAGCCACTCCTGCATAACTCCGACAAGGGGGTCAGGACCAGCCGAATTGCCCGGCGGTTCTTGGAAGAACCGTAGCCGAGGATCGAGCAAACCCAAGCGAAGCAGGTCGGGGCTCGTCCCGTATGCGCCGTACATGGGACCCTTGTGCGGTGGTGCGCCAGCGGGGCCATAGGGTTCGAACTGCGTAGACCTCAGCGTCGCCGCATCCCCTGCATTGATTTGGCGGGCAGTGGTGGGGTCCGCTTTTTCTCCTCTAGTCTCGCGGTTTTCCCTGTCGATTCGATGCCAGATCGGCTTGATGTCGAATGGGATTGGAGTGTCAGCAGTTACCGTTGTTGGATCATTGGTCAACCACTCTGCCGCATTGACGAAGTCGCGACGCGCCTCCGTCACTAGGTCCGCGAAGCGATCGCGGAATGTGGCCCCGCCAGTCCCTCCTGCGAAGATCCGTAGGATGTCGAGCGCCGGCAACGCCCAATAGGGGACTCGGAGACGTTTGCCTTCCTCCTGCGCCAACACGCTTCGAACAGAGGTGCGACCGCTCATTGCGGCTGCATACTCTCCATGCGGATCGACAACAAGGATGTTTGCCGCTTTCCACCCGCCCTTCACGAAGTTCTGGAGGATCGAAGCGACCGCACTCGTTTTTCCCGAACCCGTCGATCCCACGACCGCCGAATGCCGCACAACGAAGCGAGACGCATTCAGCGACACGGGAACGTCCTCAGCCACCGCCAACCGGCCGAGCCGTAGGTGTTTCTCATCTGGAGCGGGAAACACCGACTTAAGCTGCTGAGGAGTCGCGAAGTGAACGGGATCGTCAAGCCCTGGGTATGCACCGACGCCGCGCCTGAACTCGCCTGAACCGCGGTGAATCTCTCCCAGCAACTGGACTTGCAGCCACCGCTCATCGTGCTGCACGGAATCTGCCGGTGCCAAGGGCCCAGACAGTTCCGCAATCCCCACAAGGCTCACGGTGGCGACGAGATCGACAAGACCTTGCGGGATGCGCACGAGCGAGCCAATCTGGCCCACGGGTAACAGCCGACCTCGGTAGATCGGCGCAACACCCGCCAGATCAAGATCCAGTGCGACAGTCACCGTAGCACCCATGACGTGCCGCACTCTGCCGATACAGGTCGGGTCTCGCTCAGGCATCGCCGTACGCCTCTCCATCCTGCGCGCTACTCCGAGCGAGATAGGACGCCAAATAAGTGAAGTCCGGCAAGGCTAGCTTGCCATCCCTCCAGAGGTCCGGAATGTCATTGTCTGGTGCGTCCCAGTTGCTGCGCACTCCGCCAAGAATGGCCTCACTTCTTCCAATCACCTGTATGTTCGGCGTATATCCGGCATGTTCGGCCAAATTGTCGCTAATATCGTCGTGGCTGAACACGACGAATTCAGAACGTTCGCGGCGGATAGCTGCGTCGAATAGCATCTCGTTCAAGTGGTCGTCTGTAAACGAGAAACCTGATACGAGCACAATCGTTTCGGGCTGATGCAGAGCGCGCCTCAATCTGTCCTGGAGGACGAGGAACGGAACACGTCGTGACTCTTCATATTTGGCGTCCGACGGATAGATCGCGGCAGGGAGATCCTTCGCAGGTTGACCCGTGCGCACGATTTGATTATCATCCGATCGCACCCAGTTGACCGATCCGTGGAGTTTCCACAGTCTGACAAACCGCGATGCCACGTATCCGCCCGGGTCTCCCAGTGGCGCTTCGACGAGGTCCGTGCGGAACCTCGCCCGCAGGTTTCCGACGAAGCCGTCAAAGTACGGCACGCCGCGCCCCTCGAGTGCCGTTTCCAAGAGCAGGTCGTAGTTGACGGTGAAGATCTCCACGGGGTGGCGATAGTCGGCTCGTGCAGCCCACGCGGCCAGATCACTCATCGGCTTGAGATTCGCACACCCGATATCAAGCGCACTCACGATTGCTTTGCAGACAGACTTGTCGAGTTCATCTGCTTGAGTCGCAGTCAAACTATCGACTGTTTCAAGTCCAGTGACCAGACCCGCAATTCGCCGCAGGCGGCTCAGTACTTGCTCGATGTTGCGCCCATCGAGCAGACGGTTAAACGCATCTAGCTCAGCCCCGGCCAGCTTTGCCTGCACATGCGCTTCAAGACCCTTCACATCCGGTAGCCCGCAGGCCTTCGCCGCCCCGGCACCGATGAACGCGCAGACATGCCGGGATCGCGTCGCCAACTTGGCACCCAAGGTAGTGGCAAACTCTTGCGGGCTGTGTGTGGTCATCGCGGGTGGAACTCGCTTTCGCGCCCGGCAAGCTAACTCACAATTAGGCCGACCTGGATAAAACCGGACCCTCTCGCTGGAGGCGGTTAGCCTCATTGCAACTACTCTATGCGGGTATAGCGCCGAGATACTGAGCCAATATCGGCGTGAGACCTGCCCTTGCGAGGCACGTGTGCCCATTATGCCAGATAGGTCCACCTCAACGCGGTAGCGTTTTTTAGATCCACTTGGCCGCGTAGTCGGCAAACCGCCGAGTGAAACCGACCGCCGGCCGAGCCCGGTCACCGCGAAGTGTCTAGCGTTTTATTTCCGGTGGGTAGCCCTCGGATCTGGCCAACGCGCCTGAATCGCGTCTGAACACAGAACGGAGGATCTCTCCGAACGGTGATCGACGTATCGACCAGCTTTGAATCGTTCGCAAACCATTGCCGAAGTCGAACCGCAAAAACATATCATTTGGCCGCCGCCCGAGAGCAGCGGTCCGTCTGAAAGAAGGTGATTCCCATGACTCCAGTATCATCAACTGCGAGCGGCCTGTTTTCCCAACTGGCGCCTTTGCTTGCGTATCGTGCTGTGTTAATTACGGTGTCAAAGCTCGAAGAGGGCGATCTGTTGCAAGTGAACATCTGCCCACGACAGCTCAACGTAGGTGAGAACCAGGCGCTCACGACGCCACTCTGCCTCACAGGAACAGCGACCGAACTGGACACGGAACTAGCCTCGCAGCTCTCGACCTTCGTGGCGTCGCACGAGGGCCTGAACAGCAACCTCGCTCAGATACAGAAGGAAATCGAGGAAGCTGAGAAGGCCGCACGCGAAGAAGCAAAGAAGAAGAGGGCGATTGGCAACGGCGGCAAGAAAGCGACGGAGGCTAGTGCGCCCGGAAAGTCGTCGCTGGAGAAACCGGAGCCCGAGGCAGTACTCCAAACCCGGAGCCTGTTTGACGCAGTGACGCCAGCGGCGCCAGCAAACGCACCGGCCACCGCTTCGCCGCAGATCTCAAGTAATCCGGACTGATGAGGAGTGTAGGTTGACAGCGTTCGTGAAAATGCCGCCGTTTGATACCAAAGGTGAAACCGTCGCTCCTTGCCACGGATCGTGAAAAATCTAGCTGGAGTTCGTGAAATCATCTTACGGTTTCGCCATTGTTCTTGAAATTATCCTACCCGGACTCCGTTTGGTGGGCTCTACGCACTGTCAGCGGGCCTGAGAAGAGTGCGCAGGCAAACGCTAGCCGACCCCACGGGAGTCATTCTGTTCGCGCGAGTGATTTACCGAAACACAGGCTCGTGTTCGGCGACATGAGGTATTCGCCGAAAAGCGGGATACGCGCGTACCCCGTCGCCTCATACAGCTTTATCGCACGTGTGAGACGGGTTCCCGTCTCCAGCACGATCCTCGTTACGCCGAGCAGCCGCGCCTCGCGCTCAAGGGCCTCGACCAGCGCACGCCCGATGCCTAGGCCGCGTACTGACGGGTCTACGTACATCCGCTTGAGTTCGGCTGTCGTCTCGTCTAGCCGCCGGACTGCGCCGCAACCGACGGCCAAGTCGTCGAGATAGGCGACCAGGAATGCGCCTTCGCCGGCAAATACTTGCGAGTCGCGGAGCGAGAAATGATTGGCACCTGGTTCGGGAAAAGTCGCCTGCAGTTCCGCATTCAGCGCCGTAATCAGCCGAGTCGCGTCGGGCGACGCCAGCGTGGTGCGGCGAATATTCACGGTTGGCACGCTCCAAATCTTAGCACCGATGGCTGCCTCGGTAGATGCTAGAATGCCGAGTGCCGCGGCGAGATCCCTTTGCCTCCTAACCCACGACAAACGGCGAAGGGCTTACGTTCCTCCCGGCGTTCGGACGGAGAAAAACGATCGGCAATCGTACCCAGGCTGGCAAACGAATGAAGGCAGACGCATCTCACCTGCCAATGCCTCTCTGCGGGCCATGTAAGATCTTATCACTTACTATGGCGTCGCTTTTCAAGAATTGTGGCAAGAATTGTCAGTAATTCTGTCAGCCTACAAGGAGTGTAGGCTGCCACAGTAACCGGCGCACTGAGTATTGACAACAAAGGGCGAGTGCCCAACGCGCGCCACGGTTCGTGACAAGTTGTGCCACGATTCGTGTCCATATCCTCAAGTTGTGCCAGGATTCGTGGCAGAATCCTACCGTTGCTCGCCTGGTGGCGATGTTGACGTCGGAGCCACCCTCGGCATTTCGGCTCGACGACCGTTCATCTCTTTGCCCGAGAACCACGCTTCGACTTCCGCCGGCACGAACAGTGCACGGCCGCGGCCAACCTCCGGTATCCGAACGGCCAGCAAGGGTGCATTGGACGCACGTGCCTGGAGCGTTATAGCTTCCACGCCGATGTTGAGTCGTCTGGCAAGAGCCGATGCGGATACGTAGTTATCCGCAAAACGCCGGACATCCGCTGCTGGAATCAGCTTGGAGTAGCCGTTCTTATGTCCCGGGACGACGGCCAAGGTGCCTTCTTCTACAAGTCCACGGACGACGATGGTTTTGACGCGCAAGAGTACCGCCACCTCGCGGAAGTTCAAGAAGTCCTCGTGAGATGGGGCGATATCCGGCACCGGGCGGTACTTGCGCAGGTCCTCAAGCAGGAAGAGATAGCCAGTGATGCCGCGAAACTGCTTGGCGTACCCAACTGGTGCGAGATTGCCATCCACCACCGCTTGGATGACGGCGGCCAGCCCCGATCTTCGGCCTAAGAAGTTCTTCATCGCGTGGCGAAGCGCAATGCAGGCGCCCGGCTTCGCATAGTCCCGTGTTGGTACGGCATGCCGTTCAAACGCTTCCCGGATCCTCATCACATCTTCCCGGCGGAAATGGGCATAGCCTGACGGGAAGTCCTTGTTCGGGCCGCGCACGTACCGAATCGCTCCAGCGGCGGCAACGGCAGTTACGGTGATATTCTTCAAACCGAGCGTCCGCTCCACATCCGGGCGCAACATGTAACGGGCGAGGTCGGCGTCGCGGTCTGCGATCCACCGATTCAGCGATTCCCGCCTGACCCAGCACTCCGTGCGGCTCGATGCCTTGAGGAACACGCCGTCGATCTGATGGGTCCGTACAAGGTCCATGACGCGATTGCCGGTCGTCCGCGCAATCTTCTCTGCCTCGTTCGAGCAGACCCAATGCGACTGTGCGCGCACGGTCTTTGAAAAATAGCGGTGATTCCCGCGAATCAAACCCTTCCAATCCGCTACTACGAATCGCTGGAACTCCTCGCGCAGGAACCCGAACTCGCTGGGTGACAGCACGCAGAAGAGGTGGCGGTAGAAGTTCCCGAAGATTCGGCTGAAGTTGAGCGCGCTCGGATCATCGTTTACCGGCGGCAGCATGCGCCGCAGCACCTCGTGGAACGGACGTGGCCAGTCTCTCAGCAGCGAGACAGCCGCGCGGTCGACCGCCGTTGCCGCAACCAGGTTCGTCGCGGCGAACGGCCGCTGCTTCAGCCGCAGCCTGTCCTCTTCGCGAATCGATCCGGCAAAGAGGATCAGCCTAAGCAAGGGCCCGAGTTTCAAGCGGAGTAGTTCGGGCGGAAAGCCCGCAGCACTGAGATCCTCCCCCGCGCAGGGACCGGGTGCGACACCTGCGGCGTGAAAGATTGCCGCGTGAACCGCCAACAAGTCGCTCGACGCCGGGTCCGCCGTAGCGGAGCGAAGATCCATTCCACAGCGGCATCGGTGCACTGCCGGACGCCGCCAACGGAGCCACCTCCCACACGCCGGGCAACGATCGATGAGATTGCAGCGATGCCAAGGACAGGCCGTGACAAGACCCAGGTCCCAAACAGCCCACCAGATCGGGCGATCCTTGAGGCAGTCCGGACAGACACGCGTCCGCTCGTAGTTTAGGTCGTCTGCAGTAATCCGCTCTCCACAGAAGGATCGCTGGCGGTATCGGCCGTCACCACGAATCGGCCGGTAGCACATGGCCTGCCACTCCCCTGGTTCCAGGCGGAGCACGTAGGCGATCTGCTCGGCGTCCTCATTCCGCTCCAAGCTGGTCCGCTGCAGGCCGGCGATTTGGGCAATCGCGAGAGGACCGTGATAGCCGTGCTCCTGTGCAACACGGCTTAGGTACCCTCGAGGACTCTCAAGGGGCAGCGGATCGACTCGGAACAACAGCCGGGGTCCCGTTGCCTTATTCACGCGTGTAGCTCCACTCGTCCTTGTCTGCCGTTGGATCCGTAGCCGAGAGGCGCGATTCTCGCGCTTGGCAATGTCACGGGCGGCGCTTTGCCGCCATCAAAGCTCTCGGCGAACGGATTCGGATCGTCGAGGCGCTCCGACCAAACATGCTCGGCATAAGACTGCGAGAGTGTGCGCAGCGTGATCTGCCGGCGTGGATGATCCCGGGCGATCCGGGCCGCGCCGCGAACGATTTTCATCGTGTAGCCAATCAGCCCATACGAAGCGTAGTGAATGCGAAAGGCCAGATCCACATCTGACAGCGAGGGCATCACGTATTCCGGCAGTTGGTCTTGCACTGCGCGTAGAAACGCTCGATACGTCGTTTGATCCTCCTTGGTGTCCCACCGGAACGCTCCGACATGCAAGGTCGCCCCGAAGCGGCGGCGCAGTTGCTCATTCTGCCGGAGAACCTCCAGGCAGCGCTGCAAGCCCAGCACTACGATCGCGAGGCGTGCTTCCTCGACTTGCTCTTTCAACCAGTCAGCGACATCGTTCGGGATGCTCGCCTGCCGGACATCGACGAAGTGCTGAAACTCGTCGAGCGCGAGCAGGTGCACGCGGCATCGTTTGAGGAGTTCCCGAAGACGAATGCTCTTGCCCACCGTGTTGCCGCGCGACCACAACGGGTCACCCAGTTGATATAGCAAGGTCTCCGCGAAGCTCTTCACCGTCGGCCGCGCGGGTACCTTCGCCAACAGCACCGGCACCTCGACTCCCCACTTGTGGTCGACACGGGGATGCTGGCTCGCAAAGTAGGAGATGATGGTCGTCTTCCCGCTGCCGCTCTCGCCGACAATCGGACAGCAATACGGCTCGGCCGTGGCCTCATAGCTGTCAAAGCACGACTGGATCCGGGCGATAGCCGTTTTGAAAAGTGGGTACTTGACCAGGATGCGCTCTGACCGGTCCGCGTCGTGAGTCATTGGATGCTGTTCCTTTCGGAGGCGTCTGCGGCCCGAATAGTGGCGGCGGTTGGCAAACGTGGGAGATCGAGACCCGACTCGAAGAGCGGAAGGGTGTCGTCGGAAGTGCCGCTGGTTGCGGTGGTGGAGGCCGCCGTAGCTTGCTGATGCGGTTCGAGTCTGTTATCCGATGGCGCCTGCGAACAAACAGCGTCCTGCTCGCAGTCTGGATTGGTTCCGGCGGTGGCCACATCCCAGCGCGGTTTCGAGTGATCTTCCAGGAACCGAGCGTGGCGTTTTCGCCCGCGCGTCGACTTCCGGTTGAAGTCGCGTTCGACGAGCGCGCGGATGTCGGCCTTCGCTTGGGCCAGGGCAAGGAGATCAGTTCGGTCGTTCAACTGCCGTTGTGCGAATCGGCGAATCACCCTGTGTTGCCAAAGCGAAAGTCCCTTGGTGTAACTCTGGTTCACCGCCAGAACGGCGAGATAGGTTCCTTTCTGAGGGTCAAGCACGTTGACTTGGCTCAAGTCGCCGGGGTCAAACGTCAGTTCCACTTTCACCCCATCGCCGATGCGTCGCCGCAGTTCCGCGAGTTCGGAGCTGTTGTATTTCAGCCCCATCAATTCGACACCGTAGTGAAACACAACCCTTTGCGCAGTCATCCCGAGCACCGTGTCCAACTCGCTGGCGCTGGGCGGTAACGGCGGGGGCAGTTCCGCGATGGCGGAACGCCAGCGATGAGCCGGAGTGTCCGTGATGCCGCGATGAGGAGTCTGCAAGTACACGTCAATGATCCATTTGTGAAGTATCTCGTGGAAGGTACTGAGCAGGACGACGGCGTGCTTGCCGGGATCATAGTCGTCCCGTTCGAGGATGTTGCTGAACGTGGTTCCGGGGTTGCCGTGCATCAAGTCGTGATTCATCGTGCCCTGGAAGCGTTCGAGTTTGCCCTTGTACCAGGGCACGAGCACTTTGGCGTATTGGATGTCGGCGCCGATTTCGAGACATGCCCGTTCGAAATGGGTGGAGTGGAACTCAGGCGGATTGTCGACGACCACGAGTTCTGGAACTCCGTAGCATTCCCAGGGATTCTTGACGGAAGGGAACTCCCGTTGAACGTAGGTCTTCGGCAGGATCGCGTGCTTGAGGCATCGCATGACCGCCAGGCAACTCGGGGGCTCGAATCCCGCGTAGAACCCCATAGAGCAGCGCGTGTATTCATCGAGCGCCGACGTAAGCGTCGGCCGCCCCAGGGGCAGCATGCTGATGTCGTCCACGACAATGAGGTCACTCGGCGTGTGGTCCATTGAAACGCGTTGAAGTGTGCGCACTGCTTCGGGCCCCGCGCCGGAGACCCTAAACTTCATTTCGGCGTGCCGTTTGCCGTAACGAGCCGCCATCACCTCGTATGGCGGCCGGCGATCGATTTCGCGGTAGATGGTCCTTCGACATGGAATCGGCAACTGATCGCTTGCAGGGCGGAGCCTGTTCGCATCGGCAATCCGCCGGATGATCTCGAGGTGAACTTCAGGAACCCGCTTTCGCTCCGGCGTCATGTACAGTTTTTCGATCACCGTATCGCTAACCTCCCTGACCGCGGGAAGCATTTGCGAGCCACGGCTGCCGCGGTCGGCATGGCGCTGGACGATGGCACGAATGTCGCGGCCCGCAGCCAGCCATCTGCGATAGTCGCGGGAAAGTGTCCGCCAACTCGGCGGAGTCGCATCGCCGATCCGCTCGGCGACCGCGCTGGTCAAAGATTCCAGGGCCTTGGCCGTGAACACGATGGGTTGACGCCGGTCGATCTCTTTCAGGTACTGCACGCGGGTTTGGGCAGCGGCGATCAGCTCTGGCGGGTAGCTAGCGAGGACTCGATAGCTGGAAGCATTCCCATCCTTGATCTCGTTCTTGTCGAACACCAGCTCATTGTTGGTGAAGCGGTCGAGGAGGTCATGCTCGGTGAACACGCACCATTCGCCAGTCACCGCGTTCTCCAGTTGCCACCTGTCATCGTCCAGTTTCTTCAGGATCACGAATCCTACCGATCCGATTAGCACATGGTTTCCCTTTCGCAACGCGTTCAACGACATATGATCTCCTCGATTGAGAACGATAGGATCGAAGGCGGGGCGGGCCACTCCTGACGACCAATCGGGGCGATGCCGACTGTGGAACTCAGGCAAACGGGCTTCCACCAATCGATATGCACTGCGCCGTCCATCACGAGCCGCAACACACTTTGGACCGGCACTCTGGTGACCTCGCAAAGAGAGCGCAGCTCGATCTGGGGCGTTGAAACTAACGCGCGAAGCACGCGTTCCCTCTCTCCCGGAGGAACTGCCAAGCAGCGGTACCGAAGGAGCAGATTCGCGTTCGCAAGACGCGGCTCGGCACGAATCTCCGAACTTTTCCAGAGACGGAAGTGATAACCGTGCTCAGCGAGTCGCTCCTTGATGACGCTGAACTTTGCCTGAGCCTCCGGCGAGTCGGCCTCCTTATCTTCCTTGACCTCCACGACCGCTTGATGCGCGCCCCAGACCACCAGCGCGTCCGGCGTGTATCGGTGTTTTATGTCGGCATGCCGGTACTCCAACGTAAAAGGTTGCTCCTGCCATGAGTCGGCACGGGCCGTCGCCATCAGGATCTGGAATGCCTTGAGTTCGTTCTGGGACTCGGCGTGCCGTGACCGCCCGTGCACAACGTCGGCGACTTTCCCTTGAATCCCCGCCTTGGATCGGTTTACAGTCTCTCGGACCCTCTGCAGCTGGTCGAGTTGTGGCGTCCCATGCGAGCCCGCCGAATCAACGGCAAAGATCAGTTTGCTGCAATGATGTTCCGCGGTTGGCGTCAATAGATCACCTCCAAACAGGCTGGAGCCGCTCCAGTCCTTGTAGGGGATGCTGGCATCCTGTTATAGGAAGTATGCGCTCGGGGAATTCCGTTGTCAACACCAAAAGGATAGTGATATCCTACAAGAGGATACTCTTGACTCCGATCATGCCAGACATCTACGAAGAAATCGGAAAGCAGATTCGCGACCTTCGGACTTCCGTCCGAGGTCGGGGGATTAGCCAGGAAGACTTGGCGCGTGCGGTGGGAACCACGGCAAACACGATCTCCCGGTGGGAAACAGCAACCTACAAACCAGCCATTTCCGACTTGGAGAAGTTGGCGCGTTACTTTGGCGTGTCCATCACGGCCTTTTTCCCCGAAGCGAATCCGAAGGCGCGGACCAACGCGCTCCTCAGCGCTACGACCGATCTCGATGACGCCGATTTCGACGAAGTGCGGCTGTATGCCTTGTTCCGGAGGTCTCGGCGCCTCGCGAAGCGCACGAAGTAGTAAACCTTCCCCAGCAGGCCTGCTCCGCTGTAGGATGGCAGTATTCCCGGCAACAGACAAGCAACCCGGCTTGTAGAGTTCGCTTTGAAGGCGAGCGTGGCTCGGAGGCGTTGTACCTGAGATAATGAGTTGAGGGGACGCTGGCATGCAGATTACATTGGAACTGCCGGAAGACATCGCGCAGGGACTGGAATCCAAGTGGAAGGATCTACCTCGCGCAGCGCTTGAGAGTCTGGCGCTTGAAGCATATAGATCCCATGCGCTCACCGCCGCTCAACTTCGCAGGCTTCTTGGTTTCGAAACGCGCATGCAGGTGGACGCCTTTTTGAAGGAGCACGAAGTGTACGACTTCACGGCGGCGGACTTCGAGCAGGATCGCGAGACGCTCCGTCAGCTCCGGGCGAGAGAGGCTCAGCCCTGAACCCGCTCTCGACCGTTGTCGTCGCGGACACATCGCCGATCAACTACCTCATTCTGATCGGGCAGATCGACCTCCTCCAGCAGCTATACACGCGAATTCTGGTTCCACCTGCCGTGCTGGCAGAGCTCAAGCACCCCTTGGCGCCGAAACCGGTCCAGAACTGGGCCGGTAATGCGCCCGCGTGGGTGGAGGTTCTTAGGCCCAGCGGCCTCATTCAGGCGCAGCTCGACCTTGGGGAGAGCGAGGCGATCGCGCTCGCAACCGAAGTGCATGCCGATCTCGTGCTCATCGATGAGCAGGCGGGACGGCAAGAAGCAGTTCGCAGAGGGCTGAAGGTTGCAGGCACACTTTCCGTTCTCGATGAAGCTGAACAAGCCGGGCTCGCCGATTTCGATGAGGCGGTGGCCGATCTTCAAAAGACCAGCTTCCGCGTGTCGGAGGCGGTGCTCTCGGAGATCATGGAAAAACGGTCTCGCTGAGTTCCTTGGCCGCTGCCATAACGCCAATACGGGACCAACACGTCTCTCCTATTTGTGCGAATCAATTAAACGCATCGCGACTTCCCCGCGCACAAGAGAGTTTGCCCCTTCCCAACAACGGCGAGCAAGGAGCGCGCGGCTGTGTCACTGTCTCTGATATGAATGTCAACAGGTCTGGACTCCTATGCCTGCTTCACGAGGCTGGCAGTAGGATCTTGCCACGAATGTTGTCACATTTTGACATTAATCGTGGCACGAATTGTCAACAACTTAGTCAACCTACAAGGAGGAAAGAATATGGCACTCACCATCGCGAAAATGACCCGTACCTTCGACTTCCTTGGCGTTCGGCTCCCAGATCCTAACCCCAGCATGAGTGTCGATGACGTCAAAGCCTTCTATGCGGCGCAGTACCCGGAACTGGCTACCGCCGTGGTGAACGGACCCGAAGCCGCCGGCGACAAGATGCGCTACACGTTCGACCGCACCATCGGCAGCAAAGGGTAATCCGATGCGCCGTTTCGCGGAGTCAGCCGTGGATCAAGTCCTGCGAGAGTTGGAAACACTCGCGCAGGGCAGACACCCACGCCAACAGACTCCCCTAATGAGGTTTGCGCGATGCCCCGATTGGCAGAAAGCCGCGGAAACTCTTCTGCAGGCCCTCCATCAGTCGTCGCACCGGCGGCCGGGAACGCGGCTCTCGCCTCCGCCCGGCTGGCTACCCCCGCTCACTTGATGCCTCTGGGCTCGGGGCTGACCGTGCCGCGGCTCGATGGAATTGCGACCGAGCAGCAGCTTTGGGATGGTGAGCAGGCCGCGGCGCGAGTAGGTTCCACTTTGCTGAAGGCAGGAATCGCTAATGCCGAGAATTGGAGGTCGGCGCAGCGGAATCCATTCCAGTTCCTGAAGAATGCTCTCGATCGCTGGGTGATGGCGCACGGCAAGGCGCAAATCGAGGAACAGTTCCGCTTGAATCTGACTCTCTCGACCGATTTGGAGAGCCACTGCGCGATGGGCCGCGAAGGGCCAGCCCATGCGTCCCAGTTGTTCCTCACCGTCGAGCCGAGTTCCGCTGGCTACATCGTTCTTGGGCCGACCCTGCGAATACTCGAAGCCGCGCATCCCAGACTCCCGGCGACGTTCGCGCAACTCTTTCTAGGCGCGTTGAACCGCTGGATTCCTACCTA
>Ga0187893_10000361_pt1 | contig 118001 bp, 117 predicted proteins | sample MA1701074metaG_FD_139574 | JGI IMG/M metagenome (GOLD analysis project Ga0187893, IMG submission 139574) | White microbial mat communities from a basaltic lava cave in the Kipuka Kanohina Cave System on the Island of Hawaii, USA - MA170107-4 metaG ...
CATCAATAAATTGGGGCTGAGCGCCCGGGCCTACAGCCGCGTGCTCAAAGTCGGCCGCACCATCGCCGATCTCGAGGGCTGCGATGAAATCCGGCCCGCCCATATCGCCGAAGCGATCCAGTATCGTAGTTTGGATCGAAGGCTGTAAGGTGTGAGAAAATCACGTCACCGCTGTTCGACAGTGAGCCGGTAAAACGATGAGGCGATTAATATTAAGTCAATATTCAGGCACGACCCCAATCTATACCCTTATCACTAAGGGTAACATCGAATTGTTCAACTCCCGAAATCGGTTCGCCCAAGTGCTGCAACAGGATGTGGCGCAGCAGAATCAAAAAGTCTTCAGATAAATGAGAGCCGAGCGTTGCCGTGTAGATGACCCCGTTGCGGTCCGCCACTAACGTGAGAGAACCGAACGTTCGCCGAACATTTTTCAACACCGCATCGTTACTTATCTCGGTTGGGGTAGACGAATTGCCCGTCTCATCAATCCAAACGTTCGGCCACCAACCAAAATCTTTCAACTGACTCATGGGTGCCCCACGGGTTAACAGCAAGTCGCTTATCGCTGCTATGAGAAGAAGCAGCATCGAACTCCGCGCTCCCCGCAAGCTTCGTGAGCCAGACGGACGCATTGATTGTCTTCGGTAGCGTGCTTCCAGAAAGAGTAATTGCTTTAGATTCCATACGGCAGATCGTCATCGAAGTTGACAAGAGTCCCTATGGGTCTGAACTAAACTGAAACCGGATACATCGATGTTTTGAATCGATTGGTTTCATAATTGTCTCATTATCTGATCAATAACGAAATTAGTACTTTTACTGAATTTACCTGCGGGATGCCCTTTAAACGTAGAGTTAAAAAATCGAGAGTCTATCCAGGATTTCTGATGCAATATTTTATTGGGTGTGATAAAAGATAATTTAATTGCCAAGATGCGCCTGTTTGCCGCAGGATTATTAGAGAACTGGAGCGTTTCTTTAGTAACGGATCTGCGGTTCACTGAATTGAGCATGTTAATTATTTGACGGTCAAAAGAGGTGCATTATGGAGCAACCACAGAGTGTAACGAAAAAACTCCAAACTTCTGAAATTACGATTGTTTTGGCCGAGGATCACAGCGTTGTGCGATCCGGTCTGAGGACTTTGCTTGAGCGACAGCAAAATTTTCGCGTAATTGGCGAAGCGTCTGATGGTATAGAAGCCGTACGCATAACTGAAAAACTGACGCCAGATATTTTGATTCTTGATCTATCAATGGGCGGCTTGCATGGACTGGATGTTGCCCGTCATCTGATGCACCGAAAGCTCAAGACTCGCGTCGTCGTATTGAGCATGCACTCGAACGAAGATTACATACGTCAAGCATTTAAATCGAATGTATCCGCATACGTGCCAAAAGAGTGTGAATTTTCGGTATTGGCATCGGCAATAGTTGTGGCGGCGTCGGGGAAGCACTATTTGCCGCACCCCATATCAGATGTAATAGTCAATGCGTACATCGCCGGATCTAGTGCCGAAGCTACGAGCAGTTACGATACGCTAACAGATAGGGAGCGCGAGGTTTTGCAGTTGATTGCTGATGGTTTAACAAACGCGGGCGTGAGTAAACGCCTTTTTATCAGCTGTCGGACCGTAGAATCGCATCGGGCAAATATAAGGAAAAAGTTAAAACTCAAGAATGAGGCAGAAATCGTCAGGTACGCCGTCGAGAAAGGTCTATTAACTCATAGACTTTCACTGCCCTCCCAACCAAAGCAATAGAAGGGTCATTTCGAGCAAACACCAGCCTGCGTATTCTAGGGTTGAGTTGCTGGCGGCCCCGATAACTCTGGCATTTGCCGCGGTCCAAGAAACGTTCATTAGATGCCAAATGTAATTTTGCAGTCACATCAATAATCTCTTAATGTCGCTCCGCGTTGTTCAACCCGAGTAGGCATGAAGCTCATACGATTAGCTTCATATTTCAGCAAATTGCTCATCGCGGTGTTCCTGTCGAGTCTCGTACGGTGCACCCTAAGCTTCCTGAATTATGCGAAACTTCAATGCAATCGGGGTGTTGTCTACGTTGAGGCTGCGACTAAGGCAAGTGCGGTATTAATTAATGACAAAGTCCCGGACTGGGTATCCGCCCTTCAAGCGTTGAGTACGTCGAATTTTCGGGATGCGGCCCGTATGCGCGAGTTTCATGAACAAGCCCGCCCAACGTTAGCACTAGCAGTTGACCAAAACTGGGACGATATCGCCTTATATGCGCCCACAGCAGCTCAGGTCCTGAATTTGCGGCTCTCAAGTAATTCACCGGTTGCCACGGTCAAAGGCAATCCCGCTATAATTTTACGTGCGTCTCAGACGGGCCAAGACGCGGTTTTAGATACTTTTTTCGGTCGTAATTCGCAAAAAAACCCATCGTAGTTCCGGTTCAGATAAAGCGAAGGGGATCAGTAATGTATGTATTAAGCTGCGCCGTTACGCTGGAACATTTTCCCCCGTTGCTTCCAAACAACATGATGAACGTGCCGTGGAATGTTTCCGTTGTTGCCGGAAAAGAGCCCGTTATCGCAAGCGCTCAAAATCCGAAATCGTGTCAATCTGTCATCGATGGTCGAAACGTCCAAGACCCAAAATCACTTATAGCGCAACGGGCAGGTACAACGAATATAAAACAAATATCATCTCAGCGTGGTACGAGCCTGCCGAAAAGGACGGTGGTCATCACTGCACTTTGGATCGATACTATCCGGGGTACAGCAACCTTCCAATTCGTTACTATATTTCGCGCGCATATTTTTGCCATCGCAGCGCTTGTCTGTACCTCTGTTAGAGCGCGCCAGTTCATCAAGGACATTAAGCGATTATTGATTCAAGCGTCATCGGTCGGTTCTGGGTGTGAATGCGATATCGTATCGTCGCCTACCGTGGAACTTAAAGACGTGTCTCTCTTTGCAGGAAAGAGACCGCCGGCTTGTTGAGTTTAAAGCCGCGCTAGCGCGAACAGAAACTGCTTGAGCATGGCAATTAACAGCGCAAACATAGGGCATTGGGGTTACGATATGGCGACAGGACAGCTCGGTTGTTCAGCTCAGGCTTGCCGCATCCTGGGCATTGCGCCCGGCGTGGACATCGACCTTCAGCTTTTGCGAAACATCTGCCACCCTGCTGATGTCGGTTCGGTCACCAAATTAGTCGAAAGCGCTCTTGTTGATGCTAGTCCATTAGACATCGAGTGCAGAATTGTACGTTCAAACGGTGACGTTCGGCGGGTTTTTCTCAGCGCGCATGGCCAATTCAACGATTCCGGGGAACCGTTAGATCTATACGGCTTGATTTTTGACTTAACCGAGCAAAATACCGCGCTTGAACGATTACGCCAACAAGAAATTCTCCTGAAAGACCAGAATCTAGAACTTGAGGCGTTGTATTCATGTCTGCCACTCGGTATTGCGTACATGGACCGGGAGCTGCGCTTTTTACGGGTCAATGAGCGACTGGCCGCTATGAACGGGAGATCGCTGGAGGACCATATAGGTCGTTCTCTATACGAGGTCGTTCCAGGTCTTGCGGTAAAATTAGAAAGTATTTACCGCGAGCTGTATCGTTCGGGCCGGCCAATCCTGGATGTCGAAATCAGCGGGGCGACTCCGGCTGAGCCTGATGCATTGCGCCATTGGCTTGTCAACTTCTATCCTGTGCGTTTGCATGACGGTCGACTGCAAGGCGCCTGTGCTGTGATGTTGGACATCACAACCCGCAAATTGGCGGAAAACGCGATACTTGCAACTTCGCTTAATCTGAAACATTTGAATAAGCGTTTGATGCGGGTTGAAGAGGATATCAAACGCCACATCGCTCAAGAACTTCACGATGAATTTGGCCAGACGTTGACCGGTCTTAAACTGATAATTGAGGCCATTATTCGCGATGGCCCTGGCGAGCATAAAGGAGATGCGTCGAGTGCCCTCTCTCTCGTAATACAGCTGATCTCACAGACACGGACATTATCACTCAATTTGCGCCCCCCTATGCTCGATGATTTAGGATTGATAGCGACTTTATCCTGGTTTTGCAAAGATTATCACTCCAAAACTCATATTCAGGTAAATTTTAGACACGAGGGAATCCAAGCGAAAAGATTTCCTTCGGAAATTGAGGTGGTAGCATTTCGACTCGTTCAAGAAGGATTAACCAATATTGCACGGCATGCGAAGACCTCTGAAGCCGACTTGCTCGCGACAGTACGGGAAGAAAACCTCATTCTTGAGCTGATCGACAATGGCATTGGGTTTACGGTTTCAGATTCGCCCAGTTGGACAAAAAGTCAAGGATTGGTAGGAATGCACGAACGGGCTGAGTCCGTCGGGGGCCGATTGACGATTGAATCCTCCCTGGGAAAAGGAACCCGAATTCAGGCTATTTTACCACTGGGTGCCAAGCCACTCGGAGAGGCTCAGATTAAGGGCATGTTCGGGTCGGTTGACGTTTTCGAACGCATGGTTGCCACATCGCCGCGTACACGCGCGCAGTTCGCTTTCGCAGACACACTAACGCCATTGGTCGGACGCCAGCGTGAAATCGAGGTTTTCAATAAACTGGTAGGGCAAACCGCGGCGGGGCGTGGCCACATCTTGGCACTGGTTGGCGAGCCCGGTATGGGCAAGTCGCGTTTGGTCCATGAATTTACGCACAATCAGTTGCCTTCCGGTTGGAATGTCTTGGAAGGCGGATCAGTATCCTACGGCAGGACTGCACCCTACTTTCCATTGACCGAAATGCTGCGCCGCTATTTTCAAATCAATGAGGGAGACGGACGCAAGGAGATCCAAGAGCGAGTGGTGACGCATGTTTCGGAACTCGACAATAAGCTCAGAACTGACGTTCCTCCGATCCTTTCACTGCTGGGCGCGTTCCCGGAGAAAAATCAAGCCCCGGATTCCGGCGGTCGCGACTGGCTTTCACATCAACAAGACTTGCTTGCTATGGCCAATCGGTTCGGCGCGATGGATCCGCAACAGCGCCGTCGCCATACCCTCGATGCGATCAAACGGTTGCTAATTCGCGAGAGTCGGCGTCAGCCAATGATTCTTGTTCTTGAGGACCTCCATTGGCTAGATGGCGAAACGCAGGCATTTCTCGACAGGTTGGTCGGCGATCTGCCGCTCGTGCGAATCCTTTTACTCGTCGATTACCGCCCCGAGTACAGTCATGGCTGGACCGATAAAACTTACTACACGGAACTTTGCGTCGACCCGCTTCAACCGCCTTGCTCGGAAGAGTTATTCCAGCACCTTTTGGGACCCAACACGGACCTTGTGCCACTGAAAAGAACGTTGATCGAGCGTACGGCTGGGAATCCGTTTTTCGCGGAGGAGAGCGTACGGGCTCTTGTCGAAGCTGGTGTCTTGTTTGGTGAGAAGGGAGCGTACCGGCCGGACTTGAGCATCAATGAAATCCCTATTCCGAGCACCGTGCAGAACCTCGTCGGAAATCGTATCGGCCAACTGCCTATGGAGGAAAGGCGCATTCTCCAAATCGCATCTGTTATCGGAGTCATCGTTCCGTTTACGCTACTTAGAGCCGCGGCCGAGATCGAAGACGAGGATCTACGCCGCCATCTATCGCGTCTCCAAACCGCAGAATTTCTCTACGAAACTAACCATTTTCCTGAGATGGTGTACTCGTTTAAGCATGCGATCACATGCGACGCGGCCTATGGTGAGCTAAGTAACGATCGGCGCATTTTTTGGCACCGGCGGGTTTTGGAAGCGCTACAATCCAAGAGCCAGCCTCTCTCTCGTGACCATATCGAAAAACTTGCGCACCACGCGTTTTGCGGCGAGCTTTGGGAAAAGGCGGTTGGGTACTTAAAAGTCGCCGGAGATACAGCTAGGTCACAGTCGAGCTTCCGCGATGCATGGCTTTACTATGAGCGCTCGTTGGAAGCATTACGGCACCTGCCGGATTCGTCTGACAATTTACGGCGAAGCATTGACCTACGCTTTGACGCTCGAAACGCATTGTTTGTGCTCAACGATTTCCAGTCCGGGTTCGAATATTTGGAGAAGGCCAAAGAGACGGCGATGATTCTCCATGACGAGGAGAGATTGGGGAAACTATTGACGTGGATTACCGCCCACTGGAATCTAGCGGGCAATTCTGAACAGGCTGTGATCATCGGCAAGCAGGCCCTGCAATACACGGTCGGCCAGCGCAATATCGATGTCAAGATTGTCGCCCATAATTGGCTGGGTGTTGCGTATCACAACCTAGGTCAATTCAATGCTTCCATTGACGAGCTCAGTACGGCTCTTTCGTTGATACCTATGGGTCGGGAAACCGAGTTCTTTGGGACAAATGGAATTGTTTCAGTTAATTGTAAAGCGTGGTTGACGCGGAGCTTGGTCCAAATCGGCAAATTTAACGAAGCTTTTGAATTTGGAGAAAAGGCGATTCAAACGGCTGCGGAATGCAGGTGTCCGTTAAGCATTGTCTTTGCAAATTACGCCGTTGGAGTAGCTGCGTTGATAAAGGGTGATTTCGATCGAGCCATCGCTACGCTCGAGTATAGCTTGCAGGTATGTGAAGCCACGGAACTAATCGTTCAGAGGCCGCTAGTCATTTCCGGTATAGCCGCCGCCTATGCTTTCGTCGGACATTTTGATAAGGCGCTACGGCTCTTGAAATACACTACGAAGCGCGGTGTATGGGTTACTGATGGGGCAAACCGGCAAGCGCCGCTCGGCAAGGCCATGGGTATGGTCTGGGAGGTGCAGACCTACCTGCTGGCGGGTAAACTTGAGGAAGCCGAAAAGCTTGCTCGCCGGCATCTTGCGGTGTGCGCCGAAAATAAGGAACGCGGGACCATCGCCTGGCTAAAATATCTGTTGGGAGAAATTTCAATGCGCCGAGATGGGTCGCTAGGGGCACAAGCCGAGGCAAGCTATCGAGAGGCATTAACCCTTGCGCAGGACCTGGGGATGCGCCCGTTGCAAGCTCACACCCATCTCGGATTGGGACGACTTCATGCCCGAGACAAGAACACTCGCATAGCACGGCCAGAGATACTTGCGGCCAGCCAGCAATATCGTGCTATGCTCATGGCGTTCGGTGTCGGGGAAGCCGATCTTGCTTTGCGGGCCTTAAATGACACCATAGATTCTAACCGTGGAGGAGAGTGTGGTAGCAGTTAACCCAATCGGGCGCAGCAATCGCTTCGTGAATTTTTCCAGCGAAGAGATCGAGCAATCGCTCGCCGACCGCTTTGAACAGCAGGTAGTTCAATACCCTCAGCAGATCGCGGTGCAAAACAACCATGCGCAGATCACCTATGCCGCGCTTAATAAACTTGCCAATCGGCTGGCTCGTGTTCTGCTGCAAGAGATTCGGGATGATCGGCCGGTAGCTATTTTGATGGAGCATGATGCGCCGGCAATTATCGCGACATTTGCTGCGCTGAAAGCATCGAAGATTTTTATCCCTCTCGACCCAGCGCTTCCGGATGCGAGAATCGGACAAATTCTGAGTGATTCAGGAGCCAATTCCATTGTAACCAATGATAAATGTCTTCCAGCGGCCCTCAACTTGACAGAGGATCGCCGACGCATCGTCAATGTGGACCATTGCGACGAGTCCGCGAATGCCGATAATTTAGGCCTCAAGATTTCGCCGGATAGCGTCAGTTATATCCTCTACACCTCTGGCTCGACCGGAAAGCCAAAGGGCGTCATCCGAACCCATCGCAATGATCTTCGAAACCTAAGGATTCTCACTAATAGTTTCGCCATTAGCGACGATGATCGAATTACTCTGCTTGGCTCCTATAGTACGGGCCAGGGCATGGCCGATATTCATTGTGCGCTGCTAAATGGAGCAGCCATATTTCCACGCAATCTAAAAACGGAAGGGTTCAATGGCTTGGCTGACTGGCTCATACGAGAACGAATTACATTGTACCATTCTGCAGCAACTTTATTTCGTCACTTTGTGCATACCTTGAGCGGCCAGGAAATATTTCCCGAGCTGCGAATCGTGCGCCTCGGCGGCGAAAAGGTATCTTGGAAAGATGTCGAGTTGTACAAGAACCACTTCTCCGATAACTGTATTCTCGCGAATGAACTTTCTTGTTCAGAGGCGAACCTGATTACCCAGTTTCTGATCAATAAGACAACGGAAATCAAGGTAACGGTTCCTGTCGGTTATCCGGTCGAAGACAAAGATGTCCTTATACTCGATGAGCAACGCAGAAATCTGGGGGCTGGCGAAGTTGGTGAAATTGCGGTTCGCAGTCCGTTTCTTTCACCTGGCTACTGGAATCGACCGGATCTTACGGAGCGTGTGTTTATTCCCGATAGGGAATCCTCAACCAGGAGAATTTACCTTACCGGAGACTTGGGTCGAAAGTCGGTAGACAATTGCATCGAGCACTTGGGGCGCATAGACACGCAAGTAAAAATCCGTGGGTATCGGGTAGAGTGTTACGAAGTCGAGCTTGCCTTGCTTCAAATGTTCGGCGTGGCTCAGACGTTCGTTACCCCTAGACAGGACGCCCAAAATGAAACCTATCTTGCCGCTTACATCGTGCTTGACAGGGGAACCATGCTGACGGTGACCGAACTGAGGTCGGGTCTCCGCGCGCATTTGCCGGAATACATGGTCCCAAGGGTTTTTGTTTTCCTCGATGCTTTGCCACTGACGGTAACCGGAAAAATCGACCGCGGTGCGCTGCCGAAGCCGGATTCGATACGGCCTCCGCTCGATGCATCTTACGTGGGTCCTCAGAGTCCCATCGAGAAATCCGTCGCGGAAATTTGTTCGGAAATTCTCAACATCAGTACTATAGGTGTTCACGACAGTCTTTTCGATCTGGGTGGGCATTCCGTATCCGCCATGCAAATCGTCAACCGGGTAATGAAGACGTTTAAGATCGATGTACCCTTGAAATGTTTTTACGATTCTCCGACGATCGCCGGACTGAGTGCGCTCATCGAATCGAGTCGCGATGCCGCTAAGGGCGAGGATGTTGTATTATCTCAAAACTTCCACAATGCCTCCTTACGCGCAGTCTCGCGCGAAGGGCCAATATTGCCGTCCATCGCCCAAGAGCCTATGCTCGGACTGGAACGGTTGTTCCCCGGTTTGCACCAATTCAATGTGCCGACGGCATTCCGCCTTAAGGGACCCTTAAATCTGGACGCGCTAAAACAGAGCCTTGCGCTCCTCATTGATCGACATGAATCCTTGCGTACTGTTTTCTCTGAAGAAAATGGAAAGCAATATCAAACTATTATCGAGTCAATTTCCGGCAATCCCGACTTTATCGACCTCCACGAACTCCCCGAGAGTGAGCGTGAATCAAAAGCTAAGGAGTTAATTGGAGAAGAATCACAGCGACCTTTCGATTTAGCACATGGTCCGCTATTTCGGGTTACCGTTTTGCGGCTGAATGACGCTGATCACATTTTGCTTATCACACTGCATCAGCTCGCGATTGACGGGTGGTCAATGGGGATTTTCTTGCGCGATTTGGCTGAGTTTTACTCTAGCACCTTGCAAGGAAAACCATCGCGGCTCCCTGAATTGCCCGTTCAGTACGCGGATTTCGCGATATGGCAGCGAAAGGCTCTGCAGGCGGGGTTGATGGACAGCCAGCTATCTTATTGGAAAAGCCAATTGAGTGAACCACTAACCCCGTTGGAATTTTCTACCGACGCGGTTCGACCCGATGAAACGAGCTTTTTTACTGCGCGCCAAGAAATCTCGATATCCGGTAAACTTTATCAATCGGTCAAATTGCTCGCACGTGAGGAAAAAACCACGCCGTATGTAGTTCTTCTAACCGCGCTGAATATTCTCCTTTCCCGCTATCTTGACCAGGACGATATTAGGGTCGCTACTCTGGTTGCTAACCGCCATCGAAGCGAAGTCGAAAATCTCATTGGCCACTTCGTCAATACGATAATTCTGCGCGCTAAAATTTCAGCCGATTTGCCGTTTAGAAAGCTCGCGCAACTGATCAAGGAGATAACTGTAACCGCTCATTCGAATCAGGACATACCCTTTGAGGCGTTGCTTCAAGCATTAGAGAACGAGTCCGCAATTCGCTGCGATATACTGGCTCCGGTACTTTTTATATTTCAAGGCGAACCGCAGCCTGTAATCCTGCCCAATTTGAAAGTGAGCGCTCTAGATGATTTTCAAAATTCCGAGACGCCTGAATTTACACTAACAAAGTTTGACGTAGTGATGTCTGTCAAAGAACGAGCCGAAGGGCTAACAGGATTTGTGGTCTATAAAATATTTGTTTTCGATGAGATGACGATAGGCACGTTTATCCGGAATTTCGAAACTTTGTTGGAGCGGATCGTTTATGATCCGAACCAATCGACTTTCGCTCTACGTTCTTCGATTGAAATTTGACCGGAAAAGATGATCTCCACCGAAAAGTCCTTTCACTTCCTTGCCGCACTCGATCTTCAAGTTTTCACCTTTCAACACAGTCGAGACCCGCGGGCCAATATAAGCATCTAGGATTCTATAGAGCTGCAAATAGTCGGTGATGTAGACGCGAGCTCACCTCTAACCGTTGTGCCGCTTCTCTTAATTCGACCTCTCCTGAAACAAATTGTTGAGCGGCTTGTTTTGCGGCGTACCCTTCTCTCTGTCCTCCATAACCTGTCCCCCTGGCACCTCCTATAACACCGCAAGGCCAACTGAGACTTGGAATTATGGGACAAATTAGATGTGGGACAATATGTGGAAAATGCCCTTGACTTTGATTGGTAAACTATGATCTAAGGCCAAGTATCTTTGAAGGAGGGCGAAATTATGGGACTTATGATTCAAACTATTAGGCCCGGACGCGAGCTGGCGGCAAAAGTCACTCATCTTCGTCAGAAGTGGAGTAAATTATCCAATAAATCGAGAGAAAATATTATCAAGGAAGTGCTCGGCGACGGTAGCAAGCAGCCGGCGTCCAAATCAAGGACGAACGGGCAAAAGCGATAATCAACGCCAGCAGCGACCAAACTTAAGTACTGGCAATTTTTCCTTTTGTTTGGATCGACTTGCCTCGATCTTAATTTATTCCCTCGGGAATTCAAATAACGAATACTCGATGAGGCGTAGCTCGCCTGGGCATCACCGTCAACTGAAACGCTGACGCTTCGTTGGTCTATTTTATTTCGAACTCCTCCATCTCAGTAGCTAAAGAATCGGTCCCGAGATAACCCATAAGTACGAGCACCCCACCAGTTTAGTCGCAATCACATGAGGAAAGAGACGAGTATCCAAAAATGCAATTAATCTGCACGACTTTCCATCATCGCCAAACTTCTAACGGGTCTTGGTAGCGGGCAGCCGATTGAACCTGGTTTTGCTACGGCACAAGAAGCAGCACAAGTTCTGCGGCATTCTCGCAGCTCTCCAACCGGTCTACGGCTTCGATGACTCTCTCGATGCGCTCTTCGGGCAATACCGCGCCAGCCAATTTGCGAAATTTAGCCCGCAGCACGTCGCGGCCGACCATATTGTGGGGTGAACCAGGTGGATAGGCTTCGAATGCTTTGTAGCTCTTGCCGTTAGTGAGCTTCACTTCCATCGTGGTGTTATAGTTTTGCTCCTTTTTCGCATTGGGATCAGCGTAGCTCTTTACTTTTTTGGCCAGAGCTAGAACCTTTGGATCGGTCCACAGTTTCTCGTCCATGTAAAAGCTCAGGTCGTTGTCATTTTTCATCATGCGAATCGCCAACGAGAACGGCAGACTGAATTGCGCGCTCGCTGTGTCATGCGGTTCGTATATTGCGCCGCCGTGCGAAAGCGACGTTTCCGAGATGCCGACGCGTATCTCATCAATGTCGTCCGCCCCGAAGCGATGTTCTTCGATCATCTTGGTGAGCGTGTAGATGACCCCCTGCACAGTAGCCACACAGGGGTAAAGCTTAAACCAAATCCGCATGATCTTGAAGTCACTGCCGAGGTCTTTTGTGATTTCCTCGGGCTCCACCTGATCCGCGAAGACTCTCAAGAAACCCCGCTTGCCTTCGATAATCGTCGGCGGACCCGTGAGCCCGCGTTCAGCGAGCATCGCCGATTGAATGCCGCCGCGCGCGGCGACTCCGGCTATAACCCGTTTGACCTCGCCCCCAGTCTGATCGTATTCCATGGTGCCGCTCGAATGCATACCGGCAATCCCAAACGCGTGTAGTATCTGTCCTTCATTTAAGTGCAGCAGTCGTGCCGCCGTCGTCATCGCGCCGAAAGGCGCCCCGATACCATGACTGTGAAAGCCTCGCTTACCGGCTGACGGCCGCACCGCTTTTAGCAAGCGATACATCACGTCCCATCCAACGACCACCGCGGCCAGGAAATCTTTACCGCTGCTCTGTTGTTTTTCAGAAAGAGCTAGGGCAACCGGGACTGTGGCAGCACCGGGATGGCCGCCAGCGGCGAACCCGACGTCGTCGAGCTCACAGCCTTGACCAAAGGTTGCGTTGACGAATGCGGCATCCAACACCGGCACTTTGGCGCCGTAGTTGACGATGGTGCTTTCGCCGCGCCCGCCCATATCGGCGACATACCGATACGCAATCTTGTTCCATTCCAGGGTCGAACCGATCAGTTCAACGCCGATCTGATCGAGAATACAATCCTTGGCCTTTTCGATCGCCTCGGGGGGAATATCTTCGTAGCGCACCTTGGCGGCATGGGCCGCGAGCAATTCGGTAATGCCAGTTGTCATTGCAAGCCCTCCGTTTTATTCAGAAATTGATTGCGCGTTTAGACGAACGCCCTTAGGCCCTTTTCGCCTTGGCAAAGGCCGCCGCGCCGGCACCCGCCAGCCGGCCGAATACCGCCCCCTTCATCAAACCAGAGCCGCCTGGATAATTGTTAAAAAACGATCCGCCGGTAATTTCACCCGCGGCGAAAAGTCCGCTGATCAAGTTGCCGCTGGTGTCTTTTACTTCGCCCCTTTCAGTGATGCCGACACCGCCGAAGGTAAACGTTATCCCGCAAGTCACCGGGAAGGCATAAAAAGGCGGGGTGTCCAAACGCTGCGCCCAGTTCGACTTCACCGGGTTTATGCGGGCAGCGCATTTGCCGTCGTATTTCGCTGGATCGAAAGGCGCATCGTTGACCGCGCCATTGAACTCGTTGACCGTTGCGACGACGTTTTGCCAATCTAAGCCGGGCAATTTTTTCGCCAACCCGTCGATGCTTTCGGCGCTCACGTGAAAGCCGCGGTTATACTCCGAGCGCAGCAGCGGGCGAGTCTTGCCGTCGAAGATTTGATACGCAGTCCGCCAAGGCAAACCGAGCACTTGTCGACCGCACTTCGCATAGGTGTAGCTGAAAAAGTCCTCGCCCTCATCAACGAATCTCTTGCCGTTGATGTCGACCATAATTCCATAGGGATAGGAGTAGCGGTGCTCGTAGGCGCACTCTACGTCGGGAGCTTGGGCGTCGACCAACACGGCATGGCAGCCGCTCCAGTGACCCATCGGCTGCGCGCCGAGCCCCAATGCAAAGTTGAGGACCTCGCCCGTATTGTAGCGCGAGCCTCGGACTTTGACCAAATCCCATCCCGTTCCAAGATAGCGCGCGCGCATTTCCGGATTGGCTTCGAAGCCCCCGGCGGCCAAGACGACCGCGCGGCCTTTAAAATCGACCCATCCCTCTCTTGTTTGGACCCGCACGCCGGCGATTTCGCCTTTCTTATCGAAAATCAAACCATTGGCTTTCGCCTCATAGACGATCTCGATGTCTTTGCTTTCGGCGCTCGGAAATAGCATCTCCACGAGTCCGAGGCCGCCGTCGTTCACTGAAATGACCCGTCCGGAGGGAAATTTGAGCTTCTGACCGATCTTCACTGCGTGAGTGCTCGTCGAAAGAATCCACTTAACGTTCATCTCGGTCAGCCAGCGCGCCGTTGCATAGGACTGATCGACCAGAATATGGGTGAGCTTTTTATCGGCGGCATACTCGGTTACCTGCATGATGTCTTCAAAGAAATCCGCCGTCGAATAGCTGCCAACCTCCATATTCATGGCTTCTTCGTCCGTGAGGTCGGGAAGCATGGGCCGCAAGTCATCGAGACTCTGGTAAGTGAAGCGAAACCCGCCGCCGGAATACCGGGTATTTCCTCCACGCACTGTCTTAGGACATTTGTCCAGCAGCAGCACATGGGTTTCCGCCTGGCGCGCGGCCAGCGCCGCAGTCAATCCAGCATTGCCCGCACCGACCACGATCACGTCATAAACCTTCCCGGCCATAAAGCTCTACTCCTCCAAGTGGTTCGCTCGCTTTAATCAGAGAACTCCCGATAATGGTAAAATCTCGCCAATGCCGTCGGCCTTCGCCCACCGCCAAGGCCGATTGAGAATTTCCCTACAGGGCGTAATTGGCAGCGCGCCTAGCGTCGATTCAAGTCGCTGGAGACACACTTAAAAGCTCGACCAATGGCAAAAGGTCATCTTGGCTCTCGATCTTTCCGACTCGATGGACGATCTTTTCGAGTCGTTCTTGAGGAAGCGCCTCGGCCCCGAGTCGAAGAAACTTCTCGCCAAGCTCAGAGGCTGACAAGGGGTTGTGATAGTTTCCCTTTGGCGCCGCCAGGGAACCGGCAATCTCTCGCCCATCGTTCAGGTAAATCGTCATTTGGCAGGCAAAGCGCCTTGCGCCGACTGCGGTCGGATCGCCGAGCAGTTCAATTTTTCTCCCGATGTCCAACAGCACCGCACTATTCCACATGGCGGGATTTAGATAATGCTGCAAGTCGTTGTTGCCCTGGCATAGGCGCAATGCCAGCGAAAAGCGCAGACTGAACTGCGCTTCGACAACTTCCCTGGGTTGAAAGATCGTGCCGCCGTGAAGCAGGATGCCTTCATTGACGGCCACTTTAATGCTAGCGACATGATCAGGCTCAATGGCGTTGGCTGTGATTAGGTTATCGAGCAGCTCAATGGGTGAGTGCTGACTGGCGTTGACCGGGAACCGCTTCATGGCCCCATGATAGAGGGCCAAATTGTCGCTTCCAGGCGCCAGATCTTTAACGATGGGGTCGACGTTGCACGCGCCGGACATTACTTTAAGAATGCCCCGCTCACCCTCGAAAATGGTCGGCGGCCCGGTAAGCCCGAGTTGGGCGAGTAGAGCGGAACGGAGTCCGCCACAGCACGCCATGCCGTTGTGCAGCCGCTTTACTTCGCCACCGCTTTGGTCGAACTCCATCGTGCCGCTGGAGTGGCTGCCGGCAATGGCCAGTGCGTGAGTCATCTGTGCAGGATTGAGTCGAAGAATTTTGCCGGCTGCCGCAGCGGCGATAAAAACCCCGACCGCGCTCTGGGCGTGATAGCCGCGACGCATCAACTCCGGCAATAGGGCGCGACCCACCCGCCATCCCACCTCGTAGGCGGCAACCATGGCTGTGATCAAGTCTTGTCCGCTTACCCGTTGTTTTTGCGCCAAGGCGAGAATAACCGGTACCGACGCCGCTCCCGGATGGCCGCCGCCTTGATCGTAGTAGTCATCCAACTCACAACCCTGAGCGAAAGTCCCGTTGACCAGCACGGCATCATCGAGCGGCACACAATCGCCATGTTTGATTATGCGAGCCGGACCGGCGCCTTTGACGTCCCTGATATATCGATAGACCGGCTGATTCCACTCGACGATGGCGCCGATTAATTGACAGCCCAGTTGGTCCAAAAGAAGATCTCGGCAGCGAAGCACCGCATCAACCGGCATCTGCCGGTAATCCAAATCATAGATAAAACCGGCAAGTCTTTGTGCGGCGGTTTGATTTTGAATCATCAATTCACCATCGCGGGTTTGACCTGATCGCAGGAGCGAATTTTCCGCGTCATGTCTCACCATCGGTAATCGTTCCAACTGTCAGCGCATTTACCATATGGCGTGCCATGGATAGGTCAATACTTCATCGCTGACCGATGGAGCGAACTAGCGGAATCGACTCAAGGGACCTGAAACCCGTCGCGTACCTTAAGATTTAGGACCACTCAGCCAATTTTTATAACCGTTGTCAACGGTCTAGAGAACTCAATGTTTTCAACTGGTGAAGGGCTCGATCAAACGCCGGTGCTCGCCACCGAACTGCTACCGCGTCACTTTTGCCGTTTAGCGTTTTTAACGCGAGCGTTGATCGTATGGCGTCCCCGGAATTAAGCGGGTCTCCGCCCGGGATGGACATTCGCCGGTAGTTGCGGTAAAGGAAGTGCAAAAATTTGAATCGTTTGCCGTGGAGAGGTAGCTCCAATCTGAGAGAAATTATCGGGCGAACAGAGGGGTGCTCGACGCAAGTACTCAAGCGTTGGCGGTAAGTCTCAGCGAATCGATTGAGAAAGGAAGGAACATTATGAAGCCGAACCTCAAATACCTAGGGGCGGTCGTTTACGCAGCGTTGGTGCTCGCGGTGGCGGCAACTGCCGGTGCGCAGAACTATCCAACGGGGCGCATAACCTTTGTCGTCGGCTTCCCAGCAGGCGGGTTCGCCGATGGCGTTGCCCGCCTCGTCGGCGAGCATGTTGGGAGGGTTCTCGGGCAGCAGGTCATCGTCGAGAACCGGGGTGGGGCGGCCTCGAATATCGCCGCTCACGCCGTCACAACAGCCAAGGCAGACGGCTATACCGTGCTTGTTTCCACCACCTCCGTCGCCATCAACGCGACACTGTACAAGAAACTCAATTACTCCCTCGCCGACCTGACCCCGGTCGCGATCCCGGTGCAGGCGCCCGAGACGCTCACTGTCCATCCGAGCAAGCCCAACACCCTCAAGAGCTTCTTGGCGATGGCCAAGGGCAAGGAGATCACCTTCGCCAGCGCTGGCGTCGGTTCCGGCTCGTTCCTATCCATGCATTACTTCCTGAACGATATCGCCAAGGTCAAAGCGGCCCATGTTCCGTTCACAGGGGGTGGCCCGGCCACGCAGGCAGCCATCGGCAATCAGGTGGATTCGCTGGCCTCTACCCTGTCGGGCAATACTGCAGCGCAGGTCAAGGGAGGTAAGCTAGTCTGCCTCGGCGTCGCCGCCGCCGCCCGCTTCCCGACGTTGCCGGACTGCCCGACCTTCGCCGAGGGTGGGTTTCCCGGATTTGAAGCGGCGTCGTGGGTGGGCTTCTTCGTCCCGGCCAAGACCGACGGCGCCATCGTCGCCAAGCTGAACGGCGCCATCAACTCGATCCTGGACGACGCGCCGACGCGCACCAAGCTCTCGGCCAACGGCACGCTTGCGAAGCGCTCGCCTACCGACACCGTTTCGTTCCTGCAAAGCGAAGTGGAAAGTTGGCGCAAGAAGGTTCAGGCGGCCGGCGTATTTGTGGAATGAATCGCTGAACGCGTTAACCCCTGCCGGTGCGGGACGGTGGCGCATCGGCCGATGGCTCGGAAGCCTGCATGACCCTAACTTGGCAGCGAGTTTCGCGTGGCGGGCAAGAGGAATTTGGTGGTGCCAACCGTTCGCAATGACCACAGCGAAACCCCATCTCGCATGGTCCGTGCCCCACGTAAGCTCGTCGCAGGACTCGCGCTTCTCTTGGTGTCGGCTTTCACCGTGTGGGCTGTCGGCAACCTCAGTCAGGGCACGCTGCAGTTCATGGGCCCGGCGATGTTTCCTCGCTGGGTCGCGATTTTGATCGGGCTCTGTGGTCTCGCGCTGATCCTCATGTCCACTGGCAGCAACGGAGAGGAGCTAAGGAGATTGCCGTTCCGCGGACCGGTGCTGGTCAGCGCCAGTATTCTTCTCTTCGCCCTCACAATTCGCGAGTTCGGCCTTGCCGTAGCGGGCCCGTTGACGGTCATCGTCGGTGGCTTGGCTACGGCGGATGCACGCCCTAGCGAGATCGTCCTGTTTGCGATCGCCTTAACCGTTTTTTGCATCGTTCTGTTCCGCTATTTGCTCGATCTTGCCATGCCGATTCTCATCATCCCGGGAACCTCGGTGAGCTTGTAACGGGCCATGGGCGGAATCATTGAAAATCTCGGCTTCGGTTTCACCGTCGCGCTGTCGCTTCAAAACGTTGCGCTTGCGTTTATCGGTTGCCTGCTCGGCACGATGATCGGCGTGTTGCCCGGCGTCGGTCCCATCGCCACCATCGCCATTCTTCTGCCGGTCACGTTCGGACTTGAGCCGGTGAGCGCGCTTATCATGCTTGCCGGCATCTACTATGGCGCTCAGTACGGCGGCTCGACGACCGCCATACTTCTCAGTATTCCTGGCGAGGCAAGCTCGGTGGTGACCGTACTCGACGGCCATCAAATGGCGCGCCAGGGGCGCGCCGGTAAAGCGCTCGGCATCGCCGCCATCGGCTCGTTTTTCGCCGGCACAGTGGCTACGTTCATCATCGCCGGGCTCGCCACGCCACTGACGACGGTGGCGCTTCAGTTCGGCCCGGCCGAATACTTTTCGCTGATGTTGATGGGCTTGATCTTCGCCGCCGTGCTTGCCCGCGGCTCGCTGTTCCATGCGATCATAATGGTCCTGGTCGGGCTGCTGCTATCGACGGTGGGGCCCGACCTCGTCACCGCGCAGCAACGCATGACCTTCGGAAATATTTATCTCTCAGACGGTATCAACTTCGCGGTCCTCGGAATGGGGTTGTTCGGCATCGGTGAGATTCTGCGCAATCTCGATCAGACCGAGAAGCGCGACGTGGTCCGCGCCCCCATTGGCAAACTTCTGCCTGAGCGGGAGGATCTCCGCCGTTCGGCGTTGCCGATTCTACGCGGCACCGCCATCGGGGCGGCGCTCGGCATTCTGCCCGGCAACGGAGCGGTGCTTGGCGCATTTGCCTCCTATACGGTTGAGAAAAAGATAGCCAAGGAGCCCGAGCGCTTCGGTGCGGGCGCCATCGAAGGCGTCGCCGGACCGGAATCGGCCAATAACGCGGGCGCGCAAACCTCCTTCATCCCACTATTGACGCTCGGCATCCCGCCCAACGCCGTGATGGCAATCATGGTCGGCGCCATGACGATTCATGGCATCATTCCAGGTCCTCAGATCATGAGTCGCAACCCGGATCTATTCTGGGGATTGATCGCGTCGATGTGGCTCGGCAACCTGATGCTGCTGATCATCAATCTGCCCCTCATCGGGCTGTGGGTACGGCTTCTCGCGGTGCCCTATCGGCTGATGTTCCCGGCAATCAGTCTATTCTGCTGCATTGGCGTCTATTCGATCAACGGCCAGACGTTCGATATTGTCGTCATGATGGCATTCGGCTTGATCGGCTATCTTCTTGTCAAGTTCGACTTCGAGCCGGCGCCGCTTATTCTCGGATTCGTGCTCGGGCGCATGATGGAAGAAAATCTGCGCCAGGCGATGATCATCGCCCGCGGCGATTTTTGGGCCCTGTTCTCGCGTCCGATCAGCGCTGCTCTCCTCGCCGTTGCCGCTGTGCTGGTAGTGATCGCCCTCACGCCGAAGATCCGCAAAGGCCGGGAGCGAGTGTTTACGGAGGAGGAGTGAGGGTCGGGCTCAGTCGGTTTGGCACTCATTGCCAGCGACTGGATTTACTGACGAGTTCACAACAGTCAGTCGAAGCCGAATAAGCGAGCCGGGTTGTCCACCAAGATCTGATTTCTTATCGACTCCTCGGGCGCGAAGTCGAGCATGAGATTGAGCAGCAGCCCGTCGTTAGGCGTGCGTCCATTCACGAACATGTTAGAGTGTGGCCAGTTGGTGCCCCACAGAATCCGGTCGGGTGCCACCGCGATTAGCGCACGCGCAAAGGGCACGACGTCGGCATAAGGGTAGGGTGCATCGGTACGCTGATCGGTACCGGAGATCTTGACCCAGTAATTAGGTCGTTCCATCAGCTCCAACAACAGCTGGAAAGCAGGTTGATCGATCCCATCTGCGGTCTGGAGCCGCGCGTAGTGGTCGACAACCGAGATCAAGTCCAAACTCCGGAACCAGTCAGCATGCTCCACTAGGACCTTGGGATCCACATGAAGCTCTATATGCCATCCGAATGGTCGGATGCGTTCGATCATGCGCTCGAAAAGGGGTATGTCCGTGCTGCCGCGGCGACCCTCCACGAACTCGAAGCGGATCCCCCGTATGCCGCCTTCGTGCATTGCCTCCAGTTCTTCATCGCTGGTGTCATCATCGATGCGTCCGACTCCACGGAGCCTCCCATTGCTCCGGGCAATAGCGTCCAACGACACCCGATTGTCGGTGTCATGGACATTTGGCTGGACGACTATGCCACGGTCGACGCCAATCGCGTCCAGCATCATCATGTAGTGCTCGAGTGGTGCAGCCGGCGGGGTATAACGTCGCCGTTCAGAGTAGGGAAATACCTGCGGCGGTCCGAAGATGTGACAATGGGTATCGCAAGTACCGCGGGGTGGGGTAAACATTGGCTTTTGCGGGTTCGGATCGGGCGGCATGCAAACGCGCATTTTATCTTCCATCGAGTGTCCTTTGCGGCGCTATCATCGGTTTCTACCATTTCTGCGGCTTTGTTAGAAGTCTATCTGGCCGACAAAGGAGCGTCGATTCCGGCCCAAGCCGACGCGCAAATCTGCCTATCCAGTGCTCATCAGCGGAATAACCTCCGGTTTTCCAAACAGCGCAACCGACGCACCCGTCCGTTCAAGACCTGGTCGGCTATGCCATCGATTGCAAGACGAGGTAATCGCGGCATTTCGCCATGGCAACTATCGCATCTAAACCCGCCCTGTCAACAAGAGACCCCACAAAACTCCACAGGGGGCCTGACTAAGACAATTCGTTTCTTCTATTAAGGACCTTCGGACCGATGATAGCATTTACATTGGGAGAGAACGGAATTGGAAACACGCAGGGTTGATGTAAGCAAGGTCGATTTGGAAGGGCTGCACGATCCCGAAATCGAAGCATTGAAAAGCATTCGACCGCCGGCTGATGTGCCTTTCAAGATCGGCAAAATGGAACATGCCGTATTGGTTGTGCGCGACATTGGCGTCTCCGTTCAGTTCTACACGCAGTTGCTCGGTTTCAAAGTTTCGGACGTATATCCCGACAGCATGGTAAAGGGTCGGATGGTTTTCATGCGTTTCAACGAAGACCATCACGGCCTTGGTCTGGTTGGCCAGGGCGAAGCAATCTCCAAGAACCGTGAATTGCACCATATTGCGTTTGAGGTCCCAACCATTGACGAGGTTTTTCGCGCGAGAGACCATCTCATGAAAAACGGCGTGCAGGTCGATTTTGATGGTCGGAGACGAGCGGGCTCTCAGGTGTCGGTGGAGTTTCGCGTTCCCGACGGCCATTGCATCGAAATCTTCTGGGGGCTCGACAAGTGGATCGGCATGGCGCAGCGCGCCCACCCGAAGAGTGGGTGCCGAAACATTCGCTCCAAGAAGCTGTTGACCATGCGCCGCCTGGTCAGGACACCACGCTCGCCGACCCGTCCCTGCGTCGGACGTAGCGAGCGACGCTCGACCGACATTTTCACAGCTACGTTTCTTCTCGCCCGGGTGATGCTCTTTGGGCAACGCGTCCCTATATTCAGGCGGTTTGGAATCGGACCGGGCCAGTACTAGTCACTCCATTGAGTTTAGCGGTTTGGACCGATCCTTATCGGGGACTAATCCCTCGCCCGCTGTGAAAACATTAATATTTTACCCGTTCGAGTTCACGAAGACCCAGAAAGTATAATCCTGCTGCCGCGGGCACCGGAAATTATATGCCGTCCCATTGATCTTGACAGCCTCAAAGGCGCGGTGATAGCGTGCCGCCCGACGCCTTACCATCGAGTTCAAAGACATGGAAACTTTAATTCACCCTTTAACGGACTGGGGACTGGACGGCTGGGACCGATGCCGTCCGGGCGCTTATCGATCTGGCGGCGCTCGATCTTCCTTTGGCTAAAAAGCTCACTGAAAAATATCACTGGGACCGGATTTTGCTAGATGAGATTCACAAGACTGGGGTTTCGTGATCAGCTGAACAGGTGCGAGGTGCAGCTGTTGGGATTACCATCCCTGCAGAATCCATGGCCCCTACGTCACGGCCGAGGGCTTTCGCCGCAGCCGGGACCCTCCCGGTCCCCGCCGTTTATTGGGCCGAACCTTAATTTGTAAATCGTTACAAAAACATCGAGGAGACATTGTATGAAAGAGACCAAGCCCGTCACGCTGCCGGTCGAAAACGTTGCTCAAGCCTATTTGGAAATTCTCCGTGCTCGCGGCGTAAAATATTTTTTCGGCAACAGCGGTACTGATTTCGGACCGATCATCGATGGGCTGGCGAAGTTTGCCGCGGAAAAAAAAGCATTTCCCAAGCCAATCACGGTGCCCCATGAGTTCGTCGCCGTGAGCATGGCCCAGGGCTACGCCATGGCCACCGGTGAGCCGCAGGTGGTGATGGTTCATGTCATCGTCGGTACGGGTAACGCCTCGGCCGCTGTGATGAACGCTTCGCGCCTCAATGTTCCGATGATTTTTTCCGCCGGGCGAACGCCGCTCACGGAAGAGGGCCTGCGCGGCAGCCGGAGTAATTTTATTCACTGGGGACAGGAATCGTTCGATCAGGGAAGCCTGCTGCGTGAATTCACGCGTTGGGACTACGAGCTGCGCAACGCGGAACAGTTGGAGGCCGTTGTCGATCGGGCGCTGGAAATGGCGCTCGGCACCCCACAGGGGCCAGTTTATCTTACCTTGCCGCGCGAGGTTTTGGCGCAGAAAATGAACTCGGTCACGATCCATCCCTATCGCAAAGCCAAAACTGAAGGGTTGCAGCCGAGCACGGAGTGCATCCGGCGCACGGCGGAGATTTTGCGCCAAGCAAGAAACCCAGTGATCATAACCGGCCGATTGGGCTCTGACCCCTCCGCGGTAGGCTCGCTGGTTTCATTTGCCGAAGAGTTGGTCGCGCCGGTGGTCACACCCGCCAGCCCTTTCGTGAGTTTTCCCAACTCCCATGATTTTCATTTGGGCGTGAGCTCCGCGCTTTACGTCAAAGATGCGGATGTCGTCGTCGTGATCGAATGTGACGTCCCCTGGTATCCTGTCCAGGGGAAACCGCCCGACGAAGCGATCGTGATTCAGATCGCCCGAGACCCGAACTATAGCGGTGTCCCGATCCGCAGCTTTCCCAGGGATATATCCATTGGCGGTGATCCCAAACTTGCACTGGCGCTCTTAGCGCAAGAATTAAAGAACGGGCCGCGCAATGAGAAAATGCTCGGCGAGCGGGCGACACGAATTCGGGCGAAGCACCGACAGTATCGCGACGCACTGCAGCAAAAATCCGCAAGAACGAGCACGCAAAGGCCGATCAGTCATGCGTGGCTGGGACACTGTGTAGACCAGGTCAGGGACCCGCAAACGATCGTCCTCAGCGATCACGGGATTGGTAACGAGATGCTCAGTTTGAGTGAGCCCGAAAGTTACTACGGCGGATCGCCGGCGGGAGGTTTGGGCTGGGGAATTGGCGGAGGTTTAGGCGTAAAACTCGCGCGTCCGGAAAAAACCGTAATCGTCACCGTCGGTGACGGAACCTACATGTTCAATAACCCCACCGCCTGCCACTTCGTCTCCGAGGCCTACGATCTGCCGATGCTCACCATCGTATGCAACAACGCGATTTGGCATTCGAGCAAGGCCGCCACGCAACAGGTCATGGGGGACGGCTGGGCAACAAGCACGGGAAACTTTCCGCTGTGCGAGCTGACGCCCTCGCCCCGCTACGAGCAAATCGTCACCGCTCATGGCGGTTACGGCGAGAGGGTGGACGATCCGCAGCAACTATTGCCTGCGTTGACTCGGGCTCTCGAAGTCGTCCGCGAAGAAAAACGGCAGGCGGTGCTGAATGTTATTTGCGGCGCCCATTGATATGCCGCATGGAGCGGGCTGGAACGACGACTTCTCCATTCTAATCGGTGATCCCCGCGCTCCGGGGTTTTTTCGCTTACGCCCGCTGTGTCAAGCTTGAAGAAAAGAATCAACCCTGTTTCATGGCGTATTGGCTCTAGCTTTTTCTGATGCTTGGAATATTTTAGTTGTTGACGCGCCCGCCTGCGCCACCCGGGGTTGGCGAGTAGAGACCCGGACGAGCCGTCAATCCTCACCCACCACGTGTTTAACGGAGGCGCCCAAAAAAAAATCGCTTCCCGGTGAGCCGCAGTGTGTGTGATCCCGTCTTGGCTGCGTCTAAATGGTCAGGCGCAATTTCAGAATGGAGGCAACTTCATTAAACACCTGCCGTAGTTGCGCTTCCACATCGCCCTTCATATCCACGACGTAAACCTTCCCCTTTTGTTGACTCCCGTCGATGCACGGACCGCTAGCGCAGGGCCAACCTTGGTGAAGATCCGGCCACGTGTCGCCGTCACCCGTGGTAACAGGCGGATTGGCGCAGACCGTATTGATCGTATCAGTGGTGTTATTCCCTGTATTTAATATGTCATTGGCGTTGGCTATGCGGGCCAATAGACACTTGGCATTGCGGTCGAAACTAAAATTGGGCTGCTTCAGGTCGATGCTGCCTATACCTATAGCGAAAACCAACACATCGTGGTTTCCCGCCGGGCTGCAGGCGTCGTTGTTATAACCACAATTTCTAAGAATATTGGCCTCGTGCATGGCGCCATTGGTGACACAGTTGACAAGAGACCGGATGCAGCTGATCGTTTCCTGAAAAAAAGCAAGGTTGGTCGTGCTACCGGCGCCTCCGCCGCCAAGAGTTCGCCGCTCAATGTAAGCCTGTGACGGAGTGTCCCCCAATGCGGTCTGTATGCAGCCTGAGTTATAGGTGCCACTAGCCCATGCAGTTACCGGAGTGCCGGCCGGGGTTTGCCTACAGTCGGAATCACTGTTCCGTCGCATGGACGTGGGTTTGCCGTCCGTGACCAAAAGCACGGCTTTTCGAGTCGTGGCCCGGTTGGGGTCACCAAACGCCTGAGCCAGCGGGAGCCGCACCGTGTGAATTGCTTCCATATAATTCGTCGATCCCCCGACGACCAGCGCATTTACGCTGTTCTTGAGTGTCGAGATGAATGCACTCGTGGTAAAGTCCATGGGCACGTCGGGAGTACAGGTAACCGCTGTAGAATTCCCGCGACTTCCGTTGCCACAACCGCGATCGGCAAAACTGGTCATGCCGATGCGGTCATTACCGGTAAAGTTATTATTTAAAAATTCGTGTACGGCGGTTTTCAACGAAGCAATCTTTTTCTTCCCGATTCCGTCAGTGCCGTCCATCGAACCCGACCTGTCGAGTATCAGCATGAGATCGAGGGGCCTTTCAGGGGCGGCCTGCGCCGTGGCGCCGACGTTGATGGTGGAGTAGTCACCGGGAGCCATCCAGCTGAGAAATCTGAGGAACGTGGTCGGTACCGGCTCACTGCCTGTGACCTGTATGTGTTTGATGGGCGGTCCGCCCGAGACCGCAATGTCAAGAAAATCCAACGTCACCGTGAGAGGTGCCCCCTGGGTCGCCTCGCATTTACCAGTGGCGGTCATTTCCACCGAAGCGCCGTTCATGACCATCGAGTCACACGCGGCTCGAGTCGCTTTATCCTCCAACCCCCCTTGCCCTTGCAGTACCTTGGCGGCCGCCAAAGCCGCCCCATCCACGAGACGATTCATGCGCGCCTTTTGCAGATAGGCTCTGCCGAAATCAGTGGTAAAGCCAATAAAAGTTCCCAGCAGCGCAAAACTGAGAGTAAACATGATTAAAAAAGATCCCTTTTGATTTAACTGGCGCATAGAGTCCTCGCAATTTGTTCCTGGCCTTCAAGGTTTCCCGCTAACATCCGTAAAAATTGCCCTTTCATAAAAGAGCTGGTTTATCCCCGTTCCCACGTAGGTGATGATGTTGGGCCCGTAATCAAAATAGAGTTCGAAACCGTGAAATGTTTGACCTGGCCCGATGTTTTGAGACCCTGGAATGCTGACAACGTCCCCAAGGCCACCGATTTTGCTCGAGTGCCCCAAGTTACCCCGAGTTCGCTGATCGCTGATGATATAGGTACAAGGTTGAGGAGGCGGACAGGGAATGATCGGATCTTGGATCATCTTTGTGTAAATGATCCGCCACTGCGCTATATTGTTATTGTGAATCGTCGGTGAGCCCGCCTGCGTGATGGCATCGAGAGCCGTGGAAGGAGCCGTTCCCCTCGCGGTCATATTGGCCCCCTCTCGGCTTAGTTGGGACAGCGTTAAGTAGGCGCTAATAACGGACCCGACCTCCACCACTCCGAAGATTAGCAGCAGCATGAGAGGAGTCATCAGGGTCAACTCGATCAACGACTGTCCCTTGTTGGAAAGAAAACGGTTCTTCATGGAGAGCGCCGCAGTCATAGGCATCAATTAAGAAAAAGGTTCATTGACCCACGTGGTGCGCAAGGTGAAAGGAACGCCTCCCGCGGGAAGAAACTGCGAGAAAAAAGGCATCAAAGCGGGCTTTTTGAGATTGACCGTGACCACAACGGTTTGTTCGGAGCCGCCCCCCGGCTGCGTGCAAGTGGTCGATGGCGCGGGCAAGCAGATAAATTGAAAGTCCGGGCCCAAGCTTGGACACATGACCCCGGCGGCGGTCACATTGCCGCAAAAGACGGAGTGAATCGTTTGATCCCGGGGAATATCATTGCCGTTCGGGTCTTGTGCCGTACGCCCCGTAATCATATATCGCCCTGCCGTAGCCAAAGCATGCTGCAAGGTGAGTTTCGCGTAAAGTAGATGCGCAAACTCCACGATAGCCATGAAAATCGTAAAAAATAAAATAAATGCAAAGGCCATTTCTACAACCGCCTGGCCCTTCGATCGCAGAAGAGGTGTCGGGAAACCGTAAACCGATCTATGGCGGATGAAGTGTCTGTTTGAACCTGCCATAAGACTGCCTCCCGAAATTATGGACGCGTCTTGCTCTGGTACTCTGGTGGAGCCCGCCGCATATTGACTGGCTCCGTTTCTATTTACTGCGGATGTAGTTTTTTTCAAAGAGAAAATTATCGGCGCCGGTCGCGGACACCTTCAAGCGTAGGTGACTCCTGGTCGGCATACCGAGTTGGCAGCCTTCAAAAAAGTCGTAAGGCTGCTCAGTGAATTTTATCCTCCATGGCTGCTACGACCCAAAGCGTTCGCGTACGATCCTGGAAACAACTCGCCTCCAGAGATGGTGCTGCACTTTATGACGGGGTACCCTCCCCCATTGGACCCTGGTCCCTAGACCTAAGTCCAAACCACATTTACGTGATTAAGGCAAATCAGGTGCCAGATTGAAAAATCACAGAGGAGCGAAGAAAAGTCCGCGGGATGTCGAAGGAAATGTCAATTCCCAAGCATTGTGGGTTTTTGTCCTCTATGAAAAATCGGCAATGGCAGTCCGACTCATTTTGCGCAGGTGTTTGAAATTATTTGAAATACATTTGTCCGGACAGCTCTGTCCGATAGGACAGCTTATGCGATGCGGCTACGCCTCATGAATGATTGGCAGGGAGCGCTGCGAATTTCACACGCGTGAGTGAACCCAATTAGAAGCAGGTTAATCCGTTGGACTTGTGACGCATTGGATTGAACTCGCAGGGTCGGGCCTGGCGCCACCTGCTCAATATGGGCCGCACCAGAGGCAATTTTGAAAACCCCGATAAAAACGGGCTGGCACGCAACAGCGAAGAGAGCCCGAACTGATTTCCAACCGTCTCAGGTTTTTCGTCCGCAGCTCGTTGGGTTTTCCATGCCGAACCCGATTCTCGTCACTTCACTTCGTATCGCTTCACCGACGCCTGACCTCCTTGTAAGCCTCGGGCGTGTTTTTGGATTTCGGCGTGAGCGTCGCTGCTACGATATTTATCGATATTCACCTGGTTGTCCCATTCGGAATAGGAGATAAATTCTCCCGGAGTGTCGACGCACTCCAATAACTTTTCCGACAGACAACCCGGCTGTTTGATCATGAGCGGGGCACAATGGTTTTTCCAAAGATCGATGGCGGCTTTGACCTGATCCGACTTCACCGTAACATAGATTAGTCTAACGATTGGCATGGCGCACCTCCTTTTGTGTTACAGATTTAAATCCATCACCGGGCGGATCACCCTTGTCGCTCGTTTCGCTAGTCTTTTTTTGAACTAATCACGAAAAAAACACTGAATCAAGGCGAGTGCCGCTACTCCAAATTTTCGCTTATACGTTTCGACAAAATCGGAAGGCGCCGGGCTGGGCATTATGACGTGACTATGCGGAATTAATCCGCGCCGTGGCGGATTTATTGCAGCCGCGTGACAAGCGGTCAAACCGACTGCTCTTCGATTTTCCGGATCTCGATACGGCTCACCATGCGTGTGAGCGCGCCCGTGCCGCGAAAGTTCCCGCTCACGGGAGCCGCCCGCTCGGGAGCATAAGAGGCAGCCAGCGCGATGTGCCCGATTCCCACTGCCAGCCCGTGGGTGGGATCGTAGCCGCGCCACCCGGCCCCAGGCAGATAAACCTCGGCCCAGGCGTGAAGGTAACGTATGTCTTGAGCCGGATCCCCTTCCTGATAACCGCTGACAAATCGAGCGGCGATCCCCTGGCTGCGGCAGGCGGCAACGAACAGCACCGCCAAGTCTCGGCAAGAACCGCGCCTCTGGCTGAGCGTCAGCTCCGGCGCAGCGGGATCTCCGGTTTCGCGAATGACGCAGTCAATCTCCTGATAGAGGCGCCGATTGAGCTCATCCAAAAATGGCAGGGTCTTGCGCCCGCAACCGTTCGCGATGCCTTTGGCAAATTCTCTTACACTGCTGTCCTGGGCAAACGCGTCGCGATAGGGATCCAGCAGGCGAGCATCTTGCGAGGAGTACTCCAAAGGTAGAGTCTCGGCGGAGCCCTCGGAGAGGAGGAAATCGAAAGGATTGCTGCGAAACGTTTCCACTAGAAATTCCGTGGCAATCCGAAATTTTACCGTCTCGTGGCTGAACCACGCTTCGGTGGTGGCGTTACCCTCGATATCCAGGCATTCCGTCAATCCAGCGGGCGCAGGGTCTATTGTGATTCGAAATTTCCGCAACCGCTGCACGCCGTCGGAGCGCGGGCATAGACGGATCACGTGGGGTTCAATAAATACCGGCCGACTGTAAGAGTACTCCGTAACGTGAGTCGCCTTAAAGAGCATGGTACAAATATCGCCTAATCGGGCTTATGCGTCCCCCGTGCGGCTGTTGCCACCCGCTTTCGGTAGCTGAGCCAGTAGAGGGTCGATCCAGTCGACGTTGAATCTATCGACGGCGCCGCGAATCTGTTCTTGCCAGCTCGTGGTTAAACCCTGCAAATCCTCTTGGCTGTAGCGCTTTTCGATCATCCGAAACGTATCCCGCCCGTAGAGCACGACGTCGATGGGGGCATCGACGTCCGTCGCGCTGATTCGCGTGGAATCAAAGGCGAGGCAACCGATCTTGACTGCGGTTTTCATGGGCGTATCGTATCGAAGCGTGCGATCCAGGATCGGTTTACCGTAACCGGAAGATCCGATGACGTGATAGGGTGTCCCCTCGCGAATCTCGATCCAATTTCCCTGAGGATATATCAAGTAGAGCCAATGCTCCTTGTCCTCCCTGCATTGCCCTCCGATCAGCACGTGAATGTTAAACGGGAGATTACTCTGCAGGAGAAACTTTTCATCCTCCTGAGCAACGCGGCGGATTTGTTCCGCGAAGGCATTGACCGCCTTATAAATGCGGTCGAAGGGCTCCTCCCGGTTCGCTAAGATATCGTTGAAATAAGTCCTCGCCTTGTCGCTGAGCGAACGTAGTCCGGAGGTCGTCAAAAACATGGCGTGATTATCGTTTTGGTAGACCCACACTTTTCGCGCGATGGTGCATTCGTTCCCTGAAAGGACTCGGGAGTCTGCGATCGCGACCAATCCTTCTTCCAGTCTCATCGCCAAGCAAAAACTCATATGAATCGTTCCTCGCTAATACGCTTTATAGCGTCCACGTTGCACTCTGATGCTGATTTCAAAGGGCAAAAAACGTCTCCGATATGGCATCCCCTGCCGAGTTCAGCTCCCGCTGCAACCGGTCGAGATATTCATGCAATCCTCTGCTGATAATTTCATCCGCCTGCGAATAGGCCAGGTCGCCGCGTAACTGTCCGAGTTTACGCTCGGCCGAATTTCGAAACATTCCCCGCGGCGTTCCGGTAATCGCATGAACGGACTGATCCGAGTTAGCGACACAGTAATGGATAGAGCGCGGAAAATCGGTATCAAGCATTAAGAAATCAATGATCCGGTTCGGCGCGATTTCCGCATGACGCTTGCGATACATCTCAAAACCGCTGGCCGAACGCAATACCGCCGCCCACTGGATGTCGTCAAAAGGAGTGCCCACATCCCGAACCGACGGCAGCAAAACAAAATACTTGAAATCCAATAACCGCGAGGTTTTGTCCGCTCGTTCTACGAGTCGGCCGAGCAAATAAAAGTACCAGCTCTCACCATGAGACAGCGTGGCCAACGTGATGCCGTCAAATAGATAGCTCCCTTTCTTCACCGAATCGAAAAAGGGATAGGGAGACTCCAGCGCTCCACCTTGCGCACACGCGGTGTTGACACGGTGATAGAACTCGTTGAGGTGTTCCCACATATCCGAAGAAATGACTTCGCGGATTGAGCGCGCATTGTCCCGCGCCGCGGCCAGACACGAGAGTATGGAATTCGGATTGGCCGCATCGAAGGTCAGAAACGAGACGACATTTTCTCTGGTGGGCGACTCATAGCGTTGCCGAAACAAATCCAGATCACCGGTGGTGAAAATCAGCGGTTCCCACTGAGCCGCGCCGCCGGTCGGCAGATCCAGCAAGAGCTGCAAATTCACGTCAATGAAGCGCGCGACATTTTCCGCTCGTTCGATGTCGCGCGCCATCCAGTAGAGCGATTGCGCCACTCGACTTAACATGAGGCTGATCTACCTGCAGAATTTGTTGAATCCGATCATAACGTTGGCCGCGGAGACTGCTAATCCGACGCAGCCACAACCCATGTGTCTTTGCTTCCTCCGCCTTGCGATGAGTTGACCACCAGCGATCCTTTGGCCAAAGCGACGCGCGTGAGACCTCCCGGAAGCGCATATATATCCTTGCCGCACAAAATAAACGGCCGCAAATCGACGTGACGCCCCTCGAAATGATCATCGACGATCACCGGCACCCGGGATAGCGCCAGAGTCGGCTGGGCGATAAAATTTCGCGGGTCGCTTTTAATTTTTTCCCTGAACCGAGCCCGCTCGTCGGCAGTCGAGTGGGGCCCGACGAGCATCCCATACCCCCCCGATTCGTTCACCGATTTAACCACGAGATCCTCCAGATGCTCTAAAACAAACCGTCGCTTATCCGTTTCCCAACAAACATAGGTGGGCACGTTGGGAATAATTATCTCCTCAGCAAGATAATATCGGATCATTTGTGGAACGTAGGCGTAAACCGCTTTGTCATCGGCGATTCCGGTGCCGGGAGCGTTGGCCAACGCCAGACGACCCTGGCGGTAGACGTTCATCAGGCCCGGCACACCCAATAGTGAATCGGGGTTAAACACCTGGGGATCGAGAAAATCATCGTCCATGCGCCGGTAAAGCACGTCCACGCGCTGCAATCCTTTAGTGGTCCGCATCTTCACCAGTCCCCCGTCAACCACGAGGTCCCGCCCCTCCACTAGTTCGACTCCCATTTGCTGCGCCAAAAACGAATGCTCGAAGTAAGCCGAATTATACATCCCGGGAGTGAGAACCGCGACCGAAGGGTCGTGTGCGCCTTGCGGCGCCACATAGCGCAACGATTGCAGCAACCGGCTTGGATAATCTGCAATCGGACGAGTAGCCGAACTCTCAAAAAGCTCCGGAAAGGTTCGCTTCATGACGGTGCGGTTCTCCAGAACGTAGGAAACACCGGAAGGGCAACGAAGATTGTCCTCCAACACGTAGATTTGGCCATTCTTGTCCCGCACGAGATCGGTCCCGGTGACATGGCACCAAACGGCCTGCGGCGGATCGAGCCCCACGCAGGGCGGACGAAAGGACCTCGCGGAGGTCACCAAATCAGCTGGGATGACATTGTCTTTTAAGATTTTCTGCTCGTGATAAACATCGTCAATGAAACAATTCAGAGCCCTCACCCGCTGCTTTAAGCCGCGCTCCACCCAATTCCACTCCGAAGCCTCCACAATTCTCGGCACGATATCGAAGGGAAATATCCGCTCCTTGCCCCCCTCCCTGCCGTAGACGTTAAATGTGACTCCGCGATTCATGAAGGCGGCTTCCGCGGCTAGCTGACGCCGCTTGAGTTCGCCGTCCGAAAGCGATTCAATCCTCTCTTTGAGCAATGCGGCACCGGGGCGGGAACTGCCGTCCGGCATGATCATTTCATCGTAGAATCCTTCGGTATCGTAACCGTCGAATTTCAAGAGACAACTCCGGCAAAAACAGAGGTGGCGGAACTGCTCACATCCTATATCCTTTTCCGCTCAAAGCAACGGCGCGCCACTCCCGAACGGGCACATTACCGACGCGATCCGGTTGCGCCGGCGGGCCTCGCTATCCTGGCAACCAGGTTCACTTGCGACGCTCAGAAAAAAATATTGACAACTCCGCGTCATCTGATACCATTTTTTCAGTCGGCCAGGCCTTTTGAAATCGCCGAACGTGGTCGTTGGGGGAATGGATGAGTTCTCACGGGCCATGCCCTAAGGTTCCTTCGCTTGATCAGCTTCTATCGCGGACGCTTTTACCACCAACAGTTTTCTTCGCAACCGATAAGATCGTAAACTCCTTCAAGGATTGCTGAGATGTCGAATCGTATTGCCATCATCGGCATTGGATTCACCGCGCTCAAGCCGTCAACGCCGCAGCAATCCTTCAAGGAACTCATGTTCGAGGCCGCCCAAAAAGCCTACCTCGATGCCGGGGTCCATTCGGGTGAGATCGATTCCTTTGTCACCTGCGCCGAAGATCTAAACGAGGGGTTGTCGATCTTTGATGAATACACACCCGATCAGCTCGGCGCCGTGCAAAAGCCGATGCACACCTTGACTCAGGACGGGCTGCATGGCATTGCCGACGCGTTCATGCAGATTCGCGCGGGAATCGCAGAGCGGGTCGTTGTCGAAGCCCACAGCAAGGCGTCAAACGTCAAGACTCCGGGCGGTGTGCTCGATTATGCGTTGGATCCATTTTACAACCGACCTCTCGCTTTCAATGCCCACGCACTGGCGGGGCTCGAGATGAATGCATTCCTGCACGAGACGGGGACTAGCATCGATGGATGCACAGGAGTCGTTGTGAAGAACCGCTCCAATGCTTTGCGCAATCCCGTTGCCGCTTATCCTTTGGCGTTGGACTCGACATATGTGGAATCATCTCCCTATGTTGCCTATCCTCTGCGCGAGGCTGAGATCGCTAAGAGAGCCGACGGTTGCGTGGTCATCGTCTTGGCTCACGAAAAAAAAGCGCCCACGACTCGATCAAAACGAGTCTGGGTGCGGGGCATTGGTTTTGCCAACGACAGCGCCACATTGGAGTCCCGCGAGTGGATACGGGCGGAATATGCGCGGCTTGCGGCCGCAAGCGCCTACCGCCAAGCGTCGATCCAACAGCCGCGAGAGATCGATCTTTTCGAAGTTGACGATAGCTATGCGTACAAAGAATTGCAGCATCTCGTCGCCTTGGGTCTGTACACCGATGGCGCCGAGGCGGGCCGATCGTTGGAAGCCGGTGAGACAGGGCTTCGAGGGAAAATGCCCGTCAATGTTTCCGGCGGCGCTTTGGGTATGGGCCTACCGTTAGAAGCCAGCGGACTTTACCGGGTGGTGGAGCTGGTACTGCAGCTTCGCGGCGAAGCTGGGCCGCGCCAGCTTTCCGATGTTCGACTCGGGTTGGCGCAATCGTGGCGCGGTGTGCCGACGACAAGTGGTGCCGTGGTCGTTCTGGAGACGGAATAAACTCATGAGTGGACGCAAAGTCGCCATCGTCGGCGCCGGAATGACACAATTTATGCGGCGCGCTCTGGAAACGCCGAAGGAACTAGCGTGGCTGGCAGCCAAATCGGCTCTTGAAGCCGCCGAGATGAGTCTCAATCAGATAGACTGCGTGGTCCTCGGTAGCGCGCCGGACGCTTTCGATGGGCTGCATATGAAAGGCGAAAATTTGTCTGACGGGTGCGGCGCCTGGCAAAAACCCTATCTTCGCTGTTATGTCGGCGGCGGCACCGGTGTTTATGCCGTCGCCCAAGCGTGGTTTCATGTCGCTTCGGGACTCTTCGACACCGCGCTGGTGGTGTGCGAAGAGAAAATGTCCGGCTGCCTGCCCCATCCCCAGGCAGCTTTTCTCACGATCTTTGACCATGTGACGGAGCAACCCCTCAAGCCGAATCTGCTGTGGATTTTCGCCCTTGAGCAAACCCGTTATATGCAGACCTATGGTATTGGGCTCGAAGAGATCGCCCGCGTTTCGGTAAAAAACAAGCGCAACGCCTTGGACCACCCTGCTGCACAGCTTGGCGCTAAGCTCACGGTCAAAGATGTTTTAGCCTCCGAAGTCATGGCATGGCCGGTACATCGGTTAATGGTGAGCCCCACGAGCGACGGCGCGGCTGCACTGGTCTTGGCCGGAGAAGAAATCGCGCGACGTATCACCGACCGGCCCGTTTGGGTCCAAGGCGTCGGGTGGTCGCTGGATACCGCCTATTGGACCAATCGTAATCTCGCCTATCCGGAGTATTTGGAGAAGGCAGCATGGATGGCCTACCATATGGCGGGCATCCGCGAGCCCGCAAAAGAGATCAACATCGCCGAGCCCTATGATCCCTTCGCCTATAAAGAACTCCATCATCTTGAAGGTCTGCAGTTGGCGCCCAAAGGACAAGCGCCCAAGCTATTGGCCGATGGCGTATTCGACCTTGGCGGCGATTTACCGGTTACACCCTCGGGCGGACTCTTGGGCGTCGGAAATCCGATTGCCGCTGCCGGACTGATGAAGATCTGCGAACTCTACTGGCAGCTACGCGGCGAAGCCGGTGCGCGGCAGGTCCCGGGAAAGCCAGAGCGGGGTGTGGCGCAGGCTTGGGGCGATCTCATGCAGGTGGGAACCGTCGTCGTCGTCGGAACGAAAGAACCGTCTTAAAGAAAATGCCAATGGCAGATTGCAAAATAGAAAATTACCAGCTTCTCCGGGATGGGCGTTCCAATTTTGACTTTTGAAAATTGCACTTTGCAATTTGCAATGTTTTTATCGCGCCGAGCATGACAAAATGAAATCTCAGCCGGCAATTGTCAAGGGAACGTCGCTTGATGCCAAGGCGTTTAAAGGCGGAAAGATTTTCACCGTCACCTATAAACCCGCGCTCCACTACCAGTGGGATACTGGCGAAGCCATCAGCCGATATCTTGAGGAACTAAAACAGGGCCGATTGATGGCGCGCTCCTGCCGCCGGTGCGCTCGCGTCATGATTCCGCCCCGGATGTTTTGCGAGCGCTGTTTTCGCCCCACCGACGAATGGATCGAAGTAAAAGACACAGGTAAAATTCTTACTTACTCGCTCTGCTATGTGACCTGGGATGTGCGGCGAATCAAAAAGCCCCAGATCCCCGCCGTCATCGAAATTGACGGCGCTTCGCCGGGCATGGGGATCCTTCACGTGGTCAAAAATATTGCGCCCAAAGAGGTTCGCGTCGGCATGGCCGTCCGGGCAGTTTGGAAACCCAAGTCCAAGCGCGTCGGGAGCGTGACCGACATCGCCCATTGGGAGCCAAGTAAAAAATAACGGGATCCTTCATGGCAGCCCTGTCGAAAAACGTCGAACATCGAAGTTGGCCGGGAACCATCCCGCTTACTTCCTCTTACACCGCGGGATGTGGCGGCCAGATTTTTTTTCGAGCGCTAATGGCACAGGGCAAGTTGATCGGCACGCGCTGTGCTGCGTGCCAACAGGTTTATCTCCCCGCGCGATCGTTTTGCGAGCGTTGTTTTGCCGAACTCACCGAGGAGGTTGAGGTCAAGCGAACCGGCAGGCTGATTAGTTACACGCTGTGTTATGTGGACCGAGAGAACCGGGCGACAAAGGAGCCCGTGGCGCTGGCGCTGGTCCGGCTCGAAGGGGCGACTACCGTGATGCTGCACCGCCTCTTGGGTATCAGCGATTCGAGTGAAGTAAAAATCGGCTGTCGCGTTGAAACGGTCATCAAACCCAAATCCCGGCGTATCGGTTCGATTCTCGATATCGAGGGATTCCGTGTTGTGGTTTAATGCCGGTTAATGATGAATCGATGAAAGGATGGCGACAAAAAAATCGCAACGGGGAATTCTCGCATGAGCTCGAAAATCCACAAGGTGGGAGTCATCGGCATCGGTCTCATGGGGAGCGGTATCGCGCAGGTCGCCGCCGCCAAGGGCTTTGACACGGTGATCGTCGATGTTTCACAGGAAATCCTCGCCAAAGGGTTGGATCGCATACGCGACAGTCTGCGGCGTCTGGTCGACAGCTATCAGAAATCCAACGGCAGGAGCGGCATTGCACCGGAGGAGGAAACAAAGATCGTCGCAAGGATAAAGACTTCAACGGCGGGTGAGGATCTACGGGACCGCGACATTCTCATCGAAGCGGTCGTCGAAGAGGAGGCCGCGAAACGAAGCCTTATTTCATCTATCTCCGAAATGGGTTACGGAAGGCTGCTGGTCTCCAATACCTCTTCGATTTCCATTACCCGACTTGCCGGCGCCTACGCCGCGCCGGAAAAATTCATGGGGATGCACTTTATGAATCCGGTCCCGGTTCAGCCCGGATGCGAACTCATTCGGGGTTTACAGACGTCGGAGGAAACCTACCATAGTGTTGTAGAATTTTGCCGCGCACTCGGCAAAGAACCAATAATCGCCGAAGACAAGGCGGGATTCGGCATCAATCGGATGTTCGTGCCCTTTCTTTGCGAGGCCGTCAAAGTCATCGAGGAAGGCATTATGAGCTGCGAGGATGCGGACAAGACCACGCTTTGCCTGGGCCAGAAGATGGGCCCCATCACGACGCTGGACTATGTGGGGCTCGACACCACCCTCGCCATCGCCCAAGTGCTGGAACGGGAACTGGGCCCAGCCTACAAAGCACCTGACCTATTGGCGAAGCTGGTCGCCGCCGGCTTTTACGGCATGAAGAATGACCGCGGCTTTTATCTCTGGGCAAACGGAAAAAAAATCGGCGTCAACCCGGCGGTCGAACGTTACCGGAGAAAGTGATAGTTCCACTAGTTCCTAACGCCAAAACCACCCGCCTTCCCGGCTATTGCCAAATCCCTGTTACCTACCCCTTTCCTCTTTTTCACTACGGCTCTAGTGTAACCGCTTGACTGCGAACTCTTATCCCGCCGGTCGATTTCCCGCGGACGTAGGCCTCGTGGCTGCGCCACCGATAGCGCCCAGGACCGATCGCCCTCCCCGCACGCACCGGGTTCAAGTGCAAGTATCGAATTAGCTCCATCAAATAGCTATCCCTATCGCACAGAATCGCTTTGTACCGCCCCTGAAATAGATGCCCGCTTTGGCGATAACTCTGGTTGTAACGACGCGTGTACGGATAAAGCAATACCTGCATCGCCTTGGCGAGCGGCATACGGCCGACTTCGAGCAGAAGATGAAAGTGATTGGGCATCAACACGTAAGAGTAGAGCTTTAGCGAATGGCGCTTGACCATTTCGCCCAGCAGCGCCTCGAACCGCTGATAATCCGAGTCGTATTTGAAAATTTCTGCCGTCGATTGCCGCGACTGATGACATGATAAAGCGCACCGGGAAAGTGTACGCGAGGACGTCGGGCCATGAGGGGTTTCTGGCACTAGTCATTCTCATTAAGCAAATAAACAAAGCCTGACACTTTATACCGCGAAGCGATCAGGCTCATCGAATACTGTGCTTTTTGGTTTCGTCTCGATGTTTTCTCAAGTAGGGTCCGAACGGCGTCCCGCCGGTGCCGACGTCGGTGGGATTGCTTTTTCCGCCGCGGCTCTGCTTGATGATGTAGCGATCCGCGTATTCCAGGTGAATGGATCGAAACCGTTCGATGCCGTCCAGCGCTGCGTTATAGACATCACTTAAGAACGGATGCGCCCTGCTCCGTTGGAGGACATAATCCCGTAGCGACGGACCCGCTTCAAGGGCCTCGATGAACCGCCGATGACGCGGCGGCATGTAGTCCCGCATCTCCTGCAAGTAGCGACGCAGCAGGTCCTCGGCATGGGCAACGCCGAGAGCCGCATCCAGCGACGGGATGATGGAGCTTTGCGCGCCCGTCTCGCCGCGAAATATCTGCGGCTTGCCGCAATATTCATCCACGCCTTGGTAACGCATCCCCAAAGGCAGGCATGGATGGTTGGCCCAGCCATGGATGTAAGGCCTTACCCGGTGAAAATAAATATACGGATCGCAACCATCCGGCATCCGCAGCAGGATCTTGTTGATCTCGACCAGGGTTCGCGCAATGATCGCCAGCTGATCGGCCACGCCCTCGGGTTGATCGGCGGCGATCTCCGACTGCGCGGCAAGCGAGGCCGCCAGCGCCGCGCCGGCCTTGGCTTCGATGGCGATATGCACGAGCACGAACCACTCTTCGTCTTGGCCACCCAAAAAATTCTGCGACATGACGATATTTCCGAGCTCGATGGGACCCTGAGGAACAATTCTTCGCCAGTTGTCCAGCGCGTAAGAGGCATAGGAAAGTACCGGCGGACGGCCGAGCTGGCGCGCCACCTGATGCCACGGCACTGCGATACAGGCTGGGATGGAATCGATCGTTTCTTTTTCCCCCCAGACGTACGCGTGGCCCAAAAACGAGAGAATGACCATCGCTCTTTTTAACTCCCGCTCATCGCCTAGTCGTGAAGCGTCCAGTACTGGCAGCTCATCGAGATAACTGCGAATGTTTTCAGTGACGAGAATCTTCGGGAGGTCATGCGCTATCTCTTCCCACGGCGAAAAATCTGTGGGCAGACGATCGAGAGGATCAGGTGAAGGCAAAAAGCCTCTCTCCGGATGAACGGCTAACTCATCCAACTGGGCCGCGAGCAAAAAAGAGTGGCGGTTTGGCTCGGCAGTCATAGATTTCATGCGCGAGTACTCCTTGCCGCCCGAGAAGGCGGCTTTCTCACCGACTCAACCCCTGCTTCAAATCCGCGATGAGATCCTCAATGCTCTCGATGCCGACGGACAGGCGAATAAGCCCGTCGTCGAGTCCCGCTTTCTTTCGCTCTTCTTTCGGAATGGAGGCGTGGGTCATGATCGCGGGCAATTCCACAAGGGATTCGACCCCGCCAAGACTCTCGGCGATCTTGAATATCTTTAAACGGCCGACCACGCGGCGCGCCTGGGCCAACCCCCCTCTGACCTCGAAGGAAACCATGCCGCCGAAGCCATCCATTTGGGCCACCGCGATTTCATGCCCCGGATGGCCGGTCAAGCCGGGATAATAGACGCGACGTACCCTATGATGGTCTTTCAAATAGCTCGCAATCTGCGCGGCGTTTCTCTCATGCTCACGCATCCTTAGGACAAGGGTCTTAACCCCGCGCAGGGCGAGAAAGCAGTCAAACGGTGACGGCGTCGCCCCCACGGCATTCTGCAGGAACTTTAGCCGCTGGTAGAGAGCGCGGTCGTTAAGGCACAAGGCGCCGCCTACGATATCCGCATGGCCGCCAATGTATTTGGTCGTTGAATGGAGAACCAGATCCGCGCCCATCTCGAGGGGCCTCTGAAAAAACGGCGAGGCAAAGGTATTATCGACCAGACATAGCGCTCGATGACGGTGGGCGATCCGCGCGGCTACCCTGATATCCGTAATTCGCAACAGCGGATTGGTCGGCGACTCGACCCATAAAAGGCGAGTCCTTTGCGTTACCGCCCGTTCGATTTCTTTGACGTTCGAGGTTTCAACAAAGGTAAACTTCAGACCGAAGCTCTCCAACACCTGTCTGAAAAGACGGTGAGTGCCGCCGTAGACATCCCGCGAGGAAACGATATGGTCGCCCTGCTTGAATAGTAGCATGGCCGTGATGGCTGCGCCCATGCCCGAGGAGAACGCCAGGCCGTATTTTGCCGACTCCAGGCTCGCCAGCGCTTTTTGTAGCGCGGTGCGCGTCGGGTTGTCGGTTCGCGAGTAATCGTACCCCTTATGGACCCCAGGTGCGCTTTGCGCAAAGGTGCTCGTCTGGTAGATCGGCACCGTGATCGCGCCCGTCGCCGCTTCGGGCTCCTGGCCCGCGTGGATGGCGCGAGTGGCAAATCGATTTTTCTGTCGATTGGATCTTTTTTTCGCCATCAGCTCTCACCGCCGAGATGCTGCACCACGTCGAAGCGCGTCACGATCCCCTGATACTTGCCGCGGTCTCGCACCAGGACTGCCGGAGCGGACTTGAGCAGCTTCACGACCTCAAAGATCTCTTCATCCGGTGCGACGGTGGGGAACGGCGGCTCGAGCAGGGTGCCAACGGTCAAATCCATAACATCCGGAGTCTCCATCGTTCTCTGGAAAAGCGCGCTCTCGGTCAACGAGCCGACCAGATTTCCCTTGTCGAACACGGGGAGCTGGGAGACGCCGGCGCGGTTCATGGCCGCGATGGCGTCGCGCACGGTGGACGACACCTCAACGGAGAGCAGCTCAGAGAGCCTCCCCCCCTTGGCCTTGATCACTTCGCCGATCAGCATATTGCGTCCGAGAAACTGGTTCTGTCTCATCCACTCGTCAGAATACATTTTCGAAAGATAAATCTCTCCGGCATCGGGGAGCAACACGACGACGAGGGCGTCTTTCGCAAGCTGTTGCTCGCGGGCGTAGGCCAGCGCGCCTTCCACCGCCGAACCGGAAGATCCGCCGCAAAACAATCCCTCTTCCCGGGTTAACCGCCGTGCCATTAAAAAGGAATCACGGTCGGATACGGTCACCACGCTGTCAACGAACTCAAACATGAGGTTCTTGGGAACAAAATCCTCGCCTATGCCCTCCACCTTATAGGGATGAGAGTCGCTCCATAACCACTTCTCACGTTGAAATTCCTTTGCCAGAATCGAGCCCTCGGGATCGACCCCAACGATGGTGCACTTGGGATGTTTTTCTTTAAGATATTTGGCGCACCCCGAGATCGTCCCGCCGGTGCCCATCCCTGCCACAAAGTGGGTAATCTTTCCCTCCGTTTGCTCCCAGATCTCCGGTCCGGTGGAGCGGTAGTGCGCCATCATGTTGGCAGGATTGTCGTATTGCATGGGAAGATAGGCTCCCGGTATCTCCCGCGTGATACGGCGCGCCACCGAATAGTAAGACTGCGGCGATTCCGGCGGCACGGCTGTCGGAGTGACCACTACTTCCGCGCCGAAGGCGCGCAGGCGGCGAATCTTTTCGATGCTCATCTTGTCGGGGATGGTAAAAATGCACTTGTAACCTTTGACCGCAGCGACGATTGAGAGGGCCACTCCCATATTTCCCGAAGTGGGCTCGACGATGGTGCCCCCCGGTTTTAAAAATCCCCGGCGCTCCGCATCCTCGACCACCGCAAGGGCAATGCGGTCCTTGACGCTTCGTCCCGGGTTGCTCGCCTCCAACTTGACGCAAATTTTTGCCGCCAGGGTTCCGGTCACGCGATTGAGACGGATTAACGGAGTATGGCCGACGGCTTCGAGCACGTTAGCAGAAATTTTCGTCATCGCTTTCCTCTCACAAGGCCTTCTGAATCTCTTCCACGGCTTGCGGATTCTCCAAAGCGGAGAGATCTCCGGGGTCTTCACCGAGGTAGGCGGCCCGAATCAGCCGCCGCATGACTTTGGCATTTCTCGTTTTAGGCAGATCGTCGACGAACTTTACGGCCTGTGGCTTGATCGGCTTCCCGAGAGAACGGGCCACCGTCTCTCTTAGCTCTTCGGCCAGGGACGCAACAGCTCGCTGTCCTGGGTTCAGCACGCAAAAACAAACAATGGCTTCGCCGCGCAGCGGATCGGGTACAGCGATGGCCGCCGCCTCGCTAACCCCCGGGTGGTCGACGAGGACGGATTCGATTTCGGCCGGACCAACGCGCTTGCCGGCGACTTTTATCGTATCATCGGAGCGCCCGAGAATGTACCAGAGTCCGTCGTCGTCAATGGCGGCCCAATCGCCATGCAGCCAAACATCGGGGAAACGCGACCAGTACGTTTGTATGTAGCGCTCCGAATCTTTCCAGAACCCTCTTGTCATGCCGATCCACGGTTGCCGGATGACCAGCTCTCCCACCTGGTTGCGCACCGAGCGCCCTTGGTCGTCCACCACATCGGCGGCCATCCCCGGAAGCGGGCCGGAAAAAGCGCAGGGTTTGAGAGGCGTCAAAACATTGCCCATGACGATTCCCCCTGAGATTTCCGTTCCTCCGGAGTAATTGATGATCGGTAAGCGCTTCTTACCGGCGCTTTCGAACAACCAGCGCCAGGGCTCGGGATTCCATGGCTCCCCGGTGGAGCCTAGTATTCTCAGTGTCGAGAGGTCGTGCCGTGCTACGGGCTCGTTTCCGTGGCGCATGAGCGCGCGCACCAGGGTGGGAGAGACGCCGAGGACCGTCACCCCATGGCGCTCTACCAGCGACCAGAGTCGGTCCGGCTCCGGGTAATCCAAAGCACCATCGTAAAATAGTATGGTCGATCCCAAAACAGTGCCTCCGAATACTTCCCAGGGTCCCATCATCCAGCCCATGTCCGTGACCCAGAAAAGGGTATCAGACTCCTGCAGGTCGAGCCCATGCGCCATATCTTGGGCGGCCTTGAGTGGAAAACCGCAGTGAGTGTGCAGCGCCCCCTTGGGTTTTCCAGTGGTGCCCGAGGTGTAAAGAATCATGAGAGGATCCTCGGCTGCCACGCGCTCAGTTTCCGAGCGCAGTTCCTGCCCTTCGATCAATTCATGCCACCATCGATCACGCTTTGAGGTCCACGGGATGTCCAATCCCACACGGCGTAAGACCACGAGATGCCGGATAGACGGCACCTGAGAGACTGCGCGGTCGGCCACCGGCTTCATGCGTACCACTTGCCCGCGCCGGGAGAATCCGTCGCAAGTCAAAAGCGCCTTGGCTTCGGCGTCCGTCAGGCGAGAGGCGAGCGCGTCGGCGCCATAACCTGAAAAGAGCGGGAGAGCAATGGCGCCGATTTTCACGATGGCGAAAAGTGCGACGGCGATCTCCGGCACCATCGGCATGAACAACCCGATGACATCGCCCCTTTTCACATCAAGCCCGCGCAGTCCGTTCGCCAGTCGATTGACATCTCGGTAAAGCTCCCCATAGGTCAAAAGCCGACTCGTACCCTCTTCTCCTTCCCACCGCAGCGCCACCCGGTGCTTTACCGCGCTCCCCTGCCATTTATCCAGACAGTTGTGGACGATGTTCATCTTTGCGCCGACGCACCAGCGCGTCCAGGGAAGGCCCGCCGAGGTATCCACGACCTGTGTGTAGGGTTCGTAGAACTCGACTTTCAGATCCTCCATGACCGCATTCCAGAACCATTCGAGATCATCGGTGGAGCGGCGCATCAATTCCTCAAAGGTCGAAATATGGTGGCGTTCCATAAACCGCTTGAGCCGGCTTTGTTGAATATATTGGGGTGTCGGTTGCCAGACGATCTCTCCGCCGAATTCGAACCGTTCCATTGTTTTTTCTCTATAGCCGAATCCGTTTTGCGATTCTCTCCGCCGCGCTGTAGGGATCGATTTGCCTTGCCGCGATCCGCTTGACATGGGCTTCGAGCGAGTCGTCGTCGATTTTGTCTGCCAGTTTGGCAAAAAGTTTCTCGCGCAAAAGAAACAGCAGCTCGCTGCGGCATATTTGCAACCGCTGTTCTTGATATTTCCCGTTGCCGAGGCTTTTCACCCGATGCTCCTCAATGCGATCCACCAACGAATCAACACCTTCATTCATCAGCGCCGAAGTCGGGTGGACCGCGAGGTCCGAATCCTCGAAGAGCGCCTTGAGTTGTTCTACCGTTTGAGCGGCGCCTGCGAGGTCGGATTTATTGACGATGAGCATATCGGCGATTTCCCCGAGCCCCGCCTTCATGCCCTGAACCTCATCTCCCATCTGAGGAATGATCACGAGCAAAACCATGTGAGCCAAAGCCGCAATGTCCAGCTGGTCCTGTCCGACCCCGATGGTCTCCACCAAGACCACGTCTTTCCCAATCGCGTCCAGCAGATGAATGGCATCGCGAACAGCGCCGGATACGCCGCCACTGCGGCCGCGCGTTGCGAAGCTCCGAATGAAAACTCCGTCATCAAGAAAGTGATCCCGCATGCGGATCCGATCGCCCAACAGAGCGCCGCTGGAAAAGGGGCTGCTCGGATCCACCGCCAAAACGCCGACGCTGTTTTTGCGCCGCCGATACTCGGCTGTCAATCGATCGATAAGGCTGCTCTTCCCCGTGCCTGCGGCGCCGGTAACGCCGACCACGTGAGCATTGCCGGAATGGAGAAAAAGGTCTTTAAGGACAGACCTTGCCTGCGGCGATTCATTTTCGATTAGACTCATGAGCGACGCCACGGCACGGATATCGCCTTTGAGAATGCGTTTGGTGAGATCAGCGGACATTAAATTCATACCAGAGGTCAGAATCCAGTAGTCAGTAGTAAGAAATAAGATTCGTTGTTGTCATTGGCAGCGTTCTATCTTCCGCATGCATTCTGGCTCCTAACTTCCGAATGGCGTCTTCCGGCTTCTAAAATCCGAATTCTGATCTCTAGATTCTGCCTTCTAAATTCTAACTTGTGAATTTTAAATGCTTATTCTAAATTCCTGCCTTTCTCATCTTCCTCTCAAAAGCTCCTTGGCGATCACCACGCGCTGGATCTCCGACGTCCCCTCACCGATTTCGCAGAGTTTGGCGTCGCGAAAAAAACGCTCTACCGGATAGTCTTTGAGGTAGCCATAGCCCCCATGAATCTGAACGGCTTTGGTTGTCGCCCGCATGGCGGTTTCCGCAGCGTAGAGCTTTGCCTGGGAAGCGGACTTTAAAAAGGGCTGTCCGCCATCTTTCAGCCACGCCGCCCGATAAACCAACAACCTTGCGGCGTCAATTTCGGTGGCCATGTCGGCGAGCATCCATTGGATCGCTTCAAACTCGGCAATCGGATTGCCGAATTGCACTCGTTCTTTGGCGTAATTGAGCGCCTCTTCAAGGGCGCCGCGGGCGATCCCCACCGCCATCGCCGCGATTCCCAGCCTCCCGCCTTGGAGAATACGAAGCACGTCATTGAACGCGCTGTGAAGCCCTCCGAGAAGGTTTTCTTGCGGCACGCGTAATCCGTCGAGATGTAAAGCGGCGGTATCCGAAGCGCGCACCCCCAACTTGTTCTCAATCTTCCCCACCTCCAGCCCTGCACTTCCCCGCTCCACGATGAAGGCCGAGATACCATTTTTGCCCCGAGAAGAATTCGACGAGGCCATGATGACATAAATGCCCGCTGTCGATCCCTGGGTAGTAAATTGTTTCTCGCCGTTGAGCACCCACTGATTTCCCTCGAGAGTCGCGCTGCTCCTGAGCGTTGCCGCATCGGACCCCGAGCCCGGCTCCGTTAACGCCCAGGCGCCGAGCTTCTCGCCGCGGGCCAAAGGAGGTAAATATTTTTGCTTCTGTGCTGGGGTACCGCACTCGTGGATATGCCCGGCGCAGAGAGAATTGTGGGAAGCGATGATCAAAGCCACGGCGGCGTCGACGCGCGCAACCTCCTCGATTATGATGGCGGCGCTCACGGCATCGAGTCCCGCCCCACCATAGTCCTGAGAGATGTTGATGCCGAAGAGTCCCAGCTCGGCCATTTTGGCTATCAACCCGTTGGGGAACGATCCCGTCTGGTCCCGAGCCGACGCTCCAGGTTGAATCTCTCTCGCGGCAAACTCGCAGATCGTTTCCTGCAAAAGCCGCTGCTCCTCGGTCAACTCGAAATCCAACCTATTCTCCTACAGTTCCAATGTTGCCCATTGTCCATTGCCCATTGCCTTCTTCCTCATACCTGCCTCGCTCCTTCCATAGATTTCACAAAACTGACTATCTCTTCGAGAGACGTTCCTGGTGTGAAGATTTTTTTGACTCCCATCTTTTTGAGCCGGCGAATGTCGTCTTCGGGAACGATGCCACCGCCAAAGACTCTGATATCTCCGGCCTTTTTCTTCTTGAGAAGCTTCAGCACCGCGCCGAACAGCGTGATATGAGCAGCCGAGTGAATCGAAAGCCCGATAGCCTGGACATCTTCTTGGATGGCCGAACTGGCGATTTCCTCCGGAGTGTTGTGAAGGCCTAAATAAACGACTTCGATGCCGGCGTCTCTAAGCGCTCGAGCGACGATTTTTACTCCCCGGTCATGGCCGTCGAGACCGACCTTGGCGACAAGAACCCTCAGCTTTGTATGCCTACGCAGCGAGCTCATGGATGGTTGACTTAAAAATTCACGGCTTCGCGATACTCGCCGTAGATACGCCGAAACACCTCACAAATCTCTCCCAAGGTCGCCTCCGCTCGAACCGCGTCCATGACCGCAGGCATGAGATCGCCGCCTCTCTCGGCGACTCCCGCCAACTGGCCGAGCGATAAAGCCGCCTTTTTTTGGCTACGATTTTTCTTTCTCTGCCTCAATCTTTGAACCTGTTTTTTCTCCACGGCTCCTTTGACTTTGAGAATCGCAATTGGGCGCTCTCGCGAATCCGCAAACGCGTTTGCGCCAACTACGATGCGCTCACGTGAATCCACTTCTTTCTGGTAGGCGACGGCGGCGCCATGAATCTCGCCTTGGGGAAAACCGCGTTCGATCGCCCGGATCATGCCGCCCATCTCATCGAGTCTGTCGAAGTAGGCCTGCGCTTGTGCTTCCATTCGAGTCGTCAACGACTCCAAGTAGTAAGACCCGCCTAGCGGGTCGACGGTGCTCGTCACCCCTGATTCATGGGCGATGATCTGCTGGGTCCTTAGCGCGATCTTCACGGCGTCTTCCGTCGGCAGCGCCAAGGTTTCATCGAGGGAGTTGGTGTGCAGCGACTGAGTGCCGCCCAGGACTGCGGCGAGCGCCTGGAGCGTGACTCTAACGACGTTGTTATAAGGTTGCTGGGCGGTTAAGGCGCAGCCCGCCGTCTGGGTATGGAACCGCAACGCCAAGGACATAGCACGATTCGGTTTGAAGCGTGCTTTCATCTGCCGCGCCCATAGGCGGCGTGCCGCTCGATATTTGGCGATCTCTTCGAAAAAATCGTTGTGGGCGTTGAAGAAAAAAGAAAGTCGCGGAGCAAAATCGTCCACTTTCAAGCCGGCTTCGATGGCGGAGCCGACATAGGTCAAACCGTCATACAGGGTAAATGCCAATTCCTGCGCCGCCGTCGAGCCCGCCTCGCGAATATGATAGCCGCTGATACTAATGGGATGATAACGGGGCACCCATGCGACGCAGAAGCGCATGATGTCGTTGATCATTTTGAGGGAGGGAGACGGCGGGCAGATCCACTCTTTCTGCGCGATGTATTCCTTCAAAATGTCATTTTGCAGCGTGCCCTGGAGATCGCGAAGGCCCACTCCCTGGCGTTCGGCGGCCACTAAATACAGGGCGAACATCGCGATGGCGGGGCCGTTGATGGTCATCGAAACACTCACCCGATCGAGGGGAATGTCGCGAAACAAAGTTTCCATGTCGGCCAGCGAATCGATGGCGACGCCGCATCGCCCTACTTCGCCTCTCGATCTCGGATCATCGGAGTCGTACCCCATCAGGGTCGGCATATCGAAGGCCACCGAGAGCCCCGTGTTTCCCTGTTTGAGCAGATAACGAAAACGCCGGTTGCTCTCCTCGGCTGTCCCGAAGCCGGCAAACTGGCGCATGGTCCAAAGTCGTTCTCGATACATGTTTGGATACACGCCGCGCGTGAAAGGAAAACTACCCGGCAAGCCGAGATCTCGCTCGTAACTGAAGCCGTCGATGTCTTGCGGCCCATAAACCGCTCCAATCTCGACGCCGGATGAGTTTTTAAAGCGCTTTTTAGTGGAACTCATGGTCTCTTTCCTCGTCGTGAATCAATTTACGGGCGATGACCAGCCGTTGAATTTCAGAAGTGCCCTCGTAGAGAGTGGTGATCCGCGCGTCGCGAAAATAGCGTTCGACGGCGACCTCCTTCGTATAGCCATATCCGCCGAAGATCTGCACCGCTTTGTAGGCGGCACGGTTGGCGGCCTCCGAAGCGAACAACTTAGCCATCGCCGCCTCTTTGGTGACCACCCCGCCAGCTCCCGCCAACCATGCCGCGCGATGAGTCAAAAGCCGCGCCGCGTCGATCTCTGTGGCCATATCGGCCAGCATCCACTGTATTGCTTGAAAATCCGCGATGGGTCGGTTGAATTGACGCCGCCCCTTTGCGTGCGCCAGGGCTTCTTCCAGGCAGCCCTGCGCGATGCCAATAGCTTGCGCGGCGATGCCGATGCGCCCGCCGTCCAGTGTTTTAAGCGCGATATTCAAACCCTCCCCTTCCTCCCCTAAAAGGTTCTCCCGAGGGACAAGGCAGTCTTGAAAAAGTAGTTCGGCCGTATCCGAGGAGCGAAGCCCCAGTTTGTCTTCCAGCCGACCGACGGTAAACCCAGCGATTCCCTTCTCCACTAAAAAGGCCGAGATGCCCTGTTTACCTCGGGCGGGATCGGTGACGGCAAAGACAATGGCGAGATCCGCATATTGGCCGTTGGTGACAAAAATTTTATTGCCGTTGAGCCGGTAATGGTTATCGGATCGCGTAGCGCGGGTTTGGATCCCACCCGCATCCGAGCCGGCCGCGGGTTCAGTCAATGCATAGCAACCCAGACGTTCACCCCGCCCCACTGCCATCAAATATTTCTTTTTCTGCGCTTCGTTGCCAAACGCCAGCAAAGGCCCGCACAATAGAGAGTTGTTGACGCTCATGATGACTCCAAGCGAAGCCCAGGCTTTGGATATCTCCTCCATGGCAATGACGTAGGAAACGAGGTCCATGCCGGACCCGCCGAACTCCTGCGGCACGAAGATCCCCATGAATCCCATCTCGCCGAGGCGTGACACGAGTTCCCGCGGATAAACACTCTGGCGGTCCATCCGGCCGGCAACCGGCTTGACCTCTTTTGCAGCGAAGTTGGCCGCTAACTCTTTGACCATCGCCTGTTCTTCGGTCAGCTCAAAGTCCATGTTCGCCTAGAATTCAAAAGCGAGAATCCAGCAGTCCGATCGCCACCCGCGCGAAAATATAATGCATACCCTTCATCCTTTATCCTTCTCCCTCACACCCTCTCCACCATCATGGCGACCGACTCGCCACCACCGATACATAGGCTTGCCACCCCCGTCTGTAAATTTAAATCCTCCAGGGCATGAACCAGCGTGGTCAAGATCCGTGCTCCGCTGGCACCGATGGGATGACCCAGAGCCACTGCCCCGCCGCGCACATTGACCTTGAGGGGATCCAACCCCAACTCTCGATTGACCGCTATGGAGCAAACCGCAAAGGCTTCGTTGATTTCGAACAGATCGATATCGGAGTGTTCCCTACCAGTCCTTTTGAGCAGAGTGGAGATCGCTGAGACCGGCGCCGTAGTAAACCACTGAGGATCGGTAGCGAATGAACTATGACTTAGGATGCGAGCTCGAGCCTTGATGCCCATGGCCCTGGCTTTCTCTTCCGCCATCACCACCAGCGCCGCGGCGCCGTCGCTTATGGAAGATGCATTGCCGGCCGTCACCCCGCCCTTCGCCTTGAAGGCAGGTTTGAGGCTGGGGAGTTTCTCCAAGACCGCTCGCTTGGGCTCTTCATCCTCCTCGATGATCATATTCGCGTTGTCCCGCTCAGGGACCTCCACCGCGGCGATTTCCCGCGCGAATTCACCTCTCGCTTGCGCCTCAAGCGCCCGGCGATAACTGGTCACGGCAAACTGATCTTGTTCCTCCCTGGAGATATCAAGGGTGGCGGCGCAGAGTTCGGCCGCCTCTCCCATGTGAAACTGGTTATAGACGTCCCACAGCCCATCGCGGATCATGCTATCGACGAGTTCGCCATGGCCCATGCGGTAACCCGCTCTGGCCCGCGCCAACAGGTACGGCGCATTGCTCATGCTTTCCATACCTCCGGCGACGACGATGTCGGCATCGCCCAACGCTATCGCTTGGTGCGCCATCATCACCGCTTTCAGGCCGGAACCGCAGACCTTATTTACGGTGGTGCACCCAACGGAATGCGGCAGCCCCGCCCCCAGGCCCGCTTGCCGGGCTGGAGCTTGCCCCAACCCCGCCGACAAGACGTTTCCCATTATTACGTCGCCTACTTCGTTGCCGCTGAGTCCAACTTTTTTTAGCGCTGCAGCGATGGCTATGCTGCCTAATTGTGTTGCGGGTATGGAGCTGAGCGAGCCGTTGAAGCTTCCAATCGGAGTGCGCGCGGCGCTCACGATAACGATATTTTCCATAGCATCTTCCTGCCAGGGCGGGAGCGTTGAATGAAACAAGAAGGAGTTGTCACTGCGTGCCACCCATTCATTGTGGATCACTGCAAACAACCATGCGTCGATGTCGTATCGACGGTTGGGGATCCTGGCTAAAAAATTTTACCAGATACAAAGATCCTCAATTGGTGTATAATACCATCTCAAGCGACGCTTTTGTAGATAAACCTGTTTTCTTGTTAGTAGCGTGAAGATCTAATAAATTATTCTCATGCCGCGAACGACCCTCGATACTTTCAGCGTCGAGCGACTCCAGGTTTTGGATGAACAAGGGCAGTGCGATGACGCACTACGGCCCGCATTGGCGGAAAACGACATCAAGAAGCTCTTTCAATACATGGTACTCGCCCGCACCTTCGACGACAAAGCTTTCAAACTGCAACGCGAGGGAAGGCTCGGCACCTACGCTTCGATCTTAGGGCAGGAGGCCGCCCAGGTCGGCAGCGCGTTCGCGCTGCAGCCCGGCGATTGGATGTTTCCGGCCTTCAGGGAGCCGGGTGCCTCCATCGTCAGAGGTCTTCCCCCGCGCATGATCTTGCAGTACTGGGCCGGCGATGAACGCGGCAGCTTGATACCCAACGAGCTGAACGATTTTCCCATAACTATCCCGGTCGGTACCCAAATTCCGATTGCCGTCGGCGCCGCAATGGGCGCCAAATACTTGGCCGATCCAATCGCGGTCATGGCTTACATGGGCGACGGCGCGACTTCAAAGGGCGATTTTCACGAAGGACTGAACTTTGCGGGGGTTTTCTCCGCGCCGGTGGTCTTCGTCTGTCAGAACAACCAGTGGGCTATTTCGGTTCCGCTCAAACGGCAGACTGCGGCCAAAACCATCGCCCAGAAAGCTTTCGCCTACGGCTTTACCGGGATTCAAGTAGACGGCAACGACGTCTTTGCCGTCTACCATGCGGTCGATGAGGCGCTGCGGCGTGCGCGAGAGGGAAAGGGGCCGACTCTTGTGGAGTGCATGACTTACCGGCTGGGGGACCATACCACGGCGGATGATGCCTCGCGTTATCGCAACGACGCGGAGGTCGCGGAGTGGAAGCAAAAAGATCCTATCGAACGATTGAGAAAATACATGGAGAGGCAAGGGCTCTGGAATAAATCCTACGATCAGTCGGTTCGTTCGGAAGCCAAAGCAAAGGTTGAACAAGCGGTCCATGAAGAGGAAAACTTTCCTCCTCCCGATCCCCAAGATATTTTTCTTTTCACGTACCAAGATCTCACCACGGAGCTCAATGAACAGATGGAGACATTCCGCAAAGCGAACGGCAAAGGGACGATCAACGACTGAGGAAGGCTCCGATGGCGAAACTCACGATGGTTGAAGCGATCAATCTGGCCTTGAAACAGGAGATGGAGAGGGATTCGCGGGTGCTACTGTTGGGCGAAGATGTGGGAAGGAATGGCGGCGTTTTCCGCGTCACTCAAGGGCTGTTTGATCGTTTCGGAGAGGCGCGTGTTATCGACACGCCGTTATCGGAATCGGCCATCGTCGGCGCCGCCATCGGCATGGCGGTTTATGGATTGAGGCCTGTCGCGGAGATCCAATTCGAAGGTTTCATCTACGCCTCCATGGAACAGCTAGCGGATCATGCCGGGCGCATAAGAACCCGCTCCCGGGGCCGATACCACTGCCCGCTCGTCGTGCGCTTCCCTTACGGCGGAGGCATCCGCGCGCCGGAGCACCATTCCGACAGCAATGAAGCCTATTTCGTCCACACCCCCGGGATCAAAGTCGTCGTCCCTTCCACTCCCTACGAAGCCAAAGGACTTTTGATTGCCGCTATTCGGGATCCGGATCCGGTCATTTTCATGGAGCCCAAAAAAGTTTACCGCGCTTTAAGGGAGGAAGTTCCCGAGGAGGAGTATCTCATTCCCCTCGGAGAATCAAGGATGGTGACGGAGGGAACAGACATCACTCTGATTACTTGGGGCGCCATGCTGCAGCCGACGCTCCAAGCGGCCGCCCTCATGGAAAAACAAGGTATCGATGCGGAAGTCATAGATTTGAGAACCCTCTCTCCCTTGGACACCGACTCAATCGTCGAATCGGTAAAAAAGACCCACCGCGCCGTGGTGGTGCATGAAGCTCCCGCAAGCTGCGGCCTTGGCGCTGAAATCATCGCGCGGCTCAACGAGAAAGCTCTGTTGCACCTGGAGGCTCCGGTGGAGCGGGTGACCGGATTCGATACCATCATGCCACTGCCCAAATTGGAGCAATACTATTTACCGAATGCCGAACGAGTCGTCAAAGCGATCCATCGAGTCGTGACCTTCTAACGGGACCTCTTCATGCTGCGCCAATTCAAATTCCCCGACGTGGGCGAAGGCATAGCCGAGGGTGAAATCGTTCAATGGCTCGTCAAGGAAGGGGATTGGGTCCAAGAGGATCAGGACCTCCTCCAGGTCGAAACCGACAAAGCCGTGCTCACACTCCACTCGCCATACACAGGAAAAGTAACCAAGCTCCACGGTAACGAAGGGGAGATCATAAAGGTCGGGGCGCTTCTTACCACGATGGAGGCGGAAGGAAGCGATGCCGCGCCGGCCATTGAACCGCAAAGGAAAGATGCCGGCACCGTCGTCGGATCGCTCACCGAAGAAAAAGAGATTGAGGTCGTGCAACCGGTTCTGGCCACCCCGGCCGTGCGGGCCTTTGCCAGAGAGATGAAAATTGATTTGACCCAGGTTAAAGGCACTGGACCGAAGGGTCGCATTACCAGAGACGATGTGGAGAAGGCAGGGACAAAGACCGCCCACGGCGAAAGCGGCGCGGCGGATTCCTACGGTCCCGTTGAAAAAGTCCCGCTGCGAGGTATCCGCCGCACGGTAGCCAAGCGGATGGCGGAGGCCTCCAAGCGCATCGCCGAGGTCACGATCTGGGAAGACGCCGATATCACGGAGCTGGAAAAGGTTCGCGCTAGAGAAAGAGAGGTCGTCGAAGAGAAAGGGGTGCGGCTCACCTATCTTCCCTTCCTGATCAAAGCCGTCCTGCCTGCTTTGAAAGCCCATCCCTCTTTTAACGCCACGTTGGATGAGGAGAGCGAGGCCATCGTTTTTAAAAAATATTACAACATCGGCATCGCCGTCGACACGCCCGATGGCTTGATCGTTTTCGTGATCAAAGAGGCGAACCATAAAAATATCCTGGAGCTGGCCAAGGAAATTGCTACCCTCGCCGACAAGGCAAGGCTACGCAAAATCGATTTGCCAGAGTTAAAAGGAAGCACATTCACGATTACCAATTACGGCGTGGTGGGAGCCTCTTACGGCACCCCGATCATCAATTATCCCGAGGTTGCAATCTTGGGGTTGGGGAAAATCGAGGATCGCCCTGTGGTGCGAGAGGAAAAAGTCGTCATCCGAAAGATCATGCCGCTTTCCCTCGCTTTTGATCATCGGGTGATCGACGGCGTCGAAGCCGGCCGTTTTCTCGGCGTGGTGATCCAGCACCTCGAAGATCCCAGCCTCATGCTTCCCGAAGGAAAGTAACGGTTCCTAATTGGTCTTTCTGATATAGAATTTTAGCAGTCCGCTCTCTTCCTCCGTACGCACGAGTTCATGTCTGGTCCTCTTCGACCAAGCAAGCATGTCGGGTTTTGCACCGGGGTCGGTGGCGAGCATTTCCAAGATCTCCCCAACCTTCATCTTTTTAATAGCGGTATTGGTCTTAAGCACCGGCATGGGGCAGAGAAGGCCCCGACAATCTAGGGTTACATCTGATTTTTCCATAATGTCCATTCCTCTCCCCGACAATGGCAAAGGCCAGTTCTTCGGGACGCATCCCCCGACACCGAGCCTGATCGCTACGCATGACTTTCTTAAGCCTCTCGGCTACCGAGTGAAAGTCAAATTTCACCCCTCTAAGCTTCATGGAAAGCGACCGAAGCAAATATTTGGGCGAGATTGTCGCGTCGAGCGCCAACACGACTTTTTTGATCCTTCCCTCGTCGATCTCCACTTCGGCTAAGACGCGCCCCTTGGGGGTTTCATAAACCCCGCAACGTAAGTATGTACCCTCTTTGACTTTGATCATGGAATGGCGACGCGAGGTTTCCATGAAGATGATTTCCTTCGATGTCAATTCCTCCGCCAGCTCGTCCGCCAGCTTCCAGACGTCTGCGGGCAGCTCTTTTTTCTCAAAGGGACCGAGGATAGACGCAAATTCTTCTTGAATCAGGCTTGCGATGGACCCTGGTTTGGGTACTTCTTCAAGTTCCCGGGCTAACCAGGAAAGATTTTGTTCCATCGTATTGGCAAGCTTCGCCCGAAACCGCTCATCGCATACTTTCATGGAGCGAGACCACAATTTGACGTTGAATTCACAAAGTATATTTCCCACAAACACAAAACACCTATCGATGTCCGCTGCGCCTTGACCGGAGATTTTTCGCCCTTGTGCCGTCACGATATCGTTCACCGGTCGGTACGAAACCTCGACACCGAGCCGTTTGTAGGCGCGCAGGGGTGCCTGAGAAAATTTACGGTAGGCGTCCGCGATTGGAACAGGCAAGCGGGGATCGCCCCGCTTGATGACGAGTTGATAGAAGATTTGCCCGGGACCCAGAAGGACGAGCCCGCCTCCCAACTCGCGCCGCATGACTGGAATGTTTTCCGCGGCGCAAAAATCAAAATCCACAACCTGTTTGGCATCGTCGAAGAAGCCGAGACAGAGAAACTGTTGGTCCGGTTCCACCACTACGAGGCCCTCGATCCCAAGACGCGCCAGGGCATGAAAAACCGTCATGGAACGAAAATTTCCTTGCCGTCCCAAATGGAAGAGGTTCATCGTACTTCGGCTAGGGGTTAGGGCAAACTATGTTTTTTCTATCGATAAAGCCCTTCATGAGATTGGCGGCCTGCTCGGCCGATAGCAGGCTTTCCCGCTCCGCTTGAAGGTTGGAAGGTTTGATCTTGGCAATCCAGCCGCGCCCGTAAGGTTCGCTGCTTGCCAGACTGGGTGTCTTACGGAGTTCATCGTTACTTTCGACCAACTCGCCGGTCAGTGGGGTGGGCACGGGTCCCACCCACTTGCTGCTCTCCACCACCGCCACGCTTTGAAACCGGGCAATGACCCTGCCTGTTTTTTTCGGCGTGTAACTCACCAGGGTACCCGCAAAGGCCGCCGCCACCGAGACCATGCCAATCGTAAAGGTCTCATCGCTATTCTCATTGGCCCAAACGAACACATTTTTCGCTTCCACTATCGCATACAAGAGCCCGTCCGGGAATTGGCAACCATTGACTTGCGCCATAGGGTCCTTTTCCATCCCTTTCTAAAAACAGATCACCCTTTGGGCTTCCAAGGCCATGTCGTTAAAAGCAGCGCCGCCGATCATCTCTACGCCATCGATCAAATCATCCACCGTCAAATCGTTTAGCTCGAGACTAGGTTGACAGACATAAAATTTGACGCCGACACTCTGGGCCTGGTCGATAAAGTGTTGCAGCGTTTGCCCAACCGACCCTTTTTTGATTCGCAGTTGCTCCCCGACTCCTTTTTTAAGGAGGGTCGGACCGAACTGGGTGAAGTAAATGCCCACTTCGATATCCATGGCAGCGGCGGCGGTGGAGAGAAAGAATACCGTGGCGCTTCTTTCCGGCGCCTCGATGCCTGTGGTCTGAACGTAAAGAATTTTTGTCGTATCGCTCAATGCGTCCTCCCCGCTTTCCGGTTCTCAGCCGAGCGCTGACCGTAATCAAAGATCATCGCAGTCCAAGGAACGCCTTCTTCAATTCTTCGCGGGAAAACCCGGGCTCCGTGTGTCCTTCAGCTTCCCGCTGAACACACATCTCCATGATCGTATAGATAAGGGTCAGAGCCACCCGGTCCATGGCTTTCGTCGCCGCTGTGATCTGCTGGATTATTTGCTTGCAGTCTCTGCCTTCCTGTATCATGTTTTGAATTCCGCGGATTTGTCCCTCCACTCGTTTCAACCGCAGCATAACGTCGTCGATGCTCAATTCTTTAGCCTTCACGGGTATGCTCCTTTTCATGTAATAGATATTCCACCAGCCAATTTTTTGGCCTTCAATGCGCGTCATCAGGCAATATGCCGCGCTCTTTGTACTCTTGTACCTTGGCCCGCAGCCACCGGCCGACATCCGCCGCGCCGCAAATCAAACCCTCCAGTGCCCGCTCCGCGTCTTGTGGCTGAGTCAGGATCAACCACCCCTGGCTATAGGGATCTTTATTCACCAGTTCCGGCTTCTGCAAAACCAGCCGATTCACGACGAGAATTTGACCGTCAAAAGGCATTCGCAGAGGACCGACGAACTTTCCCGCCTCCAGCAATCCGAAACTCGCCTTTTTGTTGATAACGCTATTTTCCGGCGCAATTTTTAGATGGACAATCGTGCCGGCCGTTTCCTGGCCGAGCTCATCAAGCCCCACACGAAACCCGTCGCGCTCTACGTTGACCCAGAGGTGATCTTGCGGCTCGTAGTAGAGATGATCCGGCAAATTAAATTTATCAACTGTTGCCATAGTCATCCTTCCTAGGGGCGCTCCCGCCTGCGCCCCGATAGGCATCGAGCCAACGCGACAGCCTGAGTTGGCGGCGGATTTGTCCTCGATCTTCCTCGGTGGGTAACAATGGATAGTCGCGAAACGGTTCCCCGGGTCGATAACTACCAAAAGGCCGGGTACAGGACACCATCCCTGACGCCTGATCAGGACAACCATTGGTCATAAACGGAAGCCCGGAATCAATGGCTTGGTCGACTATTTCCCGCTTGACGACTGCTTCGATGACAGCCCCCTTCTTATCGAAAGAGATTTGCTCCAAGGTAATCTTATCTGTCTCCAAAAGATATTTTAAAAGCTGTATCTTGCGCGATCGCAAAAGACTAGGGCGGCGACTGCGAGCCATGCGAGAGTCCGGCTCCGGGTAAAAGTGGAAAAGATAAGCAAGTATTTGACGCGACTTCACGTGCACTGTGAATTGCAAAATATCGCGATCGCTGTCTCCAAGACCCACCAGGACATGGCAGTTCACCTTCCAGGGGCCAAAAATCTCCCGGCTCATCTCAATGACTTCCCAGTATTTCCTCCAGACAAGTCCCCCCTGAACCCCCTTGCCCCGCCTGCGGTCAAAAACCTTCTCGGTCACCGCATCAAGCCCGACGCCGATCATATCCACGCCGGCATCTTTCATCTCCTGGATGCGTTCCCGGTTGAGCACCGGTGGCGCTACCAGCACGGATAGCGGAACGGTCACTCGCTTGCGGTACTGCCGTATAATTTCCATGGTGTCTTCATGGGTGCGGCGATGCACCACCTGGGAGATGCAAAAACGTCCCATCCTGTGCTGATAACTATCCATCCGATCAATGATCTGCTCGGTTTGAATGACCGGCCAATCGACTCGGATAAATGATTTTTCCTCATAGGCCCCCGGTCTTTCACGAGCAAGACCGCAGTAGGCGCAATTTGCATGGCAACCGCTTTGATAGTTCAGCAGAACGTTGATGCCACCCAATTCGATGTCCCTATGGAAACGCCCCGCCACAAACCGCATGGAAAGGGCCGCCGCTTGGCTGGTCCTCAGATAGTCGGGACTGGCGTGGAATGCGTCGGCCGCCTGAACTTTTTCTCTCGCCGGCGATCGATGACCACGTTGCTTCACTGAACCAACTCCTTGCTCATTCGTAGATCGAACAACAGCTTTCGTGAAACTCGGGAACCAGCCCTCTTGTTTTCGCGTAGCTCACGATCCCGGAGGCTGGAAAGGCAATGCCGTTGAGTCCCGAATCGACCGCCATACGGTCGGTTTCCTGCATTATCTCTCCCATCGGCCGGGCGCATCCCAAATGCACTGGAACGTCAGGAAACCGGAGCCGACCGTAACAAAAAATTTCCCCGATTTCCTCCAGGGGCGGCGGCGATGAGCCAAACATGGGCGTTGCCAGGATGGGCATCAAAATAACGAATATCAATGCCCCGATCCGGTGTGGGCGGATCATGTCCATGGCGTAATACTCCCCCACGATCCTGCCATAATGAAGGCCAATGACGATATGGGGAATGACAGTAAGCCCGTGGCAACAAAGAAGCTCAAGTGAGCGTGCGAAATCCTCAACGGTGCGACGCTTTAAGTGATAGACTTTTCGAATAGTCTCGTTATCCCCAATGATGTCGATCATGGCGCCGTCGACCTTGGCCTCTTTGAGGGCATGGGCCAGTTCTTCTCCCACCAGGCCCGAGTGAACGACGACTCTTAGCGGCAGTTCCGCCTTGATGCGGGCGATCTGTTCGATGAATTCCAGGTGCGGCACCCTCCCCTCTGCGTCGCAACCTCCGGAAATGAGAATACTGCGAGTACCCCGCCGGGCCAACTCCTCTGCCATTTCGAACAGCCCCTTACCCAGAGGGACGCGTCTCATGGAATGGAGAACCTCGCTTTTACAGTGATCACACATGAGCGCGCACTTTGGCCCGGTAAGGCTGATGGCCAGCGAGGCCTCGGGCGAGCGCTGACGAAATTCGTCGGTCTCGTAGCGCTTGAGTCCTGGCGCGTGAAAATGGATGACACTACCGAAGTTTTTACGACGCACGGCAAAAGCTTGTTCCTGCTTGCTTTGTGCGAAAATTGCGCTTTCCATGACTTAGCCCCCCATAGGCGCGAGGAAACAGCCGTATGGAGTCTCCCTCCCCGTAGACTGCTTTGCCTGTTCCAGCGCAGCCATCACGCTGCGCGCCAAATCTTCTTCTGCGATCCCCGTCACGCAACTGGAGGCTGTCGCATATACCTGTCGGATCGCCGGTCGAACAAGTGCCTCAGCGGCCGGGAGGCCCGTAATATTGCGCTCTAGCGCTCTAACAAATTTTCTGTCGGCAAAAAAATCTCCGGTAATTTGAATTCCGTCGATCACCTCGTTAACCACGGATACATAGATCCGCAAAAGCCCCTCGGGTGTTTTCCGCAAATCAGCGCCGCTTTTGGCCGGTGCGGAACTGCGCCCAAAGACCCAATCGCGATTGGCAAACTTTTCCCTTTCGAGCGCGGCAATTTGCTCCTTCTCCGGCAATGAAAAAGGACGTTCGATAAAGTTTAAACCCATGGCGGCCGCAAAACCCTGCCGGACAATTTTTCGCACCTCGGTCACCGCGATGGGTGTCCCCGCCTCGCGGCGCACGGTGGTAATATTTTCTTCAACCGCGGGGCGCAGTTTGTCGCCGAGCTTTTCTCTGGGGATCTTAAGCACCTGAAGCATCAGCGCCGTATCGAGATCCACGAGCAAGCTGGCATGGAAAAGTAAAGCTCCCTTTGCGCCGCGACAAAGCCCCAGCCCCGCGATTTTCCGCCCGGCCACCACCACATCGTTTTTACCGCGCATCGCTGCGTCAATGCCGAGGGTTTCGAGCCCGCGACAAATTCCGCCCGAAAAGAGTGCGAAGATTTCTCGTGGATGATCGGGGATACCGGAATATTTTGTCGAGGTCACCAGGGCCATACCCAACTGGTCTTCACCCATCAGAATGGCTCCGCCACCGGTAGGGCGTCGGTTGGTCGGAATCTCGGCTTTGCGACAAAATTCGATATCAATCTCTGCGGCGAGGTTTTGGAATTGTCCAACCAGCGCACAGTGAGAGCGATAGGTGTAAAGCCGCAAAGTCGGAGGCACGAGCCCCTGGGGGTGTTCGTAGGTCCCCATCAAGTATTCGTCGGCGGCCAGACCATAGGCGGCCGAAACCCGATCCTCCGCGATGTAACGCCAGCAGTCTTTCATGACTTCTCAGGGTCTATTCGTGGTGCGCCCGTAGCAGCCGCCCGATGGATGGCGTCTATGTGATTCAACAACATATCGAAAGCAACGAGCCTTATTTCGCGCTCGAACTCTTGGAGAAACATCGGATCCTTTAACCTCGGTTTCACCGTTTTTTCAATCTTAAGCTCGCATGACGGGCACTGAACTCGGTAAAACATGCGGGCTCGGTTTTCCTCAAAACCGGTATTCACCTGCTCGGCGTGTTCTTTCACCAAGTGGCCGTGAATCTCCCTCGGGTGACCGTGCAGCCTACAGTACGGACATTCCATAGTGCACCGAGTTGGGGGGCGCCGCCTGGGGCCAGCGATACAGGTTTTTTCCTTGTAGCTGTCTCATTACTCCCCGGAAATACGACCGGCGCTGAGCGCTTGCCTCCGGATTCAAGAGATTTTGGTGCAGCCTGGCGACGCCCCGCTCCAGCTCTTCTTTTCCCATGTGACGGGGTTCGAAAATAGCATCATAGTAGGTGCAACGATCCCAGTAAGTCGCCCCGGGGAGCCTCCCCTCGCGTGATAGACGATCGGTGAACGCGGTACGGGGGAGAGGAGTCGCAATGGTGATCTGCGGATAGATTGAATTCTCACGGACAAAATCTTCGATTTTTTGAAACGTCGTGGGGTCATCGTGATCGAAGCCTAGAATAAACGCGCCTAAAACCGCGATCCCGAAGCTCTGTATTTTTTCCACGTACTCGGCGTATCTATGCAGCATTTTCGCTTTGAAGCCGTCCACCGTATTGAGAGTGTCCAAGGACAGACTTTCCAGGCCGATCAGCACCATCACGCAGCCGCTCTCGTACATCAGCCGCAGCAGCGCATCGTCCTTTGCGATGCCAATGTCGGACTGGGCCATGTAGCGAATTTTCATCGGGATCAGTGCCCTGAGCAGCTCCTTGGAGAAGCGGCGATTGAGGAACATGTTATCGTCGGAGAACAGAATGAGGAACCCATTACTGACTTTGCTCGCCGCCTCGACATCGGCGATGACCTGTGGGACCTTTTTGACGCGGAAGACCTTGCCGTAGACTTGGGGAACGGAGCAAAAATCGCAGTCTCGAGGACAACCTCGAGTCGTCTGGACCGGAATCATCCTATAGTCGGCGCTCGGCTGATAGAACGACGCCGGAATCAGATCGTATCGCGGCACAGGGGAATCCGACAGCTCAACTTTTTCCAAGCGGTCGTTTAAATAGATTCTTTGTGGCGCTCCGGCGGCAAAGTCCTCAAGAAATCTCGTCCATACACCCTCCGCCTCGCCGACGATGACCGTGTCCACATACCGCTGCGCCTCTTGGGGCAGCACCGTTGCGTGAGGCCCGCCGATGACGGTGTGAACTCCACGGGCGCGAAAGCGCTGGGCGATGGCGTAAGCCCTGGAGACCTGCTGGGTCATTCCAGAAAAGGCCGCTAGGTCAAACTCTCCCTGCAAATCCAGAGAACCGAAATTTTCGTCGAAATACTCCACTTCCATCTCCGGGGGAGTCATCCCGGCCAGGGTTAACAAACCCAAGTTGGGTATCATCCACGAGCGGAACGAGGTGCGATGCTCATGCATGAATTCCTTCATCCAGCGGTTTTTCGCCACATAGGCACCTCGCGGATTAATTAGGGCAATGCGCATGGCGATCGATTTACTTTCCAATGATATCCGCAAGACGCTCCAAGGCGCACAGAGAAAGCTCTCCTGCCGTGTCTTCGATGAGTCTCATGAAGCACTGCGCCAACGCGGTCAGCCCAACCTGGTCTGTATCGAGGGCATGGGAGGCCAGACCGACTTGGATCAAATCCTTGACCTTCTCCCCCAATAACAACTCTGACATTCCCGTGATTCTCACAAGCTCGCTCAGGGTGACCTTATCGTTTTCCTTGAGCGATATAAGGATCTTAAAATTTTCCGCCTCTAGGGCAACGCGAAAGGCGCGCAATGTGAGTTCACGACATATTTGCCGGAGCTTGTTTTCGTCCTTAGTCAGGCCCGAGAGGCTATCGCTGGATGTGCCTTCCGGGTCAGCCTCAGGATGGAAAACGAAGCTCGCAAGCCGCTGCTGCACCAGCACCATTTCTTTCAACCTCTGCCAAAGCCCTTCTGCGAGCTGGCGGGAAAGTTTCTCCCCCGAGCGATAATTTTCGACGCTGGAACTAACTCGACTCATAAAATCAGATCGCTTCCTCGACGAGTTCCACGATGTCTTTGACGACAATATGGTCATCATGGCCCGCGGTTTTCACGGCGTCTCGGTACATGGTCACGTCTTTCGGACAGGCAACGACGAAAGCATCGATTTTTCCGAGCTCCACGGCCTCAGCGATGCGTTGCTCGCTGGGCGTCGCCACACCGGGCCGCCGAGAGTCGCTCATCCATAACCGCCCCCCTCCTGCGCCGCAGCAAAACGTGTTCTCTCCTGTTCTCGGCATCTCACACACCTCGACGCCGAGAGCGCGCAGCACCCGCCGTGGTGCATCCACCACTGCGTTGTAGCGGGCTAGGTAGCATGGATCGTGATAAGTCACGCGATATCCCAGCCGGCGGACTGGAGTTAGCCGGCCTTTTTCCAACAATTCGGCCAACAACTCCGTGTAATGTGAAATGCGCCAGCCGCGATCATTGCGTGCGATCAGTTCCGGGTATTCATTCTTTAAGGTATTGTAGGAATGGGGATCGGTGGTCACAAGCCGCTGAAATTGACATTTTTCCAAGACTGCAATATTGCGATTCACCAAATCCTCGAAGAGCCCCTCCTCACCCACCCGACGCACATCGTTTCCGGCATTCCTCTCCCCATCATAGAGAATCCCAAAATCCAGGCCCGCCTTATAAAACACTCGCGCCGTAGCGCGAGTGAGCTCCTGGAGACTCGGGTCATAGGACGCATAATCGCCGACGAACCAAAGGACATCGGCTGGCTCTTTGCGCAGGTCTTTTACCTTGAAGGGAAGCCCTTGGACCCACCTGCCGCGTTGCCGCTCCGATTGGCCGAAGGAGTTGCCGTAACGGCCTAGTTTCTGCAGCACTCCCTGAAGATTGGCATCCAGGATCCCGCTGTCCACAAGCTTGCGCCGCATCTGCACGATCATTGGAACATGTTCGATGCCCACCGGGCATGCCTCAACGCAGGCGAGACAGCTGGAACAGGCCCATAAAGTGTCTGCTGGTATGACTCCGCCGGTCACTTGGCGATTAACTTCACCATGTGCGTTCTCGTGCAGCCAACTTCGCCCACCGAATTCTTTTTCCGCCTGCTCCCGCAGCTCCAAAATCAGGTCCCGCGGCGAAAGCGGCGCCCCGGAAGCCTGCGCGGGACAGGCAACATGGCAGCGGCCGCACTTGGTGCACGCATCGAAGTCCAAAAGTTCTTTCCAGGTAAAATCTGCCAGAGTCTGGTATCCCAGGGGCGCGCCCTCCGGAATGGCTGGCAGCCGTTTTCCCGCCATGGTGTCGTGAAACATCAAATTGGCAACATCCACCAGCATGTGGACCGCTTTGGAAAAAGGAATGTAGGCAACGAACCCCAAGGCCAGGATTCCATGGATCCACCATGTCCACAGGTGAAGCCGATTGGCGCTCTCTAGCGTTATACCAACCAGATCTGCCCCGTTTGCGATTTGCCATCCCACCACCGACCACACTTCATAGGGAGGGCGATCGGCCGCAATGCGCAAGCCCTCCAGTAAAAACCCGCTGACACCTATGCAAAATAGCCCCCAGAGAAATATCTGATCGTCCCTTACGTATCCCGTGCGATCATATTCGCCTGACTTGCGGTCTGGTCGCGAGTAGTCGAGCTGCTTCGGCTTGAGTCGCCAGCGTCTGACACCCATCATCATCAATCCCGCGAGGAATCCCACCCCCATGAGATCGAGAAGGAGCGAGTACCAGAGATAAAAATCGCCCCGCCAAAATTGTAGCTGTGGACTGATGGAGCGGAGAAAATCATGGTCTACCATGATGATCAGTGTGCCAATAAACAGCGCGACGAAACCCCAGAATATAAGGGCGTGGGCCGCACCGGCGAAGGAATCTCGTTTTTTCAGCGTTGTATGCGCTCCGATAGTTTTGCCAGCCCGTAGCAATCGACTCCAGAGAATCGTCATGCGGTTGGCGGGTCGGCCCTTGCGATATTTGGCGATGCGCAGCCAGATGCCATAGGTAAAGATCCCTAAAGCCAGAAAGGACAAGCCATAGAAGACCACGACCATGAGTCCGGAGAAATTGCGGAACACCTCACGCGCCGGGATCAACGTTTCAGTCATAGAACCTCAGGACGGACCGCGGCGCTTACGACGCGCCGGCGGCTTTTGCTTTTTCGCTTATCAGAGGAACAATGTCGAATAAATCGCCAATGACTCCATAGTGCGCCACATTGAAAATGGGCGCCGTTGGATCCGAATTAATGGCCACAATCAATTCGGCGTCGCGCATGCCTTCGATGTGTTCCGGGGCGCCACTGATGCCGACGGCGAGGTAAACCTTGGGCTTTACACTCATACCCGACTTGCCTACCTGCCTTGACTTCGGCAACCAGCCGTTGTCGACTATGGGGCGCGAAGCCGAGAGCTGAGCGCCCAGGGCGTCCGCCAGTTCTTGCACCAACGGAATATTGTCTTTACTGCCGATGCCGCGACCCACCGAGACCAAGAGAGCTTCCTTGGTGATGTCGACGTCGCCTGACTCGGGCTGAATTAAGCGTTTGAATTTTATTCGCGCTTCCGCCGCCGCCGGATTTGGCGAGAATTCCTCTATTTGCGGGGTACCCGCTCCCCTTCCCGCCGCAACCGGAAATGCTCCCGCGAGTACGGATACCACGAGCTGTGTTCCTCCCGCCTCCGACTCCACGAGTATCTTGCCGCCATACAGCTCGCTGACGGCGATGATCTGTCCCTCTTCAACCCGAAAGTCCCTACAGTACGCCAGCAATGGAATATTCGTTTCGGCCGAGAGCCCCGCCGCGAGATCCATTCCATATGCCGTATTTCCTATGAGGACCAATCTGGGAGAACGTCCCCGCACCAGTTCCACCACACAGTGCTTCAGCGCCTCCGGGCAATAGTGGGAGAACTGAGCCCCTTGGGCCAGCAAAACGATGTCGGCAATGCCAAGGTCACCCGCAAGGGTACGTATTTCGTTACCGACTACGACCGCCGCCAATTTCGTTCCTAACACGGTAGCCAATTCTTTGCCTTTGCCGAGCAATGCAAAGCTGATGTCGGCAATCCTGCCGTCGCACTGCTCGACCACCACTAAAACTTCATTACTCATTTAATCGACCCTTTCAGCAGGCCTCTCTGGTCTAGAATGGCGATGAGCTTGCTGGAGATTTCTTCCGCATCGCCTTCGAGCATTTCCGCTCGCCCGGCAGACTCTGGCTTTGAAAGCCTGCGTATTGGAGTCACCGAATCGAGCGCCGATTTTGCAGCCGCCAGCTCCTCGATCTTCGTCGCCTTCATCATCTGCCTGACCTTGCTCACCGGCGCATAGCGAGGGGTTTCCCGCGCCGCCTGCACGCCGAGAAGAGCCGGGAGCGTCACCTCAAATTCCGCCACGATGCCTCCCGAGTGTTCTTGATTCGCAGTGAGGGCCCGGCCTCCCTGCGCCAGCTCGATACCGCTCACGACGCTCAGGTGCGGCAGCTTCAAGTAACTGGCCAATAGCGGACCCAACTGCCCGTCCCGATCATCTGCCGCCTGTACACCAGTAAGAATCAAATCATAGGGCGTCGATGACAGAACTTCGCGCAGGATGTTGGCCGCCTCACGGCTGTCGACTCCATTATCAAAATTTCCCGTTACCTTTATGGCCCGGTCGGCGCCTTTGGCAAGGCAGGTATAAAGCGTCTCTTCCACCTCTGCGGTATCCAGGGCGATAACAGTGACCTTGCCGCCATGCTTTTCCTTGAGCAGCAAAGCCTCTTCGAGCGCATGTTCATCGAATTCGTTAAGCCGGTATTTGAGAAAGGTGCGATCTAACGCTTTGCCGGAGTCATCGATTTCCAGTTCCTCGACGAGATCCGGCACCTGTTTTACCGCGACTACGATTTCCATTGTCTAAGTCCTCTAAGTCGCCGTGAATTTCCCCGAGCGCTCATTCCAATTGGCGAAAACATACCAGCTGGCCATAAGGAAGATGACGATATAAATCGCCCCGGCCCATCCTAACAGGTGGGGCAAAAAAATCGCGTTGCCGAGGCTTGAAAGCAATTCTGCTTTAGCCAATACCATACGCGACAACGAGGCTCCGAGAGCAAATAAGATCACCGTAAGCCATAATTTCACATGCCCTTCTCCGGCACGCCAAATCGATCCGGCGCCGCAACCACCGGCCAAAACCATACCTACTCCAAAAAGAAATCCGCCCGACAATCCGCCGATCCAAAAGCCCGGGAACACCCAATCATTGGCATCCTTGAGGTCGGTCATCTTGAGAATCGCAAACCCGATCATGCTCACGATCAATGCGATGGCCGCTGCTCGCGTATGATCGCACTCCCCGGTCATGAATGGCTCACGAAAAGCGCGCACCAGGCAGAAGCGCGAGCGTTGAAAGATGATGCCGAAGGCCAATCCGAACAATAGGAACCCTGCCTGTTTGCCATAGCCCTGAGCGTTGTAAAGAAAGGGCAGGCCAAGCAGCGCCGATAATAAGACGAACCCCAATAGCGGTTGCAAGCCGGCGCCCGAGGAGCGCGCAGCCAATAATGCATAGCTCCTGCCGGTGCTGAGATGCGGTAAGCGTTCCACCTCCCAAGCGAGATAGCGGGCCGTGAGATAGGCGCCGGCAATAAGGCCCCCCATCATCGCCAAGCCGCTCAGCGAGAGCGCAGACAACGCGCTGAAAAATCCGCCGATGTTGCAGCCAAAGGCCAGCACGGCGCCGATTCCCATCAACAATCCGCCAATCGCTCCCTTAATGAGTTCCGCGGGAGGAGCGACCCGCAAAGCAAACTCGCGGCTCAGCAGCGCAGCCGCCAACGCTCCCAACAATACCCCAAGATTTAAAATCGACCCGGAATAAAGCAAGGGCGAAATCAGATCAGATCGAGTCGTCAAACCTGCCGCTTGAAAGAGCCAGTCCCCCCAGTTTCTCACACCGTCCGATGCCGTCCACGGCCGGTCGTAAGCGAAAAGAAATACATTGATCGTCGCAACCAGCAGCGCCGACGTAAATACCGGCCAACCGTGGCCGAACAGTCTTTCATATTGCTCTTGAAAAGGACTCGATCGTAGAGTCGTTGATTCCATTTCTAGTAAGTTTCCTTAGGTATGTTCCAAGCAAGCTGGCATCGAGGCGAGCAAGACTTCCGCCCGCAGCCGACAGGTCGCTACTTCTAAGGCCTCCCAACCATCCCCGCGAGGCTGCTGATTCCCACGGTCAGGGCCTGACAGGTCTGTCACATTCATACGTCTGCGGGCTCCACTCTAGCTCGCCTCTCGCCGGCACCTGAGGCAATCTTTGCAATGGATTTCGAATTAGGCAGCCCCATTCATCGAATCGTCGATCAGCTCGGCGATATCGCGAACAAGCAGCCGACCATCGTTGCCGGTCGCCTTGACCGCATCCTCAAATCGCGAAACCTCATAGGGGCAGCAGATCCCCAAGACACCCGCACCGGTTTCCACCGCCTCGATGACGCGCCGATCCGAAAGGCGCATCCTTGTGTAGTCGCCACTGAAACTGTCGAGCCACATGCCGCCTCCCCCACCGCCGCAGCAGTAACCGTTTTCCCGGTTGCGCGGCATCTCGATTAATTTTACCCCGGGTATGGCGCGCAATAATTGGCGCGGCGCCTCGTACTCCCCGTTATGCCGCGAGAGGTAACAAGGGTCATGATAGGTAACCGTGAGATTAAGCGGTTTTTTCATCAGTTCCTTCAATCGATCGATATGCTCGACGAGGAACTGAGTGTAATGGGAGATATTATAATCGCTGCCGTATTTTGGATATTCATTCTTAAAGGCGTTGAATTCGTGGGGTCCGAAGACCACCAGGCGATTGAAGCCATATTTTTTGAAAATTTTAATATTATCCTCCGCCAACTTCTCCGCTAGCCCTTTCTCGCCGGCCAACCTGATGGAATCGCCATCTTCCTTTTCTTCGGGTCCCAATATGGCGAAATCGACTCCCAGCGCGTGAAATATGCGCGCCAAGGCACGGGCCGCGTCGATCCCTCGCGGGTGGTAGGACGGATAACTCCCCACATACCAGAGAACATCGACGACACGTTTGATTTGCGCGAGGATCGGCACCGACACACCCGCGCTCTTAGTCCAATCGGCCCGCTTGCGGGGATTCTCGCCCAGTGGATTGCCGTAACGCGCGGTCGATTCGAAGGCTTTTTGCAACTCTGGGGGGATGGGCGCGCCATCAATGATCGCCGCTTCCCGGGCAGCGGGCATGATTTGCATCATGTCCACCTCTTTGGGGCAGACGCGCAGGCAATTCATGCAGGTGGTACAAAGCCACAAGTCGGGATCCGTCAGCAGATCTATTCCCCTTACGACTTTCCTGTGAATCTTGGCGGGTCCGTAATCGCCGACTATATCTACGGGGCAAACGCCAACGCATTTGCCGCACTGGTAGCACTGACCAAGCGATTCGCCGCCATCAAGGTCAATGACCGTATCCAGCGTAGAGGTGTCGTAATCCCTGATCACCCGCTGCTCGAAGATCCGATTCCATTGCCCGCGCAATTCCACGCCGTCAACCACAGTTGCCTCTTTTTCCACAACCTTTGGTTCTTCCTTCGGCATTTAAATCTCCATTTTGTGCACGCCCAAAAGCCGGCGACACATCTCGGGAAGCTCAGGGATAACCTTGTTAAACTCCTGGGTCATGCGCATCCTGATCGTGGTGTAGATATAAATCGTGTAGACGCAGGCAAGGTAGACATCAATCCCGAAGGGTCCAGCACCGATGCGCGTGAATCCTGCAGCATCGCCCGTAGCTTTAACGAAGAAAGTGGCCTCACCCACTTTCATATAGGTTTCACCCATGCTTGCTGCCGTAAAGTCATATTCCTCCATGGTCACCAGGGGCAGCGCCCCGGTTCGCGTCTTGGGATCCCAAACCCAACGAGTCCAGAGCCAACAGTCATCGGGAAAACTGTAATGGAGGAGTTCACCGGGCAAGTCGAACCGGATAGGGTCCTGAGCCTGCGCGAGGGCCTCATAAAAAATTTGGAATCTTGTGGGCAGCGGTGCCGCAGCGTAAAGGAGGTTGCGAATATTCTCCTTGAGCGCATCAACACTGAAAAGAGCCAGCAGCTCATCGGCGCGCCGCCTTGTAGAAAACACGTTGCGTAGAAGCGTTCGAAGCTGATCTCGCTCCAATGCGCCGATGGCGTCTTTTTTCAGGAGCTCGCGAAACTTTCGACTTTTGCTTTCGAGCTCGTCAGCGATGGCGCTCAATTCTTTCTCGGTAATTTTTTCAAGCGCCTCTTTCATGAACTCCTGGGCGCTCTCGGTGTCGACGACTTGCCGGCCCAGCATGTTCAGCCCCGCATTTCGCGTTGAGACTTCCTCTTCACTATGGCCAATGCCTTCATCGCCGCCGCTCCGGCCATTGAGATCGAGTCGTCGAGATCCCGCGGTCCGGCGGCGGCCCCCGCCACGAAAATCCCTTCGACGGGTGTGCTTACCGTGTCTAAACCTCCCTCCGCTGTTTTGAGGAAACCATATTTGTCTTGGGGAATGTCGAGGAGTTTCGCCACCTCCTTCGTCCCCTCGCTCGGCACCATCCCCACCGAGAGAATCACAATATCCATAGTAACCTCCATGGGCCGGCCCATGGTGGTGTCCTCTCCCCGGATGAGGAGCTTGTCTCCTTTTTTTAATATCTCCGAGACGATGCCCCGGATATATTGCACATGATATTTCTCCTGCGCCGGCCAGTAGATCTCTTGCTCCCAGTAGCCGTACATCCGCATGTCGATATAGAAAATAAAGACCTTCGCATTGGGCAGAAGTTGCCTGATCTCAATGGCCTGTTTGGAGGCAATCCCACAGCAAACTTTGGAACAGTACTCGTTGCCGATCCTGCGGTCCCGGGAACCCACGCACTGTATAAAACAGACCCGCTCCGGCACCTGTCCATTCGACGGGCGAGCGAAATTTTTCGCCTTGAGCATCGCCTCCGCGTCGGTCAAGGTTATGACATCGTCGAACTCATAGTAACCGTACATCTGGGTCTCGCCGCCCGGGTCAAAGTGGTCAAACCCTGTGCAGACGATGATCGCTCCCGCCTCAACGGTCTCCTGACCACGAGGGCTCTCCAGCGTCAGGCGAAAGTTTCCGGCGCCTCCCTGCGAGCTGACAATTTTTGAACTCAATCGGATATCGACGCTCGGCTGCCCTGTGATGGCGACGATCATCTTCCCCAGCACCTCCTGCGCATCCATAAAATGATGCGTGAGCGCAGCGTAACTGGATGAGTCCGGAGTCCCTCCCAATCGATCTCGCCGCTCGACGAGGACGACGTTTCCCCCCAAATCCGCAATGCCCTTGGTCGCCTCTAGGCCCGCCGGGCCGCCGCCGATGATAACGATCTTATCGTTTGGCATTGATTTTCCTGTTTCCCATGTCAGCTTTTAGACCAGGGCACGATCTTAGTCCCACGATCAAATGCAATACAAAAATTTGTCAAAGTCCCCCGTGGGAGGCATGCGCCGCACGTCCTTTATCTGAATCCTCCCAGGTCAGGAATGCCTTTGGGTCTTTGCGCAGCCGCTCGATATCGTCCTCGAATTCTTTCCAGGCCTCTTGCCAGTCGATCCCCATTTTCTCCAGCAGAGGGCGATAGTCCGCTGCGTGCCAGTGAAGCTGACAGATCCTGTAAGGGTGCGCCCCCATCGCCAGCGCCGCGAACTGCGCTTCAGACATGACCGGAATGGCGGCCTTGCGCTTGTCTGGATCGATGTGGGCATTGGGTGCGAACTGGCTCTTGTCCAGAGTCGTGACGCATCCAGTGTCGTGCGTTAAAGTCACGTCAGGATTAGCCTCCTCTCTCATCACTTCGATCTTCCTTTGCACTGCGAAGGAGCGAGAGAAATCGCGCTGGACTAAAATGTGGCGGAAACCAAAGCCGCAGCAATCAAACCAGGTAGAATAGTCCGCTACCGTAGCGCCCAACGCCTGCGCCACGGCTGTCACAACGGCTGTCCGCTGGCCACCATAAACGTCGGGGTCGTAAATCGCGTCCTCTTGAACCAGCTTATAATAGTGGCAGGCGGGGTGGACTGTGGCGGTGATTTGGCTGAGATCCAGCACCTTATGTTTGGCAATCTCGTGGCGAACCGCGTAGATCCACTCGCTATAATGGACGATTTCCTCGGGCATGACGAGGCGCTTGCCCATCTTGGCCATGATCTCCCGCACCTGGGCGCGAAGCTCCGGGTGGTGAACCATCTCCTCACGCACTTCTTTGTAGTGGCCATAGCTGGTTGCGCAATGGATCTGAGGAAAGTAGCCGCTTTCGTATGCCGCGGCGAAGTTGCGCATGGCCACGCATGCCTGGGCGGCGGAGTTGGAGGTGGCGGAGGCGTAGTAGTTCCAGGCCGTGCATGAAGTTTGGTCAGTGGGATCGTTGTACTCCATACCAAGCCGGCGGTGGAGCCAAAAAATCGACGTGGAATAACCAGGGATATGGCCGCACTGGCCGCAGGATTTATGATGCCAGGTGTGCTGGAGCGGAAGTTTCTTTTTTCGGCCGTACTTTGTATCGAACTCAATATAGGGCTCGGGAACCCGATGGACAATCCACTCCCCCTTAGCCTCAATCTCCAATACCTTATCGTGCATGTCTTCCGTAGGGGCGCTGGCCGGATCTCTTTTGAACTCTCGCTTGCTCTTTTTCAAGGCTTCAGTAGGTATCATTTAAAAATCTCCATGCCACTTGGCTTTTTCGGGACTATAGACCGGAGACTCTTGACCGGTCTTTGCGCGTCGGGGTCGGTCATACCGTTGCTCCTGCCTCTCGCCCATTGCCTACTGCCTATTCTCTGATCACACCTTGTATCCGCTCTCTTCAAGCTTGTCCTCCATCACGTCCACCAAAATCATATAAAGACTCTCGTTCAACGTCTTAATCATGTCCATGACGCCGGTCAGATGCCAGATCAGGTACAGCTCGCTGAGAGTCTTCTCATCCACCTGCCAGGAGGCGCTGGTGGTATGCATGGTTTCCGGCGGCATGGCACGGCGCCACAGCTCCAGGTTCTCCGCCGTCTCCTTGGCCGTCGGACCCCAGTCTGGAAACGCTTCGGGTCGGATCATATCGGGAGAAACCTGAGTCCCTGTGGTCATGATCTTGTAGATGATTCGCGTGTAGCCCTCTAAGGCTTGTTTGGCGCTGGCAAGGCCGTTTTTAACCGACACCTCGCGCATCAGGGTGATGAGACCGCCAGGGTTGTTACCGCGGGGGCATTTCAGGCAGGAAAAGCACTGCGAGCAATCCCATACCGAATCGTTGAGATACTCAAAAAACAGCGGCACATCTTCTCTTGCGAGGGCTTGAGTGATTTTCCGCGGACTGAAGTCGTAAAACCTCGCTGAAGGACAGACCGCCACACAGATGCCGCATTCATAACAGCCAAAAAGATAGTCGTTGTAGCGGGGGTCGCTTTTGACTTCGAGAAAAAGACGCTCTTTTTCTTCGTAGGCGGTGTCGGCGTATTTGTCCGTGGGCGTATACGTCTTAAGCGACATGTTTCGGACCTCAAACGGGTTTTTTAGAGCCCCTTTGATACCCTAGGGAGTATAGTATTACTACCCGCCTGTCAAGCGTAAATTCATCGCTCCAAGCGTACGACCCTGTCCAAAAAGCCTCTCACCGAATTCAGTAATTCGCCACGGTGAGTGTTGAAAAAGTGTTCCGCCCCGGGGACCGTGGTTTGCTGCGAAGCCTTATGCTTGGCAATGGAAACCGCGCGTTTTTTGGCGTTTTGCAGAACAGCTGGAGTATCATTCTCGCCGTATAAATCCAGCACCGGTAATATTATGTCCTTATAATCCTCGTTGCCCCCCATACCTATGGAAACCCACCCGCTTACCCGCACCTGAGGATTCGTAATAAGATGGTGACGGACCATACGAGAGCCCATGCTGTGGGAGACCAGAAATATTTTTTTTAGGCCTTGCGCCGTGAAAAAATTGACCGCTGCGGCTATGCGCTCACTGGCTTCGCCGAAAGTTGAGGCATAGTCTTCCGGTTTAGCCTCGTTGCTCAGCACCGGCATCTGCACCGAAAGTGAGGTGTAACCATGATCGGGCAGCTCGCTCCTGAGGACGCCGATTAAACCCCAATCGGGGTGGACTCCCATACCATGGACGATGACTAAGCCAGCTTTGGCATTGGTCGCCACCGTATAGATGGCGAGAAATTGATGCCCACTTCGTATTTTTAGGTAGACCGGGTCACCGACGACGATTGCGGGGGTAATTTCATCCGCCCACTTTTTTTCTCGCAGGTAATCGGCGGCCTCCACAGGAGGGGCCCCGAGCAGACAAAAGATAAGTCCAATAAAACCAATGGTATTTCTCACAACTTTAACTCTCCCGCTTTTTACGGGCAAGACTGCGCAGATAGGCAATCACATCCCGGATCTCTTTGTCGCTTAGCACGTTGCCCCAAGCGGGCATCAGCGGAGATTTATTGACCGCCGTGCCGCCGCCTTTGATCACATTAACGATGTAAGGGTCGCTCAAAGTCTCCATGAAACTTCCATTGGACAGATCCCTGGGCTTCGGGGTCAAATTCAAAGCCGCTGGTCCATCTCCCTTGCCGCTGCTGCCATGACAACTGAAGCAATAGCTTTGGTACTTCATTTTGCCGACATTTAAATCTCCGGCGGTGCTGGGTACCGTCGGTTGCCAAGCCATCGCTAAAAAAGTTGCCACCAGGAACCTGCTACGGGAAACGCCACGCATCATGACTACTCGCTTTTCATTCCTCCCTTCGCCTGCAGGATTCGCCGCAGAAAAACTGTAGTGCGTTGCAACGCGTCCTCCCTCGCCAGATCATCGCCGAGAGTCCTGTCCACGGTGCGAAAATCAAAAGCTCGCTGGGCCCCCGGGTAGACAAAAAGTTCCACTGGCCGGCCGCGTTCCTTCAATCTTTCAGCTACCCGAATGACGAGGGTCCGTCTAAGTTCCTGGTCGCGCTCGCCGACGAACAGCAAGGTGGGGACATCAAGCTTTTCGATCTCTGGCATGTAGCGATATACCTGAACGGGCTCCGGCGCGTTGGGATTGACCAGGTGAGGGTAGTAGCCCACCATACAGGCCACGCGATCGCTTCGCCGCGCCGCGAGCAACGCCGCGTGGTAGCCCCCACGGGAGATCCCCACGACGCATACTCTTTGTGACCACAGATTGGGCAAGGATTTGAGAAAATCCAGACCCATCTCGACGTCTTTCTCGGTTGCCGGATCATGCTCGATGGGATTTTCCGGAATGAAACGCCCTGTGTGATAATCCGGCGCGAGTACCGCAAATCCTCGAGACGCAAGGCGCCGCGCCTGTCCCTGAAGTCGCTGATTGAGCCCCGACCGGCCATGAATATAGAGAACCGCGAAATGGGGGCCCTTTCCTTTCGGTACCAGCAATAGCGCCGGCACTTCGACCTCTCCGTTGCGGTACTCCACCCACCGCTCCGCGAGATCCGCAGCCCGGCCAGGCGAAGCCAAAATCAAGATACACAGGAGCGCAGCGACGGTCCCGCTCGTTACGCAAAATACGCGAATCATAGCCCCGTAGCCAAAACGCACTACTTTTGCGGCGGCGCGAGCAAAGCTTTGATTAAGGCATTGCCTTTTTCGCCCGTCCAATTGCGCCGCCCGATAGTTCTTCCCACCATGCGTCCACTTCTATCGATGAGGACCACTGTCGGTGTTCCCGTGACCCGATATGCGCCTGACACTCTGCCGTCAGAATCGAGAAGGACAGCGGTCGTGACATTATTTTCCTTAACCCATTGCGCCACTGTGGTCCGGTTCTCCTTGATATTAACCGCGAGAATGGTGAAACCCTTAGGACCATATTCCTTGTGAATCTGCTCCATGGTCGAGGGCAACTCCCTCGTACAGTGCGGTCACCAGGTGGCCCAGAAATAGAGCAAAACCGGCCGGCCGAGGAATTGCTTCAATGAAACCTTCTTACCGTCGAGACTTGCCAAGCGAAAGTCCGTGGACGGTTCTTTATCCAGAGGGACAATGTGTAGGTCAAAAAGATGATCTTCAAGCTCGACGGCCGGCAAATTCCCGCGGGCGAACGCCAGTGCGGCAAGAATCGTGAGCGCGAGAATATAACTCCACCTGACAAACATTGGCGAGATCAGCCTACTTTGCGGACGGATGGCGGAGCAACTCTGTTCGTGCAACCTTATTCATATGACCTTCACTCGCGCACTGCTAGGGATTTTGATTCGCTTGGCACCACGCAAATAATTCGCGACGATGTCAAAGACCGGTGGGCCGTCGACGTCTCTGATGCTGGCCCATCCAGCGGCCTTGTACCGCTTGGTCGCTTCAAGAGGTTTGCCGCCCACTAAGACATTCGTGATTCGCTGGCTGATTTTTTTCTCTGGCGCAATGGTGTAAGTCAGGCCGCCAACGCGCACCATGTCGCCGCCCTGACGGTAGTAGGGATCTGAATAAAATAGATTGTCAGCGACATCTTCCATGATGTTTTTGATTTCTTCTCCTGTCATTTCTCGAGACCAGGTATTAGCATAGGTCAAGCTCGTGTGGTTGTAGACATCCTCCAGAGTAATTTGCTGGCCAGGTAGAATGGTGATCCCCCAACGGAAGCCGGGGGAGAAAGCCACTTCGGCGTCGTAGTGCTTGAGTAACGCATCTAAAATTATTTCATCGAAGCTGCCGATAAAATTACCGCGTCGGAAGAGCAGGCTCTCCGAAACGGCTAGTTCTTCCCCGAGCTTGATTTTATAAGGAGCGCGAATCCTATCGATCAGCTCTGCCATCTCTCGGTCCTGCGGTATATATTTGGAGAGAACCGGAATGAGCTTGTAGCGATGATCGACAATCCGGCCGTCTCGGAAATCGAGGTCGAGCCGGCTCAAAAACTTTCCATGCGCGCCGGAATTGATGACGAGGGTCTTCTCCACGAGAATCGGCTTGGGCACACCGTCATGCGTATGCCCGCCAAGGATGACGTCGATTCCTTTGACTTGCCTCGCCAGCTTGAGATCGACATAAAGACCGTTGTGGCTCAACAGCACCACCAGGTCGACTTTTTTTTGATTTTTCAGCTCGTCCACCAGGGTTTGCATTGGCCTTTCTTGGATCCCAAAGGTGAGCTGGGGAACGAAGCGATGCGGATGGGAGATGGGCGTGTACGGAAAGGCTTGGCCGATGATACCGGCCTTGATTCCACCGATCTCCTTGATCGCGTAAGGAGCAAACACCAGATCACCGGGCGGTCCCCACGAAATATCTGCTACGTTTTGGGCCAGGAAGTCGCCTTTGAAAAGGCCTTTGGTGTCGCGATCGCCAAACAGTGCTTTGACCCGCTCGATGCCATAGGTAAACTCCCAGTGAGCCGTAAAAACCTCGACCCCCAGCTGGTTGGACGCCTCCAACATGTCCAGGCCCCGGCTCCAGAGCGATGTGGCAGACCCCTGAAGCGTGTCGCCGCCGTCGAGCAGCAGAGTTTTACCGGCGCGTTCAGCGCGGATTTGTTTGATGAGCGTGGCAAGATGCGCGTACCCACCCATCTTGCCGAATTGCGCAGCGAGCCTGGGGAAATCGAGATAGGTATAGGCATAGGCCTCGGGCGAGCCGCGGCCAAAACCATACGACTTAAGAAACTCCGCACCGGTCAAATAAGGAGCCTTGCCTTTCCATTCTCCCACCTCGATGAGTGTGTCCGGTTCTCGATAATAGACCGGGAGCAGCGTGGCGTGTGTATCCGTAATATGGAGGAGAGTGACGTTGCCCAGCGACTGAAATTCCAGCAGCCGCTCGGGACTGGTCGCGGCGGGAAAGCCGGCGCGGCTCGTGGTTGCTATGCCGCCGGCGATGGTAAGCAACTTCAAGAAATCTCTGCGCGTGACCTCCATCGCCAAACCAGGGTCAATGTCTGATGGAGGGTACGTTCATCGGTTTGCCGTTGTCATAAGACGTCAAGTATAGTTCGAGGTCGGCGTACTCTGGCGCATCCGCCGGGAGATAATTCATCCCGATGGGCAACATGCACCACTGAAAGCGCTTGCGGATGTCCCACATCCTGCCAAAATTGGTGCGCCACACGGGAAAATGTTTCGTCAATCCCGCCTCCCTGTCGCCCAGCAACCGCCCCCCAAGAAATTTATTAGCGCCCTTTCCCGGCGCATTATCATGGCAGTCCGAGCAAGCGTGGTTCCTATTGCCGACCCTTTTGTTATAAAGCGTCTTGCCCCGCTCCAACGCCGCCTTCGCCTCGGGACTCGTCAAATCGACGTTCACCGCCATGCCATTCGACTGCATCTTGACCAGGACAGCCATGCTGAGGTTGGCCTGGCTCTGCGCGGGCATGGCGTTGCCCGTCGCCTCGGCGGCATGAGCGGAAAGCAGATCTTCTATCGACATCACCCGGCCGTATTTGGCGATAAATTTTGGAAAACGCGTCGCGACGCCTCTCATGGATTTTTCGGGACCTCCTTGATGGCAGTCGGCGCAGGCTCTGCCCGTCGGGCCTTTCTTTGTCCACTCGCTCATCGCGTCCTCGGCCAACACCACCGCAGGATTATTCGTCGGGTCGAGGTTATCGCCGAAGTAGTATTCTATCTTGCGCAAGAAAGGGTTTCGCGCCGGATCTTTTTCCGGCGGCGGCACAAAGGGGGGATTACCCTTTTGCGTTTTCAAAAACGCCACCAGATGGAGGATTTCTTCCGGTGTGAAGATACCGACAGCTCCCCAGGGTGGCATGGAGGTGTTGGGGAAGAAGAGCCTGGCGTCATGAATCATCTGATAGACGAACTCGTCGGGGAGATTGCGGTCGCCGAAGGTGGATAGATCCGGCCCGATATTGCCGGCTGGCCAGACATCGTCGCCCTGAATCAGGTGACATCCCGAGCAGGGCCCTTTGGCGCGATTGAGAAACAGTTTGCGGCCGGCTGCAGCGTCGCCCTTTTTGTCTACCGGCATTGATGCTTTGCTGACAGGCGGCGCGGCGCGATTATCCCCGTAGGAGTAGGTCCGCCATTGGCTCCAATCCTGCGGCACTCCCGTAAAAGGCGCTTCTTTATAACGCACTTGCATTTTTTTGCCGTCGACTTCTCTTATTTCCCCCTGCGCCTCGGGAATCGCTCGAGACTTCCACGGTCCCGCCATCTGAGCATATCCGACGGCCAGTGAGGTCATAACCAGCGCGCCAATGATACTGAAGGTTATTTTCCGTTTCATCGATCACCCCATCGTTGGCTAGAATTTGATATCCGCGCTTCCCTCGTGCTTTTGTCCCGTGGTATCCATAAATGTGATGGTGAGCGTTCCTGGCTCGGTGACCTTTAGATGAAACGCGAAAAAGGGGTTTTGGCTCACCGCCTGAGTCGTCTCGCCCTCAAGGATTTGTTTCCCGTTATAGGTGACCACGACCTTGTTGATGAAGTTGTAATTTTTCACGACGGGTTTGCGCTCTTTGTCGAACGCCATGACCTCCATCGGGTGCGTCACCAGGCTCCGTACCCTTATGACTTCGCCGGCTTTGATCGTTGACGGCAGGCGAATTCTTACCCTTCCAGCGTCCGCCATATAAGCCTCCCTATGTTGTTTTTTGCTTTCGCGGTTTAAGTTAGAACCTGGCCGGTAAATTGGTCAAATCACATCGGGCTTCGCTAACCACCGCACCCGCCCACCGTAACCTTCACCTCCTGCTTGACCATATAGAGAGTCCCGTCGTTCATCTCCACCACTGCCCGGAGATCGGTAGTTTCGGCCAACCGGATATTAGTCGCGATGGAGGCCTTGGCGCTTTCAGGTGTCAACGAGAACCTGGCGTTCAATGGCCGGCGGTTCTTATCCGCAATCACATATATATTTTTTGCGTACTTGGCCGGGGTCATGGGAAGATCGGCCTCCACCGTAACGGGTACCACCGAGCCGTTTTCCGCGATCAGCGGCGCTTCAAGTTTGACCCTCCCGTCCCCGGAGGTAATGGCGCGATTGCCAAATAATCGCTTCATCGTCTCTTCGACTTTTTCGGTTGGCAACGGTGCGCCGGGAGGAGTTCCCTGGCTCCAGGCCGTGGGTAACCCCGCAAGGCTTGGAACCCCCACCGCCGCCAAGAGGCCCACTCCGCTAACCGAGCGGATGAACGCGCGTCGCGTCAGTAAACCTTTACTAATAATAAAGCTCATATACCCTCCTCTTTACAAAAACCGACCAATTGCTGATTGCTTTTCGCTTCTTACCACTCATAAGTTGCCCGTTCACTGGCCAACCTCAGCTACCGTTTTAAAGTAGCGCCGGTTGCCGCTAGTGCAGCCGACCAAGATTCGCTGTTCTTCGAAGTTTAATTTGTAAGGCGCGGTGGAGTTGAATCGGGCCGCTTTGAGAATCCTTGAACTGCGACTGACTTGAAACGCTCGGTGGCGCGGCATAACTCAAATTCCAAGAGTCATGTGATGCTTACATGGCGCAAAAATCGTCGGCTCACAGCGTTCATTTCCTATCACACAAATACTCTGCGTTGGAGAGGCGCTGGATCTTTATACACTACAGGGTATAGTACCAGGCCAAATTCATGTCAAGGAGAATTATTGAAATCGAGTGCAACGCATGAAATGCTGGCGAGTCCAGCGGGTATGATTCGGAAGATCGGCTCTGCGTCCCCGAATGCAATGGCAAGATTGGTCTTCTTTTCCATTCTGACCGGGCAACGCAACTGCTATCCGGTATCACCCGGCCGGTTTTAACAAGGTACAACGCGAAGCCCCCAAAACATGCGCAGCGCCAAGGAATTGATCCAGGAGGCCAAACTCAGGGTTACTTTGATTTCCTGTGAGGCCGCCAAACATCGATTGGAGCTACCCGAGAGTGCTCCCGTGCTCATCGATGTGCGGGAAGAAATCGAATATGAAATGGTCCGGTTGGGAGGAAGCGTTCATATTTCTCGAGGGACCTTGGAAATGGCCATGGAACACGATTACCCCGACCGCAACACCTCGATCCTGCTCTACTGTAGTAGTGGAGATCGAAGCGCTCTGGCGGCGCTCACGCTACAGATGATGGGTTATCGCGATGTGGCTTCTCTCGATGGCGGTTTGCATGCCTGGCAAGATAAAAAGTTTCCCGTGGTCATTCCTTCCCAACAAAGCGGACCGGGGTCGGGGATCTAGCTACTCCCGCGATTTGTCAACGGTCCTTTACCTGCTCTCGTAGGACCCGGGGGCGCTCGCGATGGCCTCGGTTTCGGGTTGGGCAAATCAACAGCTCGGCTGGCAAGTCGAAATGAGAATTGCTCCGGTTTTCTGTAGATACCCACGAACAGAGCCTATAGAATCCAAAACGGCTATAGATAGTGAAGCGATTGAAAAACTTTGCAATTGGTGATTGATGTCAGCATTGAACCCAATTGTCCCAAGAAAGGATCAAAGTCCTATGGAAATGACCGCAGCGGAAAAACGCAAAAGCCTGCGCCAGATGCTGCAAGAGCCGCAATGTCATATTGCGCCTAGTTGTAATGACGGCATCCAGGCAAGGCTGGTGGAATGGCTGGGATTCCCCCTCGTGCATATTTCCGGAAGCGGACAGCATCGCTCCTCAGGATTCGCCGATGCCGGGTTGCTTACATTGACCGAAATGATCAACAGGGCGCGGGACATCGTCGACGCCGTGAACCTCCCCATCGTCAGCGACGGGGAAACGGGATACGGCAACGCGGTCAACGTGGTGCGCAGCGTGCGAGAGTTCGAGAAGGCCGGCGTCGCGGCGATTCACATCGAAGACCAGATGACCCCCAAGCGTGCCGGCCATGAAGGGTTTGATGTCGGTCTAGTGTCAAAAGCGGAGTTTGTCGCCAAGATCAAAGCCGCCCTGGACACGCGGCGCGACGGCAATCTCGTAATCATCGCCCGCTCCGAAGCCAAGGACTCCTTGCAGGAACGCATCGACCGCGTGTCGGCTTGCTGTGAAGCGGGGGCCGACGCCGTGTGGTTGAGCGCCCGGAGCGAAGACGATATTCGCGCTTTCGCCAAGATCGGTAAACCCCTGGTGGGCGTGCCGCCGCGCCAAATGATGACCATTACCCGTTATGGCGAACTGGGCGGCCGTGTGGGTTGTATTCCGACGGTCCTGCAGGTTGCCGCGCTCCACGGCATGCGGCAATGTCTGGAGGAATTGAAACAGAGCGGGACGGAAACGCGCTATTTCAAAGAAACCCCCGGCATCGAAGAGACTCGCAAGTGGTACGCCAACTTGGGCAACAAAGAGCTAAAGGAACTCGAAGCCAGGTACGGCTACTGACGCCAGGCGACTGCCTTTCGAGCACGACACCGAGTCATCGCACATGTCTCGCTGTTTCGCAAACTCCGGGAAGGCCACCGAGTTGCTGGCCCATGTTCCCTCGCGCGAGTCTCACTCGGATACCATCGGACACCAACGGTGCTATCAAGGGTCATCGCAACTGGGGCGCTCATATGGAGTGCTTCCGCGGAATCGACAGCGGGGGTGAATCGATAAACGACAACCGTCAAGCGCGCTAACTTGGACACCCTGCGGTAGGGGAATTGAGGGAGAGTAGCGGATTCATCCAATCTCAACGACTCTCATTGACAAAGACCACCGCGCCGTCATGGTGTGACCAACAAACTCGAAAGGAAATAGCACCGTCATGAGCTATCAGAGCTTCGTCTACCAAAACAACGACGGCGTCGCCACCATCCGTTTAAACGATCCCGAGCGGCTTAACGCACTGACTTTCCAGACCTACGAAGAATTGGAAAAGATCATGGCCGACTTGGCGGACGACGGCAGCGTCAAGGTTGTGGTGCTGACCGGCACGGGAAAAGGTTTTTGCTCAGGCGGCAGCGTCAACGACATCATCGGCAATCTCGTCGGGAAGAAGGGCGATGAGCTTTATAATTTTACGCGCATGACCTGCAACGTCGTCAAACATATGCGTAACCTCAAAAAACCCATCGTCGCCGCTGTTAACGGCATCGCCGCCGGCGCCGGGGCAATGCTGATGTTGGCCTCCGATTTGCGCATCTTCTCCGACACGGCACGCGCCGCCTTTCTATTTGTAAAAGTTGGTTTGGCCGGTGCCGATATGGGCGCGCTTTATCTCCTCCCAAGAATCGTTGGCTTGGGCAAGGCTACTGAGCTGGTTTATTTCGGCGATACCATCGATGCTGAGGAAGCTCATCGCATCGGCTTGGCCAACCGGGTGGTGGCGGCGGATAAACTGATGGAGGAGACCTACGCGCTCGCCGCCAGACTCAAAGAAGGGCCGCTGTACGCTCTGGGGGTGACCAAGGAGCTGCTCAATTTTGAAGCCAATGTCGGCCTGGAAACAGCGCTGGAAATGGAAGCCATGGCGCAGGCGCGGTGCATGGAAACGCCGGATTTTATGGAGGGGTACAAAGCCTTCCTCGAAAAACGGCCGCCTCGATTCAACCGCGGCTAACGCAGACGTGATTAGAATGTTAACAAAAACACTTGGCCGGCATGCATGAATGACTCGAAAAAGCGTTCCGGCCGATGTCTACTGGACAGCTTTTTCGCCTTGACATGAAGATTTTCACCACCCTGCTCAGTCCTTGACCCCGAACCGGTATTTCGCATAACTATGCTTTAGACTTCTAGCCGCAACCTCGGGGGCATTGAACAATTCTTTTGGTCCCAAGAGAAATCATACTCGTATGGCAAAAGACCTGCGCAGCTTTATCGCCGAACTCGAAGCCAGCTCGCCCGAAGACATGGCGCGGGTGCAGAAACCACTCTCGCCGCGCTACGAAATTTCCGCGCTGCTGACTCACCTGGAAAAGGCAAAACGCTTTCCCCTGCTCTTCTTCGAAAAGAGTGCGGGAAGTCTAGCGCCGGTGGTGATCAATGCTCAGGCAAGCCGGAAGCTAATGGCCAAAGCCCTCGAATGCAAAACTGAAGATCTGGTAAAAACATTCAGCGAGCGGCAGTCTAAGCCGATGGCGCCCGTAGAAGTAAAGGATGCCCCGGTGCAAGAGATTGTCACACTCGGTGACGAAGTCGATCTCGCTGAGATACCGATTCTCACGCACTACGAAATAAACGCCGCGCCTTACATCACCGCGGGGATCGTCGTCGCCCGGGATCCCGACACGGGTGTCAGGAATACGAGCTACAACCGTTTGATGATGGCGGGAAAGCGGGAGCTTCGAATTTTCATGGCGGTGGGCAGACACCTCTGGACCCTGCACAATAAGATGGAACGGCGCGATGAGCCGCTTCCCATCGCCGTCGTTATCGGCGTCCATCCGCTATTCTCCCTCGGGGCGCAGGCCTTTACTCCCTCGACCGAAGATGAGTACGCGGTGATCGGCGGCATGATGAACGAGCCCCTGCGCCTTGTGCGAGCGAAGTCCGTTCCCATGTTGGTCCCGGCCGACGCGGAGATGATCATCGAAGGAAATATTCTCCCGCATACGCGCCGCACGGAAGGTCCTTTCGGCGAGTTCACGGGCCACGCCGTGCCACAGGCCGAGCGCCAGGTGATCGAGGTAAGCGCCATCACGCACCGTAAGAACTATATCTTCCAGGACATTCACGCCGGCTACACCGAGCACAAGTTGATGGGAGCGGTGCCCCGCGAGGCCGCACTGCTCAAGGCCGTGCGCCAGACCGTTTCCACGGTAACGAACATTTGCATGCCTGTCTCGGGCAACTGCCGCTTTCACGCCTATATCGCCATCACCAAACGAACCCCCGGCCAGGCGAAAAACGCCATCTGCGCCGCCTTCGCCGCCGATATGCTGCTCAAACATGTCGTCGTCGTCGATGACGATATCGATGTCTTTGACGAAGAGCAGGTCCTCTGGGCCATCTCCAACCGCTTTCAAGCCGACCGCGATCTGGTCGTCATTGCCGGGGCGCAGGGAAGCGAACTCGATCCCTCCGCCGGACCCGGCGGCGTCAACGCCAAGATGGGCCTCGATGCCACCAAGCCTTTGACCGGCTTTTCACCCGAGCTGCGCGTCCCCGATGAAGTTATGAAAAAAATATGGTTGGAAGATTTTCTCCCGGGATTCTCCAAGTAGTTTTCACTTCGTCACCCAACCTTATTTGCCTCTCGCTTGAATCACACCAGGCTTTTTAGCCTTGGCAGTGAAAATTCAACCTTTGAACAAATTTACTCTCTCTCGTTAACGCGACTCCTTCGCCGTGCTATCGGTGAATTCAATCATGGAGGTGCAAAACTCGAAGGAAACTTCGTCGGTCACACAAATAGTTTAGCAGTTACATGACTCCGTTCTTCCATCTTTCGCGGCACGCCAGCCCATAGGGCGGCGAGAAATCGGAGGACTCGGTCAAACTATTCTGAAGGGGTTTAACATGCGAAGCCAATCAACTCATGCGGCACTGATGATCTATTTTTCAGTCCTGCTGCTCGTGGGAACCGCTTTGGGTGCCCAGACCCCATCTGCTCCTGGGCAAGGAGCGCAACGACGACCACAGGGTATTGTTCCCGGGCAATACATCGTTGTTTTTCACGATGATGTTAAAAACCCCCCGGAGCTTTCCAACGATCTGGGGCGACGGTATGGCTTCACCCTCCGGCGAAGCTATCGACATGCCCTGAAGGGCTTCGCCGCACGTATGCCCGATTCGGTCGCTCACGCTTTAACCTTCGATCGTGATGTCGCGCTTGTCGAGCCCGACGTGTATGCCTACGGTACCGCACAGCAGACGCCAAAGGGGGTCGCCCGAATTGGAGCCGCCCCGAACTTATCTCCCATAGATTGTACGAACGTGGACATCGCAATCCTCGACTCCGGAATTGATCTCGACCACCCCGATTTAAACGTCGTCCACGGACGGAGCTTTCTCGGTGACAATACCGGCAACGGTGATGATGATCACGGCCACGGCACACACGTGGCGGGAACCGCGGCTGCCATTAACAACGGCAGCGGCGTGGTCGGCGTCTGCCCTGGCGCCCGGCTGTGGGCCATCAAGGTACTGGATAATAGGCTCAGCGGCTACTTTTCCGACATCATCGAGGGTGTCGACTACGTAACTGCCAACGCCGCTAGTATTAAAGTGGCCAATATGAGCCTGGGAGGAGTGGGTTACCTGTCGTCCTTCAGGACTGCGATCCAGAACTCTGTTGCGGCCGGGGTCGTCTACGTAGTCGCGGCAGGAAACTACTCAAACGACATCTACGGGGCCAATGGGCGCCTTGACACCGCGATGGATCAAGCTCTCTGCGGTCTCGGTGGGCAATGCCCCGATGACTTCATGCCGGCTGCGTATCCCGAGGTGGCGGCGATCTCGGCATTGGTCGATACCGACGGTCAACCCGGGGGTCTTGGTTCTTCTACGAGTTACGGTCCGGACGATTCCTTCGCCTCGTTTAGCAACTACAGCAACTACGTGGATGCCAGTAACCCTGTGGTTTCTCCCGGGCGCGCCATCGATTTGCTGATGCCGGGCGTGAGCATCTACTCGACATGGAAAAACGGCGGATACAATACCATCAGCGGGACCAGCATGGCCTCGCCCCATGCAGCCGGGCTGGCCGCACGTTACATTGCGGTTAACGGCCGCGCCGTCAATGCGAGCGGGGTACACGCCATCCGTCAGGCGCTAATCAGTGGAGGAGTCGCGCAAAATAGCCCTTACGGTCTGTACACTCTCAATGACCCAGACCCCTACCAGGAGAAAATTGGCTGGGTTGCTTCATCGCCGTTCCCGACCCTCTCCAGCAATAACGTCAGTGTAACCGAAGGCAACTCGGGCACCACCAACGCCAACTTCACAGTGAGCCTGTCAGCCTCCTCTACCAACACGGTAACCGTGAACTTCGCCACCGCCAATGGCTCCGCCGCCGCAGGCTCCGACTACGTTGCTACCTCGGGCACATTGACCTTTGCCCCCGGAACCACAAGCCAGAACATCACGGTCCAGGTCAACGGCGATAGCAGTGTGGAGCCTAACGAAAATTTCTTTGTTAACTTAAGTAACCCCACCAACGCCACCATTGCGGTCGGCCAGGGTACAGGCACCATCAACAACGATGATGCAGCCACCATCACTATCAATGACGTGGCGAAAGCCGAGGGTAACAACGGTACCACGGCATTCACTTTCAATGTCACCCTGACGGGTACAGTGCAAAACGCCTTTAGCGTAAACTTTGCTACCGCCAACGGCACGGCCACAAGCGGCACCGACTACACCGCCACCAGCGGTGTGTTGAGCTTTGGTGGACCTAACCCAGCCACGCAACAGATTACGGTGAACGTCAACGGTGACACCTCTGTGGAGTCAAACGAGACTTTCTTGGTCAATCTATCCGGGACACTGCCGGCGGGAGTGGGCTTTGCCGATTCTCAAGGTACGGGAACGATCACCAACGACGACGCGGCGCCGTCACCTTCGGAAATTGAGGTTTTCTTCGATAGCTTCGAGGTCGCAGAGTGGAACGGGTTGTGGACTGAAGATAGCCAAAACGACTGGTTCCGTTCCAGCCAGCGAGCGTCGCACGGCAGCCGTTCCGCCGAGGTGGACGGGCCTGCCTCCAACGCGGCGCTGACTTCTATCGCCATTAATCTGCAAGGCAAGACCAACGCCAAGGTTACCTTCTCCTGGTATATCGAAAGTGGCCTTGATAGTGGCGAATACATCGCCTTTGACGTTTCAACCGATGGTGGATCGACTTGGGTTGAAAAGGCCCGCTTGCGTGGCAATGTCGACCAGGAAAATACCTGGCACCACGCGACCGTGAACTTGACCGTTATCAACAGCCTCCGGCTTCGTTTTAGGGGATCCATGAGTCTCAGCAGCGAAGATGCCAATGTTGACAATGTCAAGGTCGTCGCCTACTAGCGTGATGATGGGCTTAGCAGGTTAGTAGCGGGTGCGGAAAAATTTGTCGATAACGCCCCTGGCGGTCTAAAAATTTCCCCGAGGTTTAGGAAACGAGCGATAACTTTTTGACTTGCTACGCAGCGCCGCCGGCTTTATCCTGCCCGCTATCGGATGCGATCTTTTGGCAACGCCCTGATTGGCCCGGTCTGTTCAATCACCACGGGATGGCCATCCAGAACCTTAGGGATTTGCCGCTGTAACTCTGGAGTATTTTCTCTAACGAAGACTTTGATACAGGGTGTGTTATCGAGCAGGCCTTGCCCCACGCCCACGACGCCGGATATAGCCATCAGCCCATCGGTATGTGCCTTGAGAGTCTCTTCTATGGTTTTTCCCGACATGGTCTGTGCTACCTCGCGGCTGGCGGCAGAGTAGCCATTAACAAGGCCGGCCACAGTCATCGCACTGGCGCATATAGTCACGCGAAGCCACCTCGGCATGAACCAACTCGTCCCCTTGAAGTAAAGGGGAGCCGACCTGTGGCCGGCCCCCTTCGATGTATCGTTGCTAGGCTACCCTGGAGTGAGTCCGCCTCACCGCCATACTTTCACATCATCGATGTACCAATAGTCACTCTGACTGGACATGCCCGCGTCGAAAGCTATAGTCACATTCCCAGCGGGTAACGGAAACTCACCAGCATTACCGAAGCAGCGGTAGGTATTGTTGCTGTCAGCAGGGGTGAAAGTTTTTACCACTGCCCCATTGATTATCACCTCTCCCTTGTCGGTGCTCTCAAAGGAGTTCACCTTGGCGCAAAAGCTCAGGTAAGCGGGGGAGCCAAGGTTTACCGACCTTGCGGCATACCCCGTAGACCTCCTGAGACGCAGATGATAGGAGCCCGAATAGGCGCTGCCACTTGTCACAATGCTGGTATCGCCGGATCGAGTCCACGGGCCAGACCAACCAGTGCCACCAGCCCAACTCCCGTTGAAGTCGTGGAATGCAACCTGGGTCGGGCCTGGCGGCGGCGCGGCTGTTACGTTGAGGACTACAGAGGCGACGGCACCCCAGTTATTCTGAGAATCCTTGCCGCGGACATAAAGGGTGATGGGACCTGAGTAGCCTGTGACGTTAACGGCTGCCGTAACCCCCTCGGTGACGGAGTTAAAAGATCCGTCGGAGGCGTTCATGGGGGTGCCGGCCCCGTTGGCTCCCACGCTATTGATGAAGTATTCGGCGCCGGCCACGACGGAGCCTCCGGTGGTGGAATCATTCACGGTGGCGGTAAGGGTTACCGACGAGGCGCCCTGAGTAGGATTAGGAGTCGCATTCACAAGTGAGGTCACCGGCCCAAACGTGTCGGGTGGTGGCGGCTGCGCTCCCGCACCATCGACTGTCACTCCGAAGCGGTTAAGCACATGGTCAATTCGATTGGCGACGGCCATCATGCCATCACCGCTGCCGGCAAAGAGTAAACCGACGGGGTGAGGATCCTGCGCCACGAGAAGAGAGCCCGAATCGCCACCTCCAATGACCGGCATGCCGTTGTCTGACTCGACAATGAATTGATCGACAAATCTCGCGAGTGCGGTGCCGTAACCGACATCAATGGTTGCATTCACGGCGGTGATCGTTCCCGTGGTGCATCCCGTGGTCCGGCCACATTTCTGTACTTTTAGTCCTACAAGAGCGCTAACATTATCGATTACGCCGTCCTTCGGATTATTATCGCCGAAGATGTCTGACCGGGGCGCGCCATACCCGTAGGGCGGCGTAGATTTGCCAAGATTCGCGGTGCTGGACATTGCGATCGCAGCATCGATCGTGTTGGTTTGCTGGCAAATCCAAAAAATGAAGAAAGGTGTACAAAACCTGATTGGTTCGAAGGCATGCAGGTTACCTATCGTATCACTTGGCAAACCACCATCGTACACCCCGGGCTGGTACACAGGAGCTCCGATTATTGCCTGGTTTTCGGCGGCGTAAACATGGTTATTGCTGAGGGCGTAGATGTTACCACTACTATCCTTTACCCGCGCACCAATGGTGCCGGCAGTGACCGACGGATGGCCCGTTGAAACGCCAATTGGCACTGGTCGATCACACCTGGCCGCAGGATCCCACGAGTTCGTGCCTTGAGGGCACCCCATCGCAACGATCTTACCGGTTACTTTGACTGCTACCGGGACCCCGTCGAGCAACTGAGGGACACGCGCAATGTCAGCGTGGGTCTGGACAAATACTTTTATCGCCGCCTCGCCCTGCTGATTAAATCCGATGCCTGCGCCCACCACACCCAGCCTCTCCATAAGCTCCTGCACATGTCTTTCTTTAACCTCCTTGACCTGGGCTAAGGCGTGCGCCAACGCCTGAGGGCTGCGTCCCTGGGCGGCGGCCTGTGTTGCCGCGCTCAACAGGCTCAATAGACCGATGACCGCGACGGCTATCATGCTGCTTAAGAAAGTTGGCTTAGACATGCTTTTGCCTCCTCAAATGTCAGGCGAGCTAATTAGCGATGTCACCGGGTGCAATGATAATTTTAGCTTACCGTTGTGATCATTATTTTATTTGGCTCCAATGAGTGCAGGGGTGGACCTATAATAACCATTGCTATTGTCATAGAGTTTTGCTCAGATCTTGCTTCTAAATCTAAACCCGTTTGTCGCGCAATTGGACCTTGGTCTACTCCTCACCATAATGGAGCTTACTGATAACACGGATAAAATGCTTTTTTACATACATGCGAAAATTTAATTCCAAGTTTGAATTTTCACTGCAAAGGAGACCATCAAGGCCCTCGCAGTTACCCTGCGGTTAACGGGGAGCCGTTTTAAGGTCTTACTGGATTCTAAACTGCTTTTGGCTGTAGCCAGTTGGTAGGAAGAAAACCTGGATCGTTTTTACTTAAACGGCAAAAATAAAATTCGGTTTTTTGGATGTCTCCTTTTGCCTTTTAGATCTTGTCGGCTGCTAAATCTATACCATACGCCGCGCCTAGACCATGTTTCACAACAAAGAAATCTCGTTTCACGAAAAAGTTCAAGGCTCCGGGGCCACACTGGAATTTTGTCCCAGCCATGTTTCAATCTCATTCGCCTTGAATCTCAGCTGATTCCCGACTTTTATGGCCGGAAGTTTCTTCTCTGAAACCAAACGGTAAATGGTATACTTGTTCACCCGCAAATACTTGGCTACCTCCGCGGGCGTTAATAATGATGCATTGTGTATCATCGCTGCTATCCCCTTCTTGTTGCAAAATCTTTAGCACTTACCGTCTATGTTTCTACTTGATGCGAATAGCATCCGTTAATTTTCGCTCCTATCCCGGACAAACTTCCCGTAAAAATTGGCCATGCCGATGTTTGAATCGCAATCTGAGATTATCCAAGGTCTTCCCGCAGCTTGCCGCCCACCCGCTAACCGGTCTATACGACCTCGCGCTGTCGCTCGATGACGCCGATGCCTCCAGACCGGCTCATCTTGAGTTCCGCCTCACGCGTCTTTAAGTGATCCTGCGTCTCGTTAAGTTGTATGGCGAGGGCATGGTTCCTTCGTAAACAATCTTCGATCTCATTGACGAGGGAGTTTTTTTCCTCTAGTAGCCCTTTGGTCTTCCTAAGCTCCTGTTTTAAGCGTTCCTCCGCCGCCAGTTTCACAGACTCCGTTTCAGACAACCGCGCCCCAAGGCCCTTGATTTCAGATTTGAGCGTCTTTAGCTCAGAATCCAGAGCCGTCCTCAAGACAAAAACTATTATTATAATGGCGAACAATGAAACTCCGCCATATATGAGACCGCTACTGTCCGAGATAAAACCGACTTTGTTCCCTATCGAGGACAAGAAATCGGTTAAGTTAGTCAGCGAATCACTATTGACCCCTAATTGCGGGGCCCGGTGAACAGCGACATCGGAGGAGCTTAAGTCAAAAGCGAAAACCGTCCTTTCTAACAGGCTATATAATAATAGCGCGAGCAGAACTTTTGGGTTCGTCTTCATATCCGTTTTTCAATATGTCCTGGCACTATCAACTCTTGGTGAATGGACTCGCTAGGTTGCCCCATCAAAGTGTTAGCCGAAGCTTTAAAATCGATGCAATGTCCTTGAAAACTACCTGCAGCTGGGCTTGTACGTTGCCGTTGAGGTCGACAACATAGACCTTGCCTTTTTCCTGACTATTGTCGATACATGGTCCGGTACCGCATGGCCAACCTTCCTGGAGATCGGCATGAGTGTCTCCATCGCTGGTGGTATCGGCCGGAGCTTGACAAAGAGTGCTCATGGTCTCTAACGTGCTCGTCCCGGTATTTATGATATCGGTGGCGTTGGCGATGCGTGCCAACAGACATTTAGCATTCCTATCGAGACTGTAATTCGGGGTTGGATCGGGTCGGCCTATTGCTATTGCAAACACCACGATGTCATGGGCTCCGGCCGCCGTACATCCGCTGTTGCTATAGCCGCAGTTTCTGAGAATATTGGCCTCATACATGGCGCCATTGGTCACGCAGTTGATCAAAGAACGAGTGCAGCGAACGACATCCCGGAATAATTGGATGCCGACCAAAGTTCCCGAACCAGGGGGGATCGTCTCCCAGTTCGCTTGACCTCCGGAGCCGAGCGGTTGCCGCCTCATGCGGTCTGATTCCGTTGCCCCGTGTTTGCACCCTGAGGGAAAGCTGCCACTGTCCCCCGGGGAAGCCAGTAATGTCCCGTCCCGCGGGTTTCGCTTACAATCGCTGTCGCTTACGCGCCTCAGAGCTGTGGGTTGACCGTCGGTAATCAAAAGCACCGCTTTTCGGGTTGTAGCGCGGTTTGGATCATCAAATACCACTGCCATTGAACGGCGCGCGGTTTGAATCGCCTCCATGGTATTGGTCAGGCCCTCCGCGACGAGTGAGTTAACTCGGCTTTTTAGTGTCGTCAAAAATGAGGTGGTAGCCAAGTCCAGGTCAACATCGGCGACGCAGTTAGAGCTCGTCGTGGAGTCTCGACCAGTCCCATCGCCGCATCCTCGACTGGCGAAGCTCACCATACCAACGCGGTCGAGGGAGGAAAAACTGTTGTCAAGGAACTCATTGACGGTGGTTTTCAATGAATTGATTTTTGGCTTTCCCGTGCCGTCAGGCTGAGTCATGGATCCAGAGCGATCGAGTACCAGCATCAGATCTATGGGGCGCTCCGGACCTGCCTGGGCCATTGCCTTAATCGGTATGGTCGAATAATCGCCGGGGACTAACCAACTTAGAAAGCGCAAGAAGGTCGTCGATACAAAGTCGTCGGCCGTAATCTGCACATGCCTCAGCGGCGGACCACCCGGAACCTGGACATCGAAGAACCCAACGGCGACTTTAATCGGTGCCCCTGTGCTCGCTTCACAAGTACCGGTAGCGGTCATAACCACCGTGGCCCCATTAGTGACCATGGAATCACAAGCGGCCCGTGTGGCCTTCGCCTCGAATCCAGTCTGTCCCTGGAGTGACTTGGCAGCCGACAGAGCCGCAGCGTCCACGAGACGGTGAAGTCGCGCCCTTGCCAGGTACGCATGACCAAAATCCAAAGCAAAACCGATGAAAGTTCCGAGGAGTGAAAAGCTCAAGGTCAACATGACGATGAAGGAACCGTTTTGATTTAGCTTTCGCATAAAGCCTTCTCCTGCTGGCCGATACTGTATTTAGTTCTTACCGCTTACCTGGGTGAACAACGTTCGATCGTAAAAAGTTTGATTTAAACCATCGGCAACCGAGGTGATGACAACCGGGCCGTAATTGTAATACGCTTCGATGGCGTGAAAGGTCTGGCCGGCCACTACGTTTTCAATTCCCGACAGCGTCACCGCATCTCCCACCTTGGTGCCGATCTTACTCTGGTGGGCGTAACTGCCTCGGACAATTTGGCTGCCGACTTCCCACGCGCACTGTGGCGCACATGGGACACCCGGGGTTTGTACGATCTGTGTATAAATGATTCTCCATTGCCCCGGCTTTGCATTACTGATCGTCGGTGATGCAGAAGCAATGATGGCGTCCAATGCCATGTTAGGGTCGGTGCCCCTGGAGGTGAGGTTTGCTCCTTCACGAGTGGTGTGGGTAAGCGTTAGGTAGGTGCTGATGATCGATCCGACCTCGACCACTCCGAAAATCAAAAACAGCATGAGCGGCGTTATCAAGGTGACTTCCACAAAAGATTGCCCTTGCTTGCACCGAAGTAAATTTCTTATTAAGCCTGCTCGCATAAACGCTCCTTGATTAGGAATAGGGTTCGTTCTTCCACGTAGTCGTCAGGCGAAAGGGGACACCGCCGGTGGGAAAAAACTGCGAGAAAAAAGGCATCAAGGCGGGCTTTCGCACATTCACTGCCACAAACACGGTTTGTTCGGGTCCCCCGCCTGGCTGGAGGCAAACCCCCCCATTATCCAGGCATGAGAAAGAAAAATCTGAGCCAATACTGGGACACTGAACCCCCGCAGCGATAATACTGGAGCAAAAGACACTGTGAATCATTTGGTCTCGAGGAATGTCCTTCCCCTGGGCATCTTGTTCCGTACGACCCGTAACCATGTATCGCCCGGCGCTTCCCAGCGCGTATTGCAAAGTAACTTTTGCGTACAGCAGATGGGAGAACTCTACGATCGCCATAAAAACGGTGAAAAAAATGAGAAAACTAAAAACGGTCTCCACTACCGCTTGGCCCTTTTCACGTTCCATATTATTTTTCGTCATATACGATGGCTCCCAGTCCCAATCAAAAAACTAAATTTAAGATGCGGAATAAACTTTTTTCGCTCCCCTCGCAATTTTCTAATGGCCCTGGTGATCCCAATTCACCGGGGCAACGCTCAATGGCAATACTGAGCATAATGCGCGCCACAATTGAAATCCGCCTAGGCCGGCGTTGGGTTTGTTCCTTGCATTTCCTCTGTGTCGTGCTTTGGCGTTTTCTGGGCTATGATGACCCCCATGGCACCAACGACAAACAATGAAGCATCACTAGAATCATGCGGCCTTTTTGCCGTTTTTACATAGTTTCATGGCAGCCCCAAGGCATCCCAACCCGAATAGTGTGATTTAGCTGAATCTCAACGGAAGTGATCTACGGGTAGCGAATGGGGAACTGATTCCTCGTTGCGCCAGCAGACTGCGCGACGTCATGAAAAGCCTTTCACGGTGGCCTTCATTGCTCCGCACCCACGCTCGTGTTCTGCGTGAGCCACCGATCAAGGTTGCTCTGCTTGAAGCGAAGCTGATTGCCGACCTTGATGGCGGGAAGTTTTTTCTCGGATACCAATCGGTAAACGGTGTACTTGTTCACCCTCAGATACCGAGCTACCTCCTGCGGTGTTAACAACGATGGCTTGTGTTGCACAGCTTTTCCATTCTGGCGCTGAATCTCGTTTTAGAGGTTGCTGCAGAGTGCATCGCTCAATCAAGCTGAGACACTACCAGGGCCGGCTAAAGAGTTAGCCTAAGTTTAAGTAAGGCCGCGATTTCAGTAAAAATCATCTGGAGCTGCTGCTGCACATTTCCTTTAAGGTCCACGGTGAAAACCTTTCCCTTCTCGTGATTCGAATTAAAAGTCGGCGGTGTTCCGGCTGGTGTGGTTTGAGTCAGATCGCTATGGTTGTCACCATCGTTGACCGCATAAACAGCCGCGCAACTGCCGGCGGCGTTATTGGTGCTCAGATCTTCGATCAGCGCTTTATCGTTGGCAATCTGGGCCAACAGACAGCGGGCGTTGGCATCCAGTCGCGCCGTGGCGTCGGGGTTAGTCGGCTCCCCTATGGCAATGGCGAAGATGAGTACATTTCCCCCTCCTAAAGCTCGAATCATATGGGCCTCGTCCCTTGCCGCATTTCGGGCCGCAGCCATCTGGTGCAGATAGAGCGGAGCCGGAGACCCGGGCTCTGTAAAATCACTTTCCTTCGAATTATCGAGTCGAAAGCGAGTCAAGCCGTCCGAGACGCTCGTGGAGGTCGAACCCCCGCGTTTTACAAAATAGCATCCACTGGCGATCGTCCATGGCCAATTACTGCCGGGAAGCTGGCTACCTTTGATGGGATTGGTTTGACATGCCGATATGCTATCGCGCCTAAGCGCTGTCGGTTGGCCGTCGGTAACCAGAAGAACGACTTTCCGCGTTGTGGCGCGCGTAGAATCATTGATCGCCTTGATCATCTCGGTTCTTGCCGTTCGCAGTCCTTCCATTGTGTTCGTGGTGCCACTTAGGGGCAATCCATTGATGGCGTTTCTAATGCTATCTATAGAGCTTCCAAGCGGCATGTTGGGTGTACAGATGTCCCCGGTAAACTCAGCTCCACCCGCCGTGCCGCAGCCCCGTTTGCCAAAGCTAGTCATCGCCACGTGGTCGTTGGCGGAAAAATTTTCTCCCAGAAATCCTTCTCCACTACACCCCAAACCCGTCAGGGCGCACTTTAAAGCAGCGAGTTTGGTGTTCCCCGTGCCATCGGTTTCTCCCATGGAACCTGAGCGATCTACCACGAGAACCAAATCGACCGGCCGTTCGGGCCCCGCTTGCGCCATGGCACTGACATTTATCGTTGAATAATCGCCCGGTGCCAAAAAATTCAGCAGGCCCATGAACTTGGTCGAAACAGCATCGGTACCTGTGAGTTGTACGAATCGCATAGGGACACCGCCCGAAACAACTTTATCGACGAATTCGACCTTCACCGAGAATTTTGTTCCCGTAACCGCCGTACATGTGTCATTAGCCGTCATTTCAACCTTCGCGCCGTTCATCAGGAGCGAGTCGCAGGCAGCTCGAGTTGCGTCGACCTGCAATGCGGGTTGGCCGTTTAATACCTTGGCGGCCGCCAAGGCTGCGCCATCCACCAGTCGGGAAAGCCGGGCCCGGGCGAGGTAGCCGCTACCCATATCGAGGGCGAGACCGATGAAGCCGCCGAGCAAGCCCATGCCCAGTGTTGCGAAAATAGCGATGGATCCTTTTTGATTTAATCTGCGCATTGTGTTGCTCCTGTTTTTGGATTATCTACGGAATGGCGCCGACATTGGTAAAGATCGTGCGCTCGTATAAATCCTTGTTAATCGAATTTCCTACAAATGCCGTGAGAACATCTGGACCGTAGTCGTAAAATACTTCTACTGTGTGGAAAGTCTGATCGGGGCCGACGTTGTCAATGCCGGGAATTTGCACCTGTTGATTTACCAAGCCGACCTTACTCGTCTTTGGTAGATTGCCTCGGCTTATCTGGTTGTCGATCTTGTAGATACAGGGTAGAGGCGGACAGGGATTGGCGGGATCCTCAATGATCCTTGAATAGATAACGCCCCACTGATTCGTATTATTGGTTCGAATGGTCGGCGCAGCGGCTAAGATGATCGCGTCCAGAGCAAGATTTGGAGCGGTCCCTCGGGAGGTTAAATTCGCCCCTTCCCGGGTTAGGTGGGTCAAGCCAAGGTAGACGCTGATATAACGACCTACTTCGACCGCTCCTAAAAGCATGGCCAACAGCAAAGGAAATATTAGACTCAACTCGACCAGAGATTGGCCTTTGGCGGAAACAAATATTTTCACAATATTCTTCATGACCCTGTTGATCCTCCTAACGCTGAAAAGGTTCGTTTTTCCAGGTGGTGCTTAATTGCAACGTAAGTCCTTGAGTAGAGAAAAACTGGCGGAAGAAAGGGAATAGAGGTTGTTTATTAAAAGTCGCGTTCAGAAAGACCATCTGCTCGGGACCTCCCCCCGGCTCGGTGCAAGGCCCATTGACGCAACTCATGCTGAATTGCGGCCCAATGTCAGGACATTTGAGGCCGGTGGCGGTCAGGTTGCCGCAGAATACATTAAGTATGGCCTCGGATCTGGGAATGTCATTCCCTTGTTTATCGGCCGAAGTTCGACCTGTAACCATAAATCTGCCCGTCTCGCGCAGAGTATGTTGGAGGGTCAGTTTGGCGTACAAGAGGTGCGAAAATTCAACGATTGAAAAAAACATCAAAATAAAAAGTAAAAAGGCGAAGGTTGTTTCAACCAAGGCTTGACCTCTTTTACATTGAACAGCTTTCTTGATCATAGTTGGCCTCATCTAGTCTCTCACCATTATATTTGCCGGTTTCACTATTCGCTCCCTGATACCGCTGTCGACCCCGTCGGACTTTCAGATCACGGCGTCAACTTCAATTGGAGCACTGAGCACAATGAGTGCCATCATTAGGATCGCTCGGATCCTGCATTTGTTTCTGCTCCTTCAAATTCCACGCGGTCATGCCGTGTCGCCTTCTGTTCGTTGGTGACCACAGCCTCCGGGTGCGAGAGACGATACAGAATCACTAAAATCATGAGGCAATATTGCCGTTTTCAAATGGATGCATGAGTGCGCCAAGGCAAGTCAACCCGATTGATTAAAATTATCCGAACCGCAACAAACGTGACCGAATTTTAGCTAGTGGCCTGGAATTCAAGTTCCATCAATAGTCGGTTTTGCTGTCATGTGCGCCAGAGTGGCATCCAGAATTATTCGAGTTTCCTGGAATCCGGCTTGACACTGCCTTAGCGCGGGTTGGCCGGAATAGCGATTGAATGATGTATTGAAGTTCTGATACGCGACACTAGGGTCAATCCGAAGGGGGAATGAGGCGCTCCTTGCCCTTGGTCTTGGGTGCAGGCGAATTAGCCTATTTCACGGGGTTTGATTTTGGCAGTTCAAAGGCGCGGACGAACGGAGAATTCGACGAACGGTTCAACAAAACGGCACTTGCGGGGTTAGGCCAATAGGGCAAAGCGAACACCGTTGTTGCGCCCGTCGCGCCGCTTGCGACGCGAAGATTCTGCCGAGGCGGTAGTCAATCCTTCTATTGGGCTGCGGCGCGGGGAGTTTGTTCCGTTCGCGCGGAACTGATGCCGCGGGTGGTTTCGTTGTTGTGGCCGAAGGGGTTGAACCGGTTCATATAAAGCGCCAATTGAAGCCGGTCGGAAAGACCGAGCTTGCGAAAAATCATTGTTAAATGCGCTTTTACGGTTTTCTCCGTAATATTCAAGCGATTTGATATTTCTTTGTTGCGCTCACCCCATCCTACCATTTCGGCGATCTGACGCTCGCGCGGGCTGAGCGAACTGAGCAAGTCATCGGTAGCGGCGACATCGTTTTTCCGATTGGCAAGATGTTCTTCACGTAATTTGCTGAGCACCAACTCCTCGAGAAGAGCCGATCCAAGCTCTCGCCCCACCCAAATCTCGCCGTTTCGCACACGCTCTACGGCCTTGCGCAAGAGAGCCGGGGAAACCGAATTTTTTCCGCAGTACCCCTTAGCCCCCGCTTTGATCGCCGCCACTCCCTCGCTCTTGCTAGGCATGTTTCTCAGTAACACTATTCTCGTCAAAGGACTCAAACGCAGCAGAGCTTGAATTTGCCGCAATCCGCCGAATCGGCCCGGATCGAGATCCAGAAGAAGTATCTCCGGCTTGAATTGTGCCAGAGCTTTTTCCAACCAATCCCGTCCCGCGGCCTCATGGGTTGGAAAGCTACCCGCCAAGGCTTGCTGCCAGCGGCGTCGCGTCGCCGATGACGGGCTAGCAATTAAAATCATTCACCCCTCCGTGACAGGTTGCGTGATCGCAAATGTATGTTTCCAATCTCTTGTTGGTTCCAATGCGTTACGGCAACGAGCAAGCTCGGTGCCATCACGCACTTTGCATTATGTTTTAAGGAGTTAGCTGTCTACCTGGGCTTCACGGGTTTCCCATGTTTGTAAAATCGCCTTACACTAATCTTGCAAGGAATTTTTCTCGGGAAATCCATCGGTGCAAAATCATTTGAATTATTGCCGACATGGATTGATTGGTGAGGGCGAAGTATTGGAGTATGGCCAACTGTAACCGTTGCTTACATTTATTTGGCAAAAAATCACTTCGATTCCACTAGATAACCTTATCACTGCCAGGATGCATTTTTTATGCTCAGCGTCGGCGCAAGGAAAAACGGCAAAGCTTGATAAGAATTTCGCAAAGCGCAGACGGCGGTCGATGCCGAGGCTTGATTCTCTACGCGAAATCAGGCTCAATCAGTCGACGGAGGAAAACAATGACTGATACAACACGCTTAAACATGACAGGAAGGATGGTTCTTACTTTTGTTTTCTCGCTTTTCCTAACTCCGGGTTTTGCCCAGACACCGTTCTATCAGGGAAAAACCATCACCGTCGTCCAGGGTCGTGATGCCGGTGGGACAGGAGACCTGCGCGCGCGGGCCATAACCCAATTTCTCTCCAAATACATTCCCGGCAATCCTACTATCATCCATGAATATATGGGTGGAGGCGGTGGACTGCGAGCTGCCAATCACATCTACACGGCAGCGCGGGCCGATGGCCTAACCATCGGCAGCGTCAGTTCGGGTCTGCTAAGCAACGCCATATTAGGTGGAACAGGAGTCCGATACCACATTGAAAAAATACACTACCTGGGAGCTGCGGATGCCGGCGGACACTATGTGTTCTATACCAGGAAGGAGGCCGGCATCGCCAGTTTAGAAAAACTGCGGGCCACAGCCGCGGTCAGAGTCGGCGCACAGTCGGTAGGCCACAGTAACTACAACATCGCCCGTATCCTCGCCTATCTCCTGCCCATGAGAGAAGCGAGATTTGTCACTGGATATGCCAGCCCGGAGATCGATGCGGCGATCCTTCGAGGCGAATTGGATTCCCGCTTTAACCAGAGCCATAGCGTGCTGCAACGTTTCCCCGAATGGGTGGACAAGGGACTCATGGACTTCCACGCCGTGCTCGAAATCCCCAAGGGTGACAAGCACCCGCGTTTTAGCCAGCTCCCCGAACTCGAATCTTTTGCCAGGACAGATAAAGAACGGCAGCTGGTCGTCCTGCAACGTGGCTTTCGCCTGGGCGGTTCGCCGTTCATACTGCCGCCGGCAACGCCGCCGGATCGAGTGGCATTGCTGCAAGCGGCAATGACCCGGGTCTTCCAGGATCCGCAGTTTCCCGTGGAGTTTAAAAAGATGGTCGGCGATGATCCCGAGATCGTCATGCCCGCCGTGATGGACAAAACCATCAAAGAACTTCCCCGTGATCTGGAAGTCGTCGAGCTACTGAAGAAAATAGCGGGACCGGGGCCCCTCCCTTCTCGGTGAGTGACAAAAAGCCTGGGGAGCCACTCTAACTTTTGCGGAGCCCAAAGAATCTGAACAGTAAAGCTCATCGTAAATCGCGGACTGCTCCTCGTCGCTCGCGCCATTACTTATTTTCGTTCATGATCGCGGGCGCCATCCTGTTTCCCTCCTTCGCTCAAGCCGCGGACTCTACACCGGCTCTGACCGTGCGTGAGTCCGGAGCGTTCTTATACGCGCGCCAGGACAACGAATCCGAGAAGATTGCAACTCTGCAAAAGGATGAAGCACTGACTCCGATCGGCCACGCAGCGGCCGCGGTCTCATGGTATCTGGTGAGGACTCAAAGCGGCGCTATGGGTTGGGTGCAGGCGTCGGACGTCGTTCCAAGCGACCAATTACGGGAAGCACTTAGAGAACGCCCAGTCTCAACCTGGAGCGCAAGGACAAACAAAGGAAGGACCTTTGCAGGGACCTGGACGGTTGAGCCCGCTTCCACTGCTTACCAGAGGGCCGGCACCTGGACCTTACGTGACGGGACCGGCCAGGTTTCTTTGCGCGGCACATGGTTGGCGCAAAAATCAACCAAAGGTTGGACAGGGGTCTGGCACGCCATCATAGACGGCCAAACTTCCCCATATGGCGGTAATTGGTCAACGGATTTTGCCCCGCCTGGGGAAGAGCGATTCGCCGAGCTGTTCGAAGCCGCCGCCCGCGACCTCATCCGCGGTGCGTGGAACGCGGCGGACCATGCAGGAAGCTGGGCGATTCGAGCGGCGAAGTAAAAAGCTCTTCCGGGTTCCGGTGAAGAAATTTTTATCGTTTTGTTTCAAGGCGAACTTTTTCCGTCGACAACGGGCTCCCGCGGGCGAGAGCTTCGCTCCCACCTCGTACTTGCCACTCAATCATCGACGCTTACTCTCTGGCACCGGGTATCGCCATTTACCAGGGGGCGATGGCGCCAGCTCCACACGAGTGCTCTGCTGTTTGATAATTGACTTTTCCTTGACACAGGCATCGGCCTAAGATGTAATCGGCTGCGACACGGAATTTTAGGCACGCTGCAATGGATGCCGACGCTTTTTTAAATGGCCAAAGAGACGAAATCATGGCGCGCAACGCCCTGATGCATCATCCCTTTATGGCGTTGTTCTATGAGGGCAAGCTCACCCGTGATCAATTGGTAGGTTGGGTAAAGCAGTTTTGGGTCATCCCCCACACCCACATGGTCAACAACGCGGGGAAACTCGCTCACGGGCAACTTTGGCGCGGCAGTTCTCTGCAACAACTCTTAGAGACTCCCTACGACAAGGAACTCACCGGGAAGCTGGGCCAGGCAGTATTGGATGAGATGGGAAAAACCGAGATCTCGCCGGTGAGCCACTATGACTGTTATTTTTATTTGACCGACGCGCTGGGCATCCCCAAGGAAGCAATGGGGCGGCCTGAAGACCTATTGCCCAACAGCCTCCTGGTGATGCACGCCTGGACCCACTCGGCTCTTAACTTTTCTTTACTGGAGCTCATCGGCTCCCACAACTTCGTCAACGATCACACCAATACCATTGCCTATCCGAAACTTTGCCGCGCCTTGATGGACCACTATGGTTTGAGCAAGAAGGCGGTCACCTGGTTCGATCTCCACGGCGAGGTGGAAAAAGAACATGGCGCCATGAGCAAATACATCTTGAAGACTTTGATTAAAACCGACGAGCATTGCCAGCTCCTTCGCTATGCGGTCAAGTTCGGCCTCGGCATCAAATGGACGCTCTTTGACGGTGTCATGAACGTCTATGTCAATAAGAGTTATAAAATCTAGGAGCAAAATTTCATGGAGGCGTGGACTGAGGAATTGGAAGCCCTGGCGGCAACTTTTAGAGCGGGGGAGGCGGAAATCGCAAGGCATTTTTTTACCGCAAAACGGCCGCGAGGCGAACATGCAGCCTGGCTGCGTTTTCAGGTGGCGCGGGAAGCGCGCAATCTCGAAGAGATCGCCAGCCATCAGCGCTGCGAGCTGGTTGAACGAGTCGATAAGTCCGTTTCCAGAGAGTCGCTCGTCCACTTATTGACCGAGGACTATCAGGAGGTCCGGCACTATGCGATGCTCGCTTATATTTACGAGGGATTGAGCGGGGAGCAGGTTCAGTGGCGCGAGCTTCGAGAGACTGCCAAGGCCGCCCCTTGGTACGAATTGTCCCGCAAGGAGCACCGCCGCTGGGCCGAATACAAAGAGACGGGCTCAGAGCTGGAACTTGCTGCCGCCTTGTTTACCCGCGGGGGTGGCGGCGCGCTGTTTTACGGTTTTATCGCAGCGCAGGGCGGTGATTACGAATTTCTTTTATCCGAAGCGTCGAAGATCATTCTAAACGACGAGCTGGAGCATGGCGCTTCGGAAGGACGAGACGAACTCATAAATGTAATCCGGGCGGCAAAAGACGTTGAGATTGCAAAAGCAATCATCACCGAAATGTCACAGATTCGTTTGGCCATGCGCAACGAACAATTTTCACGCCCCCTATCGGAAAATCGCCTCGCTGCAATTGCCCAAGGTCAAATCGAACCGCTGACCATTGACGCGATGCTTCGCGCGTGTCAGAAGAGGCTTCCGGACTGGTTTCAAGTTTTTCATGATAAACCGAAGCCCCTGTCGAATCGGAGCGTCTTGGACTGAAAGGGTCTAAACGCAAAAAGCGCAGCTCACAGAGGATAGTTGCGGGCGGAGAGCGCTATCGAGAAAGGAAAACCAATTATGGCAGTCGAGAATCAAAAGGAAATTCCCGTTTCCAATGGTGCGGAGGCGCTTCTTGCGCAACTGCGCGCCCAGGGAGGGGTACGCTATATTTTCGCCAACACCGGGACCGATCATGGTCCGATTATCGAAGCTCTGGCAAAAACCGCGCGGGAAGATCCCTCGGATATTCAGCCCATCACTGTACCCCATGAAATGGCCGCCGTATCGATGGCCCATGGCTATTATATCGCCACGGGCAATCCCCAGATGGTTCTCGTGCATACCCTGCCCGGCACCGCCAACTCTATCGGCGGTCTGATGAACGCGCAGTCGGCCAATGTGCCGGTCATTTTGGCAGCGGGACGCACTCCAGTCACGGAGGGCGAGGTCTGGGGCGGTAAAAGCAGAGCGATTCACTGGCGGCAGGAATCGCGGGATCAGGGCGGCATGGTGCGAGAGTTCGTCAAATGGGACTATGAAGTCCGCTCCAACAAAAACCTCCCCACCGTGATGTCGCGGGCCTTCAAAATCGCCATGAGCGAACCGCGCGGGCCTGTCTACCTGATTCTGCCGAGAGAGTGGCTCTGCGAGCCGATGCAAGCGACACAGGTTTCAAGCGATGCTTTCACGCCCGCCTCTAAATTACAGGCGGCGGAAAGCGCCCTGGAAACGGTTGCCGATCTCCTTTTGGCATCACAGTCGCCGCTGATCGTAACCAAATATCTCGGCAGCAATCCGGAAGCGGTGCCGGCTCTGGTGGAGCTCGCCGAGCTTCTATCCATCCCCGTCGTCCAGCAACCCGGATGCGTCAATTTTCCCACCGATCATCCGCTTTATCTCGGCACGCGGACCGTTGAGTACGCCAAAGCCGCCGATCTTATTTTTCTCATCGACGTCGATGTCCCCTGGAACAGCGCCGGCCGCGATTTTTTAAAACCGCAAGCGAAGATCGTTCATCTGGAGCGGGACCCGCTCTTTACCTCCATTCCAATTTGGGGATTCCCCGTTGATATTTCTGTCGCCGGCTGCTCCGAGATTTCGCTACCGATATTGACTCGCATCCTAAAAGAGAAACTGAGGCACAAGCCTACGATGAGCAGTGTCATCGAAGAACGGGGCAAACGCACCGCCCAGGAACATCAAGCCTTCGAGCGAGAGTTGAAAGCCAGGCTGATGGCCGTGAAAGAGCAAAAACCGATTCATCCCCTTTGGGTCTCCAAATGCCTCGGCGATATCTTGAACGAAAAGACCATTTTAATCGGCGACGCCATCACTTCTCCCCTGGCGGATGTCATTCCGCTGAAAACACCGGGGTCATTTTTTGTGAGTCCTCCCGCCGGTCATCTCGGTTGGGGGCTGGGGACGGCTATCGGCACCAAACTCGGTGCTCCCGATAAGACCGTTATCGCCGCCATCGGCGACGGTGGCTATATGTTTTCCGCTCCCACGGCGTGTCATTTTACCGCGCAAAAATATCGAGTGCCGGTGCTTACCGTGATTTATAATAACCAGGCGTGGAACGCCACCGTGAATACCGTACTGGAGCTTTATCCGGACGGCGCAGCGCACAAGACCGGAAATTTTCCCACCTGCGACCTGAGCCCCTCGCCCCAATTCGAAATGATCGCTCAGGCCTGCGGCGCCTATGCCGAACGTGTGGAGGAACCAGGCGATTTACCCCGCGCTTTACAGCGGGCGCTCAAGGCGGTCAACGACGAGAGGCGCCAAGCGTTGCTCAATGTGATCTGTAAAAGTCCCATCGGATAGCGAGGCAACTCAATGATCCAGCATAACACCGACGCAAAGAATATTCCGGGAACCTATGTGTTCACTGGCTCCATGTCCAGCAAGGGCTATCGGCGGTGCGTTATCGCCCCAGGCAAGGCTCGTCCATAAGAACTACTACGCGCCGATGCTGACGGGGATGGGTCTATTGCTCCTGGAAGACACCACCATGCCGGCGTAGCAAATGAGTCATTCGCGCCCGCGTCGCTTTTGCCGCTAAAAGAGCTCCCCCGTCCGATATTGCACCGGATAGCTAGCCCTCCAGCGATAGCGGTCGACCGTTCAGCGTGACTGAGGTTTTAATCGGCACCGGATGAATCAGCGACTGCAGCGTGAAGCAGGTCTGTTCCCCCATCCTGATCAAGTGACGAATCTTGTCCGGCGGCTCGCTGGATTCGACTTCGATCTGAGATTCCAGACCAATGGCGCCGCCGTGCAAGGTGCCTTGCAGAGCGGACCCCTTCATAAAAAAGCGCGTGAGCTGTTTGAGACGGATCGATTTGACGTTAAGCTTGGTGATGCTCCCGAACCGGGAGAGCTGGGTGAGCATTCAAAACGCGATGCCAGCGCTGAAGTAGGCAAGCGGCGGCGGTGCGGTGTCTTCTCCTGCTAGATACGCTCCCTCATCGCAGATAATCGAGAATGTGCTGCCCTCGGGCTGCTCAAGGGTAACGACGGCCTTCTTTCTCATACCCTCGAGGCTTTCCGCCTCGATAGACACCCGCAACTCGCGGTCCTGGTGCGGTTGCAGGCTCCCCGGAACCCCGCCCACACCCGGCTTAGCCGTTCGGGATGAAACTTTTTTGACGATCTCTTCCATCATTCCTCCTTAGGGAGCTTGATCTTCGCCGCTTCAAATGACGTAGTTTTGCTGGGGCAAAATTAATCAATATATCGATAATTTGTCAAACACACCTCTAATATGGATCCATTGACATCGACCCAGGCAAAATATAACGTGCAATCCTGTCGGCGGCTTAAATATCAAATTCGGTTTGATGCCGCAGGCGCTGCCGGCTCCCAGAGATCGGATTGGGAAACATAACGTCCCCAGGAGGTTTTGATGAAGCTCTTTTCAAGCGGCAAGCGCATAAGTTCTTTCTGGATCTTTATTGTGACACTGGCCTTGTTTTTCTCCAGCCGGGGAATTTCGCAAGGCGTCGACCTCATAATTTCCCACCCTTTTCCCGCGCGCCATGTGCAGCAGCGGCTGATGCTGGAGCCACTAAAAAAGGAAATCGAGGAGAAATCCAAAGGGCGCATAAAGATCACAATTCATCCCGGCGCGGCCCTGGCGCCGGCACCGGCCCATTATGAAAACGTTGTCGCCGGCGCCTTCGATATCGGCTGGACTCTGCAGGGTTACACTCCGGGCCGTTTTCCCCTGACCAGCGTCGTCGAATTACCGTTTCTATGGACCTCCGCGCAGGATGCGACCCGCGCCCTGTGGCGGCTACTCGAAGAAACTCCCGCCGTGCTAAACGAGTACCGCGACGTCAAAATACTCGCCATGTGGACCCATGACCTCGGGCAGGTGTTTACCAGGTCGAAGGCCGTCAAGACTTTGGAGGATCTGCGGGGACTCAAGATGCGAGCGCCCGGACCCGTGCAAACCTCCATGCTGCGCGCGCTGGGCGCCGTCCCCCTCACCATGCCGGCAGGGGAAATATATGATTCTGTCGAGCGCGGCGTCATCGACGGGGTCGTCATAGCCAACTCGGGCATCAAAAGCTTTCGCCTGGACCAGGTGGTCAAACACGCAACCTTAGGAAACTTCTACGTTGCCTCCATGGTTCTAGCGATGAACAACCAAAGCTATAAAAAGCTCTCCGCCGAGGACCGGGCCTTGCTCGATAGCCTGACGGGCAGCCGGTTGTCGATGCTTGCCGCGAAAAACTATGATTCGGAATATGATGATGGACTCGACGCTCTCAAAAAGGCCAATGCCAGCATTTACCAGCTGCCGGCAGCTGAATTGACCAAGTGGAAGCAAGCCACGGCGCAAATGAGCAAAGAGTGGATCAAGGAGATGGACGCCAAGGGTTTGCCGGGTCAACAGGTGTACGATAAATTATCGAGCCTCGCAGGCAAACGTTAAAGATCGGCTGGTAGTAAATACCGTGCTGAGCGGCTGTCGCGCGATCCCTGCGAGAGCAACATTGCCTCGTAGTCGTCTAGATTTTGTTTTGACTTTAGCCGGCGGTGGAACGTGCAACGATCGTCTTTAGTCATCAACCGCCTCCTCTCCACCATTGCCAGCGTCGCCCTGGCGCTCTTGATGTTCCTCACGGTAACGGACATCATCGGGCGTTACCTCTTCAATCGGCCCATCTCCGGTACCTTCGAGTTGACCGAGATGTCCATGGTGTTGATCGTCTTTCTCGCCTTGGGCCTGGCGCAACACGACAAGGAGCATATCGCACTCGACCTCGCTTATAACTACTTCCCGGCTTGGCTCAAAAAAATCACTGATTGTTTCGTCGATCTCGTGAACCTCACAGTGGTGGGCGCCATCACCTGGCAGCTCTACGCCTATTCTATCCGCATGGCCGACGGTAATTACACCACCGCCGTGCTTAAACTGCCGATCCATCCCTTCGTTCTCGTGGCCCTGGCTGGCACCCTCGCTTATGCGATGGCGATCATCATCGATTTCGGCAAAGCCACGAGGAAAGACCAAGGATAACTTATGGCGCCGGAATCGGTTGGTCTCATCGGCATTCTCGCCATGCTGGTGCTCCTCGCCTTGAAGGTTCCGGTGGGTATCGCCATGATCGCCGTGTCCGTCGTCGGCTACGGCTATATCATTCGCCCGGCGGCCGCGCTCACCCGATTGGGATCGGATCCGTTTACGAGCGTCACCAGCTACGCCTTCAGCGTTATTCCGCTGTTCATTCTTATGGGTCAATTTCTCGCCCACGCCAAGCTGGGCTCGGATCTTTTCAGTTTCGTCAACTCTCTTTTCGGGCGCTACCGCGGTGGAATGGCGATGGCCACCGTCGGCGCCAGCGCGCTTTTTTCTTCCGTATGCGGTTCTTCCATCGCCACCGCATCGACCATGGCGACGGTTTCGGTTCCCGAAATGCGCAAGTATTCATATGACGAAGGTTTCGCCGCGGGTGCCGCCGCCGCCGGCGGCACTCTGGGAATTCTCATTCCCCCGAGCGCCGCTCTGGTGCTCTACGGCATCTTAACCGAAGAGGCCATCGGCAAACTTTTGATTGCCGGTTTTTTACCGGGCATTATGACCGCGGCGATCTTGATGATCGCGGCTCATCTGGTGGCGCGCTTCAGGCCGCATCTCGCCCCTGTCGCCGGCGCGGCGAGCCGCCCTAATATCTGGCAGGCTTTCAAAAAAACCTGGGCGGTGCCCGTGATATTCGCGATCAGCATCGGTGGCATCTACGGCGGCGTTTTTACGCCCACCGAAGCGGGAGCCGTCGGCGCCTTTCTGTCGCTTCTTTTCGGTGTTCTTACGGGTCGGCTTTCCTGGCCGTCATTATTCGCCGCCCTCTATCAGACCGCCCGGGTGACCGCCGTAATCTTTCTGATTGTCGTGGGGGGAAAAATGTTCGGCTACTTTCTCACCGTGACTCGGATTCCGCTCACCCTCACGGCCTATATCTCATCGATGGGCGTCGCTCCTTTTCTGGTCGTTTTCGTGCTTTTTGCGCTTTACTTTGTAATGGGTGCGCTCATGGATGAGATCGCCATATTGGTCATTATGACACCGATCGTGTATCCCATCATTACGAAATTGGGGTTCGATGGGGTCTGGTTCGGCGTTTTGACCATCATGATGCTCCTTACCGGACTTTTGACGCCGCCCGTGGGGCTTTTGAGCTTCATCGTCAGCAGTTTGACCAATGTGCCGCTTAACAAAGTATATGCTGGCGTCACGCCGTTCTGGATCGCATTGATGGTTTCAATCTCGCTGGTCATCCTGTTTCCCGAGATCGCGCTGGTGCTGCCGCGAATGATGAAATAGGAGTTTGCAGGCAATCGAATTTAGGAGTAATCATCGTAATTATCGTTGAACAGCGCCCGCTTCCATGTTCCAAAAAACATGTGACACGGGAGATCTAAAGCCGCAATCTTTTGCAGTGGCGTTCAATTGGCCGTTGAAGACTCAAAAAGGGGGAAATCTTATGGCGAAGATAAAGCATATCGCGATTCTAACCAACGATCCGGCCAAACTCGCTGAGTTCTACAAGGCCTCGTTCGGTCTCAAAGAAGTCGCCCGCAGCGGGCCGGAATCGGCAGCCATCTATGTTTCCGACGGCTATATCAACCTCGCTCTCTTGCCCGCGAGAAATCGCAAGGAAGGGATATTCCACTTCGGCATGGAGGTCGACAACCGAGAGGAAGCGGTCAAGACGGCTCTTGCGGCCGGCGCCAGAGGCGGTAAGACCGAGCTTCCCAAAGATGGCCGTTTTGCCGAGACTTTTGTCGTCGACCCGGCCGGTACTCGAGTGGACATCTCGCAGCAGGGCTGGAAAACATAGCGCTGTTATTTTATTTCCCCTGGCGCGCCGCTTCAATTAACGACCATATATAGAAGGGGCTCAGGGGGACCTGGCGCACTTTGACGCCCAGCGGTCGCAGCGCGTCCTCCACGGCGTTGGCCAAAACGGCCGGCGGCCCTACTGTTCCCGTTTCACCGGCTCCCTTGAACCCCCCTGGGGTAAACGGGTTGGGTGTAACCATGTGCTCCAGAGTGAGTGTGGGCATCTCCATCGCCGTCGGCACAAAATAATCCTTGAAGCTCATGGCCAGAGGCTGGCCGTTTTCATCGTAAGGCAGCTCTTCGTACAGCGCTCCGCCAAAACCATGGGCCAAGGCTCCGAGATGCTGACCGCGAACGATCAGCGGATTGAGCATGTTGCCGCAATCATGGACCGAAACGAACTGCAAGATTTTCAGCGATCCCGTTTCCGGCAACACTTCCACGACGGCGACCTCGGCATCATAGGGAAAGCTGCTGAACATCGCGACACGGCCGCGTTCATCGGGATGAAATTCGATATTGGGGTCTCGGTAGTGGTAGAGGATCTCCAGTCCGGGCTCCATCCCCTCAGGCAAGCGAAAGATGCTGAAGTAGGCGGCGCGCGCGACGTCTTTCAGACTAACGGATTGTTGACTATGCTCCGCGACAAATATTTTACCCGCGTCAAGCGCAAGCAAGCCGGCCGGTTTCTGCAGCAGCACGGAGGCGACGTTTAAAATTTTTCCCTTGAGCTGGCGCGCGGCCAGGGTCGTGGCGGCGGTCCCCACTACCGAAAAACGGCTCGAATAGGAACCCGACCCGTAAGGACAGGCCCAACTATCGCCCTCGACAACGACGATATCATCGAAGGGCAGGTTCAATTCGTCAGCCACCAGCTGCGAGATGGAGGTGGCATGGCCTTGCCCCTCATCGCTGCCGCTGGAGAAAACCGAAACTTTCCCATTGGGATCCATCCGCATGCGCACACTGTAGTAGCCCGCGTTGTACGAACCCATGCGTGTGGAGCTGGAGGGTTCGACCACCAGGCAGGTGCCGATTCCTAGATAGCGTCCGTCGCGGCGCAGCCGCGCCTGTTCTTCGCGCCATTTCCGGTATTCGGCCAATTCCATGGCTTTGGTCAAGGCGCGACCGTATTCGCCGCTGTCGTAGCGCGGCCCCGTCACCGATACGTAAGGAAAATCTTCCGGCCGGATAAAATTTTTGAGACGCACCTCTGGCGGATCTAGAGACAACTTTTCGGCGATGATGTCGACGAGCCTTTCAATGACGAAGCAGGCTTCCGATTTGCCGAATCCTCGATGGGCGCCATAGGGCGTCTTGTTAGTGACCGCGCCCAGCACCTCCCCCTCGTAGTTTTGGATCTTGTAGGCGCCCGTGACAAACATCCCTGTGGTCACGATGGAAGCGAGACCTCCGGTTGGATAGGCGGCTCCGATATTGGCGATAATCTGGTCCTTGATTCCGAGAATGGTGCCGTCCTTAAGTACCGCTGCCCGTATTTTATGGGTCTGTTCGCGGGCGTGGATCGTGCCCACCATATGCTCCCGGCGAGTCTCGACCCATTTAATAGGCCGGCGCGTCAAAATAGAGAGCAGCGGAATCAGCACCTCTTCGGGATAAAACGACCACTTCTGCCCAAAACCGCCGCCCACCCGAGGCGCTAGGACACGCACTCTGAGCTCTGGCAAGGCTATCGTGTTTTCCACCAGGGTGCCGATGGGATGAGCGATCTGGGTCGTATCCCAGATCGTCAGGATTTTTGGGCTCGGCTCAAAGCTCGCGACGACGGCTCGGGTCTCGATGGGAGTTCCGGTAAAGCGGCCACTGCGGATCTCTTCTTCGATAATGAGGTCGGCGCGACGAAAAGCGCCGTCTACGTCGCCCCCCGAAACGCGAAACCGCAACATAAGATTATCGCCCCACTCCTCGTAAATGAGCGGCGCTCCCGGCGCAAGGGCGGCGTCGGAGTCGATTAGTGGCTGAAGCTCATCGAAATCGGCTTCGATCAATTCAAGGGCATCCTCGGCTATGTAGCGATCCGTGGCAACCACCACGGCCACCGGCTCGCCGACGAATCGTACTTTATCAGCGGCCAAACAATAATGGTCGAAAAATTTGATGGTGGGGTTGCCCTTCTGAAAGGGATCGCGGTTTTGAAACGGAAACGGCGCCATGGGTTTTAGAAAAGATAGTTTTCGCAGTTCTTGACCGGTGAAACCGGCGACGACGCCCGTGAGCGCCAGGGCGCGCTCCATGCGAATGGCGCGGATGCGCGCATGGGCGATGGGGCTCCGAAAGATCGCCGCATGGAGCATACCGGGAAGAGATATATCCTGCGTATAGCGCGCTTGTCCTAAAAGGATGTCGGGATCCTCCTTACGCCGTGTCGCCGTGCCCACAAGTTTTGTGGACTTTTCGCTTGTACTCATGACTTTCGCCGTTTCTGTGCGGCGCTTTTGACCGCCTCGACGATGGGTAAATAGCCGGTACAGCGACAGAGATTGCCCGCTATGCCTTGACGGATCTCGGCGTCCGAAGGGTCTGAATATCGCGTCAAGAGAAAGTAAGCGGATATCAACATCCCCGAAGTGCAAAAGCCGCACTGCAGCCCATGGTGTTCCCAGAATGCTTCTTGAATGGGATGGAGCTTGCCATTTCGCGCTAGTCCCTCCACCGTCAAGACCTCTCGGCCATCGGCTTGCACGGCAAACAGGGTGCATGACTTGACGCTGCGACCGTCGACGATGACGCTGCAGGCGCCGCAGCTCGTTGTATCACAACCATAATGGGTTCCCATGAGCCCGACGCTATCGCGCAAAAAATCTACGAGCAAAAGTCGTGACTCCACTTCGTGCTCATAAAGCTGTCCGTTGATCGTGACGGCGATTCGCCTCCTAACGGACATGGCCGGCCTCCACCGTCTCCCCGCGAGATCGCCTGAGCGCGATCTCAACGGCTTGTTTGAAAAGCGCCTGCGCTGCGGCTCTTTTGTAATTTTCCGAGCCGCGAATATCGGCCAGCGGCTCGATTTCCCGCGCTAAAAGTCCTGCCGCCTCCTGAATGACATCAGTTCGCAATTCCTTTCCCCGCAGCCAAGCCGCAGCAATAGTCGCTGCGATCGGCGTCAACCCCGCCGCGCCCAACGCCACGCTCGATTCCGTGCAAATAAAATTTTTATCGATGGCGAGTTGCACGGCGACGCTCACCACGGCAAAGTCACCAGCGCGCCGTTCCAGTTTGAGATAGGCGCCAGCCGACGCTTGCGGAGGCGCTGGGAAAACCACTTCTGTGATCAGCTCATCGTCCTTTAGCTGCGTGGTGTAAGCGTCGATAAAGAAAGAATCGGCTGTGAGCCATCGCTCGCCCCTCACGCTCGAACAGTGAACCCGCGCTTTGAGTGCCAACGCCACCACACCCCAGTCCCCTGCAGGATCGGCCTCGGCCAAGGCGCCGCCCACCGTGCCCCAATTGCGCACCTGAGGATCGCCGATGACGCTTACCGCGTCCGCCACCAGCGGCCAGCGGCGACGAACGATGGGCGACTGCAGCACGCTGGCGTGGCTTGCCAGGGCGCCGATATTGAGGTTACCCGCGTCCTCTTGCAAGTATCCGAGATGCGGTAGCCGTCCGATGTCGACAATACAAGCAGGACTCGCCAACCTGAGCTTCATCAAGGGGATGAGACTCTGCCCACCGGCAAGTGCTTTTGCCCCCTCGCCGTAGCGCGCAAGAAGCGCCGTGGCTTCAGCCAAGTCGTTGGGAGCAAAATATTCGAAAGCGCGCGGATACATGGGCTCGTCTTTCCAGCGAAAGATATTTTAAGGGGTTGGGAGAGTCAATGAAGACAAAGGACTAACCAAGCCAGCCCGACTCCCGGTAAGCGTGTACCGCTCCCGGATGAAGCGGCACGCCGCCGAATTCGAACGCCGCCGCGCCCTCGGTGCGCAAGGGTTCAAAAATATCTTGCAGCCCTTTAAAGAGAGGATTCATTGCGGGCAGCCGATCTAAATTTGTCGCAATCGTTTTAGCCATATCGTAAACGATTGGATCGGGCGTGCGCTCGTGAGTCACTAAAACATTGACTACCGCGATTTGCTTAGTTTCCTCAACTACCCCTCGAAAAACATTTTTGTCCATAGTCACGGCACGATAAAAAGGAACCTCTTTGAGAACCTTGTCCAACTGGCCAGGGGCATAGGAGACCACGCGAACGTCGGCCCTCTGGCTTAGGTCGGTCATGACCTTGTTGGGGATCGGCGGTTGAAACTGCGCGTCGATGGCTCCGGAGATTAGCGCGTCGGCCCCTTCGGCAAATCCCATGTTGACTGGGGTGAAGCTGTCGAAGGAGAGACCTAGCACGCCGAAAATCGTTCGCACATGCTGCTCCATGCCGCTGCCCTGGGCGCCGATGGCGATGCGCTTGCCTGTGAAAGCGGCAACAGACTGGATCGGGGAGCCCGCAAGCTTGATAAAAAACATCGGCCCCGCGTTAGCTGGAGCTACCATCCGAAGCGCGATTTTTGTGCTAAACGGCGGCGTTCCGTTTTTGGCGCGGCCGATCCAGTTCGAGGCCATGAAGCCAAATTCGATCTCTCCGCGATCCAGCTGCTCCGCGTTATGAATGCTCGCATCGCTGGCTTGCACAACGCAGCGCTCCCCTTCAAGGCGCCTGCGGTTAAACAATTCGACGATAGCCGCCCCTTGGGTGTAAAAGGTGCCACCTTTTTCTGACGTCCCCATCCTCAAAACCATAAGATTTTGCCCTTCCTTTCTCTCCTTCAATCAACGCTGGCTCAACCTATAATACAGCTTGCAAGGCTGCAAAAGCTCGATGCTACAGGTTCGCGCCAGAATTATTCCGTGGATTGGGCTTCTGTTTTCGCTTGACGCAGCACCTGTTGTTGGTGTAGCCGAGGATATAATAGGGGTATGCGCAAGTTAGGATAGCCCAGGAGGAATTATGTCCAAAGACTATTTGTCGGGAGATGCCCGGCAGCAGGAACGGGCCTATTCTCCAGCCGTCAAAGTAAAGGGCGGCACGACTATTTACCTTGCCGGTCAAGGGGGCTTTCAAGACGACGCCGGAAAAACCTATCCAGGCGACTTTGACGCTCAGGTGCGAGTTGCCTTTGGGCGCATGCAAAAGGTGGTGGAGAGAGCCGGAGGCTCGTTAGACGACATCGTCACCATGACCGTCTTTATCACAGACATGGCCCATGGCACTCGCTTTACACAACTTCGCAAGGAATTTTTCAAACCCGGCCGCTACCCGGCCAGCGCCTTGATCGGCATCAAAGAGCTGGCGCGGGCCGAGATGATGATCGAGATACAGGCCATCGCCGTCGTCGATTAGCAAGACGCCTCGTTGAATTTTCGAGAAGGTCTAATCCAATAAAGGGAGGAACAAAATTATGCCGCCACCTCTCAAAGTCAAGGGCATCGACCATGTCGTGTTTCACGTCAAAGACCTGGCGCGCGCCAAACAATTCTATGTCGACTTTCTCGGCATGGAAGTGGACCACGAACGATCCTGGCAATGTTTTCTTAAATGCGGCCACCAGGGCGTCGCGCTATTTGAAGTGGAAGATAACGAAAATGTTCACGGCGGCAGCGAGGTCAATCACATGGCGCTCAGATTGGAGTCAGGAGACTACGAGCGCGTCAAAGCGACGCTGGAAAACGCCGGTATTAAAGTCAACGGCCGCCAGGGAGATCCCAACTGCGTTTACTTCAACGACCCCGATGGCCATCGGCTCCAGCTTTTGATGCCGGAAGAGTAATCCGAAGCGATTTTGGGCACGGGTTCCTCATTGGATATGAGGTCGCTTCGTGCTCTTCGTACTACTATAGTTGAAATTTTGCCCAGCTCGCGCAAACTTTTGCACGTCCCAGGTGACTTTCAAACTCGGATATTTACTCCCGCCAAGGCGCCAAGCTCCGGAAGGGGGACAGTCCCCCTTCCGGAAAGGGGACTGTCCCCTTCGCTGCGTGCCAAGCGCGCAAAGTTTTAAATCTTTATTTCTCCCAGCTTTGCGGCCTTTGCGTCTTTGCGGGAGGTATTCCGAGATTCGGTTGCGGCTCTGCCGCGCTAGGTCCTTCGTGGTGAGCTCTGTTCGCTTCACACTCAACTCCGCGCGATAAACTCTTTGCGCCTTTACGGGAAAATCCTAGTCTAGTTTAGTGCCGGTCATGGCCGAAGGTCTTGCCGTAGTCGCGCTGGATCGATTCGGGGATGAATTCTTTTTCCAGTTTGCGAATTTTTTCGTTCTCGATGAGCGGTTCGCCGGTGCGCGGCACGACCCCCCACTTATTCGACGCGGCCCGCTGATTCCATTCCTCCAACACCATGGGGCCGCGCTCTTTAAACTCATGCATCAGCTCCCATGTTGCCTGCAGGCCATTGGCGGTCGTTAGACTAGGGTAAAGCACCGCGGCTGCCCCGAGTTTTTCAAATTCCTCGAAAGTTGGCGATGGCCGCGGGCCATAATATGGCGCGATGACCGCCGCCGGAATTCTCCGGCAAGCCTCCCGGATCTCATCCCGCGATCTCAAGGTATTAACCCAGATCGCATCGACTCCGGCCTCTTTTACATAAGCCACCGAGCGCTCGACGGCGTCCTCGAAGCTCCCCTCTTCCGACCCGATGGAATCGCAGCGCGCGCAAATGACAAAATCCGGGTCCAGTTCGTTTTTCGCCGCCACCGCGGCTTTGTATTTTCCAACCGCCTCCTCCACAGAGATGAGACGGCGACCTGCAAGGGTTCCCGATTTCTTGGGCGATTCCTGATCTTCGATGTGCACCCCCGCCGCCCCCGCGCGTACGAACTCTCTCACCGTATGGTAAACATTGATCGCGTTACCGTAGCCCGTATCCGCATCTGCGAAAATCGGAATGTCGCAGGCTGTGGCAAGCCGCCGCGCGGCCTCCACCATCTCCGCCATGCCCAACAGGCCAACATCGGGATAGCCGTACAGATAAGCCGCCACTTGCGAGCCAGACATGAAGAAAGCCTCATAGCCGAGCACCTCTGACATCTTGGCATGCAGCGGGCTAAAGCCTCCCGCCATGACGAGAAGTTCTCGCCGCTTGAGGAGTTCCTGAAAACGAGTCGTTGTCTTTGCTGTCATAGCGAAAACCCATATCACAGACTCACCCGCGCGAAAACCTCAATAAACGCTATCTAATTGAGACGGGAAAGGCGAAACTCGTGGTTTACTTTTCAGCTTGGCGAGCGACGACTGCGTCGGCGCGTCTACGCAGGACCAAGCATTAAATGCTGTATTGTTCCTGTACCGGCAGGTCCTGCGCAAAGACATTGGTTATGTCAATTGTGTGGTTCGTGCCAACAGGCCGAAGCGGCTGCCGACAGTTTTGACACGGCAGGAAGTCAGGTCTATTTTCGGCTGTCTCGACAGCTCGGATTGGCTCATGGCTATGTTGCTCTATGGAGCAGGCCTGCGGCTGATGGAATGTTTCCGGCTACGGGTGAAGCTTATTGATTTCACCACTAACCAGATCGTAGTCAGGGCCGGCAAGGGGGACAAGGATCGGCACACGATGCTTCCCGCTGCGGTGAAGGAGCCTCTGCATAGGCGCCTTCAGTTTGTTAAGCGACAGCATGAGGGAGATCTTCGAATAGGCTTAGGCCGTGTGGCATTACCTTACGCACTTGAACGGAATACCCCAATGCAGAGAAAGAATGGGGATTGCAATGGGTCTTTCCAGCCACCAGTCATTACCTTGATGCGGTTACAGAAGTAAAGCGGCGGCATCATCTCCACGAGTCGGTGTTGCAAAGGGCGTTTAAAGATGCGCGCCTTAGGGCCGGAGTTTTTAAACCCGCTGGATGCCATACGCTCAGACATTCCTTCGCAACCCACTTATTGGAGAGCGGCTATGATATTCGGATCGTTCAAGAGTTGCTCGGGCATTCACCCCGTGAGATACATTTATGGAACAGCACTACTATGTCTACGTCCTAAGGTCTTTCAAGGACAAACAATTTTATGTTGGATTCACCAAGAATCTTCCCGCGAGAGTTAAGGCTCACAACGATGGCTTGGTTCCTTCCACTAAAAGTAGATTGCCCTTACAACTTGTCTACTGGGAGGGCTGCCTCAACCAGACTGACGCAACACGTCGGGAAAAATACTTGAAGACCGCTTGGGGAAAGCGATACCTGAAGACCCGGCTTAGGAACTATCTCACGGGGTAAAAGATGTCACTACAACCATGATTTACACACACGTATTGAACCGCGGCGGTAAGGGGGTTCTAAGCCCGGCGGATTCACTATTGAGATAGGTCTCATTGTATTGCAGGTATATTGGAATTATCTCGGTCTGCCATTTTTCAAAAATGCGGCCTCACGTTTGCCTTGACAAGTTCTTGCATAGGCAGGAGAATCTGCTCGGTTTTGGAAAGCCTTGCAATCGTGCATGGCAGACCAAGATACTCAATAGATAAGCGGACCGCTCGCGACGCCTGGTTCTGAAAGACCAGAGATGATAGGAACCGTCGCATATCAGACGAAACAATTTGGGTAGGTGATGAAGTCGCTCGCTTGGGCTTTGCCCATCCGCTTATCGGGGCGCGGGATGGAGCCACCCGCTTTACGGCGTCGCTCGCGCTCCGCCTATCAGCGGGTTGGAACCGGCCAGCCCCATGAG
>Ga0187893_10000362_pt1 | contig 117986 bp, 97 predicted proteins | sample MA1701074metaG_FD_139574 | JGI IMG/M metagenome (GOLD analysis project Ga0187893, IMG submission 139574) | White microbial mat communities from a basaltic lava cave in the Kipuka Kanohina Cave System on the Island of Hawaii, USA - MA170107-4 metaG ...
CAGGCTGATCTCTCCCAAGAGTTCACATCGACGGGGAGGTTTGGCACCTCGATGTCGGCTCATCACATCCTGGGGCTGAAGGAGGTCCCAAGGGTTTGGCTGTTCGCCAATTAAAGTGATACGCGAGCTGGGTTCAGACCGGCGTGAGCCAGGTCGGTCCCTATCTCCCGTGGGCGTAGGAAATTTGAGAAGGTTTACCCCTAGTACGAGAGGATTGGGGTGGACGAACCTCTGGTGTACCTGTTGTCACGCTAGTGGCATCGCAGGGTAGCTATGTTCGGACCGGATAAGCGCTGAAAGCATATAAGCGCGAAGCCCTCTTCAAGACTAGATTTCCCATGAGGTCCGTCCAAGACTAGGACGTGGATAGGCCGGGCGTGGAAGCGCAGCAATGCGCGGAGCGGACCGGTACTAATCGACCGATTGGCTTGACCACTTTTCTTCCCTCCCCCTCTCCGCTGTGCGCGGTGGCGGGGGAACGGTCGAGAAGTGTCAGATGATTGTCGCGATACGAAACTGATGGGTGCCACCAAGGGACGCATCCCTCGGGGCTGCTCTACCTCTGTTCGTCTAATCAACGCGTGGTGGTCACAGCGTCGGGGTCACACCCGTTCCCATTTCGAACACGGTCGTTAAGCCCGGCGCGCCGATGATACTGCCAAAAGCGGGAAAGTAGGTCGCTGCCACGTTATAACCAAGGGCCCGTCGCGAAAGCGGCGGGCCTCTTTCATGTCCCGACCACGCGCGCGTAGCTCAGCGGTTAGAGCACCCGCCTGATAAGCGGGAGGTCGATGGTTCGATTCCATCCGCGCGCACCACCGGATCCCGCGCGCCGCTTCGGGCCCGAGACCTACCGGGCCGAAGGGGGCCCGGCACCCCTGCGGGGGCCGGGGCAGGTTGGTGGAGACGAGGGGGATCGAACCCCTGACCTCCGGCTTGCAAAGCCGGCGCTCTCCCAGCTGAGCTACGTCCCCGTCGGATGGGTCGCCGTCGGAATGAGGTGGCAGGCGTTGAGCCTACCCTCTCTTGGGCAGATGCGCTCCTTCTTGCGCCGCGGTCGCTTACCATGGGGGAAACATGTGCCTCTGCCCGTACGGGCGAAGGCCGGAGGTGTGCATGAAATCGACCGCAATGGGCGTCCTGCTCTCGATCGTGGCTCTCGTAGGGGTGGGGGTTCTCTACCTCCGGCTCGACTCCGTCGAGGCGGAGGTGCGGCTACTGACCCAGGCGCGCTCCTTGACCCCGCGGACTGCCGTGGAGGCGGAGGCGTCGGCGGGTTACGGCGCGCCGCCGACGGCGGAAGCAGGCGACCGCCCGACCCGCGGCCGTGGGGGAGCAGCCGCCGCGAGCGAACCGGCGGGCGATGGCGCAGAGCGCCGATCGGCGGCCAGCAGTCCGCGATCCATCGAGGCGCGTCTGGAACAGCTGGAGCAGGAACGGGACGCTCGACGCACCAGTCCCGGGATTTCCTACGAGGTGCCCCGTTTTGCGCGCTCCGTCGACGACCTGGCCAAGTCTCTCAACCTCTCAAGCACGCAAAAGGACAGGATCAGCGCGTGCGTGGAGCGCGGCAAGCGTCGCATCGAGGATCTGTTGAAGATCCCGGAGGCGGATGGTCGCAGCCCGTGGGAAAAGCGGGAGGAGCAGCGCCGCAAGCTGGAGGAGGCGCTGAAGGCCGGCACGCCGGCCGACCTCCCCGGTACGGTCCTGACGGCGGGGCTCGGCGGACGCGGCTATCGCAACAACAGGATTCCGGGCCGGAACGCGACCTACGGCGAGGAGATCGACCGCATCAAGAGGGAGACGCGCTCCGAGATCGAGGCCGACCTCGACGCGGGGCAGCGCGAGACGTTCCAGAAGACAAGGACCGATGCGCTGCTCGGCGAGGGCGGGGGCATGGCGATGTCCCTCTTCACGGCAGGGGGAGGAGACGGTGCCTCGATCGCCATCGAGATGGCGGAGGAGGTCCTCGAGGTTCCTCCGCCGCCGCAGGCCGGGAAGTAGGGGAAACCTTGCGGCGGCGTCCCTTCGGTCCGTCCTCGCTGAAAAAGGCCTACAACACTTAGCGCCACCTCAAGTGCTCGACTTCGTCGACGATGAACCACCCTAACGGCCTGCGGAGCGACTCCCTGCATTGACCGTCTCCGTCGGGCCGGAGGGCCGCCACCTCCTCGACTTCGACTTGCGCGACCTTCCGAGCACCTCAACCGACGTGCTGGTGGTCGGGGGAGGCGTCGCGGGCCTCTGCGCCGCCCTCGCCGCGGCGGAGGGCCGTCAGGTACTGCTGGTCCTGAAGGACGGGGAGGGGCAGAGCAACACGGCCTGGGCGCAAGGGGGCATCGCGGCCGCCGTGGCGCGCGGGGACAGCGTGTCGGGCCACGTTGCCGACACGCTGGCGGTGGGGGGAGCCCTCTGCGACGAGGAGGTCGTGCAGGTGGTGGCCTCCGCCGCCCCCGACGCCATCGACCGGCTCGTGCAGAAGGGGGCCCGCTTCGACCTCGAAGGAGGGGTCTACGCGTTGGGGCGAGAGGGCGGGCACGGACAGCGGCGCATCCTCCACCGCGGCGACGCGACGGGGGAGGAGTGCGATCGGGTGCTCTGGCGTGCGGTGCACGCGATCGGGAACCTGCGCGTCGTGCAGCCCTTGATGATGGTGGATCTGCTCACCGACGGCGAGCGCTGCATCGGCATTCTCGCGTTGGGGAGCGATGGCCAGCCCCGCGCGATCTACGCCAACGCGGTGATCCTCGCGGCCGGAGGCGCCGGGAGGCTGTTCCGGGAGACGACCAACGTGCGAGGCGCCACGGGCGATGGCATCGCCGCGGCCTACCGGGCCGGGGCCGTCGTCAGCGACGTGGAGTTCGTGCAGTTCCATCCGACGACTCTCTACCTCGCCGGCAGCGAACGTGTCCTCGTGACGGAGGCGGTACGAGGGGATGGGGCGCTCCTCGTCGACAATCTCGGAAAGCGGTTCCTCCGCGACATCCATCCCGACGCAGAACTGGCTCCGCGGGACGTCGTCGCCCGGGCCATCGTCGAGCGCCTCGCCGACCGCGACGTGACCGACGTCTACCTCGACATGCGCGCGTGGCCTGCCGCCCACGCATCCCGCCGCTTCCCGGGACTCGTCGCCACCTGCGCGCGCTACGGACTCGACCCGCAGCGCGACCTGATCCCGGTGCGGCCGGCTGCGCACTACTTCATCGGAGGCGTCCGCACCGACCTCGACGGCCGCACCTCGCTCCCGGGGCTCTACGCCTGCGGGGAGGCCGCGTGCAGCGGTCTCCACGGCGCCAACCGCCTCGCCTCGAACTCGCTGCTCGAGGGGCTCGTCTTAGGGGACCGCACCGGGCGCAGCGCCGCTCGGGAGACGCTTGCGTCGCCCCTGCCGCCCCCGGGCCCCCCCCGAGCCGGCCTGCACCACAGGACCGGCCGCTCCCGGGACGCCGCCGGAGTCGATCTCGAGGACTTGCGCAAGTCCGTGACGAGCCGCATGTGGCGCGCCTCCGGCGTCCTGAGGGAGGGTCCTGGCCTTGAGGCCGCGCTCGAAGCGGTAAGGCGGTGGCGCCACTTCAGCGCGCGGATCCCGTTCGCAGGACGGGCAGGCGTCGAACTCGAGAACCTGCTGCTGCTCGGTGAACTCGTGACCGCCGCTGCGCTCAAGCGCGAGGAGAGCCGCGGCGCCCACTACCGGCGCGACTTCCCCCGCGCCGACGCTGCCCGCTTCCACGGTCGCCTCTACTGGCGCGCCGACCGCGAGCCGATGCTCCATCCCGTCAAGGCGGCACCCGTTGCTTGACCGCACGCAGCGTCCGGGATCCGGCCGCACTCCCGAGAGGGCCATCCTCGTCGGCGTCCTCTTCCCCGAGACGCCGACCCTCGCCGAGCATCCCCTCGACGAACTCGCACGGCTGGCCGCCACCGCCGGAGCCCACGAGGTGGGGCGTGTGATCCAGAGACGCGTGCGGCCGAGCGCGTCGACCTTCCTCGGCCGCGGCAAGGCCCAGGAGATCGCCGCGTTGGCACGCGAGCGCGGCGCCGACGTCATCCTTGCCGATGCCGACCTCTCGCCGGCACAGATCAGGAATCTGGAGAAGATCCTCGAGTGCCGCGTCGTCGACCGGACCGAGCTGATCCTCGACATCTTCGCGCAGCACGCGCGCTCCCACCAGGCGCGGCTCCAGGTGGAACTCGCGCAGACGCAGTATGTGCTGCCGCGGCTGAAGCGCATGTGGACGCACCTGAGCCGCGAGGTCGGCGGCGGCCAGAGCGGCGCGGGTGGGGGGGGGCCCGGGGGGGGGTCGCAAGGCGGCTCGGGCCAGGGCGGGGCGGGACAGGGAATCGGCACGCGCGGTCCCGGCGAAAAGCAGATCGAGATCGACCGCCGGCTCTTGCGACGGCGCATCACCGAGCTGAAGCGCGAACTGAAGGAGATCGCGGCGCGGCGCGAGCGGATGGCGCAGAGTCGCGAGCGCTACTTCACGGTGAGTCTCGTCGGCTACACGAATGCGGGGAAATCGACGCTGCAGCGTGCGCTGACCGGCAGCGACGCCTATGTTGCCGACCAGCTCTTTGCCACGCTGGACACCCAGACGCGCGCGTGGGAGTTGCCGCACGGAAAGCGGATCTTCCTCTCCGACACCGTCGGCTTCATCCGCAACCTCCCGCACCACCTCGTCGCGTCGTTCTATGCGACTTTGGAGGAGGTCCGCACGGCTGACCTCGTGCTCCACGTCGTGGACGGCTCGCACCCCGATGCGCGCCTCCAGATGGAAGCGGTGGAGGGCGTGCTCACGGAGATCGGCGCGGAGGCGACGCCCCGGCTGCTCGTGCTGAACAAGTCCGACCGCGTCGGCGACCCCCTCGACCTGAGGCTTCTGGCCGCGGGGCGCGACCCGTGGATTTCCGTCAGTGCGACCACGCGGGAGGGGCTCTCAAGGCTCGAGGAGGCGGTCTTGGCCCAGGTGCAGGGCCGCCAGACGCGGGCCGAGTTCCTCGTGCCCGCCGGAGCAGGCCGTCTGCTCGCCTTCCTCGCGGAGCGGGGGACGATCCTCGAGCGCCGCTACGAGGGCAGCTTCGTCGCCCTGACGGTGCTGCTCAGCGCCGCCGACTACGGCCGGGCCGGGCGCATGCTTTCCGCGCAATCGGGGGGGTAGCCCTACTTCGGCGGGAGGCGGATCTCGCTCCCCACCGCGACGTCGGCGCTGAAGAGGTTGTTGAGGCTCATGATCTCGGCGACGCGGGCCCCCTCGCCGCCCGCCCCGTAGTAGCGCCTGCAAATGGCGTAGAGATCGCCGTCGCCCGATCGCACGACATGCCGCGCGGGGATCTTGGGTGTCGTGACGACCGCCGGTGTCTTGGAGGTCTCCGTCGCCGTGCGTGCCGGGATCACCAGGCGCGTGTTGGCGAGGATCCGGTTCGGATCGCGGATCTTGTTGGCATCGACGATCCATGCGATGCCGTCGCGGCTCTGGTAGTACTGCATCGCGATCGCCTCGAGCGTTTCGCCGGAGCGAACGACGTGGAAGCGGTCGGGTGCCCTGCGGACCGGAGGTTCGGGCTGGGGCGTGGGCGTCACGGGGGGCGGCGCCGGCTTCACCTCCGGAAGGGGGGTCGGCGGGGCCGGCGGAGGCGGTGCTGCGTTCTCGAGAGGCCGCGGCTCCGGGGGGAGGACCTCCACGGAAGGGGGTGTCCGCTTCACGATCAGCGGGTCGGGCTTGGGGCCGACGAAGGCTTCGCCGCGGTTCGCATTGGAGTCGCCGCGGGCCGACTCCTTGCGCTCCCCGTCGGAGTTCCAACTGTCGTAGGCCCGGTCGTAGGCGATGACCCCCGCCACGACGAGGAAGAGCAACCCGAGCATGAAGTACTTGACTCGATCCGCCATCGCTACCTCCGCACCGCCAATATGCAGTTGCCTAATCCATCTTAGGCTGCCATATGTTGTGGGTCAAGGCTCGCGTCGCACATTTCGCGGGCATGGGTCGGGGCGCCCGAGGGGCGGGGCTGAGACCGCGGGGGAGCGCCTTGGCGCCCTCGCGGCAACGAGCGGACCGCGAGAGGCCGAGAGGGCGCGGAAGGCCCGCCCCTCCCGCGCGAGCGAGTGGGAGGCCGGAAGCGGCGCCGGGCGCGGGAGGGCCGGGTCGCGAGGGGCCCCCGCGCCCCCCCTTGGCCCGCCTCCTACGTCGTTGCGGTCAACGAACCGTCGCGATCGCCATTGACGAACCGCACAAGCTGGGCCAGGAAGTAGGCGAGCGCTCCCGCCGGCAGTCCCATCACGATGTCGAAGAAGCCCGTCCGGCTCCAGTCGCCGGTCAGGTTGCCGCGCAGGCCATCGACGAGCAGCAGCAGGCCGGCGCAGCCGATGCACCAGGGGGCGCAGCGCCTCATCAGCGTGCGGAAGTTGCCGCCGCACTGCTTCCAGAGCCACGGCAGGAAGACGAGGATGGGGCTCGCGACGAAGATCGTCGAGTAGCTGCCGACGATGATGCCGAGGGTCAGCACGAAGGCGAACCCCTCGAGGGAGGAGCCGGCGCCGTAGTTCATCGCGAACATCACGACGACGGCGAGAAGCGTGGCCACGGAGGTGCGAATCGTCCTCGCGAGGGTCTCGTTGACCGACCGGTCGATCACGTCGGCGACGCGCGTCTGGTGGCTCGGTCGATTCTCGCGGATCCGGTCGAAGATGACGATCGTGTCGTTGATCGAGTAGCCGATCAGCGTCAGGAAGGCGGCGACCGTCACGAGATTGAGGCGCGCATCCACGATGCCGACCCAATTCGCGAGCGTCACGAGGCCGAGGCAGACGATCACGTCGTGGACCAGCGCGATGACCGCCGCGAAGCCGTAGGCCCACGAGCGGAAGCGGAAGGCCACGTAGAGGATGATGCCCGCGATCGAGAAGGCGATCGCGCGCACCGCATCGTCGCGGTGCTCGCGCGCGGTGTAGGGGTCGATCCGGTCCGCGAACGGGAGCGGGTCGCATTGGGCGAGGGCGGAGGGCTCCGCGAGATCCGTGGCCGCCTTCAGCGCGGCCAGGTCCTCCGTGGCGCGCTGTTTCACCGTCGGGGTGGAGTCGCCCGCCCCTGCGCGCTCCTCGAGGCGCTTCAGCGCCCCCTCGCGATCGAACGCCTCGAGGGCCCGGCGCACTGAGATCGCGACCTCGTCCTCGTCCACCGCCGCGTCGGTGAACCCGAGGCGGAAGGCGGAGCCGGCGCCGGGCACCGCCGGCAGGCTCTCCACCTTCACGTCGCGCATCAGCGTGACGCCGCGGGTCGCCGCCTGCTCGAACGCGTCCGTCAGGACGACGGCGGGAACCTCGGCGCGCCGGAAGTAGATCTCGCCGACCGTGCCGCCAGCGCTGCCGCGGCGCAGCGTCGCGCGGAAGGGGCCGGGGAGCATGTCGGCGCCGAAGGCGCCCCGCAGCGCCTTGACGAAGGTGTCGATCTGCTCTTCGGTCGCGATCCCCTGGGAGCGGAGTTCGAAGCTGCTCCCCTCGCCGGAGCGGATCTGCGTCCCGATGCCCTCCGCCGAGACGCGCGCGGACACCCCCCTCCACGAGGCGTTCTTCTCTCCCAGCGCGCCCAGACGATGCTGCACCTCGTCGAGCTTGAGGTCGCGGTGGAGGCGCATCACGAGGCGCGAGCCCTGCGTGAACTCGAGGTCGTACTTCTGCGGATCGGGCACGATCTCGAAGATGGCGATCCCCGCCGCCATCGCGACGACCGACGCGATCACCGCGGGCCGCTTGATCCGCATCCACGGGTAGCGCGGCGGCGCGAATTCTCCCCGCATCCTCGCTTCGGTCACCCAGCCGAGCTTCAGCCCGTGCAGGTAGAGCGTCCGCGTGACATAGAGCGCCGTGAACATCGAGGCGATGATGCCGATCGCGAGCGTGATGCCGAACCCCTTCACCGGCCCGGAGCCGATCTGGAAGAGGAAATAGGCGGTGATCAACGTCGTCAGGTTCGAGTCGATGATCGTGACGAGGGCGCGGTCGTAGCCGCTCTCGATCGCCTGCGCGACGGTTCGTCCGCGCGACTTCTCCTCCTTGACGCGCTCGAGCACGAGGATGTTGGCGTCCACCGCCATGCCGACGGTCAGCACGACGCCGGCGATCCCCGGCAGCGTCAGCACCGCGCCGAACCAGGTCAGCACGCCGACGAGCAGCACGAGGTTCAGGAAGAGCGCGAGGTTCGCGATGAACCCGGAGCCGTAGTAGAGCCAGACCATGAAGACGAGCACGAGCCCGAGGCCGACGAAGACCGAGAGCACCCCCGTCGTGCGTGCGCTCCCGGCCAACTCCGCGGCGACGGTGCTCTCGGAGATCAGCTCCGGCTTCTCGCGGAGCGCGCCCGCTTGCAGCACCGCGGCAAGCTGGCGCGCCTCCTCCCGGGTGAAGCTCCCGCTGATCTCCCCGCTGTCCGAGAGGGAGGACTTCAGGAAGGGCGCCGAATCGACCTGATCGTTCAGGATGATCGCCATGTGCCGCGTGCCCTTTTCGAGGCTCGTCAGCGCCCGCATGCTCGACTGCCAATCGGGCTTCACGCCAAAGGTCACCGCCCAGCCGCCGCCTCCCAGCCTCTCCTCGAGCCGGTGATTCACCATGCGCAGGCTCTCGCCGGTGATCTCGTGCGGATCGAGTTCGCAGAGCACCCAGGGCTCGCTGCGACCGCTCTCGTCGCGGGGCCGGCGGCTCGCCAGGTAGTCCTGCTCTCCGCTCGCGCTGAGGCGATACCACTTGAGGCCCAGCGGGAAGCTGTCGCCGGCTGCGACATCCGCAGGGCGGATGAGGCGCGCCTCCTCGAGATCGACGCCCGCCTTGACCTTGTCCTGGAACTGCTTCCAGTAGCGCGTGTAGTTCGATTGGGTCGGCTCGACGGTGATCCGGAACTCGAGCTTCCCGAGCACCGTGATGAGCCCCTTGATCGCCTCGACCTCGCTCTTCTTCTCGGCGCTCACCTGCACCGAGAAGCGGTCGTTGCCGATCGGCGTGATGACGAGCTCCTTCAGGCCGTACCCGTCGATGCGCTGGCGGATGATGCCGATCGCCTGCGCGAGAAGCTCCGTGTGCGACCCCTCGGTCGAGTCCTGGAAGTCGAACTTGAAGACCAGTTCGGAGCCGCCCTTGAGGTCGGTGCCGAGCTGGAGATCGCCGCCCCAGAGGCCGCGATAGCTCAGGTAGGTGCTCGCGCCGAGAATGATCGCGATCAGCGTGTAACGGAAGGAGAGCGTCTGATTCATGGAAAACCCCTGCAAGACCCGCGGATTCCGCAGAAGGCCGGCCCGGGCGCGCGCCGGTCCCACCGACCCTGCGGCGATCAGAGCGTGGGTGGAGGGGTTGCCAGCAGTTCCACCCGTACCTTGGGGCGGGAGGATTCCGGGGGGGCCTCGGGGGGGCCAGGGGCGCGAGGTTGACGCCGGAGGGGGGCGCGGGAGAGGCCCGCAGGTTCCTCCGGCTCGACGCCGTCGAAATCGAGGCCGCGCGGAGGGCTCTCCCACGCGCGGAGGAAGAGCTGCCCCGGCGCCGGTGCATGGTCCGGGCGCTGCTCCATCGGCTCCGGTTTCGAGCATGCCTCGGCGGGGGCGCCGGCCGCGAGCAGCAGGCCGAGGCCGAGGCCGGCGGCCACCGAGAACAGGGCGGTGCGGCGGCCGATCACCCCTTGACCCCCGCCTTTCGCTCCGCTTCCGAGCCCGCCTTGGCCGAATCGCCCGGGGCCTCGATGTCGAAGACCGCCGAGCGCTTGAAGCGCAGGCGTACCTCCTTCGCCACTTCGAGGGTGACCGTACCTTCGTCGAAGCTGATCACGGTGCCGTAGATGCCGCCGGTCGTGACCACCTGGTCGTGCTTCTTCAGATCCTTGACCCGCTGGCGCCGCTGCTTGTCCTTCTTGCCGGTCAGCATCGGCATCAGCACCATCACGACGATGAGGCCGATGATCAGCGGCCAGATGCCGCCCGCCGTCGGGCCCGTGGGCGCCCCGCCGGGTGCTTCGTCCGGGGTCGGCAGCGCGAGGATGAGCGTTTCCATGGTCTGGATCGGATCCTGAGGGAAACCCGGGATTATAATCCGGTCCCCGAGCCCCTTCCGAATCCCTGAAACCGCTCCCGTGAGAATATTTGCCGCGCTCTCCGGCGGGGTCGACTCCGCCGTCGCCGCCCTGCTCCTCCGACGGGAGGGTCACGAGGTCGTGGGGATCCACCTGCGCACCGGCGTGTCCGCGGGGGAGTCGACCGCCCCCGGCAGCCGGCCCCGCTGCTGCGGCGCCGACGAGGCGGAGGATGCGAGGAGGGTCTGTGCGCTTCTCGGGATCCCCTTCTACGTCCAGAACACCGAGCGTGAGTTTGCGGGGTTGATCGCCGACTTCGCGAACGCCTACGCCGACGGCGAGACGCCCAATCCGTGCGTCGCCTGCAACCGCGAGATCAAGTTCGGCGCTCTGCTCGAGCGCGCCCGGGCGCTCGGCGCCGACGCGGTGGCCACAGGCCACTACGCCCGCAAGGTCGAACGGGAGGGTCGAAGCGCCATCGCCCGTGCGGCGGACTGCGAGAAGGACCAGTCCTATGTGCTCTATGGCCTTGGCCCGGAGGAGATCCGCCGCGCGCTCTTCCCCCTCGGCGACCTGCGCAAGCGGGAGGTCCGAGCCCTCGCCCACGAGGCGGGACTTCCGGTCGCCGAGAAGCCGGAGAGCCAGGAGATCTGCTTTGTCCCCTCCGGGGATTATCGCGATCTCGTCCGCGCGACGAGGCCGGATGCGTTCGCGCCTGGCGATATCGTCGCCGAGTCCGGCACGCCGCTTGGGCGCCACCAGGGGGTCGGCGCCTTCACCGTGGGCCAGCGGAAGGGGATCGGCGTCGCGGCCGCCGAACCGCTCTACGTGCTGCGCATCGACAGCGGCACGCGGCAGGTGACGGTGGGCCCGCGCTCCTCCCTCGGGGGCCGGCAGGCGCTTCTGGCCGACGTGCGCTGGACCGGCGCAGCGAGGCCGGAGGGGCGTCTGGCTGTCGACGCCGTGCTCCGCTACCGTGCGCGGCCGGTGCGCGCGTTCGCCGAGGCGACCGGGGAAGACAGGGCAACGCTGACGTTCGCGGAGCCCGCATGGCCGGTCACCCCGGGGCAGGCGGCGGTTCTCTACGAGGGCGACGTGGTCTTGGGAGGAGGGCGAATCAGACGCTGTTCTTGAGGTCTTGGCCCGGCTTGAATCCGACGGTCGTGCTGGCGGGAATCCGCATCGGCTCCTTCGTCTGCGGATTGCGCCCCATGCGCTCCTTGCGGGACTTCACCATGAAGGTGCCGAAGCCTTGGATCTGCACCTTGCCATCGCGGGCGAGACCCTCGCTGATCTTGGCCAGCACAGACTCGATCGTCTTCTGGGCATCGACCTTGGAGAGACTCAGTTCCTGAGCGACCATATCCACGAGATCCGTCTTGGTCACGCCCGCCTCCTTCCATGCGCACACAAACGCGGCCGCCGCGCAGACTAGCAACGCCTTGGGGGCGCGTCAATGAAGCGCTCCGCCGCCAAACGGGCCTCTGTGGCCCTCTTGGCGCTTCTGGCGACGATCCTCGGGGCACTGGGATGGGGCATCGGAACGGGGGGGGCCGGGGGGGGGATCGTCGAGGTGGTCGATCGCTCGCCCTCGTGTGTCGCGCCGTCGCCATCCCCGGGCGGAGCGCTCTCCTTTCACGACAGCCGTCTCGACGCCGCGCTCGTGCGCGCCGCCGCCCACGCCCCCGGATCGCCGATCCGGCTCTGGACCGACGCGGTGGCCGAGATGCCGTCGCTGCCCGCGGTTCCGGTGGACGTCGTCCTCCTTCCCCGCCGGGACAATCTCGCCTGTCTCGGGATCCGGTTGCCCGAGCGGATCGCGCCCGGTGTCGAGTTCACGGTCGAGGTCGATGTGGGCCGGACCGCCGGACCCGCCGCAGCCGCGGTCGCCTGCGGGGTGCGCATCGAACGGGACGGCGAGCGCCTCGGCGCCGCCTCCTACGGCCTGCTGCTCGCGCGCGGCGAGCGCCGCACCGTGCGCGTGCGCGACCGTGTGGAGAGGGCAGGGATCGTCCGCTATCGCGCGACGCTCTCCGATCCGGTCGGCGATGCGGCGGACGACAGCGTCGAGGGGGCGATGCGCGTCGGCGAGGGTTCCTTCGCGCTCCGCATCGGCCTTAGCGACCGCGCGCTTCCCGGTTTCGAGGCGCGAACGCTCCGCCCGGAGGAGGCGGCGGCCTTTCTCGCCGACCCGGCGGTGCGTGGCGCGATCGACGCGATCCTGATCGACGGGCCGCTGCCGGACGCGAGCGGGCAGGAGGCGATCGCCCAGTGCGTGCAGGGCGGGACGGGCCTGCTGCTGGCGGGCGGGCGCGGCGCGCATGGCACGCCCCTGGGCGATCTGCTCCCGTTGACCGACCAGCCCCCCGGCGGGCGAGCGACGCTGCTGCTGGTCGACCTGAGCGGGTCGATGGAGCCTCGGCGCGACGCCCTCGTCGAAGGGATCGAGAGGCTCCGCGCGGTGCTCGAGGGGGAGGACCGGATTGCCATCGTGCTCTTCCGGAACGAGGTCATCGGCGGCCCGCAGTGGCAGCGAGCGACGGAGGCGCGCTGGAGCCTCGGCACGCTTCGACCCCAGGGTGGCACGCTTCTGCTTCCCGCGTTGGCAGCGGCGCGCGATCTCTTCGAGGGGACGCCCGGGGCCACTCGGCGCCTGCTCGTGCTGAGTGACGGCGAGTGGGGGGACCGGCGGAGGCCCGAGGTCGCGCGCGCGCTGGAAGCCCTGCGTCAGCAGGGGGTCGCGACCGCGGCGCTCTTCGTCGACGACGATCCGCCCGCGGAGGCGATCGCTCTCTTCCCCTCCCACGCGCGCGCCGGCGGCGACCTGCCCGCTTCCCTGCTCCGGCTCGAGGAGGGTGCGACCGATCGCCGGATCGAGGGTCCGCTCCCGGTCAGCGGCGGCGACGCGGCAGGATGGCTCCGGGACGCGCTGCCGCCCCCGCTCCCTTGTCGTGCCCTCCATAGGCTCTATCCCCGGGGAGTCGGCGAACGCATCGTGTTGAGGGCGGAGGAGGTTCCGCTGCTCGCGACGCTCGAGCCCGCGGGACGCGTGGTGCAACTCGCGGCGCCGCCGGACGACGGAAACCCGCACCTCGCCGCGGCGACCGGCGCGCTGCTCCACGCCGTGGCGCGCCGGACTCCGGAATCGTCGATCCGCGCATGGCGCGAAGGTGCCGATCTCGTGGTGGAAGTGCGAGGGCCCGAGGACGCGCCGCTTCTCGTCGGTGAGCGGGAGCTGGAGTCGCGCCCCCTCTCTCCCGGGCGTCGCCGCGCCCTGCTCCGGTTCGCGCCCCCGGGCCCCCTCACGATCACCTGTGGCCATGCGATCAGGATCGTCCCCCCGCGCTCCTCGATGGAACTGGATGGCCTCTACCCGCGCCGGGAGGTCGCCGCGGCGATCGCGCAGCGCACGGGCGGTCGCCTCTACGAGAACGGCGACCTGCCGGAGGAGCGCCCGGTCGCACCGGCCGTCCACCGCACGCTGCTGCTCGCGGCGTTGCTGGCGTTCATGGGAGCGCTGTGGAGGGGTCTCGCCCCGGAGTGACGTAACCACTTATGGAGAATGTGGTTGCGACACAGCTGCCGAGGCTCGCCAGCGGGGGTGTCGATGAATCTTGACGCGGCGTTCAAGCCGCGCCGCGCTCCGGTCGATAGGACGCTCCGGGCGGGGCGCATGGGCCTTGCCGCGGAGGGTTTCCAGATGTCGAGCCGAATTCTGTTCTCCTGTGTCGCCTGCCTTGCGCTGCTGCTTCCCGCTTGCGCCTCGTCGAAGGGCAAGACCGTCAGCGAGGAGGGTGGCGAATACGCCGAGCTGACGAGCCCCGTCGCCAGGGCGAAGCTGCAAGGGCGCATCGACAACATCAAGTACCAGCGCGGAGTCACGCTGATCACGAACCTCGAGAAGATCGCGAGCTACGGCGAGGCGGCGGTGCAGCCCTGCCTCGACGGGCTCAAGAGCCAGGACGCGATGACGCGCATGGGTTGCGCGTGGGTGCTCGGGCGGGTCGGCGATGCCCGCACGATCCCGGCGCTCACCGACGCGCTCGGCGACGAGGTCGCCTTCGTGCGCTACGAGGTCGCCTCCCAACTCGGCAACATGGGTTCGAAGGCGGGCTATCCGGTGCTCGTGCAGGGGCTCAGCGACGAGCGCGTCGAGTATCGCTACAAGTGCTTCGAGGCGCTTCGCGAGCTGACCGGGCAGGAGTTCGGCTACAGCCACAACGCCTCCCCGGAGGTCCGCAAGGTGGCGGTCGAGCAGTGGGACGCGTGGCTGACGCGCCTCAACTCGGAAGAGTTCTAGGGTACGCGCCGCGTGTGCGGCGGTGGGAACGTCGCGGGCCGCCCCTCGGGGTGGCCCGCGAGCTTCAGGTCTTGCGCCCGCCGCGCCGCGCGAGGCTCTGCTCGAAGGCGGGCCAGCGCGGGTCGGAGCGGAGCGTGTCGAGGTCCTGGTCCTTGCGCGCGAGCACCAGATCGGAGAACCCCAGCCGGACCGCCTCGTCGAGGGAGGCGAACGCCTCGTCCACGCGACCGGTGAGCGCCAGCGAGCAGGCGAGGTTGTAGCGCACGCGCGCGTCGCGGGGGAGGATCGTCGCGAGCCGGCGGTCCGCGTCGAGGCCGTCGGCGTAACGACCGAGGACCGCGTACGCGTGGGCGAGGTAGCGCAGCGACTCGCAGTCGTCGGGCCGGCGCGCGAGCGCCTCCTCGAAGATCGCGACCTGGAAGCGGATGCCGGCCCGTTCGATCGCGCCCTGTTCCTCGAGAACCATCGGCGGATTGTAAGCGGAGGTGCGTAGGATGGCGGGCGATGAGCGGTCGGGCCCTCCTGATCTCGCTGGCGGCGGCCTGCGCCTCGATGCCCTCGTCCGAGTACGTGCCCGGCGGAGAGGGACTGCCCGGCAGCGCGCGGGTGGCCTACCGCCTCGCGCTGGAGCGCGAGCGAAACGGCGATCTCCCGGGGGCGCTCGCGATCTTCGCCCAGCTCTGCACGGAGCATCCGCTCCGCATCTCCTTTCACCTGCGGCGCGTGCGGCTCGCGCGCGCCCGCATGGGATCCGAGGCCGCGGCGGCGCTCTACGAGCCGCCGCCTCCCGGCGTCGATGCGGAGCGCGCCGGGATCTTCGCGCAGTTCGCGAGGATCCCCGAAGAGGACCTGGCCGGTCGGAAGACGGTGCTCGAGTTCGCCGCCGAGCGGGAGCCGACCGAACCCTACTGGCGCCTGGCGATGGCCGATGTCGAGGTCACCGCCCACCAGCAACTGGTCGAGCGCGCGCGCACGGAGCGGGGGCTCGGCCGCGCCCAGGCGGCCGCCGTGACGGATGTCGAGGCCGGGGCGGTGCTCGACCGGGCGCGACAACTCGCCGAGGCCGCCCTCTCGCTGGACGCCGGCTTCGCGGAGGCGCATGTGCTGCTCGGATACATCGGGACGGCCCTCGCCGACCTGCAGCAGGAGATGGAGCAGCGCGACCACTGGCGCGCGGTGGCGGACGGCCACTACACCGACGCGCTGGCTCTCGATCCGGGTTCCCTTCCCGCGCTGCTGAATCGGGCGGAAAACCACCTGTACTTCGACCGCTACGCGGAAGCCGCGAAGGATCTCCGGCGGGCGGCGGAGCTCGCGCCGCGACAGCCGCTCGTCTGGACCAACCTCGGCTACACCCACTATGCGCTGGGACAGCTCGGCCCGGCCGTCGCGAGCTATCGAGAGGCGCTGCTGCTCGAGCCGGCCGACGCGAGAGCGCGTACGGCGCTCTCCGACTGCCTCCGGAGGCAGGGGGACATGGAGGGGGCGGTGGGGGAGCTCGAGCGGGCCCGCGACGACGCGGCCGAGGACCGGCCGCTGCGAGCCGAGATCGCCTTCAAGCTCGCGGCGATCCACGAGTACGAGAGGCGCTATGCCGAGGCGGTGCAACAATATGAGGCGCACATCGAGCTCGGCGGGCGGGACGCGGCCAAGGCGCGCTCGCGGATCCGCCACATCTACGAGTCCGCCTACGAGTAGCCCCTGCCCGGGCGGCCTGTCGGGCCTTCGCGGGTCGGGCGCTCAAGGACGGTAGATCGCGCCGCGGCGGCGCCCGAGCCGGCGCAGCAGCCCGCGGTCCACGAGCGCCTGCAACTCGCGCAGCGCCGTGCGGGCGCTGATCTCCTCGTACCGCACGACGTCGCCGTTCGTGACGCCTCCCTCCTGGCGCGCGCGCGCGAGGATGCGCTCCTGCCGAGGCGTGAGGCCGCCGGGGTGCACGGGACCGGCTGCGGGGGCGCTCTCCGCCCTCTCCGGCAGCGCGAGATGGGTGCGGGCGACGGTGTCGCTGCCCGCGAGCAGCATCGCGCGCTCGACGACGTTGCGCAATTCGCGCACGTTTCCGGGCCAGGTGTGGCGGTAGAGCGCGTCGAGGGCGTCGGGGGCGAAGGAGGCGACCTGCAGCGAGTGCCGGGCATTGAACCGCTTGCGGAAGTGGTCGAGCAGGAGCGGGATCTCGTCGCGGCGCTCGCGCAGCGGAGGCACCCGCAACTCGATCACCTGGAGACGGTGGAAGAGATCCTCGCGAAAGCGACCCTCCTGCATCGCCTGCCGCAGGTCGCGGTTGCTCGCGGCGAGGATGCGTACGTCGATCGCGATCGGGGAGGCGCCGCCCACGCGGGTAATGCGGCGTTCCTGCAAGACACGCAGCAGCTTCGCCTGCATCGGGAGCGGCAGCTCGCCGATCTCGTCCAGGAAGATCGTGCCGGTGTGCGACTCCTCGAAGCGTCCGATCCGCTGGCGCTCCGCACCGGTGAACGCGCCCTTCTCATGCCCGAAGAGTTCGGTCTCGACGAGGCTCTCCGGGATGGCGGCGCAGTTGACCTTGACGAAGGGGCGGTCGCGGCGGCGGCTGTTGGCGCGGATCAGGTCGGCCATGACCTCCTTGCCGACGCCGGTTTCGCCGGTGAGCAGGACGGTGGCGTTCGTCGGGGCCACGCGGGCGACGACGTCGAGCGCCGCGCGGGAGGGTGCGCTCTTCCCGAGCAGGATGCCGAGGGCATCCGGGATCAGCAGGGCCGGTGCGCTCTCGTCCGGCGGGGCGGTGGCGATCTCCCGGGCGAGCAAGAGCGCCTCGAGAAGGATGTCGGCCCCGGCGCCGTCCTGCGGATAGGTGACGCGGCGAAAGCGTATGGCGGGACGCGCCTCGCCGGCGAGCGCCGCGAACTCGTGCCGATCGATGGCCGAGGCGACACCGACGACGAGGCGCTCCGCCTCGCCCTCGTCGCACTCGACGAGCAGCGCGGTCAGTTCGCCGGTCTCGCGGGAGGCGAGCATGTTGCGCCGCGAGAGCGCCCCCTGCGCGACCGTTGCCAACTCGGCCATCAACCTGCCGGCGGACGCCGGCCCCAGTCGCTGCAGCAGAGCCGGATAGTCCTCGAGCACGATCCGCAACAGCGAGAGCGGACGCCCGGTGGCTGCCGCGCGGTCCACCTCCTCCCGGAGCCGCCTCATCAGGAAGGCGTGCGTGTAGAGCCCCGACCGCTCGTCGGTCACCGCGGCGCGATAGAGGCGGGCGTTCTCGATGGCGATGCCGATCTGTCGTCCGCTCGCATCGAGGAAGCGGCGGTCGATCGTCTCCGCGTTCGCGACCGGGGAGCAGACCGCGAGCCCCACCAGGCGTCCCGCCGCGACCAGGGGAAGGAAGACCGCCCCCTCGGCGAAGACGGGGGCGCGCGTCTCCGCCGCGCGCCGGGCGGGGCCGGTCTCCGGGAGGCGGTGGCCGAGCGGCGCGCCCTCGCCGAGACGGTGGACGATCTCGAGCGACTCCGTGAGCGGGTCGAAGGTGGCGAGCACCACATGCGTCGCGCCGCTCGCCCGCGCGAGCAGGCCCGCCGCGGCGTGGGCCACCTCCTTCGCATCGAGGGCGGCGGTCAGCTCCTGGAGCCCCGCATGCAGCTCGGTGACCTGACCGATCCTCGCGCCCAGCGCATCGGCCATCTGGTTGAACGAGCGCGCGAGACGGCCCACCTCGTCCTCCGCCTCGATCGGGATGCGGATCGTCAGGTCCCCGCCGGCGATCGTCCTCGCCGCGCGGGTGAGGCGCTGGAGCCGGTCGGTGACGCGATCGACGAGGGTGCTGCCGGCGACGACGACGAGCAGGAGACCGGCGAGGCCGGAGAGCAGGAGCGTCCGCAGCACTCCGATCTTCTTCGCGTCGGTCGCTGCGCGCCCGCGGTAGACGCCGACGAATCCGAGCAGGACTCCCTCCTCCTCGATCGGGGCGTGGGCCGACGCCGCGGTCTGCCCGCGCAGCGAAGTGCGCGCCTCGTAGACCGCATGCGTCTCGGCGTCGATCTCGCCGCCGACCGCGCGCACGCGCCCCCGCGCCGCCGGCCCCCGCAGCGCGTCGGGAATGCCGTGCGTCGCCGCGAGCGGCTCCCCGTCGGGTCCATAGAGCAGCAGCTCGATGTCGGCGGTCGGGGGGGCGCCGAGCAGCGCCTCGTTCCGCAGTCCGACCAGCGTACGCTGCTGGTTGATGCCGCGCGCCAGCCCCAGCGCGATGAGCCCGTCCCACGGCGAGTAGTAGAGGCCCGCGCGCGTGATGGTGTCGACATAGGCGGTGTTGCCGAGAGGCGACGGGGCGGTCGGCACCTCCTCGGGGAGGCGGAGGAAGGCGCCCTGCGCCGCGATCTCCTCGCGGACGCGCCGCACCTGGTGGGAGAGCGCCTCCTCCCCTTGCGGGGCAACGAGGTCGAGCGTGTCGCGCACCCGGGAGGCGAGGGCCCGCGCCCGCGCCCGTGCTCCGCTGATGCGCTCGGCGACGCCGCGCAGCTCGGCGAGGGTTCCCTCGCGCAACTCCTCCTCCGCCTGCCGGTCGAGGATCGTCGTCAGCCCGACGACGAGCACGATCAGCGGCAGGATCGTCGCCGCGCCCAGGGCGACGAGCATCTTGATCCGGAGTTGCCGCGCCCGCTGAAGCAGCCTCGTCCCGGCGAGCACCGCCGCGAACGCCGCGAGCAGGGTCGCGACGCCGAAGATGATGCCGCGCATGCGCGCGATCAGCGCCGCCCACGGGGAGGAGGGGAGCCGGACCTCGATGTCGGCACCCTCGGTGCCCTCCGCCGCGATCGGGACGCGCAGGACGATCTCGTGGTCGTCCGCTTCGCGCGCGGCGCCGCTCCGGCCCAGTCGATAGAGGAACGGGCGCAGCGCCGCGCGCGTCGGTTCGTCGATTTCGACGCGATTCCCGCGAAGCACGAGGCCGGAATCGCCCGGAGGCGCCACGGCCCCCCGGACCCCCAACGTTGCGGCGGCTACGGTGCAGGTGGAGAGCACCTTGAGGTTCCGGACCTCGATCCTCTCGACCGGGCGGTCGGGATCGAGCTCGATCTCGTGGAGCGAGTAGTGGACCGGGAGACGCAACGGATTCTCCCATTCGAGCGCGATGCCCCCCTCGTCGCGCCCGGCGTGGCGGTAGGCGAGCTGGTGATCCTGCACGTCGATCCCGTTGCGCAGGAGCAGTTCCGGCCCCGGCTGTCCATCGCGATAGGTGACGGCGATCTGGACGGCATCCGCCCCGTAGCGCGACTGGGGGTAGGCACCCGCGGCGCCCAGCGCGATCCAGAGACGGTGGCCCGCGATGCCGACGGGGGCGAGCACATGCCGGTCGCTCGGGGTCAGCGGAACCAGATGGCTGGCGGGCGTGCCGTGCCAGACGTCGAGCGGCACCCCCGCGTAGGTCCGCGCGGCGAGGGGAAGCGGCCGGAATCCGCCGGTCTCCCTCTCGCCATAGATGGCGTCGAGAACGATCGGCTGGAAGTTGAGCTCGTTGCGAATCGTGATCGTCTTGAGCGGCATCCCCGCCTTCGAGCCCAGCGACAGGAGGACCGGGCCCTCGACGCGCCGGGGCAGCGTCTCGACGAGGGGCGCACCCTCCTCGAAGTCGAACCGCACGACCGCGGCGCGGCTCTCTCCGGCAGCGCGATCGCCCGCGTCGGGAACCGAGACATCGACTCGCACGCGCTGCGGCGCCGCGATCCCTTCGAGCGGAAACGAGCGCGTCTCGCTGGGCGCGAGGTCGATCCGGTAGAGCACCGGGCCCGGGCCCAGGGGCGTCGACGGGCCCTTCGTCGATCGCGCGGAGACGGGGATGAAGTGGTAGCGGTAGCCCGGCTGGATCCGCGTTTGCCGGTCGCGGAGCAGCGCGACCATTCGATCGGGCTTCTGCGCGGCGGGGCGGTCGTCGAGGGCGACGTAGGCCCGCGCCATACGACCGATCGCCTGCAGCGAGGCGGCGTGCCGTGCTGCGGCCAGCCGCGTGTCGAGCCATGGCGCAAGCAGGGGTATCGCGGCGACCGAGCAGGCGGCCGCGGCGAACGCCACCATCAGGAATCGGAGGCGTCGAGGCTCGGATGTCCCCCCGCCGCGGACGGCGCGGCGGAGAAGGAAGGCGACGAGTGCCACCGAGGCCGCCCCGCCGATCAAGAGCAGCAGGTCGGAGAGGGGCGGGGAGGTCCGGAGCCGCTCCGGAGGAGGGGGTGCAAAGGGCGGCGTGCCGACCTTGAGGCGGGCGAAGTTGCCCGGGATCTGGAAGAGGTTCTGGCGGCCCGACAGCGTCATGTAGGTTTCGGTGGAGGCGCGCCCCGCGCCGTCCACGTCGTTGATGGCGAGGTCGAAGCCGATCCTCCCCGCCGCGTCGGGCCGGATCGGCTCCAGGTTCGAGAGGGGGATGCGCGCTTCCACGGTGTAGCCGGATTCGCGCGCCGTGGAGGCGACCTCGATCCCGCGCAGCCCGCCGTCCGGATAGGGCGCCCCCGGGCCGCGGCTCACCACACCCCATCGCAACCCGGGATGGAAGGGGAGCAGGAAGATCTGGTGATCGTCGTCCGAGTATGTTTCCGGATCGTCCGGGCTCTGGAGATCGGTGTCGAGGAAGATCTCGATCGAGTCGCCGACCCACCATGGCCTCTCCGGTTCGTGGATCACCACGTCATCCTGGACCTCGATCCCGAGATAGAGATCGGCGCCGACGATGAGCGCGCGAACGCGGGCCGAGAGATCCCGCGGACCCCGCCACTCCGCGAGATAGTTCGGATGGATCTGACGCGCCTCGGAGAGCAGCGTCTCCACGCCCTGCGACCAGGCCTCCTCGGTCAGGTTGCCGTCAACTCGGATGGAGCCCTGCGCGCGCGGACAGGCGACCTCGGGCCCGGGTGCTTCCTGTGCGAACACCGAGGCGAGCAGGACGAACAATGCGCCAGCGATCCGCACGTCGTGGGTGTAAGTATCGGCAACGCATACGGATAACACAAGCGGCGGAATGTGGCCGATTCCGCCCCGCCCCTGGCGTATGGAACTCTTGCGACCCTACCGGCGGGGCGTAGCATGATCATGATGACCACCATCGCCAGGGGCCTGCAACTCCTCGGTCTGGCGTTGCCGATTGCCGGGGTGCTGCTTGCGGAGGGCGGGGCCCAACCGGGCCAGGCCATGACCTTCGAGTTCGGCTTCCTCGTGGCAGGTGCGGCGCTCTTCTATGTGGGCTGGCGCCTCCAGCGGCGCGGCACCTCCTGAGGCGGCAGGTCCTAGGCACCCACGGGCTCTAGCTGGCTCGTCTTGGCCGGCTCCACTACGTGCAGTTCGATCGCGTCCTTGATGCAGACGCTCGTGCAGAGGTGGTCGCATCCCATGCACTTGTCCTGATCGACGACCGCCACCATGTTCACCCCGGGAACGCTGTCGTAATCCACCATCTGGAGCGCGTCATAGGGGCAGACATCGACGCAGAAGACGCACCCGGTGCAGAGGTCGGGATCGACCTTCGCCTTCGGGGTCTCCTTCGGCTTGAGCCTCGTCGCGATCTGGCCCGTGTCGTCGAGGATCGCGTTGACCGGGCAGACGTACCCGCAGAGACCGCAATCGACGCAGAGCGTCGGGTCGATGACGTGCAACTCCTTGCGCGTGCCGGCGATGCACTCCACCGGGCACTTCTTCGCGCAGGCGGTGCAGCCGATGCAGGTGTCGATGATTACGTAGGCCATGGCTCCGGGGCGGCTTCGAAGGTGGCTCCGCCGCCCTGCGACTATAAGATATCGGCGCGACGACGGCTGCAAGTTTCGGTGCTGAAAGGCCTTCCAGAGATCAAGCGTGTCCCAATCCGGCGCCTCCCTGCTCCTCGTGCTCTGCCTCTTCGGAATGGCGCTCTTCCTGCTCGTGAACCCCCCTCCAGGCTTCGAGGAGGCGCTGCTCTATCGCCTCTCCCTCCCCTTCGTGCTGGTCGCGACCGCCGTCGGCGTGCTCGAAAACCTGCGCACGAGAAGCCACATGGCCCAGTTGATCGGCGCGATCCGCACCCAGGCGGGCAAGCGGGGGGTCCCGCCGAGCCCGGAGGTGGTGCGCGAGGCGGTCGAGATCCTGATCCACTCGCTCCGCAGCGGCGAAGAGCGCGTTCGCGAGACGGCGACGCGGGAGTTGCGGAAACTCACCGGACAGGAGTTCGGCCCCGACCACGAGGCCTGGGTGCTCTGGTGGGCGGCGAACAAGGAGCGGTTCGGGAAGCAGGGGCCGTGAAGGCGCTCGCCTTCGTCGGCTGGTCCGGTTCGGGCAAGACGACGCTGATCCTGCGGCTCCTGCCGCTGCTGCGCTCCCGCGGGCTCTCGGTCGGCTATCTCAAGAGCGACGTCCACGGCTTCGAGATGGACCGCGAGGGCAAGGACACCTGGAGGCTCTTCGAAGGTGGGGCCACTCGCGTCGGGATCCTCTCGGCCGGGGAGGGGGCGCTCCGCTTCCGGCCCGAAAGCCGGAGCCTGCCCGATCTCCTCGACGAATTCTTCGGCGGTTGCGACCTGGTGCTGGTGGAGGGGTTCAAGAGTTCGGCGCTGCCGAAGATCGAGGTCCTCTCCGGCGCGCGCGTGCTCGCCGACGACGATGCCACGCTGCGCGCGGTCGTCTCCGACGCGCCCGGACCCGGCGCCCTCCCGCGCTTCGCCCGCGACGACGTCGCCGCGATCGCGCGCTTTGTCGAGGCGGCGCTGCTCGGTACCATGGGCCCCTCCCGATGACGACCCGCGCCGCGCCCCCCCTGGAAGCGCTGCTGCATCCGGTCCGCGACGACCTCGCCGCGGTCGAGGCGGAGATCGCGCGGATGACGGCGACGACGGCCGCGCCGCTCGGTCGCCTCCTCGGGCACATCGCGCGCTTCTCGGGGAAGCGACTGCGCCCCGCGCTGACGCTGATCGCCGCCCGTCTCTTCGGCGACGTGCGTCCCGACCACGCCACCGTCGCCGCGATCATCGAACTGATCCACACGGCGACGCTCGTCCACGACGACATCCTCGACGAGTCCGCGATGCGACGCCGGGTCGAGACCGTCAACCGCCTCGTCGGCAACGAGACCGCGGTGCTGCTCGGCGACTACCTCTTCGCGACCTCCTTCAAGGAGGCGGCGGCGCTCGAGGACCGCTTCGCGAGCCGCTACCTCTCCGAGATCGTCGCGATCGTCTGCCGCGGCGAGATCCTGCAGACGCACCATCGCAACGACTTCGACCTGACCGAGGAGACCTACTTCCGGATCATCGAGGACAAGACGGCCGCCCTCTATGCGGCCGCGCTCCGCTGCGGGGCGGTCCTCGCGGGGGGCTCGGGGGCCGAGTGCGACGCCGCCAGCGCCTTCGGCCTCAAGATCGGCTGCGCCTTCCAGATCGTCGACGACATCCTCGACCTGACCGGCGAGGAGGAGGCGGTCGGCAAGTCGCTCGGCACCGACCTCGACAAGGCGAAGATGACGCTGCCGCTGCTCCGCCTCCGCGAGCGCGCCGGCGGCGCCGATCTCGACCGCTTCCGCCGCGCGCTGCAGAGCACCGACACGAAGGAGCGCCGCTCGATCCTGCCTCTGCTCGGCGAATACGGCGCGATCGAGTCGGCGCGGCGCAGCGCGGAGACGCTGGTCGAGGAGGCGCGCGTCGAGCTGAAGCGCATGCCGAACCGGCCCGAGCGGGCGCTGCTCCTCCAGTGCGCCGCCTACGTCATGCACCGCGACCGCTGAGGCGGCGCTTGCGCCCCTTGGCCGGCGGCGCACCGGCGGCGGTCCACCCCTTCGGCGGGGAAACCCCTTCCATCTCGAAGAGGAACCGGGAGCGCATGGAGGCCCCCCTCTTGCCCCGCTTCGCGCGTTCCTTGCAGTGCGTGATCGTCAGGTGGCGCCGCGCGCGGGTGATGCCGACGTACATGAGCCGCCGCTCCTCCTCGATGCCCTCCTCCGCGACCGCGCGCTCGTGGGGGAGGATCCCCTCCTCGAGGCCGACGAGGTAGATCCACGGGAACTCGAGCCCCTTTGCCGCGTGGAGCGTCATCAGCGTGACCGCGTCGCGGCGCGCCTCGTCGGCGGGCGTCGGGTCGTCGTTCGCGGTCAGCGCGAGGGTCTCGAGGAAGCCCGACAGCGTGCCGCGCCGATGGCGGCGTGCGTAGTTCTCGGCGAGGTTCGCGACCTCCATCACCCCGGCCCAGCGCTGCTCGCGCACCTCCGCTTCCGGGTAGCAGCGGTCCACCTCGGCGCGGTAGTCCACCGCCTCGATCAGGGCGCGAACGAGGCCGACGAGGTCGCGCCGCTTCGCGACCTCGTGCAGCGTCGCGCGCAACGTCACCGCGGCCTCCGCCGCCGGCCCCGGAAGCCCCTCGATTTCCGCCGCCCGGTCGAGCGCCGTCGCCACGGGCACCCCCTCCCGGGATGCGAAGGCGAGCATCTTGTCGAGCGAGGACCTGCCGATCGCGCGCGGCGGGCGGTTGATGACGCGCAGCAGCGAGATCTCGTCGCCCGGCTGCGCGACGAGCTTCAGGTAGGCGAGCAGGTCGCGCACCTCCTTGCGGTCGAAGAAGGAGAGGCCTCCGACGAGCACGTAGGGCACCTGCCGCTCGCGCAGCACCGCCTCGAAGGGCCGCGGCTGCATCTGCGTGCGGACGAGGATCGCGACGTCGCCGAAGCGCGCCTCCCCCTGCCGCACGCGCTTCAGGATGTCGCCGACGACGCCGCGCGCCTCGCGCTCCTCGTCCTCGGTCTCGATGATGCGCACGCTGCCGCCGGGGCCGGCGGCGGAGCGGAGCGACTTCTCGTGGCGCGAGGTGTTGTGCGCGATGACCGCGTTCGCCGCGTCGAGGATCGGCTGCGTCGAGCGGTAGTTCGTCTCGAGGCGGATCACCGCCGCGCCGGGGAAATCGCGCTGAAAACCGAGGATCCTCTTCACGTCGGCGCCGCGCCAGCCGTAGATCGACTGGTCGTCGTCGCCGACGACGCAGAGGTTCCTGCGCTCGCCGGCGAGGGCGCGGACGATCTCGTACTGCGGCGCGTTGGTGTCCTGGTACTCGTCCACCATCAGATAGCGGTGGCGGTCGCGCAGCGTCGCGAGCGTCTCCGCATCGGCGCGCATCAGGTCGAGGGTGCGCACGAGGAGGTCGTCGAAGTCGAGCGTGTGGGCGCGCCGCAGCGCGTCGTCGTAGCGCGCGTAGGCGAGCCCGAGCAGGTCCTCTTCGGGGCGCTCCAGCCGGTTCTTCCGCAGCGAGACCTGCGAAAGGAGTGCGCGCGGATGGAGTCGCCCCTCCGGGACGCCGAGGTCGCGGAGCACCTGCTTCGCCGTCGCGAGCTGGTCGTGCTCGTCGGCGATCGCGAAGTCCTTCGGCACCCCGATGCGGGCCCCGAACTCGCGCAGCGTCCGCGCGCAGAAGGCGTGAAAGGTGCCCGCGGTGACTTCCGCAGCCCGCTTCCCGCCGACGAGTCGGGCCGCCCGGTCGCGCATCTCCCGCGCCGCCTTGTTCGTGAAGGTCACCGCGAAGACCCGCCGCGCCGCCACGCGTTTGCCGAGCAGGTAGGCGATCCGCACGGTGATGACGCGCGTCTTGCCCGTGCCCGCCCCGGCCAGCACGAGGACCGGCCCCTCGGTGGTGGTCACCGCGCGCCGCTGTTCGGCGTTGAGGCTCTCGAGCATCCCTCGCATGTGGGCCGGGAAGTGTAGGGGGCGCGGGGGACGGGAGCCGTGGGCTCCGTCCCGCCGCCTGGGGACAGGCGTGGGGCCTCCTGCTCACGATCGGCTTCACCCTGCCCTGCGTTCGGGCAGGAGCCAGGCTCTTCCGCATCGGCATCCTTTCGCAGGGCCCGAGGCCGAGCTTCCGAGAACTCTTCACGTGGGCGTTTCGAACGTAGGCGCCCGGGGCGCATGGCTCGTCGCCCACACTCGGCCTAGCGAGCCGCGCTTCGGAGCGTGTTGCGGATCAGCATCGCGATCGTCATCGGGCCCACGCCGCCGGGCACGGGCGTGATCGCGCCGGCGATCTGCAGCGCAGACTCGTAGTCGACGTCGCCGACGAGGCGCTTGCTGCCGGGCTTTGCCGCGTCGTCGATCATGTTGGTGCCGACGTCGATGACGGTGGCGCCGGGCTTGATCATCGACGCCTTGACGAAGTGCGCCTTGCCGATCGCGGCGACGAGGATGTCGGCGTTGCGGGTAAAGGTGGCGACCTCTTTCGTGCGGGAGTGACAGACGGTGACGGTCGCGTTCTCGCCGATCAGCAGCAGCGCGACCGGCATGCCGACGATGTTCGAGCGGCCGAGGACGACGGCGTTCGCGCCGGCGATCGGCGTGTCGCTGCGCTTCAGCAGTTCGATCACGCCGTGGGGGGTGCAGGGGATGAAGTCGGGCTCGCGCCCCTTCATCGCCAGCGCGCCGATGTGGAGCGGATGGAAGCCGTCCACGTCCTTCTTCAACGGGACCGCGTCGAGGATCTCCGCCTCGCGGCACTGCTTCGGCAGCGGGAGCTGCACGAGGATGCCGTGGACGCGCGGGTCGGCGCCGAGCTTGCGGACGTGCGCGAGGACCTCGTCGTGCGTCGCCGCAGCCGGGAACTCCTTGTGGAAGCTCGTGATGCCCGCCTCCTCGCACGCCTTCCGCTTCATGCCGACATACTTCGCGGAGGCGGGGTCGTCGCCGACGAGCACCGTCGCGAGGCCGGGCACGATCCCCCGGGCCCCCTTCAATTGAGCGACGGCGACCTTGACCTCGTCCCGGATCTCCTGCGCGATCCGCTTGCCGTCGATCACCCTACCCATGCGAGATCAATCCCGGCAGCAGCCGGCTCCGGAGCTGCTCGCGCGCGCCGGTCAGGCGGTCGGCCATGATGACCGTCAGCGCGCGAAGGATCGCGACCCCCTCCGCAGGGTGCTTCTCGCAGAGGCCGAAGAGCGCCTTGCCGTCGATCTCGAGCACCTCGCAGGGCTCGACGCAGAGGGCGGTGAGGGTGTAGGCGGAGTCGCTCCGGATCAGCGCCGAGATCCCGAAGACCTCGCCGACATCCGCCAGCGTGCCGATCGTGACCTCGTTGCCGGGCCCCTTCTGCCGCTGGCGGAAGGAGACGAACCCCTTGGCCAGCACGAACATCCGCGAGGTCGCCTCGCCCTCGTTGAAGATCGTCGATTTCGCGGCGTACTTGCGATGCGTCGCGATGCCCGCGACCAGCTCGCGCGCCTTGCCGGGCAGCTCCCGGAAGAAGCGGAGCGACTCGACCGATGTCACGGCGACCATGTCCACCTCCCGGGCTCAGAAGAGCCCCTTGACCCTCCCCGTCTCGAAGTCGATATCGACGCTCTCGAACGCCGGCCGGGAGGGAAGGCCCGGCATCGTCCTCATGTCACCACAGAGCGGGTACAGGAATCCGGCCCCGGCGCTGGCGCGGATGTCGCGCACCGGCAGCCGGAAGTTCCGCGGCACGCCCTTCCAGGACGGCTCGTGCGAGATCGAAAGGTGAGTCTTCGCCATGCAGATCGGCAGCCTGTCGAGCCCCCATTGCGTGTAGAGCGCCATCTTCTTCTCCGCCGCCGGGTGGAAGTCCACGCCGTCGGCGCCGTAGACCTTCGTCGCGATGACCTCGATCTTGTCGCGGATCGGCATCTCGAGCGGGTAGAGGAACCGGAAGTCCTTCGGCCTCTCGCACGCCGCGAGCACCGCGCGGGCGAGATCGGTCGCGCCGGCTCCGCCCCGCGCCCAGTGGTCCGACATCACCGCCGCCTCGGCCCCCGCCTCGACGGCGACCTTCTCGAGCAGCCGCGTTTCGCGGTCGGTGTCGGCGGAGAAGCGGTTGACCGCGACGACCACCGGCACGCCGAAGAGGCGCGCCGTGGCGATGTGCGCGGCGAGGTTCTCCGCCCCCTTGCGCAGCGCGTCGAGGTTCTCCTCGACCAGTTCCTTCGGCAGCGGCTTGCCGGCCACGACCCGGCCGGCGCCGCCGTGCATCTTCAGCGCGCGGATCGTCGCGACGATGACGACGCAGTCCGGCGAAAGGCCGCTCGCCCGGCACTTGATGTCCATGAACTTCTCCATGCCGATGTCGGCGCCGAAGCCCGATTCGGTCACGACGAAGTCCCCGAGCCGAAGCGCGATCTGATCGGCGACGACGCTGCTGTTTCCGTGGGCGATGTTCGCGAAGGGCCCCGCGTGGACCAGCGCCGGCGTGTGCTCGAGCGTCTGCAGGAGCGTCGGGTTGATCGCGTCCTTGAGCAGCACCGTCATCGCGCCGGCCACCTTCAGGTCCTCGGCCGTGACCGGCTTGCCCTCGTGGGTCGTGCCGACGATGATGCGGCCGAGGCGCGCGCGCAGGTCGCGCAGGCCGGTCGTCAGGGCGAGGATCGCCATGACCTCGGAGGCCACCGCGATGTCGAAGCCCGATTCGCGCGGCGCGCCGTTCTCCTTGCCGCCGAGCCCGATGACCGCCTGCCGCAGCGAGCGGTCGTTCAGGTCGAGCACCCGCGGCCACATGATCGCGAACGGATTGAGGCCGAGCGCGTTGCCGTGGTAGAGGTGGTTGTCGATCGCCGCGGCGAGCAGGTTGTGCGCCGCGCTGACCGCGTGGATGTCGCCGGTGAGGTGGAGGTTGAACTCCTCCATCGGGATCACCTGGCTGTAGCCCCCCCCGGCCGCACCGCCCTTGATCCCGAAGGTCGGTCCCATGCTCGGCTGCCGGATGCAGGTGAAGACCTTCTTGCCGAGCCGGCCGAGCCCCTGCGAAAGGCCGATCGTCGTCGTCGTCTTCCCCTCGCCGAGAGGCGTCGGCGTGATCGCCGTCACGTCGATGTACTTGCCGAGCGGCCGCCCCTGGAGCCGCTCGCGCACCTCGAGGCGCACCTTCGCCTTGTACTTGCCATGGAGTTCGAGGTCTTCGGCCTTGAGGCCGACGCGTTCGGCGACGGCGAGAATCGGGTCGATCGCGGCATCCTGCGCGATGTCGAGGTCGCTCGGCACGGGCTGCTTCGGCACGGGGTAGTCGGCGCTCATCGTCTCCCTCCCGGGGAGCGCAGAGTCTACCCGGGCCGGTATACTCCCGCCATGGCGGCGGTCATCTGCCTGCTCTCCGCGCCGGAGATCGCCGCGCGCGTGGAAGCCCTCGGGGGAGAGATCCGGGCGCGGCTGGGTCCCGGCGCGCTGACGCTGCTCGGCGTCCTGAAGGGTGCCGCGCTCTTCACCGCCGATCTCGCTCGCGCCCTCGGGGGCGAGTCCGATCTCGCCTTCGTCCGCGCGCGCTCGTACGGCGCCGGCAGGACACCGGCCGCTCCCGTGGCGGTCGGGGAGATCGAGCGCGACGACGTCGCGGGCCGGCGGGTCGTCGTCGTGGACGCGATCCTCGACACCGGGCGCACGCTGCGCGCGGTGCTGGATCGGCTGGGGGGCGCGGGGGCGGCGGAGGTCTTCACCTGCGTGCTGCTCGACAAGCCCGCGCACCGCGGCGTCGCCATCCCCGTGGATTGGATCGGCTTCACGGTGCCCGATCGCTTCGTCGTCGGGTATGGTCTCGACCTCGCGGGGCGCTACCGGGCCCTGCCCTACATCGGCACCCTCGATGAGTGATCGCGACTACCTGCGGGCGGACTGGCAGGGGGGCCCCCGCTGGGGGGGCTTCTGGGCCACGATCCCGGCGACGAAGGCGATCCTCGTCGGCCTCGTCGCGATCCACCTGCTGATGCAGGTGGTCCGCGCCCTCTCGGTGAGGACTTGGGTCTGGCTCTGGGACGCGCTGAGCCTCGCGCCCGAACTCGTGCTGCAGAAGTTCTTCGTCTGGCAACTCGTCACGGCGGCGCTGCTGCACGATCCCTCGGGCCTCATGCACATCCTCTTCAACGGGCTGACGATCTACTTCTTCGGCCGCATGGTCGAGGCGCGCATCGGCGCGCGCCGCTACCTGCTCTTCTGCCTCGGTGCCGCCGTCAGCGCCTCGGTCGGCTACCTGCTCTTCGCGGTGCTCGGCTCGAACGTGGCGCCGATGGTCGGCGCCAGCGGCGCCGCGATGGGGCTGCTCGCGGTGGGCGCCCTCTGGTACCCGCAGACGATCGTGCTCGTCTTCTTCGTGATCCCGGCGCCCCTTTGGGTCGTCGCGCTGCTGCTCGTCGCCGTCGACCTGATGGGCATCCTCTCGGTGGACAGCAACATCGCCCACGCGGCCCACCTCGGCGGCGCGCTCTACGGCCTTCTCTACCACCGCTACGGCCATCGCGTGCGCGGCCTGTTCGATGCGGTGGACCGGATCGCCGACGAGCGGAAGCTGCAGGCGGCGCGCCGGCGCGCCGCCGAGGATGCGGAGCTGCGCCTCGAGCTCGACCGTATCCTCGACAAGGTCGGCCGGGAGGGGATGCCCTCGCTGACGGAGGCGGAGCGCCGCTTCCTGAAGGAGGCGAGCGAGCGCCTGCGCCCATGAGGCGCGGCGCGGTGAAGGCGCTCGTCGTCGCGGCCCCCTTCCTGCTGATCCTGCTCGCGCTGCGCGCGTGCGGGAGGAGCGAGGGCGACCGCTGGCTCGCCCGGATCCGGCAGGTCGATCCCGCGGCGCGGCTGCTCGTCGACGACGGATCGACGGTGCTGGTCGCCCCGTCGGAGGCGTGGGCCGACCACGCGGGGCGCGAGGCGGCGCGGTTCCGCCGCGAACTCGTCACGCGCTACCGGGACCTCGTCGGCGTCGGAAAGGAGCGGCGGCTCGTCATCGTCGTCTTCTCGACGCTCGACGCGCTGCAGGCGCACTTCGGCGCGCGCCGCCCGGCGGCGGACGCGCGGTTCGTCCACGGCTTCACGCGCAGCGACCAGGGGGCGATCTTCCTGCCCCCGGAGGCGGACTTCGACACCCTGCGCCACGAGTGCGTCCACCTGGTCGTCGCGCAGGGGCTCGAGGGCGCGGGCGGATACTCGCCGTGGGTCAGCGAGGGGCTCGCGCAACTCTTCGAGCGGGGGCTCGACGACCCGGGGCTCGGGCCGGGGGATCTCGCCGGCCAGCCGGTCGCGCCGCCGTTCGACGTCGCGCGCCTGCTCGCGATCGCCGACTACTCCGAGTTCACCGGCCCGCAGGTCTTCCGCAACTACGTCGAGGCGCGCGTCTTGATGTCCTTTCTCTTCCGCGAGCGGCCGCGCGAACTGCTCGTCCGCTATCTCGAGGGCGAGCGCGCCCGGCAGGGGGGACGCGACGAACTCTTCCGCCGCATCTACCGCCACGACGAGGCCGACTTCGGCGCCGACCTGCGCGCCTACATCGCGATGCTCCGTCAACCGGGGTAGACGCGCGACTCGCGGATCCGCCCGTCGCGGACGACGAAGACCTCGGCGACGCGGGTGGCCGCCTCGCCGGGGAGCAGGCGGTCGTACTCGAGAAAGACGCGGTCGCCGCTCGCGGTCAGGTGGCGCTCTTCGTAGCGCAGGCCGGGCAGGCGCGCGAGGGCATCCTTCCACCAGCCGCGCAGCGCCCCCTTGCCGCGCAGTTCGCCGCCGGTCCCCGGGTGGAGCGCCCGGATCCGCGGGCTTATGTGGACCGCGTCGTCGGCGTAGAGCGACAGCAGCGCGTCGAGATCGCCCGCACGGAAGGCGGCAAGCCACGCGCGCGCCGTCGCCCGCAGCGGGTCGCCGCCGCCGTGGAGCGCCATGAGCCCCATCTGCAAGACGTTCCGGGCGCAGGGGGTGTCGCCGAAGTGCGCGATCCAACGATACTCCGTGAACTCCGCGTTGGGCCGCACGGCGTCGCTCTGCACATCGAACAGGAAGACGAAGTTGAGATGCGTCCCCTTGGCGCCCGCCTCGTGCTCCTCGTAGCCGAGCAGTCCGGGCGGCGTGCCGTCCACTCCGTCGTGCGCCGCCGGCACCCCCCGGGCCCCCGTCTCCTCCTCCAGCTCCCGATGCGCCGCCTCGAGCGGGGTCTCCCCCTGCTCGATCTCCCCTCCCGGCGGGAGCCACTCCTGCAAGCGGCGGTGCCGGATCAGCAGGATGCGCCCCTGATGGCGCGGGAAGACGGAAACCGAGAAGGCGCGGCGCATGGCCGCGCATGATGCCACGCGAAGTTCGCGGGCGCCCGTATCGTAGGGCGCTTGGACGAGGCGAAGAGGCGCCCCCCGCTGCGGTCGGTCCTGCGCGAGGCGCGCGACCTGATCGCGCAGCACCGCGCCCGGCTGCTGCTCGGCCTCGGGCTCATGCTCGTGAGCCGCCTCGCCGGCATCGTGCTGCCGGCGACGTCGAAGTACCTGATCGACGACGTGATCGGCAAGGGGCGCACCGATCTGCTCGTGCCGCTCGCGATCGCCGGCGGCGTCGCGACGCTGGTGCAGGCGCTGCTCGGCTTCCTGCTCGCGCAGATCCTCGGCGTCGCCGCGCAGCGGGCGATCAACGACATGCGCAAGAGCGTGCAGGCGCACGTGACGCGGCTGCCGGTCCGCTTCTTCGACGGCACGCAGACCGGCGCCTTGATCTCGCGCATCATGACCGACGCGGAGGGGATCCGGAACCTCGTCGGCAACGGCCTCGTCGAACTGGTGGGCGGGCTCATCACCGCGGGACTCGCGCTCGGCGTGCTCTTCTGGCTCAACGCGAACCTGACGCTGGTGCTGCTGCTCGTGCTCGCCGCCTCGGGCGTCGGGATGGTCCGGCTCTTCAAGTACCTGCGGCCGATCTTCCGCGAGCGCGGGAAGATCAACGCCGAGGTGACCGGCCGCCTCACCGAGTCGCTCGGCGGGATCCGCGTCGTGAAGGCCTACGTCGCCGAGGAGCACGAGCAGGGGGTCTTCCGGCGCGGCGTGGACCGGTACTTCGAGAACATCAGGAAATCCATCGGGGGGGTCGCGGGGGCCGGGGCGGGCTCGACGCTGGTGCTGGGCGCCGTCGGCATCCTCGTGCTGCTGATCGGCGGTCGCGCCATCCTCGACGGGAGGATGACGCTGGGCGACCTGACCGCGTACATCTTCTTCGCCGGCCTGCTCGCGGCGCCGGTCGTCCAGGTGGCGTCGATCGGGACGCAGATCACGGATGCTTTCGCCGGGATGGACCGCATCCGCGAACTGCGGGCGAACGCGACGGAGGACGCCGAGGACGCGTCGCGCGAGGCTTGCCCGGCGGTCGAGGGCCACATCCGGTTCGAAGGGGTCTGGTTCGAGTACGCGCCCGGGCGGCCGGTGCTGAAGGGGATCGACCTCGACGCGCCTCCCGGCACGACGACCGCGCTCGTCGGGTCGAGCGGCTCGGGAAAGACGACGCTGACCGGCCTCGTGATGGGGTTTCACCAGCCGGCGCGGGGGCGCGTTCTCGTGGACGGCAGGGACCTCGCGCGGCTCCGCCTCTTCGACTATCGCGCGCACCTGGGCGTCGTGTTGCAGGACGACTTCCTCTTCGACGGCACGATCGCGGAGAACGTCGGCTTCTCGCGGCCCGGGGTCGACCGGGCGGCGATCGAGGAGGTGTGCCGCGTCGCGCACGCGGACGGGTTCATTCGCTCGTTCGAGAAGGGCTATGACAGCGTTGTGGGGGAGCGGGGGATCAAGCTATCGGGCGGCCAGCGCCAGCGGCTCACGATCGCCCGCGCGCTGCTTGCGGAACCGAGGATCCTCATCCTCGACGAAGCGACCAGCAGCCTCGACAGCGAGAGCGAGGCGCAGATCCAGGCCGGCCTCCGCACGCTGCGGAGCAGCCGCACCACCTTCGTGATCGCCCACCGCCTCTCGACGATCCGCAGCGCCGACCAGATCCTCGTCCTCGAGGGCGGCGTCATCGTCGAGCGCGGCACCCACGCCGAGCTCTACGCGAAGGGCGGCCGCTACCGCGAACTCCACGACCGCCAGTACGACTTCGAGCACGAGCGGTTCGTGAACCCGGGGGAGGAGCTGGGATAGGGCGGCGACCCTCGCGGGGGTGGGGGTTGGACCTGCACCTCCCGGCGCGCGGCGGCCTTGCGCCGCGCGGTTGGTGGGCGCTGAGGGACTCGAACCCCCGACCTCACGGGTGTGATCCGTGCGCTCTAACCAGCTGAGCTAAGCGCCCTTGCGGGTAGGGGATTCTAGACCGAATGGCGGGGGAGGCAAGCCCGCGCTACGGGAGCCGGTCTCCCCAGCCCGCCTTGGCGAGGTGCTTCTCCGCCTCGGCGTGAAACCTCCCCGTGCGCTCGGGGGAGCGGTCCACCGTGAAGTCGAAGACGTGATGGTTGCGGTAGCGTGCGAAGAGGATCGACAGCGCCGACTCCCGCGCCGGCAGCGGGTTCACGAGTCCCGAGTAGTGCGCCATCGACTCGTCCCTGTCGGCGAGCCCCACGCGGCGCTTCGCCGCGAGCATCCCGGCAAAGGCGCTCTTCCCGGCTTCGACGGTCACCTCCGTCGCCCGGATGCACTCCTTCGGCAGGTAGGTGAAGTCGGTCTTGCCATCTACGAGTTCCCCGACCGCAACCGCCGCGTACCGCCCCGGCGCGGCATTGAGCAGGTAGACCGTCTGCCCGCGCGCGTAGCTCGACTCGAAGACCTGCGTCGACTCGGTCCCCTTCTCGATCCGCGCGAACCAGACCCGGTTGGGGTAGAAGGTCTTCCCGGTTTCGAAGCTCACGATCCGGACCTGGATCCCGAGCAGTGCGTTTTCGGCGCCGGACGGAGGGGGGACGGGGACGCCCTTGCACGCGCCGAAGAGGCCCAGGAGCAGAGCGGGCAGGTGGTTGCGCACGTCCTCCAAGATACCCTCGCCCCCGGACTTACAATCCACGCGGCATGTACACGACGAGCGACCTGAAGCGCGGGCTCTTCATCGAGACGGACGGGGGGCCGCACCTTGTCGAGGCGGTCTCCGCGACGGCGCCGACCGCGCGCGGCGCCAGCATGATCTTCAAGGTGCGGATGCGAAACCTGCGCACGAAGCAGAAGGTGGACAAGTCCTACCGCGGCGGCGAGACCTTCGGCGTTCCCGACGTGGAGCGCCGCCCGGTGCAGTACCTCTACAGCGACGGGAGCGCCTTCCACTTCATGGACCAGAAGACCTACGAGCAGTTCGCGCTGCAAGTCTCCGATCTCGAGTGGGAGCGGCGGTTCCTCGTCGACGACATGGAGGGCATCGTCGCGCTCTACTACAACGAGGCGCCGCTCGCCCTCGAACTTCCCAACACCGTCGCGCTGGAGATCACCGAGACGGCCCCGGCCGTCAAGGGCAACTCCGCGACCGGACGCACGAAGCCGGCGACGCTGCGGACCGGCCTCGTCGTGCAGGTGCCCGAACACATCACCCAAGGCACGCGCGTGCTCGTGGATACGCGCACGGGGGAGTTCGGCGGCCGCGCCTAGCGGCGCAATTCGGCAAGGAGCAGGGCTTCGGGGGTCCCGGGGGCCGGCTCCTCGTCGTAGCCCCAGCGCACGCGCGGCGGCAGCGACATCAGGATCGACTCGGTGCGCCCGCCCGTCTTGAGGCCGAAGAGCGTGCCGCGGTCGTAGAGCAGGTTGAACTCGACGTACCGCCCGCGCCGGAGCTCCTGCCAGCGCCGCTGCTCCTCCGTCACCGGGGTCGCCTTCCGCCGCTCGACGATCGGCAGATAGGCCCGCAGGAAGCTTCCCGCCGCCTCCTCGACGAACGCCTCCGCGGCCGCGGAGAGCGGCATGTCGTCGAAGAAGATGCCGCCGACGCCGCGGCGTTCGCGGCGATGTGCCAGGTGGAAGTAGCGGTCGCAGGCCTCCGCGAACTCCCTGTAGTCCGCGACGGCCGCGTGGCGGTCGCAGACCTCCCTCCACGTGCGGTGGAACTGCTCCTTGTCGACGGCGTGGAAGTAGAAGGGGGTCAGGTCGGCGCCGCCGCCGAACCAGCGCCTGCTTCCGTGCTCGAGGCGCCGGAAGTTGGCATGGCAGGTCGGCACGTGCGGGCTCAGCGGGTGGAGTACGACGCTGACGCCGGTCGCATGGAACCGCCGCCCCTCCCCGGGCATCTGGCGCGCGAACTCCTCGCTGAACTCGCCGAAGACCTCGCTCCACGCGACCCCCGCCTTCTCGAAGACCTCCCCGCCCGTCAGCACGCGGGTTCTCCCTCCCCCGCCCCCCTCCCTTTCCCATTCGTCTTCGCGAAAGCGCGCACGCGGCTCCAGCGCCTCGAGCCCCCGGCAGATCTCCTCCTGTGCGCGTTGGAAGTTCATTGCGGGCAGTGGCTCGTGTCGTTGAGCAGCGTCAGCTTCGGCCGGCCGCTCGCGAACTCGACGATCGAGAGGCAGGCGTTTCCGCGCAGCGACAGGTTCTCGATGTTCTCGGGCGGCAGGCCGATCAGGTGCGCGATCAGCGCGCGCAGCGTGCCGCCGTGGCCGACGAGCAGCACGTGCCGGCCCGCGTGCTGCTCGCAGAGCAGGCGATAGCCCGCGTGCAGCCGCGCGCGGACCGTCGCGAAGTCCTCGCCTCCGGTCTCGCGGGCGTTGCGCACCATCTCGGTGAACGAGGTCGGGTCGGAGCGCCCCTCGTGGGTGCCGAAGGAGATCTCGCGCCAGTGTGCGGAGAGGCGCGGCTCGTGTCCGGTGGCGGCGCCGAGGATCGCCGCGGTCTCCGCCGCCCGCCTCAGGTCGCTCGCATGCAGCGCGTCGATGTGCCACCCTTCGAGGCGCTTCGCGAGGGCGATCGCCTGCCTGCGGCCCGTGTCGTTGAGCGGCACGTCGGAGTGGCCCTGGATCCGCCGGTCGCGGTTCCAGTCGGTCTCACCGTGACGGACGAGGAGCAGGCGTTCGGGTTGCATCGGGAAGCAGATCATCCATGCGGGCGGCGACGAGACGGCGCGCGCCGGGCAAGAGCGGGAGGATCGTGGGGGGCAGCGGGGGGAGGCCGACCCGCTCCGCGACGCGACATAGGCGCGCGAAGAGCCCCGCGTCGTCGACGTACCCGTACAGGAACCGGCTGCGCCGGAACCCCTCGATGTAGGGTCCCAGATGGACGGGCTTGCGCGTCGCCCAGCGCCCCGCCGCGGCGACCACCTTCCGCACGTCGACCCTCTCCAACGCGCGATAGTAGTCGTCGAGGCGGCCCTGCCCCTCGACGATGACCTGCGCATCGAGCAGCATCTCGACGAGGATGTGGCCGAGGAACCAGGCGCGCAGGCGCGGATGGTCCCGGTGCGCCTCCCTGATGCGCGAGGTGAGTTCGGCCTCGAGGGTCTGGAAGGCCTCGCTGCCGTGGAAGCGCGCGTCCTCCTCCCAGTGCTGCTCGACGCCCGCCCGGAGCGCGGGGAAGGAGTCGTCGAGCCGTTCGCGGCGCAGGCGCGCGCGCCGGTCGCACGCGGCGATCCAGTCGGGCAGCGCGGTGCCGGCGACGCGGTCGGGATCGTCGACAACGCGGAATCCGTGCGCAAGATAGTTCATGTGGACGAAGCCGAGTCGATCGACGCCTTCCTCGCCGGAGAGCCCTTCGCCGTCGCCGGCGCGTCGCGGGACCGCGCCAAGTACGGCAACAAGGTGCTGCGCTGTTACCTCCAGAATAAGCGGCGCGTCTACGCGCTGAACCCCCACGAGCGCGAGATCGAGGGGGTGGCCTGCTCCCCCGACATCGCCTCGCTTCCGGAACGGGTCCACGGCCTCTCGATCATCACGCCGCCCGCCATCACCGGGCGGATCGTCGAGGAGGCGATCGCGGCCGGGATCGGCCATCTCTGGATGCAGCCCGGCGCCGAGAGCGCCCGCGCCGTCGCGCGGGCGAGGGCGCGAGGCGTCTCCGTCATCGAGGGAGGCCCCTGCCTCCTTGTCGTGCTCGGCTACCGCGAGTAGGCTTCCGCCCCATGAGCGATCTCGGTGCGCTGCGCAGCGTCCCCTACATGGGCGTGATCTTCGTCGTCGCGGAGGCGATGAAGCTCGGCTTCCGCAACGGCCACCCCGACTGGTGCAACCTCGGGCAGGGGCAGCCGGAGGTCGGCGAGATGGAGGGGGCGCCGCCGCGCATCCGCAGCGTGCCGATCCTCCCCGAGGACCATGCCTACGGCCCCCTCGAAGGGACCGACGCGCTGCGCGAACGCGTCGCCGAAACCTACAACCGCCTCTATCGCGTCGGCAAGCGCTCGCAGTATCGCGCGCAGAACGTCGCGATCGCGCAGGGGGGCCGTCTCGCGCTGACCCGGGCGATGGCGGCGCTCGACTCCGTCAACGTCGGCTACCAGCTTCCCGACTACACCGCCTACGAGGACATGCTGAACCTCCACCTCGCGCGGCTCACCGCGCTGCCGGTGCGGACGCGGGAGGAGGACGGCTTCGTGCTGACGCCGGAGAGCTTCGAGCGGGCGGTGGAGCAACTCGGCCTCGGCGCCTTCGTCGTCAGCAATCCCTGCAACCCGACCGGCCATGTCATCTCCGGCGAACCGCTGCGCCGGATCCTCGAGGGGGCGCGGGGGAGGGGCGTGACGCTTCTGCTCGACGAGTTCTACAGCCACTTCATCTACACGCAGGACGCCCCGGTCAGCGGCGCCGCCTACATCGACGACGTCGACAAGGACCCCGTCCTGATCTTCGACGGGCTCACGAAGAGCCACCGCTATCCCGGCTGGCGCGTCGGCTGGGTGGTCGGGCCCCCGGCGATGGTCGAGAGCATCGCCCGCACCGCGAGCGCGATCGACGGGGGTCCCTCCCGGATCGCCCAACGCGCGGCGTTGGAGGCCCTCGAACCCGCCCGCGCCGACCGGGAGACCTCGGCGCTCCGGAGGGTCTTCCGTGCCAAGCGCGACCTGATGATCTCCCGCCTCAAGGGGATGGGGGTCACCTTCGCCGCCGAGAGCACGAGCACCTTCTACTGCTGGGGCTCCCTCGCCTCCCTCCCCGCGCCCCTCTCGGATTCGATGACCTTCTTCCGGAAGGCGCTCGAGCGCAAGGTGATGACGGTCCCCGGCCCCTTCTTCGACGTCAACCCGGGCGGGCGCCGGCGGGCGGAGTCCCCCTACCGCCGGTGGATGCGCTTCAGTTTCGGGCCGCCGATGGACAACCTGAGGATGGGGCTCGACCGGCTGGAAGTTATGCTCGGGGGATGATCCTCCGAAGCTTTTTCCGCGGTCTCCTCTTCGTCGTCCCCGTCGCCGCGACGCTCTACCTGCTCCAGTGGGCGTTCGTCACGATCGACAACCTCGTCGATCCGGAGCGCTGGTTCGGCTTCCGCGTGCCGGGGCTCGGCGTCGCGATCGCCGTCGTCGCGATCACCGCGATCGGAATGCTCGCGTCGAACATCCTCACGCGCTGGCTCGTGCAGATGGTGGACCGCTTCTTCCAGCGGATGCCGCTGACGAAGATGATCTACGGCGCGATCAAGGACCTGCTCGACGCCTTCGTCGGCGAGAAGAAGAAGTTCGACCGGCCGGTCCTCGTCGGCCTCGGCTCCGTCAATGCGGAAGTGCTCGGATTCATCACCCGCGACGAACTCTCATGGCTGGACCGCCCCGGCTCCGTCGCCGTCTACTTCCCGCAGTCCTACAACTTCGCCGGCAGCGTCGTTCTCTTCCCGCGCGAGAGCGTCCACCCGCTGAAGGCGGTCCCCTCCGACGTCATGCAGTTCATCGTCTCCGGCGGCGTCTCCGGCAAGCACTGAACAAGGGGGTCTGGCCCCAATCCCCCGATCATCCAGAGGGGGCGCGGTCAGAGGACGATGCCGCGGATGCGGGTGTAACGGGCGGCGGCGGCGTCCTGCCCGGGGTCCTTCGCGCAATCGCCACCACAGGGGGGGAGCGCCGTGCTCCCCTCCTTGATCTCGAAGCGCCAATTGCAGGCGAGGCAGCGCCAGACGCCGCTCCCGGGGCGGTCGCCGACGGCGATGGGGGGCCCTACGATGTACATCGGCGCCGATTCTACCTGCCGGTCCAGATCGGAGGGCCGGATGCCGACAGAAGAGTCGGGATGCGTCTCATGGCGGGACTCCTCGTTCTCGTCGCCGCTGCGGTCGCGCAGGAGGAGAGGCGCGTCGTGATCGCCCTCTTCGACGGAGCGGCGCACAAGCTGAACTTCGACTTCGACGACCCGGTCCACCAGGTGCTCGAGATGCCGCTGAACCACCTCGGCATGGTCGTCCGCCGCCACGACATCCGGAAGGGCCCGCCACCGGAGGCGTGGCTTGCCGACGCCCGGGCGGTGCTGACCCTCTTCACCGGCGTCGGCGGCGCTCCCGACTGGCTCTGGCCCTTCCTCACGACCAAGGCAAGGGGGCTCCGCGTCGTCCACGTCGGCGACCTCGGCCCGCTCCTGCGCCCCGACGGCGAGCACTACGACCCCGCGCCCTTCACGCGCTGGCTCGAGCCCCATGGACTCTCCTACGACGACCGCTACCTCGAAGGCCCCGTCGGCATCGACGTCCTCTACGAATCGAAGGCGCTCTGCGCGACGGAGGCGGATCCGAGGGGGAGCGCGATCCACCGCGGGCCCAAGAACCTCTCCCCGGCCAACCGCGCCTGGGTCACGACGCGCAACCGTCTCGCCGAAGGGGAGGAGCGGACGCCGGTCGTGACCGGCCCGTGGGGCGGCATCGCGCTCGACCCGTGGGTCCTCTCGATGGGCAATGACGACGAGGAGCGGCGCTGGCATCTCGACCCCTTCGAGTTCTTCCGCGCCGCGCTCGGACTCGCCGGGGTTCCCTCCCCGGACCCCTCCCTCCTGCACGGGCGGCGGATGCTCGTGCTGCACATCGACGGCGACGGCTTCGAGAGCGCCTCCACCGTGCACCCCGGCCAAGACAGCGCCCGCGTGATGCTCGACGAACTGCTTGCACCGCACAAGCTGCCCTGGACCGTCAGCGTGATCGTCCGCAGCCTGACGACCGACTACAAGGTCGCGGAGGCGACCCCCGGGATGCTGCTCGCGCGCGAGATCTTCGCCTTGCCGCACGTCGAGCCGGCGAGCCACGGCGTGCTGCACCCGCTCCGCTGGGATGTGCCGCTCAACGACCGCACGCCGCCGCGCACGGCGGTCTGGTACCCGGCGCTCCGCAACTACGAGTACAACGCCACGAGCGAGGTCACGGAGTCGATCCGCTTTGTCCATGAGAGGCTCCTCCCCGAGGGGCGCCGCTGCGCGATGATGCTCTGGACCGGCTCGACGAACGCGCCGCGGGAGGCGGTGGCCGCCTGCGCGGAACTCGGATGCGGCAACCTCAACGGCGGCGTCTTCCGCTGGGACCCCTGGTTCGACTCGATGGCCTTCGTCTCGCCGTGGGCACGGATGCTCGGCGACGCGGTGCAGGTCTACGCCGGCGCCGCGAACGAGAACGACTTCGACGGGTTCTTCGACACCTGCCCGGGCGCTTTCGGCCACGTCGACACGACGATCGAGCGCACCGGCGCGCCGCGCATCCTGAAGCCCGCCAACATCTACTTCCACTTCTACAGCGCCGAGCGCCCCGCCCGCCTCGCCGCGCTGAAGAAGCTCGTCCAGCGCTGGGCCTACGAGGAGGAGACGATCGCGGTCCATGCCAGCGTCTATGCCAACGCCGTGACATCGGCGATCCATGGCTGCCGCGTCGAGCGCACACCCGTGGGGTGGAATCTCAGGGGGTTTGGGGGATGCCGGACCGCGCGCATCGACGGCGAGACCCGCGAGATCGATTGGGAGCTGAGCCAAGGGTTGCTCGGGGGGCGCCGGATCGGGTCTTCGCTCTACCTCGATCTTGCGGCGCCGGACGCGACCGTCGTCTTCGGGGCCGGCCGCTCCCCCCACGTGGAGCATTCCGACCACCCGCTGAGCGCGGGTCAACTGCCGCCGGGCGGCCTCCTGCTCGTGTCGGAGGGGTTCCGGGAGCGGCGCATCGTTCTCGCAGGGCTGCGTCCCGGACAAGCCGCCCTCATCTCGGGGACGCCGTTGCAGGCGGATGCGACCGGGCGGGTGGTGCTTCGCCTGCCTCCGGGGAGGCAGGTGGTCGCCCTCGACGGGCGCGCTACTCCGGCGCGTAACGAGTGACGCGCGCCTTCGTGGCCTCGTCCATCGCAAGGATCGGCGGATAGTCGCGCACCGGTTCCCCGTTGCGCTCGTCCCCCGGCATCTTGCGGGTCGCGTCGAAGCCGATCGCCTTCCCCTTGCGGAAGAGGTCGCGGCCGGGGTCGCTGTTGGCGCACCAGCGGAAGAGGACCGCGTCGCTGTCGGAGAGGTCGGTGTCGCCGTCGACGGCGATGACGAAGTCGGCGTCGTCGAGCAGCGCCTCGACGGCGCGCGCGCCGTCGCCCGGCGCCCGCTTGTCGACCGCGACAAACGCGCAGCGGCCTCGGCCGAACTCGGGCCAGACGACGCCGTCGCGCTGCGGCGGGCGGCGCATCGGCAGCGCGCCGGTCACCGGGATGCCGTTCACCTCCTCGCCGCGGACCTTCCGCGTCGCGTCGAGGCCGATCTTCGTGCCGGCGCCGAGGCGCGGCGCCGCGTGGTCGAGGATGTCGAGGGGGCCGTGGACGCTCTCGACGTCGCGGGCGAAGTCGCCGTGCTCGAAGAGCGCCCGCCAGACCGCCGGCTCGTCGTGGACGTCCACCTCCTCGTCCACGACGACGATGACCTTCGTCCACGCCATCTGCCCCGCCCCCCAGACCGCGTGCATGACGCGGCGCGCTTGCAGCGGGTAGGCCTTCCTGATCTTCAGGAAGGCGCAGTTGTGGAAGCAGCCGAACTGCGGCAGGTGGTAGTCGACGAGATCGTGCAGGATCGTGCGCAGCAACGGCAGGAAGATCCGCTCCGTCGCCTTGCCGAGGTAGTAGTCCTCCTGCGGCGGCGGGCCGACGATCGTCGTCGGGTAGATCGCGCCGTGGCGGTGGGTGATCGCGGTCACCTCGACGACGGGATAGCGGTCGGGCAGCGAGTAGTAGCCGGTGTGGTCGCCGAAGGGCCCCTCGAAGACCGCGCCGGGGCCGAGCGGCTCGCCGGAGCGCGGGTCATAGCCGATCATCCCGCACTCGGTGCTGACCATCCCCTCGAGGACGATCTCGCTGTTGGCGGGCACGCGCAGAGGCACCGTCCGCGCGGCGACCATCGGGATGCCGCGCCCGTTCAGGAAGCCGGCCATCAGGAGTTCGCTCATCCCCGGCGGCAGCGGCGCCGTCGCCGCGTAGGGGAGGACCGCCTCGCCGCCGAGGCAGATCGCGACCGGCATCGGCTTCCCCTTCCGCTTCCACGAGCGCCAGTGGGCGGCGCCATCGTGGTGCATGTGCCAGTGCATGACGAGCCGTCCCGCATCGACGAGTTGCAAGCGGTACATCCCGATGTTGTGGCTCGCGGGACGGCGCTCCCCCTCGTCGTCGGCGTGGATCGTGTGGACGCCGCCGAAGGTCAGGTAGCGCCCCTGCCCCTCCGGCGCCGAGTCGCAGGGGTAGCCGACCGCCCGCGGAGCGCCGTCGAGCGGCCAGCACTTGATCAGCGGCAGGCGACGCAGGTCGACTTCGCCCTGCGACGCAAGACGCACCACCTGCTGGCACGCCCCCTCGCGCACGCGCCGGGGCGGGATCCGCAGCAGCGGCAGCAGCTCCCATGCCTTCTTCCAGATCTCGCCGAGGGAGCGCGGCGGCACCGGCTTCGTCAGCGACGCGATCCGCGCGGCGATGCGCTCGAAGTCGCCGCCGAGCGCGATCTCGGTCCGCCGGTAGGACCCGTAGGCATTGATCAACAGGGGGAAGTCGCACCCCTCGATCCGATCGAAGAGCAGCGCCTTGCCCCCGCGGTCGCAGTGGCCCGGGTCGAAGCGGCGCGCCGACTCGCTGACCCTGCCGCAGGGGGACTTGCTCTCCCGGTCGGCCATCGCCGACACCTCGAGCAGCGGCGAGACCGGCTCCGGGATGCGCCGCAGTTCGCCGGCCTCCTCCAGCGCCGCCACGAACTCCCGCAGGGAGGCGTACATGGCCGGAAGATAGCAGATCCCCCGAACCCCCAAAAATCCCGGCCGATGCGTAGAATCCCCGCATGGCATCCCGCGCTCTGCTGCTGACGCTGCTGCTCGCCTCCCTCGCCCCGGCCGAAAAGGTGCTGCGGATCCCGATGGAGACCGACGGGCCGAAGTCCCTCGACCCGGTCCGGGGCTCGACCACCTACGAGTCGATCGTCTGCGACCAGATCTACGACTGCCTGCTGCGCTACCGCTACCCGAGCGAGCCGCCCACCCTCGAGCCGAACCTGCTCGAAGCGATGCCGATGGTCAGCGACGACGGCCTCACCTACCGGTTCAAGCTCAAGAGGGGCGTCCGCTTCGGCGACGACGCCTGCTTCCCGGGAGGCAAGGGGCGCGAGCTCATCGCGCGTGATGTCTTCTATTCGTGGAAGCGGATGGCGGACGACGACAACCAGCCCCAGAGCTGGTGGCTGCTCGAAGGGTCGATCCTCGGCTTCGACGAATACCGCACCGCGCAGAACGCCGCGGCGACCTTCGACTACGACGCGCCGGTGGAGGGGATGCGCATTCTCTCCGACCACGAGTTCGAGGTCGTGCTGCTGAACCCGTCCCCGATCTTCCTTTACGTGCTCGCGATGTTCCAGACCGCCGTCGTCCCGCGCGAGGCGGCAACGACCTACGGCACGCGCTTCTCGCGCCATCCGGTCGGCTCGGGCCCCTTCCGCCTCGCGAAGGAGGAGGACTGGATCGCGGGTAAGAGCATTTCGCTCGTGAAAAACCCCTCGTTCCGCGATGAACTGTGGGGGGGCGCGGGGGGGCGGAGCGGAGCGGAGTCCCCCCCGAAGGAGGCCGCGGGCGCGGGGGGGGAGCCGCGGAAAGTCCCCTTCGTGGACCGGATGCAGATCACCTTCTTCGTCGAGGACCAGCCGCGCTGGCTCGAGTTCCAGGCGGGCAACCTCGACTACGTGACGGTCCCGGCGGAGTACTTTCCGCAGGCCTTCTTCAAGCGGACCAAGAGACTGAAGAAGGAGTACGCCGACAAGGGGATCCGGGACCATGCGGTGCCGCTGTTGGACCTGATCTTCCGCGCCTTCAACATGGACGATCCGCTGCTCGGCGGCTACACCGAGGAGAAGAAGGCGCTGCGCCGCGCGATCCACCTCGCGACCGATCTGGTCGAGTTCAACGACGTCTTCTACAACGACCTCTGCATCGTCTACGACGGGCCGATCCCGCCGACGCTGGAGGGGCACCCGGCGCAGAGCCTGCTCGGCAAGCCGCGCAGCAACCAAGGGCCCGACCTCGACCGCGCCCGTGCGGAGCTTGAGAAGGCGGGATACCCGGAGGGCAAGGGTCTCCCGCCGCTCGAGTACTGGACGAGCCAAGGGGGCAACAGCAAGGAGCAGACGGAGCTCTTCCAGCGCCAGCTCGCGAAGATCGGGGTGAAGCTGAACGTCCGACTCGTCGACTTCAGCCAGTTGTCGGAGGCGACGCACCTGAAGAAGGCCCCCTTCTTCTCGTTCGCGTGGGGCAGCGACTATCCCGACGCCGAGAACAACCTCGCGATCTTCTACGGGCCCAACGAGTCCCCCGGCTCCAACTTCAGCAACTACAAGAACCCGCGCTACGACGAGCTCTACCGCCGGATCAAGCGGATGGCCCCCTCCCCCGAGCGTACGAAGATCCTCGAGGAGATGCGGGACATCCTGATCGAGGACGTCCCCTACATCGGCTCGATGGCGCGGACGCGCTACTACCTGTCGAGCCCCAAAGTGCGCAACTTCTTCCCGACCGAGACCTACTGGACCTGGATGCGCTACCTCGACGTCGAGCGCTAGCCGATGCTCGCCTACGTCACGCGAAAGCTGCTCTACAACGTCCCGGTCTTTCTCGGGATCATCGCGGTGCTGATGCTGGCGCTGCGCGTCAACGACCCGGTCTGGGGCAAGCTCGGCAAGCACGCGTCGCAGGAGAAGCACGACGAGGAGGAGCGGCGCCTCGGGCTCGACGACCCCTTCCACGTGCAGTACTTCCGTTTCCTTTGGGGGTTCGGGCTCTCGGCGGAGTGCTGGGACAAGCCGGGGCGCACCGTGGGGGCCGAACTCGGCGACGCGATCGGTCCCAGCCTCGCGATCACGGTCCCCGCGCTGATCCTGACGACGATCCTGAGCCTCGGCATCGGCATCCTGAGCGCCTACCGGCGCGGCAGGATGCTCGACCGTTCGCTGATGGGGCTCGCCGTCGTCGGCATGAGCATCAGCTTCCTCGTCTACATCATCTTCGGCCAGTACTTCGGCGCCTACAAGCTCAACCAGTGGCGCGACAAGCCGCTCTTCGCGATCCAGGGGTACGACGCGACGCAGCCGCTCTGGTGGATCACCTACTGCCTGCTGCCGGTGCTGATCGGCACGATCGTCGCGCTCGGCTACGACTCGCGCTTCTACCGCGCGCTCGCCGTCGAGGAGATCAACCGCGACTACATCCGGACCGCGCGCTCGAAGGGTCTCTCGGAGCGCAGCGTGCTCTTCAAGCACCTGCTCAAGAACGCGATGCTGACGGTGATCACGCACGTGATGATCACGCTCCCGTTCCTCGTCGAGGGCTCGCTGCTGCTCGAGGTCTTCTTCAACATCCCCGGCATGGGCAAGACGCTGATCACCGCGATCAACGCGAAGGACTTCCCGGTCATCCAGGGGTTCACGGCGATCTTCGCGGCGCTCTTCATCGCGAGCAACATCCTGACGGATGTGCTCTACGCCCTCGTCGATCCCCGGGTGAGGCTCTCTTGATGCGCCGACTGCTCGCCTCGCGGGCCCTCCGGAAGTTCCGCCGGAGCCGCCTCGCCGTGGCGTCGGCGCTCGTCATCGCGGTCTATGTCGCCGTCGGCGCATCGATCCTGCTCTTCGGCGTCGTGACGCTGCGCGACACCACCGACCGCTTCGGTCCCAACTCGCTGCCGGGCTGGGGGGGCGGCCGGAAGCCCGAGAAGCGCCTCGAGGACGCGGAGTTCCTCTGGAACGAGGTGAGCCGCGCGCTGAAACGGGCCGACCCGGTCGAGGCGCTCGAAACCGTCCGGATCGGCCGCCAGCGCGCCTCCAGCCGTCCTCTCGAGGCGGTCCGCGCCGATCTCGACGAGGCGGGCGGGCTGCTCGACACCCTCTTCGAGGTCGAACGGTGGAGCGAGGCGACGCCCGAGGAGCACGCGACGCTCCGGAAGGTCGAGCAGGTCGTCGCGCGCCTCTTCGATCCCCTCGTCGGCGCCGACGGGCGCTGGCAGTCCCTCGCGCTCAGTTGCGGCACGGACCGGCAGGGGCGGTCGATCGCGCTGCGCGCGCTCTACGCGATCAAGGTCGCGCTGCAGATCGGCACCGTCACGGCGCTCGTCTCGGTGCTGCTCGGCGGGCTGCTCGGCGCGATGGCCGCCTACTACGGCGGGTGGGTGGACCACCTGATCCAATGGCTCTACTCGACGCTGTCGGCGGTGCCCTACATCGTGCTGCTCGCCGTGCTCGTCTTCATGTTCAGCGGCTCCGCGCTGGAGCAGACGCTGATCCCCGTCTACGCCGCCTTCTGCCTCACCTTCTGGATCGGCACCTGCCGCGTCGTGCGGGGCGAGGTGATGCGCATCAAGGAGCTCGACTACGTGCAGGCCGCCGTCAGCGTCGGGCAGGGGCGCTTCCGGATCCTCCTCCGCCACATCCTGCCGAACGTCTCGCACCTGCTCTTCATCAACTTCTCGCTGCTGTTCATCGCCGCGATCAAGAGCGAGGTCATCCTGACCTTCCTCGGCCTCGGCGTGAAGAACGAGCCCAGTTGGGGCGCGATGATCAGCCAGAGCAAGCCCGAGGTCGTCAACGACTTCTTCTGGCAGGTCGGCGCCGCCACCGCGCTGATGTTCCTGCTCGTGCTCGCCTTCAACATCTTCACCGACGCGCTGCAAGACGCGCTCGACCCAAAGCACGTCGGGTAGTCAATCCGCCGCGAGGCAGCGCAACTCCTCGACGGGGGAGGACTCGCCGGGGGCCACGGGGGCGGAGCGCGAGAGGTTCCACTGGTCGACCTTGTCGCGCCACTTCGCGGCGCCGCCGGTGAGGCCGACGACGTAACCGCGGCCGTCGTGGTGGTCCTCGCTGTCGTCGCAGACGAGCACCGCCCCCGGGCCCCCTTTCGACAGGCGGCAGCCTTCGGCGGCCATCGCCCGGCCGGCGTAGCTGGTCAGGCGTCCGAGGTCGCCGCTCATGTCGTTGTAGACGTCGACGCCGCCGGCCTGCGCGAGGCTCTCGTGGACGTCGCCGGGGCAGAAGAGCATGCCGAGGGAATCCTCGCCGCGGATCTGGCCCTTCTTGACGAGGTAGAGGATCAGCGCGGGGCCGCCCTCGCCGGGATAGCGCGCCTCCCCTTCGAGCAGCCCGACGATGTTGCGGACGTTGTTGAGGCACTCCACCTTGTGGCTCTCGCGCTGTCCGCTTCCGATCAGCGGCACCACGAGGCCGGCCAGGACGCCGAGGATCGCCAGAACGACGAGAATCTCGATCAGTGTGAACGCTCGCATGGGAACCTCCTTCGGGAGGCGCCCACGCACTGCGCGTGCCGCGACCCCGCGCCGCGCGCGGGCGCGGCGCGGCGGGCCTGTCGCGGAAACGGGGTTGCCGGCGGTGTAAAGCCGGGGCTGGCGCGTGCAGCGGATCTCGCTCGCCCCCTTCGCGACGGAGTACGCGAGCTTCCTGCGGCGGGGCTTCAAGGGGCGGGGGCGAAGCGGCGCATCTCCCACTCGATGCTGCCCGTCTCGCCGGTCACGTGGCGCACGAAGCGGAGCGGATAGCCCCGGGTGCCATCGAAGTGGGCTTGCAGGATCACCTCGGCGCTCGTCTCCGGCAGCCGTCGGCCCGCGCGATCCAGTTCCGCCTCGAGGAAGTCGAACATCCCTTCGACGGTCCAGAACTTGTGGACGTGCGGCAGCGTAGCGGCGCCATCCGTCGTCATCGCGATGACCTTGCCGCCACGGACCGTGACGCTGTGGTGGCCCTGCTGCGTGCCGCTCACCTCGATCTCGAACTCGTAGTGGGCGATCGCCACCCTCTTCCATGTCGCGCGCGCCGCGTCGAGCGCCGCGCGCGTCAACGGCTCCCCCGGCTTGGCTTGCAGCAGCAGCAGCGTCAGCGCGCCGCCGGCAATGCCGAGGAAGAACATCGGCAGCCGCATCCGGCGGGCGAAGGAGGCATCCACGGGCCCCATCCTACGGGGGCGGCAAGGCATCGTCGGGGAGCCCCCCGGGTCGCGCGGCGGACGGGCCTCGGCGATCCCGCCCCCCACCCGCAACCGGCGCCGCCCCGGTCGGGAGCGTCAGGCCCCCGAAGCCCCCCCGGACTTGAAGAGATCGGAGAGCGTCGCCTCCTCGAACGCCCTGACCCGCCCCTCCTCCGCCTTCTGGAAGAGCGGGTAGAGGCGGGCGTCGAGGCCATCCTCGCCGGCGAGCTTCTCGGCGGAGCCGCGGACCGCGCGGAGGATCTCGGTCAGCGCGATCCTGCTCCCCTCGCGCGCGGGCAGGTAGAGGCCGCCGCGGTCGCGGCGCACGAGGTCGGCCGCTTGCAGGTGGTCGAGCAGCTCGCGGGCGACCTCCGAGCGCAGCGAGAGCACGCGGCCGAGTTCGGAGAGGTCCGGGGGCGGCGCGCCGTCGAGGAAGGGGCGGTAGATCTCCGTCATCAGCCGGATCGCTTGGTACTCCCGCGGCGCGCCGCGCTCGGCGCCGCGGCCGGTGTAGCCCGCAGCGAGCGCGCGACGGTTCTGCGCGACGTAGGTCAGCTCGACGCCGAAGAGCACGATGACCCACGTCACGTAGATCCAGAAGATGAAGAGAGGCAGGATGCCGAGCGGTCCGTAGACCTTGCTGATCTGCGTCGCGTTCGCGACGTAGAGGTTGAACCCGCGCTTCGCGAACTCCCACACCGACCCGGCGAACATCGCGGCGAAGAGCGCCGGCCCCGCGCTGACGCGGGTGTTCGGCATTCCGTGGTAGAGCACGAAGAAGATCGACCAGGTGAGCAGGAAGGGCACCACCGTGACGAGCAGCCGGACGACGCCGCCGAGGGCCGCGGCGCCCTGCATCACATCCTCCGAGCGGAGCTCCGCGGTGGCCCAGAGCGAGATGCCGAAGAGGACCGGGCCGAGCGTCAGCACGAACCAGAAGGCGGCGAAGCGGCGCAGCGGGTTCTTGCGCGGCGGCGTCTTCCAGAGCCGGTTCACGGCGAGTTCGAGCGCCGAGTAGAGCCCGAGGCCGACGAAGAGAAGCGCGCCGGTGCCGACGATGCCCATCTTGCCGCTGCTCGCCTGCGCGGTCGCGATGAGACGCTTGACCTCCTCGCCCGCCATCGCCGCGGCGTCGGGGAGCCCCGCGGAGACGAGCAGGTCGCTGACCGCCTGGTCGAGATCGAAGAAGCGCTGGAAGACCTCGAGCAGCGAGAAGGCGAGGATGCCCACCGGCACGATCGCGAGGATCGCGGTGTAGGCCAGCGCGCCGGCCCACTGGAGGCCGTTGTCGCGCAGGAACTCGCCCGGCGCGAGCACGAGCGTTTGCAAGATGCGCAGCAGCAGGAACGGAATGCGGCGCAGCCCCCCCGGATCCAAGGTCAGGATCTTCTGGAAGAGGCGTGCCGCCCTGCCCATGCGGTCGCGCATCATAGCGGAGCGCTCTCGCCGCCGGCCTCGCGGTAGCCCTGCCGCAACTTCTCGCGCAAGAGCCGCTCCGCGTCCGCGGCCGCCTCCGCGCCGTCCTTGAACGAGCGCTGGAGCGTCTGGCCCTCCTCGCCCTTCCGGCCGAAGCGGATCGTGTGCGCGGCGCCGTCGACGGCGATCTGCCAGAACCTCTCCTCCGAGAGGAGCCTGCGCACCGCCGGGCGGGGAGCAGGGGGGGGCGCGGGGGGGGTGCCGCCGCTTCCGAGGGCGGCGTCGATCCGTCGCAGCACCGCGTCCGCGTCCTCCCACCAGTCCTTCGTCAGGACCGTCTCGACCTTCCAGCCGAAGGCCTCGAGCAGGCGGGGGCGCATCAGGTCGCGCTCGATCAGGTCGGCTTCGCGGTAGTGCGCCTCGGTGTCGACGAGCACGCCGAGGCGGTAGGCGCTGTCGCCCGGCCGGTAGATCGCCGCGTCGCAGCGAAAGCCGCTCTGCCCGATCCGCAGATCGACCGCGTAGCCGCGGGTGCGCATCGCCGCGGCGAGTTCCTCCACGACGGCGTCCGGCGGCGGCGGGCGTCCCTCCTCCTTCGCGCGCCCGCAGAGATCCTCGAGGACCGAGCGTGCGGCGGCGCCATCGCCCCTCGATGTCGACTCCGCGAACCGGAGGTAATGGCGAAGGGCGTCCGCGCCCTGGTTGCCGACATTCGTGATCGCCTCGTGGCCCATCGAGGTGACGAGGGCCATCTTGTGCTTCGCCCGGGTGAAGGCGACGTTGAGTCGCTTCTCGCCGCCGGCCTGGTTGATCGGGCCGAAGTGCATCCGGATCTTGCCCTCCGGGTCGGGCCCGTAGCAGACCGACAGCAGCACGACATCCCGTTCGTCCCCCTGGATGTTCTCGAGGTTCTTGACGAGCAGCCCGCTGAACTGCCCGTCGATCTCCCGCTCCCACTCCCGGTCGAGCAGCACCGAAAACTCCGGATCCTCGCGCGCGAGCCGGTCGAGGGCGCTTTCGATCTCCTGCTGCTGCTCCTCGCTGAACGCGATCACGCCGATCGTCCGCCCCTCCCCCTCCTTCAGCAGCGCGCGGATCAGCCGGGCGATGTAGGCGGCCTCCGCGGCGTTGCGGCGCTTCGCGTAGACGCCGCAGGCGATCCGGTGGAACGAGAGGCTTCGTCCGAGGAGGTCGGGCAGCCGCAGGTCGCCCTCCTCGGGCCGCTCGATCCGGATCTCGCCCGCGGCGGGATTCGCGAGCTCCTCCTCGGGCACCGTCAGCAGCCGCCCCCCGTAGAACGCCGCGTTCGAGAAGCTGATCAGCGCCTCCGAACGGCTCCGGTAGTGCCAGCCGAGCAGCGTACTCGGCAGGTTCTTGCCCGCCTGGTTCAGGAAGCTGTTCGCCGAGAGGTCGTAGGTCAGCGCCTCGCCCTCCTGCTCGATCGCGACCTCCTCGTCCTCGTCGCGGCGCGCCGCGAAGAAGCTCGTCGGGGGAAGCTGCATCGCGTCGCCGACGACGATCGCCTGCGGCGCGCGGAAGAGCGCCGGCACCGCCTCCTCGAGGGGGATCTGGCTCGCCTCGTCGAAGAGCACGACATCGAAGATGCCCTCGGCGAGGGGGAGGATGTCGGAGACCGAGAGCGGGCTCATCAGCCAGACCGGCTTCAGGTCGAGCAGGACCGCCCCCGCGTCGCTCTCGAGCAGGTCGCGGATCGACCGGTAGCGCATCGTCTTGCCGAACTCGTGCTCGAGTTCGCGGCGACCGCGCGCGTAGCGCTTCGCGAACTCCTTGTCCTGCTCCGGCGACGGCGCGGCGTGGTCGAGAAACCTCCGTCGCGCGCGCTCGAGGACCCATGTGGCGTTGACCGCCTTCAGCTCCGCGTGCCCCTGCTCGACGCGACCGAGCGCCTCGCGGCGGGCGCGGCCGTCGAAGCGCGCGAGCGCCCCGTCCTCGCGCAGCAGGCGGTCGAGCGTCGCCGCCGCGATCGCGCCCTCGAGAGCGAGGAGCGAAAGCGGGCGGCTTCGCAACGCGTGCGCGATCTCCTCGGGGATCTGGCCGAGCAGTCCGAGGCAGGGGAGGAAGTCGGGAAGTCCTCCCGCGGCCTCCGCGACGAGATCGAGCAGATCCCTAAGCCCGTCGAGCGAGGGCGCCGCGTCCGGTACCAGGATCCGCGAGCCGGCGTCGCGAAGCCGGGCGAGCAGCGGTCCGGCGCCGGCGGCCGCGGGGATGCGCGACGGCTCCTCGACGAAGCGCCGCTGCCAAGCCGACGCGGCCCCGTCGGCCGAACGAAGCGCCTCGATCCGAAGGGCGAGATCATCGAGGGATGCATCCCACCGGTAGAGCGCCGCAGCCGCCCGGCCGTCCTGCTGCAACGCCGCCTCCGCCGCCTGCTCCCGCGAAAGACCCTCGAGCACCGCTACCCAGGAGGGCGGGACGATGTGCTTGCCGAGATCATAGTGCTCGTGCATCACGCGCCGGAGCCTCCACCAGGAGGGGCGGAAGAGGTTTCCGAATCGACCCTCCAGCGAGCGGGCCAGCGCCAACACCTCCTGCAACTCCGCCGGGGAGAAGCGGCGCCTCCACCAGCGGTTCTCTTCGCGCAGCGTCTCCAGCGCGGCGGCCGCAAGGGCGAGCCCCCTTCGGCGTTCGGCGAATTCGCCCCATGCCGCGCTCGCCGGATCGAGGAGCCCAAGCAGCGAGCGCTCGGCCAGCGGCAACATCGCCCCCGCCGTGTCGATGGCCGTCCGACAGCCCGCAAGCGTGCCCCCCCCGCCCCCCGGAATCGCCTCGACGAGAAGCGCGAGGAGTCTCGCAGCTTCGCGCACGCCCTCATGCAGCGCGGCAACGGGGCGCTCCTCCGCGACGAGCCGAGGCGCGAGCATGCGGAGCGGGTGGTGGGCCAGCATGCCCTCCGGCGCCGTGTCGGCGAGCAGGGACCCGAGCCGTTGCAGCCCGTCGCGATGGCGCTCCCAGAGCGCGTAGTCGGGCAGCCGCTCCGCCTCGGCCGGCGCCAACGGCGCGATGGCTCCGCGGAGCGAGACGAGCCGGTGCAGCAGCGTTCGCAGCGTCACTCCCGCCGCCGGGGCGACTCCGCCCATGGCCGCATCGAACCGTTCGAGCGGTTCGAGGTCGCGGGCGACGCGCGCGAGGAGCGTCGCGCGGCTCCGGTCGGCGTCATGGGGGGGGGCGTCGGGGGCGAGGAAGCCCTCGTAGGTGGCCTTCAGGTCCTGGATCACCTCCTTCTTGTCCGCCAGCGCGTCGTGGACGAGGCAGCAGAGCGCGTCGAGCCCCTGCTGGCGCAGGCGATGGAAGACGACGTCGATCGCGGCGCGCTTCTGGCAGACGAAGAGGACGCGAAGATCGCGCGCGAGGTAGTCGGCGATCAGGTTCGTGATCGTCTGGGACTTTCCCGTCCCCGGAGGCCCCTGGATGATGTAGCTCTTGCCAGCCCGCGCGAGATCGATGCTGCCGCCCTGCGTCGGATCGCAGGGGACGATCGTGAAGTCCTGCTCCGCGGTGCGCCGCGGCGGCCTTTCGGTGCGAGGGCGCAGGTCGAGGGAGAAGAGCGCGTCGAAGACGCCGTTGTGCTGCCCGCCGCCGAGCAGCGTGTCGTAGTCGCGGACGAGGGAGATGCGCCGGTAGCGGAAGTTGGCGAGCGTCACCGCGCAGAGGTCGACCTCCCACCGGTAGGGGTTGCCGCCCCCCTCGTCGCCGAACGCGGCCATCGCCTGATGCGCCGTCTCCGGCGCCGCGTCCGGAAAGGCGAGGCGCGGCGGCGGAGGGGTCACGATCGATGCGAACCCGACCTCCGAGGGCCGCACCCTTTCGAGGAAGAGGCGGAGCCCGAGGGGCCGGAAGTCCTCGCGGTCGTAGCTGTAGTCGATCTCCCTCCACGAGCGTGCGCCGGGTCCGCGAACGCGCGCGCGACGGAGGTACCGCTCGAGGCGTCGCCGCGCTTGGGCGTGCAGCAGTTGGATCCGCGGCTTGCGGAGGAGGTCGAGCGTGACGCCCGGCTGGCTCGCGGCGATCTGGCTCTCCAGAAAGGAGTGGAACGCGGCGAGGTCGGTCTCGGCGAGGTCGATCGACTCCGGCAACACGATGCCGTAGAGCTGGCGCAGGTGGTGGCGCAGCACCGGGTTGACCTCGGCGACGGTGCCCTGCGGCTCCACGACCCAGACATCCTGCACCCCCTTGCGCTTCACGAGGCTGCAGGGCAGCAGCACGAGCGGAGAGTGGATGCGCTCCTCCCGCGCCGCCGCGTCCCCCTTCAGGTCGTGCCAGCGCAGGAAGGCCGCGACGAGCCGAAGCTGCGCGAATCCGAAGTCCTGGGCGTCGCGCCGCGCCTCGGCGCGGATCCGATCGAGGGCGGGGGGCAGGTAGGGCGCCTCCTCGAGGCGCAGGTAGCGGTTCAGCGTCAGCGCGGCACCCTTCGAGAGGCCCGCCTCGACCTCGCCGTTCCACGTGAGCAGGTCCTTGCCTTCGATCGTGGCCGGATCGAAGAAGAGCGGGACCGACCCGAAGGTGAGATGGACGCTCTGTGCCGTGGGCCGGAAGAAGAGCAGCCGGTTGCGGCGCGAGATCTCGAAGAGGCGCTCCCGCAGGCGCCCGAGGATGACCTCGCGCTTCCCGCGGTCATCGCGCTCATGGAAGCCGGCGATCGAGGAGACGTCGAACTCGACATCCCAGGAGACCTCCCGGTAGCGTTCGAGCCGTTGCACCGCCGCGGCGATGCCGGGGCCGCGGCGCTGCCGGTCGAGTTCGGTCATCAAGACGATCACCTGCGCGACGACCGGGTGCAGGTGGGGCCGGAGCGCGAAGAGGTTCTCGCGGCGGGCGACGAACGTCGCGAGATCCTCCGGCTCGGCGAGGTTCAGGCCGAGCACGCAACTCGCGAGGATCATCCCCGCCGAGAAGAGGTCGGTCCGGGCGTCGTGGTGGCCGAGCAGGTGTTCCCAGCAGCGGAAGCCCGGCAGATGGACCGGGCGCGACACCTCCTCCCCCGGCTTCGCCACGCGCAGGTCGACGCTCTCCACGCGCCCGGAGCCGACATCGGTCACCTGGCGACTCTCGCCGGCGACCTCGAGCGCGCGGCTCCGCGGCGCCTCGGCGTCGCGGAGGCGCGCTGCGGCGTCGCGCGGCTCCCGGGCGAGCGACACCTCGAACCAGAGACGCCCTTCCGCCTCGCGCAGGTGGTCGACCCCGTCGAGCGGGGCGACCCTTCCCTCGCCGTGGGTCTCCTCGATCTGCCGCAGCAGCGGCAGCACCGCGCGCATCGCCTCGTCGATCGAGGAGGGGCCCGCGGCGTTGCGCTCACGAAGGAACTCGAGAAAGGGGCGGCTCATCGCCCCTCCGCCTCCGCGAGGAACTTCGCGGGGTCCTTCCGCACCGCATCGATCCGGCGCTTCGGCAGCGCGAGTTCGCGGGCGGCGGCCGACAGGAACTCCTCGCCGCGCCCCAACTCCGTGGCGAGGGTGTAGGCGGCGGCGAGCGGCGCCTCGTCGAGCTCCGGCGCCAGCGCGACGAAGTCGAGCAGCACCGCCCCGAGGTAGTCGGAGAGACCGGGCTCGCGGAGGAGCGCGGGGATTTCGGTCTCCCCAGCGACCGCATAGCGCGGGAAGTAGGCGTGGGCGTGGGCGAGGAGCGCGTCCGTGCGGAGCCACCTTGCGCCCAGGAGTCGGTCGATCAGCGCGCGCGTCGCCTCCGTCAGGCGCGCCTGGGCGAGCAGGTCGAGGTCGTCGAGGGCGATCGGACCCGCGATCATGCGTTCGATCTCCGCGTCGGCGCCGTCGCCCGCCTCCGACCAGAGACGCAGCGCGCGGGCGCGCAGGAAGGTCTCGGGGTGGGTCGGCTCCGCCGCGGTCGCGGCCTCGCGGGCGAGGATCTCGTCGGCTTGGCGCAGGTAGCTCTCCGCGTTCGCATCGCGCAGCCCGGTCGTCACGCAGACGAGCAGCCCGACCGCCGCGGCGAGATCCCCGCCGGCCGCGAGCAGCGCGCCGCGGTCGGCGTAGACCTCGGTAGTGAGCCGCCAGAGGCGCGCGGTGCGTTCATGGGCCGGCGCGGCCTCCGGATCGTTCGCCATCGCGGCGACGAGGCGCTCCGCATGGAGCAGCGAGCGCTCCTCCCCTTCGAGAAGCGCGAAGTGCGCGAGTTCGTGGCCGAAAAGCGCGCGAACCTGCGGGGGTGCGAGGGCCTCGGAGACCGGCCCCGCGAGCGCGACGTGCGCCTCGCCGGGCAGATAGGCGAGGCTCGCGTTCAGCGTGCCGTGGCGCTGCGACTGGTAGACCGTCAGCGGCGCCTCGACGCCGAGCGCGGATGCGGCCCCGTCGGCCGCCTCGTAGAGCGCCGCATGGTGGGCGCGGTCGAGGCGGTAGGTCGTCTTCAGCAGTTCGAGGCGCACTAGGTCCGCGTGCCGCTGCTGCGCGCCCTCGGTCCGGCACCAATCCCAGAGGCGGGCGTGGTGCCGGCGCAGGTGGTCGAGGATCTCCCGGTGGTAGGGAAGGGGGCGAAGGGGGGGCGCAGGCTCCATCGGAGCGGGCCCATCCTACCCGCGCCGTTCGAGGTCGCGGATGCGCTGCTTCAGGTAGCGGATGCGCTCGCCGAACGAGGCTTCGTCGCCGCGCGGGGCGCCCGCGTCGTCGAGCTCGTCGTGCACCTTCTCGAGGATGCGCTTGGTCTTCCGTGTGGCGGCGCGCACCGCCTCGTCGCGCTCCTTCTCGATCCGGACGATCCGCGCCCGCAGGTCGCACACCTCGACGAGATGCTGGCCGACCTGCCTCTCGAGTTCGTCGAGACGCTGCCGGGCGAGGCCGAGCGCCGCCTCCTTCGCGCCCTGTGCGCGTCCGGCCTCCGCCAGCACGTCGCGCTGTCCCGTCAAGAGCTCGACCTTCGCGCCGAGCTCCTCGATCGACGCTCGCGCGCGGCCGAGCTCCTCCTCCGCCGCGCGCTCCGCCTCGATGCGCAGGCGCTCCGACTCCGCGCCGCGCTCCCTCTCCCGGCTCAGCTCGGCGCGCACCACTTGCAGGTCCGTGTGCGCCGACGCGAGAGCCTCGCGCTCGCGACGCAGCGCGTCGAGCTCCGACCGCGTGCGCGCGAGGTCCGCCGCGAGGCGCTCGGCGGAGCGGGCCCCGGCCTCCGCCTGCACGCGCTCCTCGCGAGCGGCGGCGAGGTCGGACTCGCGCTCGGCCAGCTCGCCCGCCATCGCATCCCAGCGCCGGCGCGCCGCCTCGAGCTGCTCGAGAAGATCCGCGACGCTTTCGAGGCAGGAGGCCTCCCAGTCGGCGAGATCGGGGCGCTCCGCCTTCAGCTCCTCTCGGATGCGTTCGATCTCGGAACGGGGGGCGTTGCTCATCGGGGAAGGCGCAAGAATACAGGATCGGCGGTTAGGATGCAGCGATGGTCCGGGGCCTCCTCTCGGGTGGGATACTGATTCTCTGCGTCGCGGCGGGTCGGGCCGAGGAGGTGGCCCTTCCGATGCGCGACGGGAAGACGCTCGCCGCCGAGCTCTTCCTTCCGCCAACGCCGGGTCGCACCGCCACGGTGCTGATCCAGACCCCCTATGACAAGCGGCGCCTCTCCGCCGCGATTGCCGGCGACCGCTCGGGTGGCGGCGAGTCGGGACGCGGAGCGCTTTCGGACCTCCAGTTGCTGGTCGACCGCGACCACTACGCCTACGTCGTCGTCGACTGGCGCGGCTTCTTCGGGTCGCGCGCCGCCATGGCCGGCGTCCAACGCCGAAGCTGGAGGCGGGGGCAGGACGGCTACGACTGCGTCGAGTGGATCGCGAACCAGCCGTGGAGCGACGGCAGGGTCGGCACCTGGGGCGGCAGCGCGCTCGGCAGGCAGCAGTTCGACACCGCGGCGGAGCAGCCGCCGCACCTCGTCTGCTGCGTGCCGCTGATCGCGGGCATGGGGACGCACTACGAGGAGTTCTACGAGGGGGGGGTGCTCCTCGAGGCGCATGTCGAGCGGCTCGACCAGCTCGGCTTCGGAGTCTCCCGGATGGTTCGTTCGGCGCCGCTCCCGACGAGTCCCGCGTGGAGCCTCGTCGAGCGGATGACCGACCGGCCGGAGCGGATCACGGTGCCCTGCCTGCTGATCACGGGATGGTGGGACAACCACCCGGCGCGGATTCTCGCGACCTTCGACGCGATCGGATCGAAAGGGGGCCCGGGGGCGCGGGAGGGGTCGAAGCTGCTCGTCGGCCCTTGGGACCATGTCGGCGTCGGCGTTGCCGAACAGGGGGCGCTGCGCTTCGACGGTGCCGCCCTCGAATCGGGACGCGCCGCGAAGGCCTTTCTCGACTACCACCTGCGCGGCGTGCGCGACAACGGCTGGGCGGAAGTGGATCGCGTGCGCTGGTGGCAGCTCGGGGAGGAGTGCTGGAAGGGGGCGGAGAGCTGGAGCGCGCTCCCGCGCGGCCACATCGCCTGCGACGCGGCGTTTTCGCGGGCCTTGATCCGCCACGACCCCCGGCGCCCGAGCCCGACCCTGGGCGGCGCCAACCTTCCGCCGCTGCCGCACGGCCCGACGCGCCACGAGAGCCTCGACGCGCGCGAGGATGTCGCGGTGCTCTCCGTCCCCGGACCCCTTGCGCTTCTCGGCGAAGCGGAGCTGACGCTGCGCGCCACGGCGAACCGTCCCGACTACAACCTCTCCGCAAGGCTCTGCGTGCGACGCGCGGACGGCGGGACGACGCTGTTGTGCGACAGCGCCCTCCGCCTCGCGCGGCGCAACGGCGGCGACGATCCGGTCGCGCCGGGCGAGAGTTGCGAGCTGACGTTGCGCTTCCCCCCGACGGCGATCGCGCTGTGCGAGGGGGAGGAGCTGAGGGTCTACCTCAGCCCGTCCAACTGGCCGCGGTACGAGCGGCACACCCATACCGACGCGCCGCACTGGGACGAGGCGGGTGCCCTCGACCTCGAGCTGGTGTTCGAGGGGAAGGCGCGCCTCGAGCTGCCCTGCCCGGCACGAAAGGCCGAATGAGCGAAAGCAACAGGATCCAGGAGCCGGACAACGCGCTGCCCGCGCTGGCGCTGGCCGACCTGCCGCCGGCGCTGCGCGAAGCCTGCGCGCGCGCGGGTTGGGCGGAGCTGATGCCCGTGCAGTCGCGCGCGATCCCGTACGTGTTCGCGGGAAGGGACCTGATGATCCAGTCGCGCACCGGGAGCGGCAAGACCGGCGCGTTCCTGCTGCCGCTGCTCGAGCGCCTCGACCGGTCGCGCAACGCGACGCAGGCGCTGATCCTCGTGCCGACGCGCGAACTCGCGCTGCAAGTCTCGACGGAGGCGGAACTGCTCGCGGGCGGCAGCGGTATCCGCACCGTGGCCGTCTACGGCGGCACGCGCTACAAGGCGCAGCTCGATGCGTTCCGCGAGGGGGCGCACATCGTGATCGGAACGCCGGGCCGCGTGCTCGACCACCTGCTGCGGCGTTCGCTGACGCTCGAAGCGCTCTCCGTGCTGGTCTTCGACGAGGCCGACCGGATGCTGTCGATGGGGTTCCTGCCCGACATGCACCGCGTGAAGAGCTACCTGCCGCGGCACCGCGTCAACGGGTACATGTTCAGCGCGACCTTCCCCTTCAACGTGATGCGCCTCGCCGGGGAGTTCCTCGACCATCCGGAGACGCTCTCGCTCTCCCGCGACCACGTCCACGTCACCGATACCGAGCACATCCTCGTCGAGGCGCCGGGCATGATGCGGGAGCGCTGCCTCGTGCGGCTGCTGGAGATCGAGAACCCGCAGAGCGCGCTGATCTTCTGCAACACGAAGCAGTCGGTCGGCTTCCTGACCGAGGTGCTGCGCCGCTTCGGCTTCGACGCCGACGAACTCTCATCGGACCTGCCGCAGCGCGCGCGGGAGCAGGTGCTCGCGCGGGTGCGCGCGGGCAGGCTGCGCTTCCTCGTCGCGACCGACGTCGCCGCGCGCGGCATCGACATCCCCGATCTGAGCCACGTGATCCAGTACGAGCCGCCGGAGGATCCCGAGGCCTACGTCCACCGCGCCGGCCGCACCGGCCGCGCCGGCGCGCAAGGCACGGCGATGACGCTCGCGACGGGCATCGAGGAGTTGCAGATCAAGGGGATCGGCAAGCGGTTCGACATCGAGTTCGTGCGCCGGGGGATGCCGACCGACGAGGAGGTCGAGACCGTCGTCGGCCAGCGCGTCACCGCGCTGCTCGAGCAGAGGCTGCGTGACCTCGGCCAGGTCGAGCGCGAGCGCGTCGACCGCTTCCTGCCGCTCGCCCGGAGCCTCGCGGAGGCGGGCAGCGAGGCGGCGCTGCTCGCGATGCTGCTCGACGACTCCTATGTCGCGTCGCTGCACGCGCCGGTGGACGCGGGCGCCGCGGACACAGCGCCCGCTCGGGAGGAGCAGCGGCCGCGGGAGGGTCGGGAGCCTCGCCGGCGCGGGCAGGGCCGCCGCCGCCGGCGCTAACGGCCGAAGGCGTCCGGGCGCGTCCGGCGCCAGTAGCGCGCCGCCGCCACCGAGTCGAGGGCGAGCGGGCTCTCGGGGAAGCGGGCGGCGCACCGTTCGAAGTCGGCGACGAGGGCTGCGATCTGGGCGGGCTGCGACCCTTGGGGGACCCTCAGGTCGAGGAGTTTCTTGCGCGCGAGGCCGCGGGAGAAGAGAACCTTGTCGAGGGAGGGGTAGTCCGGGTCGGAGCGCTCGATCTCGTCGAAGAGTTCCACGGCGCGGGCGAGCGACAGCGCGTGGGCGTACCAGCGCTCCTTGGCCTCTCGCCACTGGCGGAGCATCTCCGGGTCCTCCCGGGCCACGGGCAGATCGAGGTAATCCTCCTTGCTCGGCGAGACGCGTCCGTAGGGGATCGGGAAGAGTACCTGCGAATCGTGAAAGAGCAGGGCCGCCCTGCGATAGAGCAGCGCCGATCTCTCGCTGCGGCGAGAGCGGGCCGTGCGCTCCTCGAGATCCGCGAGAACCTCCCACGCGCGCATCTGCCGCGCGATGGCCGCTCGATCGAGGGAGCGCGATTCCTGAGGTGGCGCCAGCCGCTTCGCGCGGCGGATCTCGCTGTAGGGCCGGGGATCGTCCTGCACCGCCTCCTCCGGGACCGTCTCGGCGGCACGCGCAAGGTAGGCGATCGCGATCGGCGAGGTCGGCTCCGCCGCGGCGTGCCCCGCCGCGGCCGCCAGGCCGGCCGCAAAGCCGCGTTCCGCGGCAATCCTTCGAATGCGGACGTAGCAGAGCAGCAGGCGGTTGGGCGTGTCGAACCCCCGGTCGTGGGCGACCGCTTCGATCTCCTCCGGCGACATCATCAGTTCCGCCGTGGCGAGCAGGCGGTCCACCGCCGCCCACTTGAGGTCCTGATCGGGCAGCGAAGCACTCCGCGCATACCAGCGCGCCGCCTCCGCCCACCGCCGCTCGCGCGCATGCGTGCGCGCGATCCGGTAGGCCATGTCGTCGCTCCCGGGATGGCCGGGATAGCGGTCGATCCACGCCGCCCGCAGCGCGCGATCGACGGCGTCGGAGGGATCGGGGTGACCGAGCCAATGGACCCGCGCCTCGACGAGCGTCCACTTGAAGTAGGGCACGCGGTCGAGCACCTCGATGCAACGGTAGCTGCGCAGCACCTCGCGCGCCTCCGGCGTGCCGGTATGGCCGAGCGCCTCGTGCTCGTCCCATTCATCGAGGAGGCGGTGTACCTTCGCCGGCGAAGGCTCCCGCGCGAGGCGGAGGAAGGCCTCCTTCCCGTCCGCGGCGCCGCCATACGCGAGTGCCAGAAGTGCATCCTCCGCGTCGCCCGCATCCTCGCCATCGGCAAGCGCGCGCAGCCACATCTCGCACTGCGACAGCGGTACCGTCAGCGCGGTCAGGAAGATCAGGTTCTGGCGCGCGACCGGGTTCTTCGCCTCGGCGAGCGCCTCGGCGAGCCGCTCCTGCTCCCGCGCGTGCGACCCGAGTCGCGGCAGCCCGTCATAGGCCCTCAGCGCGGCGACCCAGCCGCGGGCGCGTGCGAGGTCATGCATCGAAGAGGGGGGGGCCGGGGGGGCCCTCGGCGCCGCGCGCGCGGGAGATCCGGGGGCGCCGCCACGCCGCGCCTCCTCGACGTCCATCCGGTAGACCGCGCGCCGCGGGCGGCGATCCTCGACCTCCGACCGCTCAGGGCTCCGGTGTCGACCTTCGTCGTCGCGGAGCGCGAGGAACAGCGCCGCGACGGCGACCACAGGCCACAGGAGGAGCAGACGCCACCGCACGAGAAACCATGATAAGGCGCTGCCCGGCCCCCGCGCCCCCTCACCCTCAGGAGAGGCGAAGCGCCGCGGTGAACGTGTGTTCGAACGACAAGGCGCGATTCCAGGGCTGGTCCGGGTCGCCGAGCGCCTCCCACGCCGGGTCGCAGAGCTTCTTGATCGCGTCGCGGTCGAACCGGTAGGTGAACTCGAGCGTGTATTCCGCCGGCCCCGTCAGCTTCCATCCGCGGATCATCTCGAAGTCATGCATGTACCGGTGCAGCGACTCCTCCGCCGACCAGCTCTTGCCCGGCTCCAGCGTGATCCAGCCGATCTCCGCGAGAAAGCGCGCCGATCGTCCGCGCCCCCAGCGGCCGATGTTCGTCGACCGGGCGACTTCGTTTCGCTCCGCATCGAGGACGCGGAGCGAAAGATAGGGCCAGAGAACGACCGTCTCCGACGAGCGGTTCTGGACGCGGAGCACATAACGGAATTCGCCGCTCTGGGCGGATTTCGCGTTCAGCGCCATCTGCGGGAGGCTGCGCGAGAACCGGAGGCCGTGGGGCTCCCGCCTCCGGATCTCGGCGGCCGTGTCGGCGAGGAGCATTCGGACCCCGGCGTCGGTGGTCGTGCGGATCTCCTCGTCGATTTGGGGCAGTAGCCCCGTGCCCCTTGCCAGAAGGCGCTCGACCGCCTCCGCCCGCAGGGCGGGGTCTTCGAGGCCGCGGAAGGGGTCCATTTCGTCGGCGCTGCCGAGGGGCGCGAAGGCGAACAGGAGCGGGAGCCACCGGTTCATGCCCTCTTGGACGTGGCGGAGCGGCGGAGGTTCCCTGCAGCCGGTGCAAGTCGTCGCCTCCCCCGGCAAGAATCGGGGTCATGGCCGCAGGCAACAGGTCTCCCCTCGCCCGTCTCGCCGCGATCCGCGCGGAATACTCCCCCGACCACGCCGAAGAGAAGCGTCGGCTCCTCGGCGCCGTTGCGAAGGTGCGCCTGAAGACGGCGAAGCAGGTGGAGCTGCTCCACGAGACGCTCTGCTTCCTGAGGGCCTACCCGGACGATGCGGCGCTTCTCGCCAGGGTCGAGGAGATGCTTCAGGGGTTCGCGTCGAGGCCCGACCTGCGGCGCCACCGGAAGGCGCTCGCCGACACCGGAATCGCGGGAACGTCGATCTCCTACCCCTTCTTCCCCGACACCGCGCTCTGGCTCGCGCGGCGGTTCCCGGCGCACCTTCACGTCGAGTGGGACCTCTTCACGAAGGAAGAGGTCCTCGAACGCTACTTGCAGTTCCTCGCCCTGTGGGTCGAGACGCCCGCCCTCGACGAGGAGCCGCTCACCTGCCGCCAGTGGATCGCGAAGGCGAAGGGGCAGGAGGAGACCGACGCGACGTTTCTGATGAAGCGCCTCGGGGCGATGAAGATCGACGAGCTCAAGTTCCAGGCGATGGGGGAGGAGCTCGAGCTGCCGCTCCGGCTCGATCCGGCCCCCGGCACCCCCTCACGCACGCTTGCGCGGGCGCGTTGGCCGGGGCAGCGCATCCTCTTCCAGCAGGGCCCGCTCGCGCGCGGCCGGCCCGACCTGCGCGCCGAGGCGGTCCAGCCGCCGCAGGCGGTCCACGAGGTGTCGCTCGCGGAGGGGAGCCGGCTCATCGCGCTGGCGCGCGAAGCGATGGTGACGCGCGGCCGCGATCTCGACGCGTTCATGTACGGCGACCCGCGGGACGTGCGGCGGCTCGACTTCGGCGACGGCTACTGCCTTGCGGCGATCGGGATGCGGCCCGAGCGGCGACTCCTCTTCGAGGCGATCTACGGCTTCCTGACACTGCGGAACGGCGTGCCGGTGGGTTACGTGCTGAACAGCGCGATCTTCGGCAGCGCGGAGATCGCCTACAACGTCTTCGACAGCTTCCGCGGCGCGGAGGCGGCGCGCATCTACGCCCACGTGCTCGCCGCGGTCCACCACCTCTTCGGCAGCGACTCCTTCACGATCTACCCCTACCAGCTCGGGCAGGACAACGACGAGGCGCTCGAGTCGGGGGCGTGGTGGTTCTACCAGAAGCTCGGCTTCCTCCCGCGCGACGAGGGCGCGCTGAAGCTGATGCGGTCCGAGTTGGAGCGGATGCGGAAGAGGCCGGGCCACCGCTCGACGATCGCGACGCTGCGCCGCCTCGCCGACCACAGCGTCTACCTGCATTGCAAGAAGCCGCGCGACGACGTGATCGGCGTGCTCGCGCTGAGCCGCGCGAGCCTTCGCGTGACCGAGCTCCTCGGCCGGCGCTTCGGCTTCGACCGCGAGCGCGCCGAGCGCGAGTGCTCGGCGGAGGCGGCGCGCCGGTACGGCGTAGGGTCGACGGCGAAGTGGAGCGCCGGGGAGCGGCTCGCCTGGAAGAGGTGGAGCCCGCTGCTGATGACGCTGGACGGCGTGGAGCGGTGGACCCCGGCGGAGCGCCTCGCCGCGGCGGAGGTCGCGCGGGCGAAGGGGGGGAGGCGCGAGTCGGACTTCGCGAGGGGGTTCGACGCGCACGCGAAGCTTCGCGCCGCGGTGCTCGCGCTCACGAAGCCGTAGGTCCGCCGAGCGTCTCTCGGATCGCGGGGGCGCGGACGGGGGAGAGCCCGGCAGAGCGCAGAGCAGCCGCCGCCGTGCGCGATGGGGCCCACAGCCCCCGCCGGCGGAGGAGGAGGGGCTGCGCTGGGCGTTGGGCCGTCGCACGCGTGTGCGGGCGTTCCGCCGGCGCCCCGGCGCCTTCCCCGGCCTGCGCGTCGGCAACCCGCTGGAACAGGTCCCCTACCGCCCGCGCTCGGTCGCGACGTTGACGACGATGTTCCTGCCGTCCATCTCGCTGCCGTTGAGCCCGTCGATGGCCGCCGCGACATCCTTGTGGTTCTCCATGACGACGAATCCGAAGCCGCGCGACTTCCCGGTGTCGCGGTCGTTGACGACGACGGCCTCGGTGACCGGCCCATACTGCGAGAAGGCCGCCCGCAGGTCGTCGCCGGTGGTGTTCCAGCTCAGGCTGCCGACAAAGAGCCGCGACGGGATCGCGCGTCCGCGCTCCACGGCGGCCGCGCGACGGATGCGGATCGCCTCCTCGACGACGTTCAGGTTCCCGGTGACCGCCTCGGCGGTCGTGATCGGCACCGCCCGCGTGCCGGTGACCCGCTTGCGCGCCCGCTTGTTGTCCTTGTCCCGCTTCTTGCGCGCCTTCGCCGCATCGCGATCACGCTTTCCGCCCGAGTAACTTCCTTTGTTCACGCTTCTCGTTGCCTCCTTGGGGTTGGGTAACGGTTAGCGCACCATGGTACAGGCGAGGGGGCGACAGATCGCGGGATTGCGGCGGCAGGCGCGGATTTTCGGGGGGCGCGGGGGCGGAGCGCCAGGCGCCCGCGTTGATAGGAGGGCATGGCGAACTCCTTCGTGCCGCTCCTCATGCTGTCCGCCGTCGCGCTGGCCGGCGAGCAGGGCGCGTCGCCGCCGGAACCGGTGCGCATCCTCGTCGCCGCATCCCGCGGCCGGATCATCCCGCAGTCGAAGGGCGGCGGAGGTTTCCAGCGCACCCTCCGCTTCACCGCGAGCCCGGGCAAGAGCAACCGCTGGATCATGCAGAGGCTCGAAGTGCGCGGCACGGTGTTCGACGCGGCGGGAGCGGTCACCGCGGCCCACCTCGATGTCGTCGAGTACTACCGCACCGACGGAACCGGCCGCGCGATCGAAGCCGACAGCCACTACAGCCAGTACTGGGATCACTGCGGCGGCGACCTGACGATCACCTCCACGCTCACGTACGGAACGCTGGCGCCCAAGCGCCTCGGCGACACGATCCTCGGGAAATCGTTCCTCCTCGCCTCCGCCCGCGACGCCGCCGGCAACCTCGTCACGATGAAGACCCGCACCACCCGCCAGAAGATCTACGCCGAACGCGGCACCCGGGTGGAGTTCGCCGCCGATGCGGGCTGCCTCTCGACGCGGTACTCCTACCGGGTGCGGTGGGACACGCGCGCCGGGAGCGGATCGCGCACGCAGCCGTCGGGCGAGATCGCCGTGGGGACGTGGGAGGTCGAGGCACCCGCGCAGACGGGATCGACGCGCGCGCGGGCGACGGCACGGGCGATTCCGGACATGCGCGCGGGGTAGCGGGCGCCCCTGCGCCGATTCCGCTGGGTGCCTGGACCGAGAGAGTGATTCGTAGGAGTGAAGGAGCATCGACGATCACCCCGCGGTGGGCGCGCTCTCGGCCTGGTACGCCACGAAGTCCACCACCCTCCCGCACGCGAGCAGGGTGTGCTCGAAGGCGGCAGCCCTTGCTACGCAGGGATCCTCGTGTACCTGCTCAGCAGTCCGTGTCATCGCTACGGCTGAGCGTAACCCGCAATCCCGCTGGGCGCATGGGCCGGGAGCCGTCGCACGGAGTCGGACCAGACCTCCCGTCTCCTGCCTGCGACTTGGGGGGAGGCGCCTGCGCTGTCCGGCTCTCGGCGCCGGCCGGGAAGTGGCGGTTGGTGAACGCCTGCCCCGAGCCCGACTTGAGGTAGGCCTCGAAGAATGTGGCGCTGCGGCGCTCGCGAAACCAGAATGCCGCATGGATACGCCACGGGCGCCAGCCGCGCGTAGAGATGTTCTCGCCGCGGTTGTGTTCGGCGAGGCGGTCGGTGACGCGACGGCAGGTGAGGCCGGTGTAGCGGCGGGTCGGGAACGAGGTGCTCGGAAGGATGTAGACGGTTGTTCCCACTCCACTAGGACGCCGGCAGGTGTCACGCTCCCACGCGCTACGCCCCGCGCGCCCCGTCCAACCGGTCCACCCCTCCCGCGCCCTCCCCCGCCCCTGCCCCTCACCGCCCAGCCACAGGTAGTGGCGCGCCACCCATAGCCCCTGCCCCGCAGGGCAGGGGCGACGGGTGGTGGGCCCAGCTGGACTTGAACCAGCGACCCCCTGGTTGTCGACCAGGTACTCTAGCCAACTGAGCTATGGGCCCGTGAGGCCTCCATTATCGGGCCAACTCGACCGAAACTTCAAGATGCGGGGCCGGGTTTCTCTTCCAAGAGGCGATAGACTGCGGAGGGGCCCAGCCCTCGAAGGATCCCGATGCAGAAGATGCTCACATGGCTCGTGGTCGGCCTGACGCTTGCGGTCGGGGTGCTCGGCGTGCTCACGTTCAAGCTCTACACGGACAGCGCACCCTCGGACGTGCGGCTCGCGCCGGCGAGCGCGCCGCCGCGCGGGGGGGCCCTCGCGCAGGGGGTCGATCCGGCACGCATCGAGCAGCTCGAACGGCGGCTCGCGGCGCTCCAAGCGGAGAACGAGGCGCAGAAGCGTCGGCTCACGATCCTCGCCAAGTCGGCCGAGGCGGGGGGGCTGCGCCCTCCCGACGCGCCGCCCGTCGATGGTGGCGTCGGCGATGGCCCCCGCGACCCCCAACCGCCGGCCGGAGGCTGGAACCCGGAGCGCGGCCCGGACGGCGCCTTCGCGATCACCGAGAAGGAGGAGGAGTACTTCCTCGCCTTGAAGGAGCGCGTCGAGCACCGCCAGCGCATCGACGGGCAGACCCGCAGCGTGATGACCCGGATCGAGCGGCTCGCGAGCCGCGGCGAGATCGGCGCGCTGCCCCAGCCGACGCGGGAGCGCGTCGAGACGATCGTGCGCGGCTTCGTGCGCGCGGGGGAGGACCTCCTCGTGCGCTACGTCCGCTCCCCGGCCCCGGAGATCGCCGCGCTCGGCGCCGAACAGCGGCGCGACGCCATGATGCGCGAACGCGACGACCTCGTCGCGCGCGCGAAGGCGGCGCTTGAGCCGGTCGTCGGTGCGGCGGACGCGGCGAAAATGGCCGAGGAGAGCCTCCAGAACCCCTGGGGGCTGCGCGGTCGCGACGGCGGCGAGCGACGAAGCCGGATCTTCGGCGACCGCGAAGGGAGGTAGCGGGGGGGCTCGGGGGGGGAAGACCCCCCCGAGCCCCCCCGTTCGCCTTCCTTTTGGCGACGCCGGTCGGCGGTTGATAGACTCCGCGCTTTCCCAACCCGTACCCGGAGTCGCGCATGCTTGTCGGCGTTCCCAGCGAGATCAAGGATAACGAGAACCGCGTCGCGATGGTCCCGGGCGGCGTCGCCCAGCTTGTCGCGGCGGGGCACAAGGTCGTCGTGCAGAAGGGCGCCGGGATCGGCAGCGGCTTTCCGGACTCGGCCTTCCGCGAGGCGGGGGCGACGATCGCGGCCACGGCCGCCGACGTCTTCCGGCGCGCGCAGATGATCGTGAAGGTGAAGGAGCCGCAGCCGGTCGAGATCGCGATGATCAGGAAGGACCAGATCATCTTCACCTACTTCCACTTCGCGGCGAGCCGCGATCTGACGACGGGGATGATGAAGACGGGCGCCGTCTGCGTCGCCTACGAGACGATCGAGGACAAGCGCGGCAGGCTCCCGCTCCTGACCCCGATGAGCGAGGTGGCGGGGCGGATGGCGGTGCAGGTGGGCGCCGCCTATCTGGAGAAGCCCTCGGGGGGCCGGGGGGTGCTGCTCGGCGGCGTGCCGGGGGTGCCGCCCTGCGAGGTCGCGATCATCGGCGGCGGCGTCGTCGGCACGCAGGCGGCGTGGATGGCGGCGGGGCTCGGCGCGTGGGTGACGATCCTCGATGTCGACCTGGAGCGGTTGCGCTACCTCTCGGACGTGATGCCCGCGAACGTGACCACGCTGCACAGCAACCCCGAGAGCATCCTCGGCGCCTGCCGGCGGGCCGACCTGCTCATCGGTGCGGTGCTGATCATGGGGGCGAAGGCGCCCGTGCTCGTGCCGCGCAGCTACCTGAAGCAGATGAAGCCGGGCTCGGTCATCGTGGATGTCGCGGTGGACCAGGGCGGATGCGTCGAGACCTGCAAGCCGACGACCCACAGCGACCCGACCTACTTCGTCGACGGCGTGCTGCACTACTGCGTCGCGAACATGCCGGGCGCCGTGCCGCGCACGTCGACGTTCGCGCTGACGAACGCGACGCTCTCCTACGCGCTGAAGCTGGCCAAGCACGGGATCGGCGGGCCGGTGCTCGAGGAGAAGGGGTTCGCGAAGGGCATCAACGTGAGCAGGGGGAAGGTGACGCACCCTGCGGTCGCGGAGGCCTTCGGACTGCCCTATACGCCGGTGGAAGCCGTCCACGCCTGAGCGGGGGATGCGGGCGCCGCGCGAGGATCCGCCCCCGGCCGCGGGGGGAGGTAGCCCATCTCCGCCGGCGACGCACGTCTCGCGGGCGACCTGAACCGCGGTCCGCTGTTCTGGCGGCTCTTCACCTTCGGCATCCCGCTCGTGCTCGGGATGTTCTTCCACGGCCTGTTCAACCTGGTCGATCTGCTGATCGTCGGGCCGCTCGGCCCCTACGCACTCGCCGCGGTGAACCAGGCGTCGCTCGTCAACATGCTGCCGATGGTGATCGCCGCCGGCGTCAACAACGCGAGCATCGCGTTGATCTCGCGGAACTTCGGGATGCGCAACTACAACCGGGCGAACGCGAACGCGCTGCAGAGCTTCCTGCTGCTCGCCGTGCTCGCGGTCGCGCTCGGGTGGCCGAGCTACGCCTACGCCCCCGAGCTGAACCGCCTCGTCGGCTCCGAGGGGGACGCGCTCGTCGAGGCGAACGCCTATCTGCGGATCTCGAGCGCGGGCCTCATCACGATGTTCGTGCTGATGCAGGTGACCGCGGTGCTGCGCGCCGGGGGCAACGCGCGCTGGCCGATGGTCCTGATGATCGGCGCGAACCTGCTCAACGTCGGGCTGACGATCGCGCTCGTCTTCGGCTGGTGGCACTTCCCGAGGCTGGGGGTCGCGGGGGCGGCGTGGGGCACCGTGATCGCGCGCGGCATCTTCGCGGTCTTCGGCCTCTGGCTGATCACGAGGCCGGCGGCGCCGGTGAGGCTGATCCTCCGGCGTCCCCGCCCGCGCGGCCGGATGATCTGGAACCTGACGCGCATCGGCATCCCGTCGTCGATGCAGTTCGTCGTCCGCGTGATCGCCTACGGCGCGCTGATGCGCTACGTCGTCGAGTTCGGGGACGGCGAGGCGATGCATGCGGCGCTCGCCGCGGGGCTCCGGCTCGACATGCTGGCGACCTTCGCCGGAGCCGGGTGGGGGGCCGCGGCGGCCGCCATCGTCGGGCAGGCGCTCGGGGCGAGGCTCCACCGCCGGGCCGAGCGCGCGGGGTGGCTCGCCGCGATCCTGAACGCGCTGATGATGACGGCGATCGGCCTCGCCTACTGGTGGCACGCGCGGTGGCTGATGGAGGTCTTCGGCGACGATCCCGGCGTGCGTCCCGAGTTCCGGTTGATGTCGGACTACGGGACCGAGTTCCTCCGGATCGCCGTCGTCGGCTACGCGTTCGCCGGGATCGGCATCACGCTGGCCCAGGCGCTCAACGGCGCCGGGAGCACGAAGATGCCGCTGCTGCTCGACTCCTTCGGCTTCCTGCTGCTGCTGATCCCCGCCGCGGCCCACATCGCCCACCACCACGAGGAGAGAGGCTACGGGCGCGCGACGCTCTGGTGGGTGGTGGTCGGGGTCTCGGCGCTCGTCGCGGTGCTCTACGTCGTCGTCTGGGCGGTGGGCCACTGGAAACACAAGAGGATCCAGTAGAATCGCCCCTCCCATGACCGATGCCGTCGCGAAGTTCGAACGCCTGATGAACCTGGTGGCGTTCCTGCTCTCGTCGGCGGAACCCGTCCCCTTCGCGGTCATCCGGAAGACCGTCGTCGGGTACAACGACCTCGCCCGGGAGGACGCCGTCGAGAAGCGCTTCGATCGCGACAAGAAGGAGCTGCGCGAGATCGGCATCCCGGTCGAGTACGTCAGCAGCGACGAGCAGGGGCGCGACGGCTACTACATCCCGCCGCAGCAGTACTACCACCACGAACTCGCGCTGACGCCGGACGAGGCGTCGCTGATGGTGCTGCTCGCCAATGCCGCGCGCGGCGGCAACGACGCGATCAGCACGAACCTCCGCTCGGCGCTGCTGAAGATGGCGATCGACTCGCCGCTGCAGGAGGAGGTCGCCGAAGCGGTCGCCCAGAGCCAGGTGCACGCGTTCGCGCGCGGCAAGCGCGACCGCGCGGTGCTCGACAACCTCGACCGGCTGCTCGCCGCCGTCGCCGAGTTCCGCGCCGTGAGGTTCCGCTATCGGAAGCCCGACAGCCGCGACGCGACGCCGCGGGAGGTGCACCCCTACGGCCTCGGCTATCGCGAGGGGGAGTGGTACCTCGTCGGAAAGGACCTCGCCCGCGGCGACCTGCGCCAGTTCAAGGTCGTCCGGATCCAGGGCGCGGTCGCGTCGAAGAAGAGCCGGAAAGGGGAGTTCGAGATCCCGCCCGGCTTCGACGTCGAACGGACGATCGGCCGCGCGCCGTGGGAGTTCGAAGGCGGGCGGGAGGAGTGGGCGACGGTGCTCTTCGACCGCGACGTCGCGTGGATGGTCGAGGACAAGCTCGAGCCCGGGCAGAAGTTCGAGCGCCGCGCCGACGGCAGCGGCCTGCTCTCGCTGCGCGTGCGCAAGTCCGACCGGACCCATCAGCGGCTGTTGCACCTGCTCGCCTCCTACAGCGCGCAGTGCGCCGTTCTGAAACCCGCCTGGTTGCGCAAGCAGGCGCTGGAGCAGTTGGCCGGGCTCCGGGGGCGGTACGCCTGATGGCCCTGCCGCTCGCGAAGCTGCGCCTCTATCTCTCGCTGATCCCGCTCCTGCGGGCGCGCAAGTCGATCACCTTCAAGGAGATCGGCGACCACTTGGGCATCAGCGCGCACGCGGCGGCGAAGGAGATTCCCGAGGCGCTGATGCTCTGCGGCGTGCCGCCCTACATGCCGCACGACTACATCGCATGCTTCACCGAGAAGGACCGCGTCCGCGTCAAGTTCGCCGACCACTTCCGGCGCCCCGCGAGGCTCACGCTCGCCGAGGCGGCGGCGGTGCTGCTGGCGCTGCGCGCGCTTCCGCCGGCGCGCGGCGCGCCGCTCGCGCCCGCGGCGGCGGGGCTGATGCGGAAGCTGGAGAGCGCCCTCGGAAGCGGCGACGTGAAGCGGCTCGCCCGCCGGATCGGCGCCCGCCGCGCCGGGGGTGCCCTCGGCAAGCGGATGCAGCTCTTGCAGGAGGGGCTCGAGACGCGCCGCGCCGTGAAGATCGAGTACTACACCCAGCGCCGCCGCGCGCTGAGCGAGCGGACGGTGCGCCCCTACGCGCTGCTCGACAGCCTCGGCCAGTTCTACCTCGTCGGCCGCGACAGCGTGCGAGGGAAGGAGCTCTCCTTCCGCGTCGACCGGATCCGCAGCGTCGAGCTGACCGACGAGCGGTTCGAGAAGCCTCGCGGCTTTTCGGCGCAGCGCTACCGGCGTGGCGACCTCTACCGTCCGGGCCCGGGCGACCTGTCGGTCAAGGTGCGCTACGCCGCCGCGGCCGCGCGGCAGGTGCGCGAACTCTGCCCGCCGGCCGAACTCGCGATCCGGCCGCAGGGCTCCGTCGAGCGGACCATGCGCACCGACCAGATGCGCTGGGTCGTCGACCAGGTGCTCCAGCAGGGCGACGATGCCGAGATCCACGCACCGAAGGCGGCCCGCGAGTCGGCGGCGCAGGTGCTCGACGCGTGGCACGCCTTCTACGAGGCCCACACGAAGTAGTCGAGCCGAACTCCCGCTGTGCCGCCGCCGCGCGGGGGGTCACGCGAAGAGCCGCCTGCTGTGGCGGCGGATCGCATCGCAGGCTCGGCGGATCTCGTCGAGCGTCGGCACGAGGGCGAAGCGCACGTAGCCCGCGCCGGCGTTGCGGCCGTCGGCGGCGGTTTCGGCGAGCCAAGGGCCGGGCGTGCAGACCACCGCGATCCCCGGGTCGAGGAGGCGTTGCGCGAAGGTGACCGCGTCGAGCCCCTCCGGCAGCTTCTGCCAGAGGTAGATCGCGGCCTCGGGCGTGCAATCGGCGCAGCCGAGGTCGCGGAAGGTGCCCGCGAGGAGGTCGCGCTTGGGACGGTAGTGCTCGCGCATCGCGGCGACGTGCGCCTCGTCATCGAGCGCCGCGATCGCCGCGTCCTGGACGAAGGTCGGCGTGCCGCTGTCGATGTTGGTCTTGACCTTGCGGAAGACCGCGATCGCCTCGGGGTCGCCGGCGGTCCAGCCGATGCGCCAGCCGGTCATCGCGCTGCGTTTGCTCATCGAGTAGAAGGCGACGACCCCCTCGCGGCCGAACTCGAGGATCGACCGCGGCGGGCGCGGCCCGTAGTAGAGGTCGATGTAGGCCTCGTCGCCGACGGCGAGGATGCCCCGCTCGCGGCACCAGGCGATCGCCCGTTCGTAGAACGAGTCGGGGGCGAGCGCCCCGGTGGGGGCGCCGGGGTAGCAGAGCCAGAGGATGCGCGCCTTGCGCGCGATCTCGTCGGGGATCGCGTCGAGGTCGGGCAGGTAGCGGTTCTCCCGCGTCAGCGGCAGGAAGTAGGGCGTGCCGCCCGCGAAGAGCGTTCCGCGCGCGTAGGGCGGATAGCCGGGAGAGGGGCAGAGCACGATCTCCCCCGGATCGAGGAACCCCTGCGGGAAGTTGAAGATGCCCTCCTTGCTGCCGATCGTGCTCGTGATCTGCGTCTTCGGATCGAGCGAGAGCCCGAAACGGCGATGCATCCAGCGCGCGACGGCGCCGCGGAACTCGCCGCTGCCGATGTAGCTCGGATAGCCGGAGGTGGCCCGCTCGTCCACCGCGCTCTTGAGCCGCTCGCGCACCAGCGCGGGAGTGGCGATCGTCGGGTCGCCGACGCCGAAGTCGATCGGGTCGTGTCCCGCGTCGCGGAGGCGGCCGACCTGCTCGTCGATGACGGCGAAGGGATAGGCGGGAAGCGAGCGGACGCGCGCGGCGGCTCGGATCGGCATGGGTCGATCTTACCGTTCCTGTCGAGGGGAGCGCGGCGGGGGCCGCCGACGAGCCGGCGCGCCCGGCCGCGGCGTAGAATGGGCGGATGCGCCGCCTTCCGCCCCTCTCCGCACTCGCCCTGCTGCCGCTGCTTCTCCCCTTGCGCGTCGCGGCGCAGGACGAGGATCTCCCGCCGGACGAGGTGGGGGAGATCGTCGAGCGCTATGCGGAGCGCGGCATCGAGAGCCTCCGCGAGGGGAACTACGAGGAGGCGCGGCTCCGTTTCGCGAAGGCGCTCCGGCGCGATCCGGGCCACAAGGGCTCGCGCCTCGGTCTCGCCTCCTGCCACGCGGCGGTCGGGGCCTACGACAAGGCGCGCGCGGAACTCGATGCGCTGCTCGCGGCGAAGCCGGGGGACCGCGACGTGCGCACGATGCAGGCGGAGATCGACCTGCGCACCGGGGAGCTGCTGCGTGCGCGCGAGACCGCCAAGGCCGTGCTGGGCCAGGGCGGCGAGGGGCCCGACCTGGCCGGCATGCGGTCGCGGATCGCGCTTGCCGAGTCGCTCGTGCGCGAAGGGCGGCGCGACGATGCGCGCACGATCCTCGACTTCTTCCCGGAGTACTACCGCGGGCGGCTCGACGCGCTGGCCGATGCGGCCTTTCGCGCCGAGCAGCTGCGCCAGGAACCCGCGAAGGCGCGCCCGCTCGCCGAGGAGATGACGCTGGTCGCGAGGGCGCTGCGCATCTACGTGGAGCTTTCGCCGCTCGACTTCGCGTTCGCCGGCAACGCGATCGAGCTGCTCGGCTACGCGCAGGATCTCGACCCGGAGGGCTGGGACGCGTGGACCGAGTTCGTCCGCGTCTCGCGCGTGGAGCGCGAGCGCGCGATCGCGCGCGCGCACAAGGCGCTCGCCGCGGCGGAGAAGAAGAACCCCGAACTGGCCGACCTCTACACCGAGGCGGCGCGGTCGATCCTGACCGGGTTCAACCAGTCGGAAGGAAAGCGCCTCGCCGAGCTCGCGTTGCGCGTCAACCCGAACCAGACCGACGCGCGGGCCGTCGTCGCGCGGGTGCTGCTCGAGGACAACGAGTACGCCGAGGCGGAGACGCACATCGAGGCGGGGCTCAAGACCGACCCCCGCCACCGCGAGCTGCTGTCGCTGCGCGCGACGCTGGAGCTGCTGATCGGCGAGGAGGAGTCGTTCGAGAAGGGCATGCGCGACGTCCTCGCCCTCGACCCGACCTACGGCGAGGGGTTCCACCTCGCCGGGCTCGTCGTCGCGTCGCGCCAGCGGCGGTACGACCGGGCGGTGGACCTCGTGAAGCGGGGGCTCGCGCTCGACCCGCAGGACTTCCAGGCGCACGCGTCGCTCGGCATCTTCCTCGCCAACCTCGGACGGATCGAGGAGGCGCGCGAGGCGCTGCGGAAGTCCCAGAAGATGTTCCCCTTCTCGCACCCGATGCGCGAGAACTTCCGGACCGTCCTCGACTACGTGATCGGGACGATGTCGGAGCAGCGCAGCGAGCACTTCGTCTACCGGTTCGACCCCGCCGACGAACCCGTGCTGGCCAAGTTCCTGCCGGGGCTCCTCGAGGAGTGCTGGGAGGACATGGTGCGGCGCTACGCGTTCACGCCGACGGCGCCGATCCGCGTCGAGATCTTCCGCAAGGCGGACGACTTCAGCGTCCGGACGATCGGCCTGCCGGGCATCCCGGCCATCGGCGCCTGCTTCGGCGGCCTCATCACCCTCGATTCGCCGCGCGCGATGCGGGAGGGGGACTTCAACTGGGCCTCCACGGCGCGCCACGAATTCGCCCACGTGATGAGCCTGCAGATCTCGGAGGGGCAGGTGCCGCGCTGGTTCACCGAGGGGCTTTCGGTGCTCGAGGAGCAGCCGCTCGATGTCGGTTGGGCGAAGGAGGAGCGCTACGAGCGCGAACTCTTCGACGCCTGGTCGACCGGGACGCTCCCGAAGGTCGGCACCTTCGACGCGATGTTCCGCAGCCCGCGCGTCGGGTACGCGTACTACGTGGGCGGGCTGATGCTCGAGTGGCTCCGGACGCGCTCCGGGGAGGCGGGCATCGTGAAGGCGCTGCGCCTCTGGGGCAAGGACCGGCCGATGGAGGAGGTCTTCACCGAGTCCTTCGGCCTCGCGCTCGCGGACTTCGACCGCCTCTTCGCCGCGCACGTGGGCCAGCGCGTGCGCGGCTATCGGGTCGTGCCGAGCTACGGCCTCATCTCGGGCGCTCTCGCGGCGAGGGCGGCCAAGGATCCCGCCGACGGGGAGGCCCTGCTCCAGCTCGCGTGGGCGGCCTTCCAGGAGCGCCGCCACGTGGATGCGGCGATGTGGCTCGACCGCGCCAACGGCGCCGGCAGGGGGGAGGATCCCCTCGCGGTGCTGCTGCGCGCCTACCTGAGCCTCCGCGCCGAGCGGGCCGAGGAGGCGGTCAAGCTGCTGCAGCGCTTCTTCGCGATGGGAGGGGAGGACTTCCACGCTCGGATGAACCTCGCGTCGATCCTCGCGAACCGGGGGGAGGGCGGGGCCGCCGCCGAGCACCTCCGCAAGGCGAAGGCGGCGTGGCCGTGGAGCGTCTCCGGCAACAGCCCCTACGCGCTGCTCCGCGGGTACTACAAGGCGGAGGGGCGGCTCGACGAGGCGCTCGCGGAGATGGAGGCGCAGGCGGCGATCGCGAGCCGCGACATCGCGCTCCGCTACCAGCTCGCGCGGGAATACGTCGCCCGCGGGCGGAAGGCGGACGCGATCCGCGTGCTCGAGGAGGCGCTGCGCATCACGGTGTTCAACCGGATGATCCACGCGGCGCTGCTACCGCTTTACCGCGAGGCGGAAGTGTGGGATAAGGCGGTCCGCGCGGCGCGCTGCATCGTCGCGCTGCCCGACGAGAAGGATCCTCCCGAGGCGCGGGCCGACCAGTGGCTCGACCTCGCGGCGACCCTGCTCGATGCGGGAAAGACGGAGGAGGCGCGGCAGGCGGTGGCGGAGGCGAAGCGCCTTGCCGATGCGGAGAGCCTGCCGCGGATCGCGGAACTCGAGAAGCGGCTCGGACAGTAGGGACCGCGAGGGGTTATGGCACTCGAGCAAGGCGAGGCGCTGCGGCGCCTCGGGGATCTGTTGCCGAAGGGCGCGGCCGACCGATGGCTGCGCGGCGCACAGGTGGAGGTCCGGCGCGGCAAGAGCCCGGTGCTCCGCGTCCAAGGCCCGTTCGAGCGGAGATGGCTCGAAACGCACGGGGCCGCTGCGGTGCGGGCGGCGCTCGGCGTTGAGGCGCGCATCGAAGTCGCGAAAGGCGAGCCGCCGCGCGACCCTCCGACGATCGCACGCCCGCGCTTGGCCGGGCCCGCGGGGGAGTACGCGTTGCGCCTCGTGCGCTCCTTCGTCGAGGGGGGCCCGGCGTCGACGTCGCTGCTGCTGCTGCACGGGCCTCCGCGCTGCGGCAGCGACACCCTCGCGCGGTGGGCTGCGGCGCTCGGTGGCCGCAACGTCTTCCGACTCGATCTGGAGCGGTTGCGCGCCGGCGGAAGCAGGGAGCTGGTTCCGCGCAAGCGGCTGGTCGTCGTCGAGGGCCTGGAGCAGCTGGCCGGGCGGTCGGGGGCGCAGCGCACGCTCTGCACGCTGCTCGACGCCGTCTGGGCGCTGGGGGGGCGGGTTCTGGGGACCGTCGAGGGCCATCCCGGGGATCGCGAGGGGTTCCTTCCGGCGCTTCGCAGCCGCTTGCAGGCCGCGGTCGCGGTGGCTCTGCCGGCCCCGGGACCCGCCGAGGTGCGCCTCGAACTCCGCGACCGGGCCCGGGAGAGGGGGCGCCGCCTGCCGCGGGGCTGGGAGGAGGAGCTTGCCGCGCTCCCTGTCGATGCGGCGCTTCGGGCGCTCGACTTGCGCTTCGACGGTGCCCACGATGCCGGCCGCGCCGAGGTGCGCGGGCCGCTCGAGCGGATGAAGGACATCGCCGCCCGCCTCTTCGAGGTCGAGCGCGAGACCCTCGACCAGCCGGTCAAGCGGCGCTCCGTGGTCGAGGCGCGCCGTTCGGTGATGGCCGCCGGTGCGCGGGCCGGCCTCCCGGCCGTCGATCTGGCGCGGACCTTCGGCATCGCCTCGGTGCGAGTCGTCCGCGAGGCCTGCCGCTGGGCCGAGAGGCAGGAGCAGCGCAGCGAGCGTTACGCGCGGATCATCCGCGAGGTGGGCCGCGCGCTGACCTGACCGGCGGCGGGCCGCAGGGACCCCCGGCCGGGATAGGATGGCGGAGGCATGGAGAGCCGCTTCGTCGTCCTCGAAGGCCCCGACGGCGCCGGCAAGACGACGCAGGCCGCCCATCTGGCGACCCATCTCCGCGACCGCGGCCAGACGGTGCGCGTGCTGCGGGAGCCCGGCGCCACGCCTGCGGGAGAGGCGATCCGCGACCTGCTGCTCGATCCCGATACCGACGTCGTGCCGGTGGCCGAGATGCTGCTCTACCAGGCGGCGCGTGCGCAGGTCGTCGAGGCGGTCATCCGCCCCGAGCTGGCCGCCGGACACTGGGTCGTCCTCGACCGCTACTGCTTCTCGACGATGGCCTACCAGGGGTACGGCCTGGGGATCGACCCCGCGGCGATCCGGCGCGTCACCGGGATCGCCACCGGGGGGCTGATGCCCGGCCACCTCTTCCTGCTCGATCTCGACCCTGGGGTGGGGCTCGAGCGTTCCGGCGGCCGGCGCCGCGGCGCGGACCGGATCGAGGGGAGGCCGCTCGAATACCACCGCCGGGTGCGGGAGGGGTTCCTCGCGGAGGCGAGGCTCCTTGGCCAGCGGGCGACGGTCCTCGACGCGAGCGAGCCGGTCGAGAGCGTGGCCGCCAGGATCCGGACCGCGATCGAGGAGCGATGGCCCTCCCCGCACTCCTAGACTCGGTCGTCGGGCAGCCGCGCGCGGTCGCCGCGCTGCGCGCGCATGTCGCACGCACCGGCGGCGCCGGCAGCGTCCTGGTCGCGGGCCCCGAGGGCACCGGCCGCTTCCTGCTCGCGCTTGGCGCCGCCCAGAGCATCCTCCGCGCCGGCGCCGCGCGCGTCGCGGCGTTGCAGCATCCCGACCTCGAGATCCTCGATCCCGACGAGGGGATCGACGGCGTTCGGAGGGTCCTCGCGGCGCTCGCCTACCGCCCCTCGGAGGGTCCGCGCCGCGTGCTGATCGTGCGCGACGCCGACCGTCTCCTCTACGAGGCGAGGAACGCGTTGCTGAAGACGCTCGAGGAGCCCACGGCCGACGCGGCGGTCTTCGTCATCGCCGAGCGGCCCGACCAGCTTCCCGAGACGGTCGTGAGCCGCTGCCGCCTGGTCCGCGCCGAGCCTCTCGCGCCGGAGACGATGCGTCTCCTGCTTGCCCGCCTCGGGGTTCCGGTCGGGCGGGCGGAGGAGGCCGAGGGTTCGCCCGGCCGCGCCCTCGTCCATGATCGGGAGGGGTCCGGGGAGGGTGCGGAGGCCCTGCTCGAGCTGATCTCGGCCCGCAGCGAGGACGCGCCCGGCGTTGCGGCCGCGCTCGCGAGGCGCGGGGCGGGCGAGGAGGCGAAGGCGCACCGGCAGCGGCTCGCCGAGATCCTCCGCATCGCGGCCTTCCGGCTGCGACGGAGGCTGCCCGAGTCGGAGGCGGCCTTGCGCTCCGTCGTGGAGGCCCTACGATGCCTGGGCGCCAACGTCGGCGGCCCGTTGCTGTTCGCCGAGTTGGCGCTGCTGCCATGGAAAGCACCTCCCACGACCTGAAGGCGGTCCTCCGCCACGGCTGCTCCTCCTGCCGCACCGCCTGCACCGCGACCGCGGTGCCGGACCTGAAGCCCGGCGAGGCGGTCGTCGCGCGCACCGACCGCGGCGTCGAGTATGCGCTCGTGCTCACGGCGCCCGAGCCCCTTGCGGCGGGGGAGCCGCGTCCGCCGGTCGAGATCCTCCGCCGCGCGACGGAGCAGGACACGCGGCAACAGGTCGAGATCGACGGCGCCGGGCGGTCGCGCGAGTTCCTCTACTGCCGCGACAAGATCGCGGAACTCAACCTCCCGATGAAGCTCGTCCGCGTCGAGAGGATCCTCGGCGGGGGACGCATCACCTTCTACTTCATGGCCGAGGGGAGGGTGGACTTCCGCGACCTCGTGCGCGAGCTGGCGCGCGAGATGAGGATGCGGATCGAGTTGAAGCAGATCGGCGCGCGCGACGAAGCGAAAGTCCTCGGCGACATCAGCTATTGCGGCCGCGAACTCTGCTGCTCCTCGTGGATCCGGGAGATGAAGCCGGTCACGATGCGGATGGCGAAGAACCAGAAGGCGACGCTGGATCCGAGCAAGATCTCCGGCATGTGCGGGAGGCTCCTCTGCTGCCTCCGCTACGAGGACGAGGTCTATACGGAGCTGCGGCGCGCGCTCCCGAAGCGCGGTTCCCGCGTGAAGGTGCTCTCGTCCGGCCACACCGGGCTCGTGCTCCACCAGGAGGTGCTTGCGAGCACCTGCGTCGTGCTGCTCGACCGCGGGGGAACCGCGACGGTCCACGGCAACGACCTCGAGCCCGAGCCCCCCCGGGCCCCCCCGGCTCCCCACCCCTAGGCGGGGGCGGCTTCCGGCGCCACGCCGCTTTCCCTTAAAGTCCGGGGCGCGGCCAACCGCTATTGTTTAGAGAGGACGCCCCCCCCTCGATGTCCCAAGAGAAGACCGAGAGCATCCAGAAGATCATCCGGCGCGACGGCCGCTATGCGGCCCAGGCCTACTACTTCATCTTCGACGCGCTCGACTTCACGATCCAGCGCATGGGGAAGATGCGTCATGTGACCGGCAAGGAGTTGCTCGAGGGGATCCGCCTCTACGCCACCGAGCACTTCGGCTTCCTCGGGCGCACGGTGTTGCGCGAGTGGGGGGTCAACGCGACCGGCGACTTCGGCGAGATCGTCTTCAACCTCGTCGAGGCCGGGCTGCTGTCGCGCACCCCCAAGGACACCCGCGAGGACTTCGTCGGCATCTACGACTTCGACGAGGCCTTCGAGGCCGAGTTCCGCAAGTCCCTCTCCGCGGTCCACCTCACGCGCGCATAGCCGCGCCCGCGGCCGCTGCTCCGCCCGCCGCGCGCTCCCCGCGCGGGGCTACGGCTCCGGCCAGGCCGCGACGATGCCGTGGTGGCCGCCGCCCGCGCCGTCGCGGCGAAAGGAGTGGAGCAGGCCGGGGGAGTCGAAGGTGCAGCGGGGCGAGGCTTCGATCGACGGGGGGGGGATGCCGCACTCGAGCAGGAAGAGCCGGTTCGCGCGGGCGAGATCGAAGTGGAGCCGGTCGCCGCGCATCGCGACGCACTCCTTCGTCCACTCCCGCGAGCGGCGGAAGGCGGCGGGAACCTCCGCGCCGACCGGGTAGCGTTCGACTCCGATGGTCGGACCGATCGCGGCGCGGCAGCGGCGGGGATCGCTGCCGAACTGCCGCTGCATCGTGCGCACGAGGTTGACGACGATGCCGCGGGCGGAGCCCTTCCACCCCGCGTGGACGGCGCCGACGGCGCGGTGGACGGGGTCGGCGACGACGACGAGGGAGCAGTCCGCGGCGCGGAGGAAGAGCGCGAGCCCCGGCGTCGCGGTGACGAGGCCGTCCGCCTCCGGCGCCGGATCCCCCGTCGGCCCGTCGACGCGGAGGACCTCCGCGTGGTGGACCTGCCGGACCTGCGCAAGAAGGTGCGGCGAGAGGCCCAGCGCGGCGGCGAACCGGTCGCGGTCGCCCCGATGGCGCACGTCGAGCGGCAGCGTGGAGACGGCGCAGCGCAGCCCGACCTCCTCGAGGCTTGACGGCACGAGCACGCGGAGGCCGCCGCGGGTCGCTTCGATCACCGTGTGGCGCCGTTGCCTTCGAGGGAGCGGTACTCCTCGATCGTGTCCGTCGGGACCCCGAGCCGCGCCAGCACGTCGAGGACTCCGGCGCGCAGCGCCGCGTCGTCGGAGAGGTCGCCGAGGATCTCCTTCCCGATCGCGTTGGCGACCTCGCGGCGGATCTCGATGCGCACCGCGCGCCGCAACTCCTGCCGGCTCAGGTGCGTCCCGAGGGAGGCGTGGAAGGCGTCGAAGTCGGGATAGCGCGCCGGGTCGCGGCCGTCGAACCAAGCGAGCTTCTCGAAGGTCGCGCGGTGCTGCTGCCAGCGCGACTTGACGTAGTCGAGCAGCTTGCCCTTCACTTGGAGCTCGCGGATCTCGACGAGGGTGTTGACCGGCAGCCGGGGCTCGGCGGACGCGACATCGGGGACCACGCCGCCCTCGTAGACGAACTCCCCGCCGCGGAAGATGCGGCTCCGGGTGAAGTTGCGCCCGTCCGGCAGGTAGTAGCGCGCCACGGTCAGCTTCACGGCCGCGCCGGTGTCGTAGCGGCCGTTCTGGTTCGCGTCCTCGTAGGTCTCCGCGGTGTTCCAGGTGCCGTCGCCGTTCTCGTCGGTGAAGGACTCGTCGGCGTCGCAGACGCCGTTGCCGTTCTTGTCCTCCCACGGCTCCGCGTCGTCCCAGCGCCCGTTCAGGGCCGGCCGGTCCTCGAAGGGCTCCCCCGGATCCCAGCGCCGGTTGCCGTTCTTGTCGGTCATCGGCTCGCCGTAGTCCCAGAAGCCGTTCTTGCGGGGCGCGTCCGTCCACTTCTCGCCGGGCCAGCTCCGGAGCGGCACGGTGTGTTGTACGGTCCCCTTGCCGAAGGTCGGCGCCCCGAAGAGGCGCACGTCGAGGTAGGGACTCTCGCTCGCACCGGTGCCGGAGCGCTTCGAGTAGTGCTGCAAGACCCCCGACATCAGCTCCGCCCCCGAGGCGCTGCGCTCGTTGACGAGCACCGAGATCGGGTAGGCGTCCTGCCCCACCGACTTCCCGCTGTCGTGGCGCTCCTTCTGGTAGGCGCGCCCCCGCACGGTGCAGATGAGGTCTCCTTCCCGCAGGAAGGGGGCGAGGCACTCCTTCACCGTGGTCAGCAGGCCGCCCGGATTGTCCCGCAGGTCGATCACGAGACCCTTCATCTGCAGCGCCTTCAGTTCGTGCAGCGCCTTCAGCAGTTCGCGGCCCGTCTCATAGGCGAACTGCGCGATCGTCACGAAGCCGACCTCCCCCGGCAGCATCCGCCAGTAGACCGTCGGCAGCACGATCTTCGCGCGGATCACCTCGATCACGAGGGGCTCGGTGGCCCCCTCCCGGGCGATCGTCAGCTTCACCGGGGTGCCGGGCGGCCCCTTCACCTGCTTGATGATGTCGGTGTTGGTGCGCCCCGCGGTCGCCTCGCCGTCCACCGCGATGATGTCGTCGCCGCTGCGAAGGTCCGCCTTCCAGGCGGGGCCGTCGAAGATCGGGCGCAGGATCCGGAAGCTGTCGCGCACGTTGGTGTCGATGAACGCGCCGATGCCGCCGTAGGAGGGGTCGACCCCGTCGCTGCCGTGCAGGAACTCGTGGTACTCGTCCGGCGTGAGGAAGAGCGTGTGGGGGTCGTCCGCCATATGCAGCAGCCCCCGGGCCGCCCGCGCGCGCATCTCCGTCTCGTCCGCCGGCTGATCGCTGTCGTAGACCTGGCCGAGCAGCAGCTTGATCTCGTCGAGGTGCTGCCAGGTGCGCGAAGCGGAGGTGACACCGGCGGCGTCGGCCTTCGCGGAGAGGAGCTGCACGGTGCGCTGGAGCTGCAGCCGGTGGTAGAGCGCCGAGGCGAGCTGCCCCCGCGCCCCCGGTTGTTTCCTCAACTCCTGCAACACCTCCGTGACGCCCGGCGTCTCCGCATCCCCGATCTCGGCCAGCGCCAGCGCGCCCTGCGCGCGCAGCTCCCCCTCGCCCGACTTCAAAAACTCGCGCAGCACCGTCTTGGCCTTGTGGCTGCGCGGCGCGTCGAGCCTCCAGAGCGCCCGCGCCGCGGCGAGCCGGATCTGCGGATTCAGCGCGACGATCAGCTCGAGCAGACCCTCCTCCGCGTCGAGCTCCTCGGTGAGCCCGACCAGCTCGAGGGCGATCAGGCGCGGTTCGAGGGCGAGGGACTCGTCCTCGGCCATCTCCATCAGCCGCTCGGCGGCGAAGGTCGGGCTGTCGAGCTCGATCAGCGCCCGGAGCGCCGCGAGTCGCCCCTCCGGGCTCGCCCCCTTGACCGCCTCCTGGATCGTCCGCTTGGCGGGGGGCCCCATCGCGATGAGCTCCTCGGAACCGCGCCAGATGTCGCTGGCGGCGGCCCCCTTGCAGCGTTCGAGCACCGCCTGGACCTGCGTCGAGCGGATCGACTCCCCCTCCTGCGCCTGCGCGCCGGGGGCCAAGGCGATCAGGAGGATCAGGGGGAGGATCCCCCGCTGCTTGGGCTGCATCCGTCGTTTCTCCGGTGGGGCGGGTCTACCCCGAGTATACGGCTCCGATGCCCCCTTCGGCCGTTCTCGCGCCCGGCCTGAATGGACTTGGGCGGGTTTGCGCCCTACACTCGCCGATCCATGCCCGACCCGACGCACCTCGATGAGCGGGGCCATGCCCGCATGGTGGACCTCTCGGCGAAGCCGGAGACGGTGCGCCGGGCGGTCGCCTCCTGCCGCGTCCGTCTCGGGAGCGCCTCCGCCGAGGCCTTCCGGTCGGGCAGCGCCGGCAAGGGGGATGTCGCCGCCGCCGCCCGCCTCGCCGGCATCGGGGCCGCCAAGCGCACGAGCGAGCTGATCCCGCTCTGCCATCCCCTCCGCACCACCTCGGTCGAGGTGGATCTCTCCTTCGAGGATCCGCGCACGCTGGTGGTCGCGGCGAGCGCCGCCGGCGTCGACCGGTCGGGCTTCGAGATGGAGGCGATGACGGCCGCGGCGGTGGCGGCACTGACCATCTACGACATGCTGAAGGGGATCGACCGCGGGATCACCATCGCCGATCTGCGGCTGCTCTCGAAGAGCGGGGGCAAGAGCGGGTCCTGGGAGCGGAGAGAGCCGTGAGCAGCGTTGCCATCGTGGGGGCCACGGGGGCCGTAGGCCGCGAGATGCTGGCCGTGCTGCGACAGAGGGGGTACCCGCTCTCGAAGCTGAGGTTGCTGGCCTCCGGAAGGTCGGCCGGATCGACGGTTCACGCGATGGGCCGGGACCTCCGGGTGGAGGAGGCGACGGCGGCGAGCTTCCGGGGCGTGGACCTCGCGCTCTTCAGCGCCGGCGCCTCCGTTTCGCGCGTGCTGGCCCCGGCGGCCCGGGAGGCGGGGGCGCTCGTCGTCGACAATTCGAGCGCCTTCCGGATGGACCCCGATTGCCCGCTCGTCGTGCCGGAGATCAACGGCCACGCCCTCGCGTCGCACGGCGGGATCATCGCGAACCCCAATTGCAGCACGATCCTGCTCTGCATGGCGCTGGAGCCGATCCGCGCCGTCGCCGGCCTCTCCCGCATCGTCGTCTGCTCCTACCAGGCGGTCAGCGGCGCCGGCGCGCGGGCGCTCGAGGAGATGCGGGCGCAGGAGGAGGCGGAGCGGGAGGGGCGGGAGTTGCGGCACGAGATCTTCCCGGCGGTGATCGCGCACAACGTGATCCCCTTCGTGCAGGCCATCGGGGATGACGGATACAGCACCGAGGAGACCAAGGTCCGCGACGAGACCCGTCGGATCTTCGGCATGCCCGACCTGCCGGTCTCGGCCACCTGCGTGCGGGTCCCGGTGACGCGGGCCCACTCGGAGGCGGTCCACGCGGGCACGCTCCGGCCCCTCACCCCCGAGCAGGCGCGACAGGCGTACGAGGGCCGGCCCGGCCTCGTCGCCTGGAGGGAGGGCTTCCCGACCCCGCGACAGGCGGCGGGCGGCGACGAGGTCCATGTGGGTAGAATCCGGGCCGACCGGGTCTTCGAGCCCGGACTCGCCCTATGGTGCGTCATGGACCAGTTGCGGAAGGGCGCGGCGCTCAACGCGGTGCAGATCGCGGAGCGCGCGCTCGGGATCGCGGCCGGGACCTGACGGAGGTGCGGATGGACGTCAAGGACCTGAAGAAGATCGTCGAGATCATGAACGAGAACGATCTCGCCGAGATCGAGATCGAAGAGGAGGGCAAGCGCCTGCGGCTGCGGAAGCAGCAGCCGGGCGCGGCGGCGGCCCCCGCCCACGCAGCGCACCATGCGCCGGCCGCCCCCCCGGGCCCCCCTCCCGCCGCCGTCGCCGTCGCGCCGCCGGGCGCGGCGCCCTCCCCGGAGCCCGCGCTGCACACGATCAGCGCGCCGATGGTCGGCACCTTCTACCGCTCCGTGTCGCCGGAGTCCGACTCCTACGTGGAGGTCGGCGCGCGCGTCTCGCCGGAGAGCGTCGTCTGCATCCTCGAGGCGATGAAGGTCATGAACGAGATCAAGGCGGAGTGCAGCGGCGAGATCGTCAAGGTCTGCGTGCAGAACGCGGAGGCGGTCGAGTACGGCCAGCCCCTCTTCCTGGTCAAGCCCGCGTAGGCGCACGCGGCCGTGTTCCAGCGCATCCTGGTCGCGAATCGTGGCGAGATCGCCCTGCGGGTGCTCCGCGCCGCGCGCGAGATGGACATCGACACCGTCGCGGTCTACAGCAAGGCCGACGAGGGCGCCGCCTATCTCGCGCTGGCCGACGAGATGATCTGCATCGGCCCCGGGCCGAGTTCCGCCTCCTATCTGAAGATCGCGAGCATCATCAGCGCGGCGGAGGTCGCCGATGTCGACGCGATCCACCCGGGCTACGGCTTCCTGAGCGAGAACGCGGAGTTCGCGCAGACCTGCCGCGAGCACAGCATCGAGTTCATCGGGCCCGACGCCGAGACGATGCGCAAGCTGGGCGACAAGGCGACCGCCCGCGCGATGGCGAAGCTCGCGAAGGTGCCGGTGGTCCCGGGCAGCGAGGGGCTCATCCTCGACGAGCAGATGGCGGTGGAGACGGCGCAGCGGATCGGCTACCCGGTGCTGATCAAGGCGACCGCGGGCGGGGGCGGGCGCGGCATGCGGGTCGCGAACAACAACATGAGCCTCGTCAACGCCTTCCACCAGGCGCGGGCCGAGGCGCAGCAGGCCTTCGGGGAGGCCGGCGTCTACCTCGAGAAGTACCTCGACCGGCCGCGCCACGTCGAGATCCAGATCCTCGCCGACGGTCACGGCAACATCGTCCATCTCGGCGAGCGCGATTGCAGCGTGCAGCGGCGCCACCAGAAGCTCGTCGAGGAGTCGCCGAGCCCGGCGCTGTCGGAGTCGCTGCGGCGCACGATGGGGCGTTCGGCCGTCCGGCTCGCGAAGGCGTCGAAGTACAAGGGGGCGGGGACGGTCGAGTTCCTCGTGGTCGGCAAGGAGTACTACTTCATCGAGGTGAACTGCCGCGTGCAGGTCGAGCATCCGGTCACGGAGCAGGTGACCGGCATCGACATCGTCAAGGAGCAGATCCGCGTGGCGGCGGGGGAGAAGCTCTCGTTCGAGCAGGGGGATGTGAAGCCGCGCGGCCATGCGATCGAGGTGCGGATCAACGCCGAGGATCCCGCGAGGAACTTCCAGCCCTCGCCGGGGCTGATCACCCGCTACATCCCGCCGGGTGGCCCCGGCATCCGCATCGACTCCCACGCCCACGCCGGCTATCGCGTGCCGCCGAACTACGACTCGCTGGTCGCGAAGCTGATCGTCACGGCGGAGACCCGCGCCGAGGCGCTGGGCCGCCTCGCCCGGGCCCTCGACGAATACGTGATCGAAGGCATCAAGACGACGATCCCTCTCCACCGGGAGATCGTCAAGAACGCCCTCTTCCGGCGCGGGGAGTACGACACCGGCTTCCTCGCCGACTGCCTCTCCATCTAGCCGGCGAGGGGCGGGGGGGAGGGAGCCCGCTCCCCCCCGACCCCCTCCCCTCCCCCCCGCGGTTGCTTGACACTCTCGGCCCGGGTTTCGTAGAAGGCGACACTTCACATGCCGCCGGGAGGGCGGGAAAGGCCTCAGTCGCCGCATGAGCAAGTTCCTCGTCACCGGCGGTGCAGGGTTCGTCGGTCTGAACCTCGTCCACCACCTCTGCGCCTCCGGGGAGAAGGTCACGATCTACGACGACTTCTCCACCGGGAAGAAGAAGCTGGTGCGCGACCTCCCGAAGGATGTGAAGGTCGTGGAGGGGGATGTCCTCGAGGGCAAGGAACTGAAGAAGGCGACGCGCGGCCACGACTATGTCGTCCACCTCGCCGGCCAGCCCAGCGTGCTGCGGTCGATCAAGGCGCCTTCGCTGACGTTGCAGCGCAACGCGGCCGGCACGTTGAGCGCGCTCGTCGCGGCGCGCGACGCGAAGGTGAAGCGGTTCATCTACATCGGCTCCGCGACCGCCTACGGGGAGACGCCGGCGCTGCCGAAGCTCGAGTCGATGACCGAGATGCCGCTCTCGCCCTACGCGGTCTCGACGATCGCCGCCGAAAACCAGTGCAAGGTCTTCTTCAGCACCTACGGCCTCCAGACCGTCATCCTGCGCGCCTTCAACATCTACGGGCCCTACCAGGAGACGACGGGCGCCCACGCGCCCGTCGTGGGTCGGTTCGTCACGACGCTGCTCGACGGCAAGCCGCCGATCATCGCCGGCGACGGCAAGCAGAGCCGCGACTTCGTGCACATCAGCGACGTGATCGAGGCGATCAAGTCCGCTTGCATCGCGCCGAAGGCGGAGGGGGAGCTCTTCAACATCGGCACCGGCAGCCGCATCACGATCAACGGCCTCGTCAACATGATCAACGGGCTTCTCGGCAAGGAGATCCAGCCCAAGTACGAGGACGCGCGCCCGGGCGACATCCGCCACAGCCTCGCCGACTGCACGAAGGCCCAGGAGATGCTCGGCTTCCGCCCGCGCCTGTCGATCATGGACGGCTTGCAGATGACGCTCGACTGGTACCGGAAGAACAGGTAGCAAGGCGGCCGGCGGGCTCCCGCCCGCACTCCGCCGCCGCCTCGTGACCCGTTCGTGACCGGCGCCCGCGACGCTCCCCCCCTCCGATGATTCGATTGGGCTGTCTCGGCTTCGGCGCCTGGGGGCGCAACGTCGTGCGCGTGGCCGACGCGACCCCCGGCGCGAGGCTCGTCGCCGTCGCCGAGACCGACGCGCGCAAGCGCCCCCTCGTCACCGCGCGCCACTCCGGCGTGGATGTCCACGACAACGAGCGGCGGCTGATCGCGCGCAAGGACATCGACGCGGTGCTGATCGCGACGAACGCGCCGACCCACGCGGCCCTCGTCGTCGCGGCGGCGGAGGCGGGCAAGCATGTCTTCGTCGAGAAGCCGCTCGCCCTCGATCCGGTCTCGGCGCGCGAAGCGGTCGCCGCCGCGCGGGCGGCGGACGTGCGGTTGCAAGTGGGCCATCTGCTTCGCTACCACCCCGCGGTCGAGGTGCTTTTCCGCGTCGCGCGCGAGGAGTTGGGCCCGATCCGCTGCATCGCTTCGCAGCGGCTCAACTTCGGCACCGTGCGCGCGGACGAGAACGTGCTCTTCTCCCTCGGCCCGCACGACCTCTCGCTGATGCTCGCGCTCTTCGGCGGCGCGCCGCTCTCGGTCGCCGCCCACGGCGCCGCCTACGTCCGGGAGGGGGTCGAGGACCTCGCCTTCCTGACGCTCCGGTTCGACCACGGCGCCATCGGGCAGATGCACCTCTCCTGGCTCGACCCGCACAAGGTGCGGCGCTTCACGGTGGTGGGGGAGCGCAAGATGGCCGTCTTCGACGACATGGAGCCGCGCGAGAAGGTCAAGATCTTCGACCAGGGGGTCGACGCGCCTTCCGGCTACTGGGTCTACGGCGAGAATCTCGCGCTCCGCAACGGCGAGATCCGCCTGCCTCCCTTCGCCGCCACCGAGCCTCTCTCGGTCGAACTCGCCCACTTCGTCGAGTGCGTCCGCGAGGGGAAGACCCCCCGCACGCCGGGCGAGGAGGGCATCCTCGTCGTGGACGTGCTCGACGCCGCCCAGCGCTCGCTCCGGCAGGGGGGGGTCCCCCTCGATCTGGCCACCCTGCTGTAACCTGTCCGCGATGCCGGAGCCGGTCCGCCTCGTCGATCTGAAGTCGCAACACGCCGAGATCCGCGCCGAGCTCGAGGCGGCGCTCCTCGGCGTGCTCGACAGCGGCGCGTTCATCCTCGGGCCCGAGGCCGCCGCGTTCGAGGCGGAGTTCGCGCGCCACCTCGGCGTCGCCCACGCGGTCGGCGTCAACAGCGGTACCGACGCGATCCTGCTTGTGCTCGACGCGCTCCGCGAGCAGGGGCGTGGCGGAGACGTCGTCACGACGCCGTTCTCCTTCTTCGCCACGGCGGAGGCGGTGTTGCAGGCGGGCTTTGCGGTGCGATTCGCCGACGTCGAGGCCGATTCGTTCAACCTCGATCCGGCGGCGGTCGCCGATGCCGTCGGGCCCCGGACGGCGGCGCTGCTGCCGGTGCATCTCTTCGGCCGCTGCGCCGACATCGATGCGCTGAAAGGCCGCGACCTCCCGATCGTCGAGGACGCCGCGCAGGCGGTGGGCGCAAGCTACAAGGGACGCCCCGCCGGCGGCCTCGGCCTCGCCGGCTGCTTCAGCTTCTATGTGACGAAAAACCTGGGGGCCGCGGGGGACGCGGGCGCCGTGACGACCGGCGACGCGGGGATCGCGGCCCTGGTTCGCAGCCTGCGCGCCCACGGCGAGGTGCATCGGGAGTCCGACCGCACCTACCACTACGAACGGGTGGGAAGGAACTCGCGCCTCGACGGCTTCCAGGCGGCGGTGCTGAGAGTGAAGCTCAGGCGCCTCGCCGCCTGGGAGGAGGCGCGCCAGCGGAACGCACGCTTCTACGACCGGGCGCTCGCCGGGGTCGACGGCCTCCTCCCCCCGGCCCCCTCCCCTCAGGGCAGGCACGTCTACCATCAATACGTCGTGCGCGCCTCCCGCAGGGACGAGCTGAAGGAGTACCTCGCGGCGCGCACGATCGAGACGCGGGTCTTCTATCCGCAGCCGCTCCATCTGATGCCGGCGCTGCGCAGTCTCGGGCTCCTGCCGGGCACCTTCCCGGTCGCGGAGGCCGCCTGCAGGGAGGTGCTCGCGCTGCCGGTCCACGCCCATCTGGGGGATGCGGGGCGCGTGCGCGTCGCGGAGGCGATTCGCGCCTTCTACGGCGCCCGATGACGATTGTCTTGGACGCTTCCGCGCCCGGCGCGTGGCTGGGCGGCGTGGCCCGGCCTTTGCGAAGCGGGCAGCGAAGCGCATGGAACGTCGCAGGGATTATCGCCACGAACTCCGCTATGCCGTCTCCCTGCAGGAGGGGCGCACCCGGAGGGTCATCGACCACCTCGAGACCGATTCGGTCAGCGCGTCGGGGCTGCGCTTCCGCGCCGGGGCGCCCCACGGGCTCAAGGCCGGCGACCATGTCGAGGTCCAACTCGTCGCGCGCGTGCCGGGGCGCGACCCGGGCGACCTCCTCGTGATGGCTACCCGGGCCGTCGTCGTTCGCGCCACCGCAGCGGGCGGCGCGCTTCGCTTCGAGGCGCCGCTGGCGTTTTGAGCGGGGGAGACCCTCCAGCCGCGGCGGGCGAAGTCGGCCGCCCCCCGCACCCCCTCCCGCGGCGTCCCCGCGCGCCGGGCGATTCCGCCCACGCACTCCCATCGCGCACCCATGGCGCGCGCGGAATCGCTACCGGCGGCCGCCGCGCTTGATCTCGAGGAGGCCGTACTTGCGCATCTTGTTGAACAGCGTCGTGCGGTTGATGTCGAGCAGGCGGGCGGCCTTCTGCCGGTTCCAGTTCACCGCCGCCAGCGTCACGGCGATGATCTCCTTTTCCGGTCCTTCGAGGGCCTTCTTCAGCGGCATCACGGTGCGTCCGTCCGGCCGGTAGTCGAGCTGCATCCCGTTGGCCGGCGGCTCCTTGCCCGAGATCTCCAGCGGGAAGTCCTCGGCGGTGAGGCTCGAGCCGCGCGTCAGGACGACCGCGCGCTCCATCGCGTTCTCGAGCTCGCGGACGTTGCCGGGCCACGCGTAGGCGACGAGGAGCCGCATCGCCTCGTCGTCGATGCCGTCGAGCGTCTTCTCGTTTTCGCGGGTGTAGCGCCTCAGGAAGTGCTCGGCGAGCAGCGGGATGTCCCCGCTGCGCTCGCGCAGCGGCGGGATGTGGATGTTGACGACGTTGATCCGGTGGAAGAGGTCCTCGCGGAACCGGTTCCGCTCGACCGCCTCCTTCAGGTCGATGTTGGTCGCGAGCAGGATCCGGACGTCCACCTCGATCGACTCGTCGTCGCCGACGCGCTCGAAGCGCCTCTCTTGCAGGATCCGCAGCAGCTTCACCTGGAAGCCCGCCGATGCGGTCGCGATCTCGTCGAGGAAGATCGTTCCCCCGTCCGCGCGCTTGAACTTGCCCTGCCGGTCCGCCTCGGCGCCGGTGAAGGCGCCGCGGCGGTGCCCGAAGAGTTCGCTCTCGAGCAGACCCTCGGGAAGCGCCCCGCAGTTGACCTCGACGAAGGGGCGCTCGCGGCGCGGCGAGGCGTGATGGATCGCGCGCGCGATGAGGCTCTTGCCGGTGCCGCTCTCGCCGGTGATCAGCACCGTCGCCCGCGTCGCGGCCACGGTCGCGAGCGTCTCGTACATCTTCCGCATCCGGTGGTCGGCGCCGACCATGTTCTCGAGGCCGAGGCTCCGGTTGAGCTGGCGCTTCAGCTGCTCGTTTTCCTGCGTCAGCGTGCGGCGCGACAGCGCGCGGTCCACCGTGAAGAGCATCTCCTCGTCGATGACCGGCTTCGTGCAGTAGTCCTCGGCCCCTTCCCGCATCGCCTTGACGGCGTGCTCGATCGTGCCATAGCCGGTCAACATCACGACGACCAGCGTCGGATCGACCTTCTTCGCTTCGCGCAGCAGGCCGAAGCCGTCGAGCCCCGGCATGTTCACGTCGGAGAGCAGCAGGTCGAATCTCGTCCCGTCGCGGAGCAGCCGCGCGGCGCGGTGGGAGTCCGTCTCGACGTGGACCGCGTAGTCGCGGCCCTTCAGGAAGACCGCGAGCGAGTCCGCCACGAGCGGGTCGTCATCGACGATCAGGATGCGTGCCTTGCTCATCGCGGGTGCGCCCCTTCGAGGGTCGGGTTCTTCGGCGTCGCGGGCGCGCGGATCGGCAGCGTCACGAGGACCTCGGTGCCGCGCCCCGGCTCGCTCTCGATCCGGATCGTGCCGCCGCACCGCTCGACGATCCGGGCGCTGATGGGCAGTCCGAGCCCGGTGCCGCGCCCGACCTCCTTCGTCGTGAAGAAGGGCTCGAAGACGCGGCGCAGGTCCGCCGCCGAGATGCCGGTGCCGTTGTCGGCGACGCGCACCTCGATCGTCCCGTCGGTCCGGGAGACGCCGACCCGCACCTGCCCCCGGGCCCCCTTCGCCTCCACCGCATCGAGCGCGTTGCGCACAAGGTTGGCGAACACCTGGAAGAGGGCGCGCGGCACGCGCAGATCGACGTAGGGGTTGTCGAGCGTGATCGTCGGCGCGGCGCCGCCCGCCGGCGCGAGGGTCCGGACGACCTCATCGAGCATCGTGCGAAGGCCCTCGGCCTCGGTCTCGAGCACGACGTTGCGGGAGAAGGTCAGGAGCTGACGCACGATGGAGGCCATGCGTCCGAGCCCGCTCAGCGCGCGCTCGAGGTAGTCGCGCAGATCCGCGGACTCCTGTTGCAGCCCCTCCTGCGTCAGCCGCACGTACCGGCGCACGCCGTCGAGGGGGTTGTTCAGCTCGTGCGCGACGCCGCTCGCGAGGCGTCCGATCATCGCGAGCTTCTCCGAGATGTCGAGCTGGCTCTTGAGGTCGCGGTTTCCGCGGCTCAGGCGGCCGTGCTCGAGCGCCTTCCGCACGACGGCCAGCAGGTGCGCCGCCTGCGCCGGCCGCGCCAGCACGTGGAAGGCGCCCTCGTGCATCAGCGCGACCGTCTCCTCGACGTCCGCGTGCGCGCCGAGCACGATCGCCACCGCCTCGGGGTGGGACGCCCGGAGCAGGCGCACCAGCGCGGCGCCGTCCTCTCCCGGGAGGTTGCGCTCGACGAGCACGACCGCGGGGTGGATCTCGTCGCAGATGCGCAGCGCCTCCGCCGCCCCGGTTCCGGTGCGGACCGCGACGCCGAGCCCCCGCAGCGAAGCGACGACGGCGTCCCGCTCCTCGGTGAGGTGCGAGACGACGAGAATGGTCTCGGCGACGGCCCGCGTCATGTTGGTCCCTGCGCCCCGTGTGGGGCGGTAGACCTATCGACCGGCCGCCCGGGCTTCTGAAACGGGCCGCCGGGCGGGCTGGGGGGGGGTCGGGGGCCCCGCAGGCCGCTTTTTCGGCGCGCGCCGCCGTGGCGCTTCTATGCGCCGGGCCAAAACGCTACTCTTGGGGCGATGCACATCCTGCTCGCCGACGACGAGCGCACGATCGCGGTGACGCTCCGGGACGAGCTCGAGGAGGCGGGCCACCGCGTGAAGGTCGTCGACGACGGGAAGGTGGCCGAGGGGGCGCTCCGGCAGGAGCGTTTCGACCTGCTGATCACCGACATCCGGATGCCCGGCATGGACGGGATCAGCCTGCTCAAGGCCGGCAAGGCGGTCGATTCCGGCCTCGAAGTGATCGTGATCACCGGCCACGGGACGATCGAGACGGCGGTCGAGGCGATCCGCCACGGCGCCTACGACTACGTGCTGAAGCCCTTCCTGAACGAGGAGATCCTGCGGCGCGTCGCCACCCTCGGGGAGTTCCGCCGGCTCAAGAACGAGAACACGACGCTGCGCTCCCAGGTGGGGGCCGAGAAGGCGCACGCGACGATCATCGGGGAGAGCGAGGCGATGCGGAAGGTGCTCGCGCTCGTCCGGACGATCGCCGAGAGCGACGAGGACGTGCTGATCCGGGGGGAGACCGGCACCGGCAAGGAGCTCGTCGCGAAGATGGTCCACGAGCTGAGCCCGCGCCGCGAGGCGCCCTTCGTCGTGCTCTCCTGTTCGGGCTTCCCGCAGACGCTTCTCGAGGACGAGATCTTCGGCCACGAGAAGGGCGCCTTCACCGATGCCCGCACGATGAAGCAGGGGCGGTTCGAGCGCGCCAACGGCGGCGTGCTCTTCCTCGACGACATCGACGACGTGCCGATCGAGACGCAGGTGAAGCTGCTGCGCGTCTTGCAGGAGCGGACGCTGGAGCGGCTCGGCGGCGTGAAGACGCTGCCGCTCGACGTGCGGGTCGTCGCGGCGACGAAGATCGACCTGCGGACGGCGGTGGAGGACGGGGAGTTCCGCGAGGATCTCTTCCACCGGATCAACGTGATCCCGATCCCGCTGCCGCCGCTCCGCGAGCGCCGCGGCGACGTGCCGATCCTGCTCGACCACTTCGCGCGGGTCTACGGCAAGGGACGGCGCTACCGCGTCGCCGAGTCGACGCGGGAGGCGATGCTCCGGCACGAGTGGCCGGGCAACGTGCGCGAGCTCGAGAACGCGGTGCGCCGCGCGATCGCGATGGCCGGGGAGAGCGACGAGCTGAAGGCGGAGCACATCCTTCTGGCCGGGCCGAAGGCGAGGCGCGACGAGCCCCCGGAAGAGGGCGGGCCGGTGGAACGGAGCCTCCGCGACGTGGTCCGCGAGGCCGAGGGGCGCCACATCCGGCGGGTGCTCCGCCACACGGGAGGCCACCGCGCCCAGACGGCGCGGATCCTCGGCATCTCCCGCAAGAACCTCTGGGAGAAGATGCGCGAGCTCGACGTGCAGGACACGCAAGCGTGATGGGCAACGACTACTTCGCGAGCGACGTCCACCTCTCGGCCGAGCGGCCCGAGGTGGCGGCACGCTTCCTCCGCTTCCTCGACCGGGTCCGGCAGGACGGCGAGCGCCTCTTCCTGCTCGGCGACATCTTCGACCTCTGGGTCGGACCGAAGCAGACGCAGCTTCCCTACGTTCTCCCGCTCCTGCAGAAGCTGCGCGAGATCACGCACGCGGGCATCGAGGTGCACTACATCGCCGGGAACCGCGACTTCAACTTCGACGCGCGGGTCAACGGAGGGCCGCCGCCGCGCCACCTGCCGGAGGTGCTGGAGGTGACCTCCCACGGCCGCCGGCTCCTGCTCACCCACGGCGACCTGCTCTGCACCGGCGACCGGGGCTACCGCCGCGTGCGCCGCATCGGCCGTTCGGTGCCGGTGCGGTACGCCTTCGCGGCGATGCCGCTCCGGATCGCGGTCTTCCTGAGCCGAGGCTACCGCCGCCTCTCGGAGCGGATCGTCGCCCGGAAGTCGCGCCGCGAGAAGGCGGTCGACTTCGGGCGGGTCCGGGCGCTGCTGCTGAAGGGGCACGATGCGGTCGTCTGCGGCCACGTCCACCGGGGGGCGCGCTACTCCGTCCAGCTCCCCGACCGCCGCCAGGGGGAGTTCATCACGCTCGGGGACTGGTACAGGGAGGGGATCTACCTCGTTTCCCGCGAATCGGGGCTCTTCCTGCGCGCGTTCGCTTGATCGGAGGCGCCTCCCGGGGGAAAATCGCAGGTTTGCCCCGAACCCGAGCAGATCGATTCGTGATTGCCATCGACGGGCCGGCCGGAGCCGGCAAGAGCACGGTCGCGCGCGCCGTCGCCGACCGCCTGAGCGGATTCCGCTACCTCGACACGGGGGCGATGTACCGCGCCGTCACCGCCTACCTGCGGCGGCAGGGGATGCTGGAGGGGTCCGGGGAGGAGATGGCGCGGGCGGCCGAGGGGCTCGAACTCGACGGCGATCGCTATCTCGTGCACGGCATCGACGTGACCGGCGACCTCCGGAGCGCCGAGGTGACCGCCGAGGTGAGCAGGGTCTCCGCGGTCCCCCGGGTGCGGCGCGTCGTGCAGGCGCGCCAGCGGCTGCTCGACGGCCGCCTCGTCGCCGAGGGGCGGGACATCGGCTCGGTCGTCTTCCCGGACGCGCAGCTGAAGGTCTATCTCGATGCGACGCTCGACGAGCGCGCGGAGCGGCGCCATCGCCAGTTCCCCCAGTTCTCCGTGCCGGAGTACCGGGAGAAGATCGCGAGGCGCGACGAACTCGACAGCACGCGGCAGGATTCGCCGCTGCGCTGTCCGGACGACGCGATCCGGATCGACACGACCGACCTCTCCGTGGAGCAGGTGGTGATGCGGATCACCGCCCTCGCGCGGGAGGCGATGGACCGGGCGGCAGCCCCGGACGACCGGGGCGGTGCGGCAGGGCCCCCGCACGACAGGAAGGATTCCCATGGCAAGAGGCATTGACGTCGTACGCAAGTACGACCTCCCCGACGAGGAACTCGACGCGAAGGTGCAGGAGGCGTTCGCGGAACTCGAGACCGGGGCGATGGAGAAGCAGTACGAGGCCTCCGTGCGCGAGTTCGCCGCGGAGACGATCCTGACCGGCAGGGTGCTCAACGTCGTGAACCAGGAGGTCATCGTCGACATCGGCTACAAGTCCGAGGGCGTGATCCCCCTCGCCGAGTTCGGCGAGAATGCCGACGTCGACATCGGGGACACGATCGAGGTGCTGCTCGACGAGATCGACGCGGCGACCGGCATGATCCGGCTCAGCAAGCGCAAGGCGGACCGGATCCGCGCGTGGAACGAGATCCTGAAGACCCACAAGGAGGGCGACGTCGTCCGCGGCATGGTCACCCGGAAGATCAAGGGGGGCCTCCTGCTCGACGTCGGCGTGCCGGTCTTCCTTCCGGCGAGCCAGGTCTCGCTCCGGCGCACCGCCGACATCGGCGAGTTCATCGGCCGCGAGATCGAGGCGCGGATCATCAAGATCGACGAGCAGCGCATGAACATCGTCGTCTCCCGGCGCAAGCTCGTCGAGGAGCAGCGCGAGGCGGCGAAGAAGCAGCTGCTGACGTCGATCCAGGAGGGCGAGGTGCGTCGCGGCGTCGTCAAGAACATCGCCGACTTCGGCGCCTTCGTCGACCTGGGCGGCATCGACGGCCTGCTGCACATCACGGACATGAGCTGGACCCGCATCAACCACCCGAGCGAGGTCGTCTCGATCGACCAGGCGGTCGAGGTGATGGTGCTCCGCGTGGACCGGGAGAAGGAGCGGATCGCGCTCGGTCTCAAGCAGCGGATGCCGTCGCCGTGGGAGGAGGTCGAACTCCGCTACCCGGTGGGCTCGAAGGTCAAGGGGCGCGTCGTCAACGTGATGAGCTACGGCGCCTTCGTCCAGCTCGAGAACGGCCTCGAGGGGCTCGTGCACGTCTCCGAGATGAGCTGGACGCGCCGCGTCAACCACCCCTCGGAGGTCGTCAAGGTCGGCGACGAGGTCGAGGTCGTCATCCTCGAGATCGACAAGGAGAAGCAGGAGATCGGGCTCGGCATGAAGCAGGCCGAGGTCAACCCGTGGGACCTCGTCGAGGAGAAGTACCCTCCGGGCACGACGGTCGAGGGCAAGGTGCGCAACCTGACGAACTACGGCGCCTTCGTCGAGCTCGAAGAGGGCATCGACGGCCTGCTGCACGTCTCCGACATGAGCTGGACGCGCAAGGTCACCCACCCGAGCGAGATGCTGAAGGAGGGCGACCCGGTCAAGTCGATCGTCCTCAACGTCGATCGCGAGAAGAAGCGCGTCTCCCTCGGCCTGAAGCAGCTCTCGGACGATCCGTGGCGCACCGAGATCGCCGAGCGCTACAGGGTCGGCGACGTCGTCGTCGGCACCGTCACGAAGATCACGAACTTCGGCGTCTTCGTCGAGCTCGAGGAGAACCTCGAGGGGCTGCTCCACGTGAGCGAACTCACGACGCGGAAGGTGCACAGCCCCGAGGAGATCGTGCAGCTCGGCGACCAGGTCGAGGTGAGCGTGCTGAAGGTGGATGCCGACGAGCGCAAGATCGGCCTCTCGATGCTCGCCGCCGACGACGGCACCGGACCCAAGATCGTGCGCAAGGGCGCGGGGGCGGCGAAGGCGGCCGCCCCGAAGGCCGTTCCGGCGGCGGACCCCCGCGAGGGCAGGCCGTCGGCGCCGCCCCCCGCGGACGGGCCGGCCGAGGGGAGCGCCGGCGAGGCGTGACGCGCCGGTGAACCACTCCCGATACAGGGGGGGCCCCATGGGCTCCCCCTGGATCGTCCGGACACTCGCCGTGGGGGTGCTGCTGGCCGCCGGGTGCCGGGGCCGGCCGGCGGCCCCCACGCCGGGGCGCGTGGATCCCTCGCCCGAACGGCGTGAGCCGCGCTACGACGCGGCCCCGCTGCGTCCCGACGAGTGGTTCGAGGCGGAGATCGCCGCCCTCCACGACCTCGTTTCCGGAGGCGAGCTCGAGGAGGCGCAGCCGCGCCTCGCGGCGGCGTGGGGCGCGCGACCGGGCCCGGAGCACGAGGAGCGACTCGCCGAGGTGCAGGGCCGACTCCTCGAACGCGTGCTGCTGCTGAAGACCGTCTCCGGCACCGTCGAGGCGCCGGCGCCGCACATCGACATCGGCCGACAACTCGAAGCCATGGTGCGCATCCGGAACGAAGGGGAGCGCGAGGTCCGGATCCCCGCGGCCCCCCGGGGCAGCAGCGGAACGCTCTTCGAGTTCGACGTCGTCGCGCGCGAATACGACGTGCGCGGCAACGTGACGGTGGTCCGGAACCGCCTGCTGCTCCGTGCGGAGGGCGACCTCGTGATTCCGCGCCACGGGACGGCGGAGATGACGCTCGACCTCGGGATGGTCGGCAACGACCGCCCGCTCGACGGATTCCGGGTCTTCACCGTGAGCGGGAAGCTGCGGCCGGCCCGGCTCGAGACCGGCCCCTTCGCCCGCTGGGAGGGGATCGCGCTCGGAAGCTGCGAGATCCGCGCCTTCCGCGCCAACTGGCAGCATCTCGCCGACGATCCGCTCGCGCGGCTCGGCCAAGCCATCGAGAAGAACGCGCCGGTCCATCTGCTGACCGCCTGCGCGCTGCTCGAGTGGCCGCAGCGCACCGCCGCGATGGACGGGCTCGTCGCCGCGGTGGAGGGGAGCAGGCCGATCGACATCGTGCTCTTCACCGCGATGGAGCACCTCACCGGCGCCGACCTCGGGCGCAGCGCCGCCGCGTGGCGCGCATGGTGGCCGAGGGTGCGCGAGAGCTACTTCACGGCCCCCGCGCCCCCCCGGCATCCCGACCGGCCCCTGTTCGAAACGGCAGGGGAATTGCGCTAGGATCGACCTCGTGAGCTGGCGCGAGCGATTCGGGCGGATGGCGCGGACGGTCGAGACGGTCTTCCCGTCGGAGGGCGACCTCGAGAGGCTCCTCGCCCTCGGCCGGCCGCTGCGCGTCAAGTTCGGCATCGACCTGACCTCCACGCAGGTGACGATCGGCAACGAGATCCCTCTGCGCATCCTCGGCCGGTTCCAGCAGCTCGGCCACACGGCGGTGCTGATCCTCGGAGACTTCACGACGCTGGTGGGGGACCCCTCCGGCCGCGACAAGACGCGGCCGGTGCTGTCTCCCGCGGACGTCGAACGCAACGGGGCGACCTGGCTCGCGCAGCTCGGCGGCCTCCTCGACCTCTCGCGCGCGGAGGTGCGGCGCAACAGCGAGTGGCTCGGCAAGCTGACGACGGAGGAGGTCCTGCGCCTCACGGGGCAACTCACCGTCGCGCAGATGCTCGAGCGCGAGAGCTTCGCGCAGCGCCACGCGGAGGGCACGCCGATCCACCTGCACGAGTTCCTCTACTGCCTGTTGCAGGGGCACGACTCCGTCGTCGTACGGGCGGACATCGAACTCGGCGGCAGCGACCAGACCTTCAACCTCAACGTCGGCCGCACGCTGCAGAAGAACGCCGGGATGGCGCCGCAGGTCTGCGTGATCAATCCGCTGCTCGAAGGCGTGGACGGCTCGGCGAAGATGTCGAAGAGCCTCGGCAACGCGATCGGCGTCGGCACGGCGGCAAAGGACATGTTCGGCCTCGCGACGCGCGTGCCCGACGCGCTCGTCGGCAAGTACCTCCGCCTCGCCACCGATCTGTCCGACGCGGAGATCGACACGCTGCTCTCGGGCGACATCTGGGCGGCGAAGAGGGCGATGGCCGAGGCGCTGACCGCGCGCCACTGGGGCGCGGACGCGGCGAGGGGGGCCCGGGGGGAGTTCGAACGGGTCTTCCGCGACCGCGAGAGACCCGCCGAGATGCCCGAGTACGCGCTCCCGGCGCCCGGTCCGCTGCCGGCGGCCCACCTCGTGCGCGACGCGTTCGGGCTCTCGGGGTCGGAGGCGCGCCGGCTGGTCGAGCAGGGCTCGGCGGCGTTGAACGGCGCCGCGCTGACGGATCCGCTGCTGCCGATCGACCCGAAGGAGGGCGACATCCTCAACGTCGGCAAGCGCCGCTGGGTCGTGCTCCGCTGCCGCGCGGGTCCCTAGGGCGCGCGCCCTCTGCTGCTTGCGCGGTTGACTGCGGCCCGTTCGAGGCGGTGGCGCGCCGAGTTCGACGCGATCCTGCGCCGCGACCGGGCGTCGCGCGCGGGCAGCGCCCGGCGGACGAGGGGACGCGGAGTCGCGCGCAGGCGCCGGCCTAGGAGCGGAGCAGCGCCAGCCGGAAGAGGCGGCGCACGAGGCGCACCGCAAGCGCGGACGCACCGAGCAGCATCAGCACGGTGAAGGCGGCGTTCAGCAGCGCGGCGAGATTGTCCGCCGACGGGCCGAGGGCCTCCTGCGCGCGGCCGAGGTCGATCAGGCGCTCGCTCGCGACCATGCGCAGCAGGCAGAAGACGCCCAGCGAGCCGGCGAAGAGATCGATGCCGATCGTCACGCGCCGCTCGCCGCGCCAGAGGTAGCCGACGTCGCGCGCGACCGCGCACAAGAGCCAGAGGTTGAAGAGCAGCAGGTTGTCGAGGATGCCGGGGCCCACGAGCGGGACGCGGGCCGTCGCGTCGCCGTCGCGCAGGTAGAGGGCGAGCAGCGTGTCGCGGAAGAAGTTCACGACCACGAGCACGAGCGCGAGGAAGATCGCCCCCTCGAGGCAGCGCCGCCGGTCCGGCAGCACCGCGAGCGCGCCGCGCGGCGAACGCAGCAACAGGCCGAGCCGCCGGAAGGCGAGATAGGCGCAGAGCACGAGGCCGGCATCGAACACCAGCGTCTCGAGCACGCGGGTGAAGATCTCCGCGAGGCTTCTCGGGTTCGCGAGCGGGAGCAGCCGCACCGGCGGGATCTCGAACGGCCGTGCGGCCATCGTCGCGCCGATGACCAGCAGGAAGTGGATCGCGAAGACGATGAACGTGTGCAGCACGAAGGGGCGCGTGTGCCGCGCCTCGATCAGCGCGGGCATCGGCATGAACGCGGCCCCGACCTCGGCGGGGTCGCCGAGCGCGTCGAGGACGTCGCGCACCGCCGCATCCGGCGGGACGCCGTCGGCCGCGCCGCCTAGGGCGACCTCCTCGAGCCGTTCGTGGATCGTCGCCTCCAGTTCCCGCAGCGCCTCCTCGCGGCGGCGCGCGTCGCCGCCCATGGCCGCCGCGGCCTCGTCGAGCCAGCGGTGGATCGTCGTTTCGTCGCGCGCGTTCATGAGCCCTCCTGCGCGAGCGCCGGCACCTGCCGCCCGAGGATCGACGTGACCGACCTGCTGATCTCCGCCCACGCCTCCTCCATGCGCGGCAGCGCCGAGCTCCCCTCGGCGGTCAGCCGGTAGTACTTGCGGGGGCGCGCCCCCTCCGTGTCCCACTCGGAGACGAGCAGCCCCTGCCCTTCGAGGCGCCGCAGCAGCGGGTAGAGCGTGCCCTCTTCCGTCTCGAGCCCGCCGCTCGAGAGGATCTTGACCAGTTGGTAGCCGTACATCCGCTCCCGGAGCAGCGAAAGCGCGGCGATCTGGACGAGTCCGCGCTTCAGTTCCGCACCGATCTTGTCGAGCAACGAGTCCGGCATGGGTTCACGCATCCGTCCCGTCGGCAACCGGTGTCAAGCGACTTTAGGGCGGGGGCGGCGCCGCCCCCCCGGCAGAGTAGACTTGGGAGGCTTGAGGACCGTCTGGCCGCTCTTGCTGCTGCCCCTCTCCGCGCTCGCGGCGGAGGAGAGTCCCCAAGACCCCCACATCCTGCGCGGCCTGCTCGACGCCGCGCGGCAGGAGCGGGAGGCCGCCGCGGCGTCGCTGCGCCAGAGCGCGCGCCTCGACGCCGGCGCCGTCGCCGGGCTGTGGGAGCGCCTCGACGCCCGCGGCAGGGCGGTCCTGCTGCGGGCGCTCGCCGGCGCGGGCACCGAGCACGCCGCGCGCGTCGGCTGGAGGCGGGCGGCGGCCGCCGAGCCCGAACTCTTCCGCGCCTTCGTCGAAGGGCTTGCGGAAGGCGGGAAGCGTGCGATCTTCGCCGAGGAGCCTGCGGAGCTGTCGCCGTCGCGGCGGGAGGCCCTCGAGGCGCTCCGGGTGCGCTGGCAGATCGAGGAGCAGCTGGCGCGCCTCAAGTCGCCGACCGGCCAGACCGGCCACTACACGGGGCAGTTCGCGCGCCTGAAGGCCTACGTCCCCCGAGGGCTCCAGCTTCTCTTCGACATCGTGAAGGACCGCGAGGCTCCGTGGCCGGGGGAGGGCTCCGCAGGCCCCTACCGCTCGATCCACCCCGGCATGCTCCTGTTCGACCCCGGCGAACTCCGCGAGCTCTGCGCGTACAGCTTCGCCGAGCTCGTCGATCCCCGCGACGAGGCGGCCATGGCGCAGTTGCAGGAGCTGTGGGCGGCCTACTGGAACCTCCCGGAAAGGGACGGTCTGGAGCGGAGCGAGCTCGCGCCGGCGCTGGCCTTCAGCCTCCACGATCTCGGTGTCGCGATGCCCGCCCGTGCGTACATCCGCGACCTGCTGCATGCGAGCGAGTCGCGCAGCACCCGGGCGGCCCGTGCCGTGTGGGCCCTCGGCTTTGCCTACATGCGGATCGGCGAGTACGACCTCGGACAGCAGCAGTACGAGCGCATCCTCGGCGAGATCGACGCCGGGAGCCGCAATCTTGCCGCCTACAACCTCGCTTGCAGCTTCGCGATTCGGATGGCCCAAGAGCCGGCGCGTCGCGATGCGAACCGGCGTCTCGCGATCCGCTACCTGCGCCGGGCGGTCGAGCTCGAGTTCTTTGATTGGCAGTGGATGCAGTCCGACGGCGATCTGGACGCGATCCGCGACGATCCGGCCTACAAGGAGATCGTCGACGAACTGCGGAGGCGCTTCCCCGACCGGCGCCGCGGCGCCGTCTCGAAGAAGCTCGAAGACTTCCTCAAGGAGCGGGAGGCGGAGGCGCAGAACGCCGGCGGCGAGAAGTAGACGGCGGCTACGCGGGCCCCCGGGCGGGCAGCCGGAGCAGCAGCAGGGTCGCCAGCGCGCAACCGGCCACCGGCAGGAGACCCGCGACATGGCCGGTGAGCCAGAGCGCCGCGCCGTGGAAGAGGTAGATCGTGGCGAGGCAGGCGAAGACGTGGCGCATCATCGCGGCGCGGGAGCCCTCCCGGAGCGCGCGCACGAGCGAGGCGGCCACGACGACCAGCGGCAGCAGCAGCGCCGCGCTCCGCCCCGACGCGGCAACGAGGCTCGCGATGCCGCCGAGGGCGAGCAGCATCGGCAGGATCGACAGCGAGAGCGCGAAGCGGCGGGCCCCGGGGCGGGAGAGATCCTCCGCCCGGCTCGCCCCGGTCACGCCGCCGATGTAGCAAAGGTAGGAGAGCGCATAGGTGAGGCTTCCGGTGTCGAGCCTTCCGCCGACCAGCCAGATGCCGACGCAGAGGTTGGCCGCCCGCGTTGCGCCCAGCGTGATCGCGTCGAGCGGGAAGCGCCGCTTGGCGCCGAAGTCGTAGGCCGCCGCCAGCGCGGCGACGAGCAGGCCGGGGAGCAGCACGCCGGAGAGGGCATGGAGCAGGAGCCCGGTCGCGAAGAGCCCCGCCGCGAGCAGGCGCGCCGGCCCGACGAGGGAGGGGTCGGCGACGAGAGGCCGATGGGGGAAGAGGGCCGCGTCCCGCTTCCGGTCGCAGAGGTCGTTGAGCGCCATGCCGCCCATGTAGATCGCCATCGAGCCGAGGGCCGCCGGCAGCAGGATCGGCGCGAAGACCCCCGAAACGAAGAGCGCCCCCGCGAAGAGGTCCGCCGCCGCCGTCGGCGCCAGCGCGGGGCGCAGCAGGCGGAGGAGCGGCGGGATCCGCATGCCGCTAGCGGAAGAGCCGGACGATGTCGTTGAAGAAGGCGAGCACCATCAGCGCAAGGATCAGCAGCAGCCCGACGACCTGCACGTAGACGAGCACGCGGTCGGGCAGGGGCTTGCCGCGCACCTTCTCGGCGCAGAGCAGCAGGATCTGGCCGCCATCGAGCACCGGGATCGGCAGCAGGTTCAGGATGGCGAGGTTGATCGAGATCAGCGCGAGCAGTTCCAGGAAGGCCCCGAGCCCCTGATCGGTCGCCGCATAGGTCGCCTGCGCGATCATGATCGGGCCGCCGATGTTCTTGCCCGAGACCCGGCGCGTCAGGAGCCCGCGCAGCGTCAGCACGACCTGCTCCATCGTGCGGACCGTCCGATCCCAACCGATCGCGATCGCCCCCACGAGGCTCTCTTCGTGGTGGATGTCGCCGCTCGCCCGGAACTGGTATCCGAGCTGGCTGTCGACGGTGCCGGTGGGTGCGATCGTCAGCGAGAGCTTCTCCTCGCCCCGCTCGATGCGCAACTCTACCGCGCGCATCCCGTTCGCGGCGACCGCCTCGCGGATCTCCTCCCACTTGTGGACCGGAGTGCCCCCGACGGCGAGCACGCGATCGCCCGCCCGGAGCCCGGCGCGCTCGGCAGCCATCCCGGCCCGCGGCGCGACCCTCGTGTCCTCCAACTGGTGCGGGGCGCTGACGGTCCGTCCGAGGTCCTGCAGCGTCATTTCGGGGGGCTCGGGGGCGAGGGGAGTCCCGTCGCGGAGGATCTCGAGGCTGGACAGCGGCTCCTCCTCCCTCCCGACGTCCAGCAGCGAGTTCAGGTCGACGAACTCGCGGCCGTTCACCGACAGCAGTTCGTCGCCCACCTGCAGCAGGCGCGGCAGTCCGGGGTCGCCGCCGACCTGGCGGACGATCCGCCCGCGAGAGGGGGAGATCCCCAGTTGCGGGACCCTCTCGACGGGGACGGTGAACAAGAGATCCTCCTCGGCGCCGTCGGTCCTGCGCACGCGCACGTGGAGCGGGAAGGAGGGGGCGTCGGCCGGCGCCTGCGCGGCCGCGACCGCGACGGCCCGGTCGATCTCCTCGAGCCGTGCGACCGGTCGTCCCTCCACCGCGACGATGACATCCCCCCGGCGCCCCCCTCCTTTCGCTGCGGGACTCCCGTCCACGATGCCGGCGGCGGCCTGCTCGAACGCCGGAGCCACGCCGATCTCCGCGATGCCCACGGAGTCGGAGTAGCGCGGCTCGATATCCAAGTCGAGGCGCCTGCCGCCCCGGTCGACCGTGACCCGGAGCACCTCCGAGGCCGAGCTGAAGGCGACCTCGATCTTGAGGTCGGTGAAGGTTCGGACCTCCCGGCCGTTGATCGCGACGACCCGGTCGCCCGCAAGCAGGCCCGCCTGCCACGCGGGCTCGCCGTGGACGACGGTGCCGATCTCCGCGCGCACGTAGGGCACCCCCGAGCGGAAGGCCCAGACGAAGAGGCAGGCGGCGAGGATTCCGTTGAAGATGACGCCGTTGGACATGATGAAGAGGCGCTGCAGGAAGGACTTGTTCGGGAACTCGTCCGGCGCTCCGCTGCGCTTCTCGCCGGGGTTCTCCGCCGCCATCTTCACGTAGCCGCCGAGCGGGATGAGGCTGATCTTGTAGAGCGTCGGCCCCCGCCGCCAGCCGAGGAGCATTGGGCCGAAGCCGATGCTGAAGGCCTCCACCCGCGTGCCGGTGAGACGGCAGGCGACGAAGTGGCCCAACTCGTGGACGAAGACGAGACCGCCGAGCCCGATGACGACGAGCGTGACGTTGAGCGGGTCGAGGGCGGCGAGGATCAGGTTCGGCACAGGCGGGCGTCCTCCCTCGCCGCCGAGTCGGCCGCGAGGATCCTGTCGAGATCGGGGTCGGGTTCGATCGAGGCGCGCTCCAGCACGGCGCGCACGAGGTCGGCGATCGCGGGGAAGGGGATCTCTCCGGCGAGGAAGCGCTCGACGGCGACCTCGTTGGCGGCGTTGAGCACGGCGCCGGCGGTGCCGGAGAGCTCCAGCGCCCGGTCGGCGGCGTCGAGGGCGGGGAACCGTTCTCTGTCGGGCGCCTCGAAGGTGAGCGCGGCGAAGTCGGCGACGCGAAAGCCGGGCAGCGACGACGGCAGGCGGCGGGGCCAGGTCAGCGCGAACTGGATCGGCAGCCTCATGTCGGGGGGGCCCATCTGCGCGACGATCGAGCCGTCCCGGAACTCGACCATGCTGTGCACGATCGACTGCGGGTGGATCACGACGTCGAGGGCGCCGGGCTCGACGCCGAAGAGCCAGCGCGCCTCGACGAGTTCGAGCGCCTTGTTCATCAGCGTGGCCGAATCGACCGAGATCTTGCGGCCCATGGACCAGGTGGGGTGGCGCAGCGCGTCCTCCGGCGTCGCCTTCGCGATGCGCGCGCGACTCCAGGTGCGGAAGGGGCCCCCGCTGGCGGTCAGGATGAGGCGGCGCACCTCCTCCGGCCGCCCGGCGGAGAGCGCCTGGAAGATCGCGCTGTGCTCGCTGTCCACCGGCAGGATCTGCGCGCCGGCGCGTTCCGCCTCGCGGAGCAGCAGCGGGCCCGCCATCACCATGCTCTCCTTGTTCGCGAGCGCGAGGCGCCGGCCGCACCGGAGCGCGTGGAGGCTCGCCGGGAGCCCGGCCGCGCCCGCGGCGGCGGAGAGGACGACATCGACCCCTTCGCCGGCGATCGCCTCCTTCAGGAACTCCTCGCCGACGCCGGTGCGCACCCCCGGCAGCGCCGCCCGCAGCGCCGGCAGCGCCGCCTCGTCCGAGAGGCCCGCGACCGACACGTCGAACTCGCGCGCGATCGCGGCGAGCCCGGCGACATCCGCCCGGGCGAAGACGCCGAGGAGGCGGATCTCGGGCGCGAGGGCGCGGACGACATCGAGGGCCGATCTCCCGATGCTGCCCGTCGCCCCGATCAGCAGGAGCCGGGTCATGGGGCCCGGATTGTAAGAGGGAGGGACACGGAACGTGGCGGCGGCTGGCCGGGGAGGTTCACCGGTCGCCGCGGCGGCTCCAGCCGGAGGGGGGCGGGCGCTCGGAGCGCCTCTCCGCCTGCTGCGCGAGCCAGCGGCGCAGCGCCGTCACGTCGGGGGAGTCGTTCGGCGCCGCGGTCTGGATCGTGTCGAACTGGAAGACCTCGCGCCCGTCCAAGGTCGCGAACCAGCGATGGCCGCGCCCCTCGACAGGTCTGCCCACCAGCACCGCCGGCAGATCGCCGTCGCGCACCCACTCGAATCGGTAGGGGCCTAGGGACCCCGGCGCCTCCGCCCCCGCGCCGATCGCGCCGAGGCGGAGGAGCCCCTCGCGCTCGATTTGCAGGTGCTCCTCCGCCTCCCGGCGGGGCGCGAGCAGCAGCCAGACGAAGAGCGCGGCGATCGCGCAGAGGAAGAGGGCGTGGCCGACGATCCCCTGAGCCTACCCGATCGCGCACCCTCCCTCCGGCGCCGTCCCCGCCATCGCGGTATGCTGGGGCGGGATGGGCACCGCGATTCTCCGCGCCCTGCTCCGGGGCTTGCAGCGCGTGCCCGAGCCGACGCTCGCGGGGCGCTTCACGCTGACCTTCCTGCTGCTTGCGTTTTGGGGGGCTGCCTACGCCGATCGGAACGCGATCCTCCATGTCGCTTGCGCGCTGCTCGCGACGCTGCTGCTCAGCGTCCCGCTGACCCACCTCGCCGCCGGGCGGCTCTCGATCGAGCGGCGGCTGCCCCGGCGCGTGTTCGCGGGGTCGGCGTTCGACGTGCGCCTGCGCCTTCGGAACCGGCGTCGCTGGTGGCCGGCGCTCGGCCTCAGCCTCCGCGACGAACTGCAGACCGACGCCGCCCGGGAGGCTACCTGCACCCCGGAGGTGTCGATCGTGCCTCCGGGGGGCGCGGCGGAGGTCGTCTACGCGAAGCGGATGCACCGGCGCGGGATCCGCGATCTCGACCACACGCTCGTCGCGACGCGCTGGCCCTTCGGCCTCTTCGAGCAGCGGGCGCTGGTCTCCGCGCCGGGCCGCCTCGTCGTGCTGCCGGCGCTGGGCCGGCTCCAGCGGGCGGCGCGACGCTTCCTCGCCGACAGGACGCGGATCCTGCTCTCGCTGCGGCCGCGGCGCGACGGGCAGGAGTTCCACGGACTCTGCGACTACCGCCCGGGGGATCCGCCGCGCGCGATCCACTGGAAGACGAGCGCGCGCACCGGCACCCTCGTCCGCCGCGTGCTGAGCGACGACGAGGGGGGCGACCATCTGGTCGTACTGCTCGACACCCGCGTCGACGGGGCCCGGGCGGCACTGCGCGCCCGGCACTTCGAGCGGGCGGTCTCCTGTGCGGCGACGCTGCTTGCGTTTGCCGCACGCCATGGCCGCCGGGCCGAAGTGCGCCACGCCGCCGGAGTCGCGTCGCACAGCGGGCGTCGCGCGTCGCTTCTCGCAGCGCTCGAGCAGCTCGCCGCGGTCAAGGCCGGCACCGGCAGGGCTGAACAGGTCGTGGCCGCACTCCCCCTCCGCCGCCGCGCGACGCTGCTGCTCCTCTCCCTCGCCGGCGCGGCGCCCCGCGCCCAGGCGGTGGCGGCGGAGCGCGGCCTGCGCCTCGTCGTGTGGGACCTCTCCGCCCCGGGATTCGGGCGCTACTTCCGCAAGTCATGAGGCGCCGCCTCTCGATCACCGCGCTCTGCGCCGCCGCCTGTGCGGGGCCGCTCATCGGCGGCGCGCTCCCGGCCTCGGTGCCGCTGGCGGCCCTGATCGCGCTGCTCGGCAAGGCGCTGCTGATCGATTCCCGCCAAGGCTCGCTGCCGTCCCTTCCGCTCGCGCTGTTGAACCTCGCCTTCTGGCTCTACTTCGGCTGGGCGGCGCTGCTCGGCGGGATCGAAGCGTCTCCCTTCGAGGTCTCCCTCGCGTTCGGCACGCTCTTCCTGCTGATCCGGTCGCTCGGCCCCCCGTCGCACTACAACGACTTCCTCGTCCTGCTGGCGTCGCTCTGCGTCCTGCTCGCCAGCGTCGATGCCGCCCCCGCATGGCTCCCGCTGCCCATCACCGGCCTCTATCTGCTCGCGGCCGCCTTCGCGCTGCTCGCGCGTCGCGGCGCCGCCCCCGCCGCGCGCGAGGGAGTCACGGTGCGGCGTCTCACGCCTGCCGGCGCGTGGAGGATCGTCGCGCCCGCGCTGTTGGCGGGACTCTCGCTCTCCGGACTGCTTGCCGGCACGCTGCTCTATCTCTTCGTGCCGCGCCTCGACCGCTCCGCGGACGACGACGCGATCCCGCCGGAGGCGGAGTCGCTGGCGGCGGGCCGGGCGGGTCGCAGGGGGACGGACCGCGAGGTCGCCGTCTCCGGCATCCCGACGACGGTGCGCCTCGGCGACATCGGCCGCATGAAGCTCGACGAGCGGGTGGCCTTCCTCGCCGAACTGCGCATCGATGGCATCCCCCACGACGCCGCTCCGCACGAACAGACCCTGTTGCTTCTGCGCGCGCGCGCCTGGCACGACTACGACGCCGAGGAGGGGCTCTGGAGGCACCCCGCCGCCGCCCGCTCGCGCCTGCCGTCAGGCATCGTGGACCCGGGCGGCGATCCCACCGTGGATTGGAACATCAGCATGCGCGCCTACGAGGGCACGCTGCTCTTCCTGCCCCAGAGGGCGGTCCGGATCCGCGCGCCGGGCGATGCGCTGCTGGTCGACGCCTACGGCGTCGTCACAAGCCAACTGGAGTTGCGCCAGTACGCGGTCGAGGCGGCGCTTCCCCCCGTCGGGGCCGGCTCGCTGAAGTCGCTGCGCCCCAACCGCTCCGATCCGCGCCTGCTGGCGGTGCCGTCGGCGCTCCGGGCGGCGCTCCAGCAGCGCCTCGGGGAGCGGGGACCCGCCGCGAGCGTCGCCGACGCAATCGAGCTGGTCCGGCGCCACTTCGATTCCCGGCGCTTCCGCTACACGCTGACGCTGCCCGCGGCGATCGGCGAAGCGGAGGATCCCCTCCTCGCCTTCCTGGACCAACGGGAGGGGCACTGCGAACTCTTCGCCTCCGCCGGCTGCCTGATGCTGCGCACGCTCGGGATCCCCGCCCGGCTCGTCGGCGGGCTGCGCCTCGGCGAGCGCCTCTCCGAGGGCCTCTACCAGGCGCGCTTCCGCAACGCCCACGCCTGGGTGGAGGTCGCCTGCGAAGGCGTCGGAATGGTCGCCGTCGACTTCACGCCGCCCGACTCCGGTGCGCAGCAACCGCTCGAGTCGAGGCGCACCGAAACGGCGGCGGCCCTTCGGCGCAGTGAGGAGAGGGGGGCGCGGGGGGGGAGCGGCCGCTCCCTCGACTGGCGCCGCCCCTTCGCCTACGGTCGCGCCGAGCAGCGGGCGCTGGCGCGCAGGCTGGTCGAACTCTCGACGGCGCTGCCGTGGTCCCGCGTCGCCGCGGTGGGCGCCGCGCTGCTACTCCTTTCGCTTCTGCCGAGGCTCCTGCGCCGACGGCCCCCGGGCCCCCTCACCATCCGTCCGCCGGCGGGGGTGCCCCGCCGGGCCCTCGCCTTCTATGCGCGTTGGCTCAAGGCGTGTGCGAGGCGGGGCCATCGACGCCGGTCGCACGAGACCCCCCGGGAGTTCCTCGCGAGCCTGCCTCCCGAGCTGCATGGGCCGGGGGTGGCGATCACGGCGGAATTCGAGCGGCTCCGCTACGGGGGGGACGTTAGACTCCCGGCGTGACCCGGCGCGAGGAGGCCCTCTCGATCCTCCGCCGCCTCCGGGCGGCGGGGCACGAGGCCTACTTCGCCGGTGGCTGCGTGCGGGACAGGCTGCGCGGCGTCGAGGCGGGGGACTACGACATCGCGACGTCGGCGCGACCGCCGGAGGTCGTCGCGCTCTTCCAGCGGACGGTCGAGGTGGGCGCCGCCTTCGGTGTCGTCACCGTGGTGGGGGAGAGCGGCGACCACGAGGTCGCGACCTTCCGCGCCGATCTCGGACTCCTGGACGGGCGCCATCCCGCCTCCGTGCGCTTCACCGACGCCCGGGAGGACGCGCTTCGACGCGACTTCACCGTGAACGGGATGTTCGAGGATCCGGAGAGCGGCGAGGTCCACGACTTCGTCGGCGGCCGGGCCGACCTCGCCGCTCGCGTCGTGCGCGCGATCGGCGAGCCGCGCGAGCGCTTCCGGGAGGACCGGCTGCGGATGCTCCGGGCGGTGCGCTTCGCGACGCTGCTCGACTTCCGGATCGACCCTTCGACCATGGCCGCGATCCGCGCCGAGGCGCCCGCCATCCGCGAGGTCTCCGCCGAGCGCATCCGCGACGAGATCACGAAGATCCTCGTCACCGGCCGCGGCGGCCGCGGCATCGGCCTCTTGCGCGAGGCGGGCCTGCTGTCGATCCTGCTCCCGGAGGTGGCTGCGCTGCACGGCGTCCCGCAACCAGCGCGCTACCACCCGGAGGGGGATGTCCTGACCCATACGCGGATGGTGCTGGATGAGATCGACCCCGCCGGCGCGGAGCGCGACGCCCTCGCGTGGGCCGCCCTGCTCCATGACATCGGCAAGCCGCCGACGCTGAAGATCGAGCAGGGGGGGCGACCGGCCTTCCCGAACCACGCGGAAATCGGCGCCGAGATGGCGGTTGCCGTCCTGACGAGGCTCCGGCACAGCAACCGTTCGATCACCCTCGTGGAGGAGCTTGTCGCGAGGCACATGGACTGGCCCAGCCTGCCGAAGATGCGGCCGGCGAAGCGGCGCCGCTTCCTCCTGCGCGAGCACTTTCCGCTCCACCGGGAGCTTCACCGACTCGACTGCGAGGCGTGCCACCGCGATCTGGCGCTGCACCGGGAGGCGGGGGAGGAGCTTCAGCGGCTCTTGGCCGAACCCCCGCCGGTCCGGCCGCTGCTGAGCGGCCACGATCTGATCGGGATGGGCTATCGTCCCGGTCCCGCCTTCACGGCGATGCTGACCGCTCTCGTCGATGCCCAACTGGAAGAGCGCGTTTCGACCGTCGGCGAGGCGCGTGCCCACCTTCTCGCCCGCTTCCTGCCCCCGACTGGCCGCCCAATTGCAGAGACGGAGGACGCTTGAGCCGCCGTACGCGTGCGACGCTGCTGCCGCTGCTGCTCGCCGCCTGTGGCGGCGGCGAGGGCGAATTGCTGGCCCGGGCCCAGAGCCTCCATCGCGCCTCGCTGCTCGTCACGAGGATCGAGGAGCCCGGCATGATCGACCGCATCGTCGCCGCCGGCGTCCGCGAACCGCTCTTCGATGCGATGCTGCCGGCGAGTCCCGAGCGCATCCGGCATCTCGCCGCCATCGCGACCGGAAGGATGGGGGGCGCGGGGGCGGGGGAGGCGCTGCTCCGGCTCTTCGACGAACGGAGCGGCGACTTCGGCAAGGACGGCGCGCGCATGCAGTACGCCGCCGTCGGCTTCACGCTGCTCCGGGACCCCGCGTTCGCGGTGGATCTCGTCGAGCGGCTCGCGACGGTGGATCCCAACAATGCGGTCGCGGCGCTCGCGGCGGAGGAGAGGACCGAGGAGTACTTCACCGTCGATGCGCAGCTCTGCGACGCGCTGCTCGGCCTCGGCGTCTGGAATGCGGAGGAGGAGCTGGTCAAGCAGCTCCGCCGGCGCGACCGGATCCGCGTGCTGATCGATGCGTACGCGGTGCTGCGCCGCCGCACGGGCCTGAGCCTTCCCTTCCGCTACAACGGCTCCTACGCCGACCGGGGCGCCGACGCGGACCGCTGGAGCGCGATGCTGCGTGCGACGCGCGACGAGCGCATCGCGCGGGCCCCCTTCCGTTCCGACACGCCTCGCTTCAAGCGGCGGTGCGAGGAGGTCGTCGCGTGGCTCGGCGGCCGGTCGGTGAACCAGCGCTACATCGCCTACAAGATCCTGCCGATCCTCGGCAGCGCGACGACGCCCTTCCTCGTCGCGGAACTGCGCTCGAACAACCCCATCGGCCAGCGGCAGGCCGCCATCGTGCTCGGCCGTATCGGCGACCCGGCGGCAGCTTCGGCGCTGCGCTCGGCCCTTGCCTACGCCGACGACGACGCGCGGGCGGAGGCGGTGCGCGCGCTCCTGCTCGTCGGGGATCGCGAGGCGCGCCCCCTCGTCCGGGCGCGCCTCGCCGACGCGGATGCGGAGGTGCGCGGCTTCGCCGCGCGCTACCTCGGCACCCTCGGCACCGACGAGGACCGCCCCCTGCTGGCCGCGGCGCTCGCCCGCGAGCGCGCGCCATCGACCGTCGCCGAGATGCTCTGCGCGCTGCTGCGGAGGGGGGATCGCAGCGTGGCGGGACGGCTCCGCGAAGTCTTCCGGAGTGGCGAACAGCTCGATCGCGAGGCCGCACTCGCCGCCCTCGAGGAGGTCGCTGGAAAAAAGAGCGGCGCCAGCGCCCTCGACGCGCCCGCCAAGCGCGACGAGACGGCCGCCCTGATGGGGGAGTGGTTCCGGTGAAGGTGACACTGTTACGCGCCGGTACCGGAGGTGTCGTCCTCCCGATACGCCGGACTGCTGCGGCGAAGGTGCGCGACGCCAACGGAGGCGGCCGATGAGGGCGGTCGAGGTCATCGCGCTGAGAAAGCAGTTCGCGGGGAGGAGCGTCCTGGATCTCGAGCGGCTCGAACTCGCCGAGCGCGAGTTCTTCGTCCTGCTCGGCCCGAGCGGCAGCGGCAAGTCCACGCTGCTCAAGATCCTCGCCGGCCTGCTGCGCCCCGACGAGGGGGAGGTGAGGTTCGGAGGGAGGCCCGCGGCCGGCCTCGAGCCGCACCGCCGGGGGATCGGTTACGTGTTCCAAGGGCTCGCGCTCTGGCCGCACCTCACGGTGCGCGGGAATCTCGCGCTGGGACTCTCGGGAGAGGTTCCGGATGTGCGGCAGCGGCGCGCTCGCATCGAGCAGACCGCAGAAGAGCTGGGCATTCACCGGTTCCTCGATCGGCGTCCCGCGCGGCTCAGCGGCGGCGAGAGGCAGCGCGTCGCGTTGGCGCGGGCGCTCGTGCGACGCCCCAAGCTGCTGCTGCTCGACGAGCCCTTCAGCGACCTCGATGCGCGCCTCCGGCGCGAGACGGCCCGCCTCGTGCGGCGCCTCCACGACGCCCACGGCATCACGACGCTGCTGATCACCCACGACCGCACCGACGCGCACCTGCTCGCGGACCGGATCGGCGTGTTGCGCGAAGGACGCCTAATCGCCTGCGGGCGCCCCGACGAGCTGCATCGCGCCCCCGGGGGGGTCTTTGCCGCGCAATTCCTGACCGACGCCTCGATCCTGCGTGGGGTCGCCCGCGGCCGCTCGGTCGAAACGGCGCTCGGCACCCTCCCCCTCGATCGCGAGGGCGACGGCCCGGTCCGCGTCGCCGTGCGGCCGGACGAGGTGGCGTTGGCGGCCGACGGCGTCCCCGGGCACGTGATCGCCTGCGAGTTCGCGGGCGGCCCATGGCGCTGCCGCGTCTCCCTGGGCTCCGAGGAGATCGCCGCCCTCTCCGACCGCGCGTGGGAGCCCGGCACGGAGGTCCGCCTCCAGCCCCCCGCGACCCCCCGAACCTCGCTCCTGGAGGATGCATGAGCCTCGCTGCACGAGTCGGAATCGCCCTTGCCCTGCTCGTGGGGGCGGCGCTCTTCGTCACGGCCCTCCTGCCGGAGGGCGCCCCGACCGAGCCTCCGCCGGTGCAGGGGGAGGCGGCGGCGCCTCTCGAGACCGGCCCGCCGGCGAAGCCGGGCGTGCTCGACAGCGACGAGAGTTGCGCGCGCTGCCACACCGAGATCTACGAGGAGTGGATGCAGGATCGACACCGGCAGGCGTGGGTGGGGGAGCTCTACACGGAGCTCTCACTCAACCATACCGATCCCAACTGCTTCGCCTGCCACGCGCCGCGGCCGATCCTCGAAACGGGGCTCGGGTCGCCCGCGGAGACGCGGGCGAACTTCCGCGAGTCGGGGATCACCTGCCTCACCTGCCACAAGCGCGGGGAGAACGTCGTCGGACCCATCGCGGACCCGGCCGACACCCCCGAGTGCAGCGCCGACTGCGGCCCCGTGCACGACCCTTCCTACCCGTCGGGGGCGAGGCAGGAGGCGACGAGCCGCTTCTGCGGCGTCTGCCACAACCTGCACGGGACCTGCGACGAGTTCGCCGGCAGCGCCTATGCGCGCGAGGGCAAGACCTGCCTCTCCTGCCACATGGCGGAGGTGATCGGGCCGATCGCGAACGGCGGCAAGCCGCGCCCGCGGCGCGTCCACCGCTTCCCCGGGGGCCACTCCCCCGAGACGCTGAAGGAGGCGATGTCGATCGAGGCGCGCCGCGAGGGGGGAAAGGTCATCGCAAGGGTCGTCAATCGCGGCGCCGGACACAAGATCCCGACCGACGCGCGCCACCGGGCGATCCACCTGATGGTCACCTTCTTCGACGCCTTCGACCAGCCGGTGGCGGTCGAGACGGAGCGGGGGCTGCAAGTGGAGGTCGAGATGGACCTGATCCGCCTCTTCTACCGGCTGGAACAGCGCGAACCGACGCAAATCGATCCGGTGGGCACCCTCGGCAAGAATCCGTGGCGGGAGAGTTCGGTCGCGATCCCGCCCCTCGCGAAGGGAGGCTATGCGAAGCTCTCGCTCTACTACCTGCTTCGGACCGGCTGGCCGATGCACAAGGGGACGCTGGTACAGGAATTGAAGGTGCCGATCGATGGCGACTAGCCTGCTGCTGCTTCTGCTCTCGCTCCCGCTGCCGGGCGACCTCGACGCCGCGGAGCGGGCGCTCGCTGCAGGCAAGGCGGAGGAGGCGCTTGAGCTCCTGGGCGACCTTGCGCGGGCGGACCCCGTCCCGATCGCGGTCCTGACGGTACAGGGGCGGGCGCTGCTGCGGCTGCGCCGCTACGAGGCGGCGGTCGAGCCGCTCGTCGCCGCCTCGACGGCGCGGCCCGACGATCCCGCGCTGGCGAGGGACGCGGCCTATGCGTGCTGGGGCAGCGCGCAGGGGCCCTTCGCCCGGGCCTACCTCGACGACGCATTGCGTTTCGCGCAGCGCGCGAACGATCCGCTTCTCCTCGGCGACATCGAACACGCGCGAGGGAATCTCGAAGGCGCGCTCGCCTCCTACCGTGCGTCGACTCCCCCGCGCTCCGAGAGGTTGCGCGTGCTCGAGCGCATGGCCGAGTGCCTCGCCGGCCTCGACCGGCTCGACGCGGCGCGCTCCACCTATGCCGAGGCGCTCGAGGAGGCGATCGCCCGGAAGGATCTCGTGGCCGCCTACCGCACCGGACTCGCCGCGGGCCGGGGGGGGCGCCTGCTGCAATGGCTGGACAACCGCGTGGCC